>JAABUS010002578.1_pt1 | contig 33729 bp, 36 predicted proteins | sample 5560161 | NCBI WGS metagenome assembly JAABUS01 (sample SAMN10711885, study PRJNA513376) | rock metagenome | isolation source: Antarctica rocks | place: Antarctica: Victoria Land, Trio Nunatak nord | collected 2016-01-04 | reverse complement strand
CCCGAAATCCCTCACGACCGCAGCTCGAGTTCCGCACAAGCATCGAAGTCATTCCCCACATAGGCCGCGAACCCCCTCCCGTCGTCTCACCCATCGAAAGACCTCGGAGCAGAGTCTCAATGACGTCTCCTGCTGAAAGCTATTTCGATGCTCCCGCGCCACATCCATTCATTCCCCCAATCAGAGTATCGGATAGGAAATTTAGGGGATCGATGGATGGGCCGTGGAATGCGGGGTATGGGGCACCGCATAGGACGTTTATGGATTTGAGTGCTAGATGAAGTAGTAGCAGGAGTATGATGGTATTCCATCCCTGAGACGTCTGGGATGATTTTTCCTTCTTTAAAATGTTAGAACGAGGAGATGTCCGTTTTTATTGTGACAAAAGTGCTTCTCGCCATGCTGGAGCCATGGGGCTTTTACGATGTCATGAGGGTTTTCAGATGGATGCTAGGTCAGGATTATGGGATGAGAGAACAAGATACCCGGAAACACAGCGTTATTAGAGGTGTGTAGATAGGGTATCTATGTATGCTATAGTTGTTTCAATGCTATGATGAGATAGCTTCGTTCGTATTCCTGTTGATGTACTGTATGAATTCTCCATTGTAAACATTCCCTGTTTATTATGACGAGCGTTAATCTCCTTGGCTCTGCCATTTCCTTTGGGCTCAATGACCTGGAAAGTCGTCAATGCTTTACTCTTGGAAGTCTCTTTACAATAGCTCATCAGACGGAAACACGATATGGCTAGATGCTGTTCATGAAATGATCATTCCTTTTTCGATAGAATACACCAATGACTACAAACCGCCGCCATTCTTACACAGAGCCATCCAACATATTTACACATCCACAGCCAGTAGCCCCCTCTGCCAGGCAAAATTGCAACCGACATCCATCCCCAAATCCAGCTTCCTACTTCCGACTCCCAGCCGTACTCCCAAACGCCTCCACCAACCCCTCCGCTTCCTCCGGACTCACCCGTCCCTCCAGCATCTGATGCGCACAATCCACTACGTCATCCTCAATCCCATCCTCGTAATACCCGCCCTCCGAAAACGCCAGCCTGGTCAGCGCGATCAGGAATTTCTTCTCGCCGCCTGGCACGACGCTGAGTTTCGCTTGCATGTTTATGAGATGGGAGTAATTTTGGGTGAGGTGGAAGAGCAGGCGCGTAGCGGAGTTCACGAGAGCGGTGTGGTGGGCGTGGGTGTAGGGGAAGGAGTAGAGGGCGTTTAGGGAGTCGTTCATTAGGCGTACGAGACAGCCGATTGCGAGGCGGTGGGTTGCGAGGGCGGAGGCGGAGTGCATGGTTGTGCACATTGCGTCAAAGAGGTTCAGTACGTCGAGGCGGAGATCGCACAGGTCAGCGGCATCGGGTGGGTCTTCACCGAGCGGTGGACGAGGTGTGTTGATGAGGAGGTGGGAGAGGTTATCGATGATGTGGGCTTCTGAAGCGTCTTGGTTGCCGTTGTTGGGCGGGATGATCATTGCGAAGGTGTCCGTGAGGATACTGGTGTGGAGAAGGGAGAGCATGAGGTGGATTTCCGGGAGGGGGTTGATGAGATTGAGGAGCATCATTATGAAGTCGAAGCGCATTGTGCGCCAGAAACGGTGCGTTTCGAAGGTTTCGATTTGGCAGTCGTAAGCCATCAATTGCATTATTTCAAGGCATGAGGTTGTAGAGATTGAAAAGCGATCGGGGCGAGGGTTTTGCTTTTTGCAGCGAGGGACGAGGATGATGTCGGCGGTTGATTGGACGAGGGACATGAGGTCGTTAGTGAGATCGGGGGCTATTTTTATTGGGTTGTGGATGAGAATGAATTCGACGAGGTCCACAAGGAGGTGGACTGGTTGGTGGTATCCTTCGTCCATGCATTGTGACCACAATGAGATAATTATGAGCCCAATAGCTGCCGGGAAATTCTCGCTCTCTCGCTTGAATGTGAGAGTAGACGTTCTATCCAGAAGTAGAGTAGAGAGTGGCTGGTCTGGCCTCGAAGGGAACGCAAATGTCGCCAAACGTTCAAATGTCCTCGGTTCTTCAGCTTCAAAGCGATGATCGAGCAGTTGTTGGGTAAGCTGAAATCTCCGATCTGGCCGTCTAGGCAATGGAGCACTATGAGTCGGTCCAGCGTGCTTCTGGGCGTGGGAAACTTCTTCAAACGAATCAACTGCTTTAGGCGATTCGAGGTCCAATGGTTTGACCGGGCTTTCTTCTGCAGCTTTTCTTTTCCTCTTCGCTCCTGCTTTCGGCGTGCTTTTCTTGGACCTGATTGCGATCCTCGACGGCGACATAGGCTGAACCTCATCGTCGTCAAAGCCATCTCTGTGAGGCAAAGCCTTGCTCTTCTTTGGAGTCGTGGGTTGGTTCTCTTTACCTGTACCTTTTTCTGGGCCTTTCTTAATTGCTCGCTGAAGGTTTCTGATCTGCTTCGTGCCTTCTGCTAGATCATTTTCGAGGAAGTCTTTCTCTATAGCTATTTTTTGAAGCTCTGCTCGCGCCTTCTCAACTTCGATCTTTTGTCTCGCAGCTTCATCGGCATGCAGCTTCTGCAAAGACTGCGTTCGAGTCTCGAATTCCTTCTCGACTTTCGTGGCATTTGCTCGTACGATGGCAATCTCGCCGGCCTTGGAATAAGCATTGTCATTTGCGTTTCGGATAGCCTGCTGCAGGGCTTCACGTTCGCGTTGTAACTATAAGAAAGTAGATCAGTGATGAACTTGGTGAATATGCGGTGAAGCCAACCTTTTGGACTTGAGCTTGCAGTGACTCTACATCCACGTCCTGTTGAGGAGCTTGGATACTAGTCTCACGGCTTTTGGGAATGATATCTTTTCTTGTTTGAATGTTGCTATTTTGTCCACGAGGTATAACGCCATTGGTGAAAGGGACATTGACAGTTGTTTGCTCTCTGGCGGGCAGTACAGATGCCCCTATATCTGGCTGTAGTCCACCATATCGCTGATGTCTCCAATGCTCCCTCTGTGTACTTTCTCCGGCCTGCATTCCAGCCGCATCCGCATCATGATCCATTTGCAGAGCCGCTTGCTCTCCTCCGTCGAACACTTCCCCATCGAAGACCTCCCCATCAAGGACCTCCCCATCAAGCATCTCATCATCAAAATCTCCGTAGTCGGACGATGGTGGCGGCAGGACACGTCGATCATTTCTCTGGCCTAAGATTCCACCAGCGTTTATTTGCCCAAACTCTGCCGCCAGTTCAACAGGCTCTGGCCTCAATTGCTGCCTCAGAGCAGGAAGCCGGGCATGGGCTGCTGGTTGCTGGGTGGATCGAACGGCGTGCTCTTGCAGCTCATCAAAGGCATGGTCCGGCAAAGCGTCCAGATCGTCATCGGAGTAGCCATAATCTCCTTCGTCCTGGCCGGCCATGACATTCGTCGTACACCTGCATTGAGACTTAACGCATATTGTGTTCCTCTACATGTTGGCGGTGGCAGTAATCATAGAACTGCGGGAGAAGGGTCCACTTAACGTCAAGCTTGCGGCGTGTGCGGGCCGATCCTACGAGTTCGGCTAGGGCTGACGCGAGCTGGGCGAAGTGACGATTTTCAGAGCTTGGTATTCACTCCAATATCAACACAAGCCACACCACTACGCAAAGCTAAGTAATCCTTGGCTGTCCAGCTTACTATCACCTTGCATTCTCCGCCTCTCCGCCGCAAAATCGCGCAAGACTGCGCACTGCCAAGGCCCAGATCTTATTATCACCAGAGTTGAACCGGCGCCCCACGCATATCGCGCCGTAGCCTGGGAAGGAGTAAACTGAGTTCCTATATGGTGGGAGTGTACCCGAGAAAAGATCGCAGCCGCCTTTCGGACAGCAAGCGCGATGGCCAAGCCACGGAGGAATGTGCAGTTCCAACATAGGGGAAGCAATAACCACAACGGACGGAGACCTAGCATATCAGAAAGTGACGGTGTATCAGAGCCAGGAAGCCCAACCAGAAGCATGAACGGAAAATTGAAGATAAACAAAGAGGAGGTAGGTGTCTCCGCGGTCTGCCAAAGGCCGGCTGCGATCGCCAGCTGTGATCAATGGGTAGATGGAATTCCAGGCTGACATTGCTTGATATCTTTATAGGACGAGACCTCACCTCAGTCAGAGTACGAGAAGAAGAAGCAGACATTCATAACGCGGACTATTTGGACATTCGTCATGATCGGCGGCTTCTTCACAGCGATGTTGTCAGGCCATCTATACCTCATAGCCATCGTCACAGGCCTCCAAATTGTCTCTTTCAAGGAAGTCATCGCTATTGCAAATGTTCCGAGCAGGGCAAAGAGCCTGCGATTCACGAGGTCACTCAATTGGTACTTTTTAGGAACGACAATGTACTTTCTCTATGGAGAAAGCGTAATATACTACTTCAAGCATATCGTGCTGGTGGACAAGGTCTTGTTGCCATTCGCGACACATCATCGCTTCATCAGCTTTATGCTCTATGTAATAGGTAAGGCCTCCTTGACGAATGTTTTGGGAGACTGGGGAATGGAAGATGCTTACTGTTCGCAATACAGGCTTCGTCTTCTTCGTCGGCTCCCTTCAAAAGGGTCACTACCGATTTCAATTTACCCAATTCGCATGGACCCATATGGCGCTCTACTTGATCGTCGTCCAGGCGCATTTCATCATGAACAATATTTTCGAGGGTATGATCTGGTTCTTCCTCCCAGTCTCTCTCGTCATTACCAACGACATCTTCGCCTACATCTGCGGTATTACCTTCGGCCGCACTCAGCTCATCAAGCTTTCGCCTAAGAAGACCGTTGAGGGTTTCGTCGGCGCCTGGATCTGTACAATCATCTTTGGCTTTGTCATGACCAACTTCCTAATGCGCTACAGATACTTCATTTGCCCAGTAAATGTATGTCTCCATTTGACTATCCCGTTTTCGTTCTGAGCTGAGAATAATAGGACCTCGGCGCAAACATCCTCACCGGTCTCTCCTGCACGCCCAACCCTGTCTTTATCGAACAAGCCTACCACGTCCCCTCCCTACTTACCGAGATACCTCTGCCTTTCTCTCTCCACATCCCCTCAACAGTCCACATCGCACCGATGCAATTCCACATCCTCGTCTTCGCAACCTTCGCCTCTCTCATCGCCCCATTCGGCGGTTTTTTCGCCTCTGGCCTCAAACGTACATTTAAAGTCAAGGACTTCGGCGAATCTATTCCTGGGCACGGTGGCATTACTGATCGCATGGACTGCCAATTCATTATGGGCTTCTTTGCTTTCATGTATTACCAGAGCTTCATTGCGGTATACAAGGCCAGTGTGGGTGATGTTATGCAGACAGCAATCCAAGGGCTGGACCCAGAGGAGATGGTGGAGGTCGTGCGCGGTTTGAGCAAGCATTTAGTTAATCAAGGCATCGTCGACGACGGCATCATGGAGTGCTTGGCAGGAGTCGTGGGAAGGCGGAGATGAATATGGATATGAGATACGGTCGCGAAATAATCGCTTTTGGCTTGCAGGATGTATATCTTTCTAATGCGTAAATTGTCACTGATTTCGGCATGGATAAGGATAGGGGGCGTTCTGGAAGCTTGAAATTTTGAGCGTTGTAGATACCAAGATTCAACATATTTTGATCTCAACTCTTGGTTTCAATCGACCGTGCAAATCTGATGGCACCAGATGAATCCTCCTAATCGACCTGGTGAACGGATGCCTTTTCTCGCCCATCTCGCGTTGTCCCTTCTTGCCTAGCCTGCCCCGAGCAAATCATGCATGCCTGCTTTAGAAAACATGCCCCCCTGCTTTGGTGATGCAGATCGCATTTCTTCATTGGTAGGGTCACTCTCAATCCCCATGCGCATCTGCGACCACCTTCGTCTTGGCCTTACGAGCGAGTTGTCTCCTCGCGGGGTAAACACACGGCCCCCGAATCAAAAGAACGAGTCTCAGATATCAAATAGATTTTTGCGTACTCGATTCTTCTCTCACCGCCTCACGCCCCCAATAACCCCCTCCACCATCCCCACCACCACGCTCCTCTCCCTCTCCGCACTTTCCCTCTCCCGCAACACCCCCCTCAACTCCCCATCCAACTCCCTCATCCTCCCCTCCTGCACCTCCTGACTCTTTTCCACGCCCGGCAACACACTGATTAGGTATTCAATCTGTTTCGTTTTCGTAATCAGATCTTGTGCTAATTCGCGCTGAGCTGCGGCGAAGGACGTGGGGGTGTCGGGACGCTGTTCAGAGGGGAGGGATGAAGGGTCTGGTTGTTCAGGAGCAGGAAGTGGTTGATCGGGTATGTGGTTGCTGTTGGCGTTGGCGTTTTGTAAGGGTGGGGGTGCGGGGAGGGCGGAGGCGCTGTGGTGGAGGGATATGTAGCGAATTGAGGCGTAGAACTGGGTTGCTAGCTGGGGAAGGTTAGTTGGGGCGCGGAGAAGGGATGGGAGGGATGTACTTGGTCGTAGCAGTCTTGGAGCTGGGTTAGGCGGTCTGCCATTGTTGATGGCTTTCGAAAAGAGTGATTAGAGCTGTACGAGTACAAAAGACAAGAGAGACTAAGTTTAGGCTAACAGCGGGCCGATTCTGTTAGCGTCTTGGTTGTATAATTAAATTTAGCGTCCGACCGAAGAATTGTGGATTCGCTACTACAGCAGAACAATCAATGATGTTTAGGAGTAGAGCGCACTAGGATCAAGCTTGCTGAAGTCGTTGACATTCAGACAAGGTACCTCCCACTATTCACTATCTGCAGCGGATTTGGCACACTTCCCTGCTCAACTTGGCAGAAATATAGCTCGGATTTCCCAAGGTGCAAAAAACCCGTCGATTTTGACAGCTCTTGATTAAGCTTAGCGCATATTTTTGATAGATAAGGTACCCTATCTAACAGCAAGATAATCTTCACGGAGTCACGTGGAAGTAACAATGTAGCGAATCCTATGCCAACCTCGCAATTCTTTCCAGGCCAAGATTGCCGTGATTGGCGTACATCATTTTGGGCCTATCAAACAAATCTTGTGCCAAATCTCAGTCAAATCTGACTATATCCTGGGACTGAACCCAACTTTACGCATTGGACAACTTTGCTGGCGGAGCCGCCATTTGAATCTTGCCGTACGAGACACAAAGACCTTGGTCGATAGACTTGGGGACCGCAGGGTGTCTATCAAAGGACACAGGGAAATCAGAGACGTGTGACACAAGACCAATGAAGACCAAGACAGTCATAGCGCTCTGGATATGCTGCATGCAAGGTTGTGGCGCTCTATAAAGGCGGCAATGCAAGTGCAATGTATACAGAGTCAGCCGAAAGTCTATGAGCATGTAAAATAAAGCACGATTACATCCGTGTATGTGGAGATCGAAAAAATCTTGTTGAAGAAAATCCTTCGACAACAGCCTCTTCCACTAAAGCCGTATCACTTTCCTGGCCTTTTGGTTTTGGTAAACTCATACTTCTTTTATGTCTTCCGAGATATATTGGGGACGTCGATACATATCCTTTCGAAGGCTTAGAGAGGAGGTCAAACACTGGGAAATCAATCCGTGCCACCCGTGTTGTTTTCAAGACCGATCAATATCGTTGCACGCAGATTGCCTGGCATACCTACTCGTACACAAGAACGTCGACAAAAGGCCTTTCTGAAGAGAAATGAAGCTATGCTCAGAATATGAATGATCTTACGCTTGATGTTCGTGAACTACTCTGCCATTTTGGCGATGATCATACACACGAATTCGTCTCTCCAGCATACAAGACTCGCGCCAATACCAAAACCTATCATGAAGACCCACCCACTATTGTACTGGCTTTTGAATCAACCCCAAAGCATGCGCCTCCGGATCTGGCCAACTACCGCTGCTTGCTTTCATGCGGGCAAACCCCTTCTTTTGCGGTGACATGAGCGAGTCGAGGCCCGATGTTGCCGCAGAAACCTTAGTCTTGTTGCTGCCCCTACGGACTCCTTCTACCAACCTGGAGAAGAGAGGCGCTAAGGTAGGTAGGCAGGCGGCGATTAGTATGATGTCGCATTCGACGATACTCCAGCTGAGCAGGCTGACGGAAGTCCCTGTGTGTCTCAGTGGATATTTCGCTAGGGTGATCAGGCCGTGCAGGCTGGCTCTTACATGTCGGATCAGTGAAGGCGTCCTCCTTGAAGAAGATGCTCATCCGCACTGCGCTTGCTATCAAACCACTGGGCCCGCGTTCAGCTGGCCTGTTCCACGGACTGTGTCGGCTTTACTCACATCCCGCCAGTCAAGAAGGATCCTAGTAAAGCAACCTTCTGTTTGACTGTCTGCTGCATGTTCCAGATCATATTCAAAGGCATCACGAGCATTGCAAGATCAAACAGAACATTCGGCAGCGACAGCCAACAGTAAAAAGCCAGCAGATTGATGCAGTGGCCATGCTGATTCTTATCCCACCCATACGAAATCGGAGAGCACTGAAAGATTGACGTGATCATGACACCAACTCCCCAGCCAACGATCAGCAGGCCGACAATGTATGTAGCCAGTTTAAAGGTTCTGTTCGAGGTTCTGATGGAGAAGATTCGACGGTAGAAGAGCAAGATGGCGAGCTTTGGCAGAACGATTGCGAAGTCATAGAAGATGATCTGAGAATACAGGCACTGACGGGTAATCAGTATCCCAGCACACGGTGGAAAGCGAGAGCTGAAACATACCTGTCCCCACCGAACGAGCACTTCTGGATCAGTATACGCCTCGACATGCCTACCGACGCCTCCAACTTGCACGACTCCGAAGCATCAGCCAATATTAGCAGTAACAAATGACAATCACTCACAAGCTATACAATTCGCATTAAGCGCCAGACAAGCAATCTACCACCACTCATCAGCCACCTCTCTCTCCCATAAGATACACACAGCCCACCAAAGCAGGAACACAGATCCAATCATCAGGTCCCAGCTCCGAGCTCCTCAAACGACTAGCATAGAAGCGAGCAACGACCGCAGCGATGCTTAGGAAAGAGAAGACGACAGCAACAGCGGTGAGCTGGTAGCCGTTGTTTTGTTGAAGAGCGCCTTGATTCATATCGGGTACGATTAACATTTTGTAGAAGGTTGGGGGGGGGAGGGGGGGGTGGTGGAGGGAGTGAGCTTATGTGGGTACAGAGATGGGGTGAGGAGACGTTGGGAAGGATGGAGTTGTGGGGTGCGTAGGGAAGTCGCAGAGGACCGAAGCTGGAAGGCACGGCCAGTATTGACTAGGAGCCAATTCGGGAAGTTGCGCCCCAGTATTTGCCTTCTACAAGTCAACATCCACAGCTGTAAAAATTCAAATTGGCCTCTGAAGACCAGGAAGCGCACATTTCCAGGATTGAAACATTGACAGGCGCAAAGTCAAAAGGTCCCTTAAGACAAGCAAAAATAACCAACAAAATTGATTTCGCCATCTCTTGTATTTCACTTCGGAAGCCCTTATACACAGATGATCGAATCAATTTGAAATAACCCAATTGTATAAGCCAATCAAGGGAATTTTGGGAGGACTGAAGGGAGTAATAGGTGCGCCTTGCGTAAAATCCCATGCTAGGACTTGAGCCGTTGGTATCTACACTGAAAGAAATATTTATAAATCGATTCCCTCCCAATGCCTCAATCTGCCCACCCACAAATCGCCCACCAGAAAACGTTATGGACACTGAAGAGCTCGATAGCGAGACTGGTGAAGCACTGCTTACTGATGCCGTTCCCGATGCCGTTCCAGGTGCTGTTCCAGACACTGTTCCAGTCGACACAGACGATTGACCAGAAGATCCTGTCGAGGCTGACCGAGTGCCAGAATTTCTCGCCTGCGTTGCCGAGGCCGAGCTAGGAGAACCTGTAGGACTGCTATCCGTTGCCGTTTTCCCCGCACTAACACCTGCTCGAAGAGCACCAACAATGCCCTCAGTTGCAGCAGAAATAGAATTTGGCAACGCACTGTATTCGGCAATGGTCGATGATGTTACATGGCCCGCACTATCCGTAAAGACCGTTCCGATGCAGACTTCCCCAGTAGCACAATCCAAAACGTCCACGTTGGATAGGGTAGAAACTGCAATTGGTAAAGCAGTGCCGGTACCAGTTGGAGCTGGCATCAACTCAACAATTTTATTTGTCCCCAGCACCACGGCATCGTATACGGCGGCGTCTGTAAATGTATTTGATGTTTGCGTGACCGGCACGGCATGCAATGTAAGGACATGAGCAAGAATCACAAATGCAACGATGACGGGTGTCATTTTGACACTGGAAAACCGCTAAAGGAGAAAAGTCAGGGTACAATCACAAGCAGCGCAATATTCACGAAGCAGCGAAAAGCTGCTCATTTAAGCAGATGCGTGGCGAGGCATTCTTAGTTATCAGGGGCCTTAATACCCTGTTGTACTCTGGCATATTGGACACACAGCCTACGAGGCCGGTCCTTGACAGCCTGCGACGTCTTTGTGTATGACACCGTCAAGTCACGTTGTTGGTCCATCTGAGCTTCGCTAAAGAAATGCCCAAGAGCGTGGAGACATTGCACACACTAACGCTGAGCCAAGCTCGCGGTTCCCTGAACGATACCTATTGTGAGTGCTAACAGCATGGCAGTTTCGCAGGGAGGGAATTGTGGACTTACCCTGTTGGCACTAGCTTCATCTGGCAAGGCGGCTTCGGGGGAATGGATAAAGCTGCATTAGAATAGCCGAGGACGCCAATCAGACTAACCACTCGGAATTGATATTGCCAAGAGGCTCTTTGGTTGTTCTTTGGGGCTCTTTGCTCTGTTTCACCCCAGATGGCCCAACCTGTTGGGACTGCCTTGGCTAATTCGTGCTCTGCGATTTTGTTAGCAAAACCTCACAAATCACGTCGGAAACCGAAGTAGCAGACCTTGAAACCAAGGCAGAAAGTGCAACAGTCACCACCTCAGTCGCCACTCTTATTAACAAAACTCCGCGAGAAACATCTGCATGTTTCTGCGTAGCGAGAACAATGACATTTCTTGTTCTTGCTGACGGATTTATCCGTGGATGGCAGCTCTGAACAGCTGGAACAAGAATATTGAGGCCTTTCAGAGTTATTAAGACATTGGACAACGGTATCCAGTTGTAGGGCGAGCAGGAAGCACAGATGAAGTAGGGGAAATATTGGAAATGGGGTGCGAAGGCTCTGAAGAGGGTCACGATTCGCACCCATGTATGAATTTTTTGGATCATCATTGAGTATTGTGCGTGCATGCGTCGTTAAGAAAGATGATAGTACAGGCATTGGTAATGAGGAATCGGGAAGATGTTGCACGGCGTTGCCATTGAACGAGGTGCTGCTTGTGGAGATTTGAAGTCAGCTCAGAGCGCATATCGTGTGGAATTAAAGCACATACGCCAACGCTGCTGTACTTGTGATTTTCTGCAGTAGCGATTCCAATTGCTGTCCATGAGGAAGGCAGGTTCTGAAAGAGCGCATTGTGGTTGCCCACCTTGGTAATCGTCCATGATCCATTCAACGCCTTCAGACATCGTGATAGGTATTGCGACCTGAGCAATCGCGAAGAAACGTATCCTGTAAAATCCGTGCGCAAGCTTTTCCATCGTTGAACACCGTTATCACACGTCCCATTTTACAAAGACTGGTTCGCACCACGCTTTCGCAGCGAAACCGTCGTAAACCCCTTTTCATGCGATACTCAAGGTCTACGCTTCTCCCTCCCGTCCTCGACCTTCCTCTCGACCTCGACTTCGACCTCGTACTCTTCCTCTTCGACTTTGAAGAACTCGCCAACAGTCTTTTTTTCCTCGGCAGCGCGTTGAGGATCAAGCATGAAGCGAACCGTGCCTTCCTTCAGACCAGGCTTCGAGGCACCGTTGGTAGTCGGAGACGTGACATCTTTTATTAGATCATCGCGAGGGCTTGTCGTCGGAGTCGCGTCGTTCTTGGCCTTGTTATTCCTGCTGAAATGTGTCAATATATCATCGTGGCCGAGAAGCTCGGCCGTTGTCTTATCACTCAATCTATAGCGGGGAAACTCTCTGGAGGAGGCTTCTTGATTGAGAGCGATACGAATGCTGATGAAAGTCTCAAGAGCATGCACTGGCCCGATCAATGTCGAGCTCTTGTGGTGAGTGTACAGGTCGAGTAGATCAAGCATGGTTTCTGGACTATATTAGACCGCTCCCCTCTGTCAAAGGGCGCGTCTTGGGGATGTAGCTTACCCATGACCTCTTGGCGTGACGTGCTCAATTTTCCGTAGTTCCAATTCCCTTCGATCCCCTGTAGGGGCTGATCAAGAAGGCGTGCGGAGAGCTCCAAGCATGCCATCACCATAGTAGAAGTTATCTGCTTGAGAGGGATATACGTGCGGTACACGTCCAGGGAAATGCTGTAAGCTGTGTTCCCTATTGCCAACCGGTTCCCCATATGGAGTCTCACAAGCTTGATAAGCATTTCCTGTGGATAGCGATTCCTGAAGTCAAAGCCAGCTGCTTCAAGCATGAGACGCTCGAGACCAATGATAGTCTTGGCATGATTCTCAAACAGCTGTCTGCGGTCAGTCATCTCATATAACATCGTAATGAGCCTGAGCACTTACAGAATCATCTGCCGTAAGCTGCTCGGCGGGCGATAGCTTCGTGTTGTACGCAGCGCAGAGAATCTCTTTAGACTTCTTCAACGTGTCATCGATCTTGCACGCAGCGAAAAGAGCTGCCGCTGCAGCATCCTCAAGAAAAGTTAGCCAAGATTATTGGGATGATTGTCGGTACTGACGATGTAGCCATTGCTATCAGGATGCTTCAAACGAAATTTTTGGTAGTAAACACAAGCGGTATCGTATGTTTTTATAGGTCTATAGAGATTAGTTTCGATTTATTGGAACCTATGGAAGAATGAACCTTACAGTTGCAATGCTTTCCTCACACTGTCAATCCAGGCGACTCCTTGAAGACGGATGGAATCGTCCTTTGCTTCTGACACACCAGCTGCAGACAGGCATTCTTGAATTGTAGCCTGAGAGATGTACGGAATCGCAGTTTCGATATAAGAGGGGTGAGGGCCAACACGGTCAGTATCAATGGTTTCTGGTGCTGAAGCAGGAGCCATGACGAATTCTCCAGCATAGTCTGCCTGTACGATGAACCCGTTGAATCTAGACCTTGCTCCTTCCTCGTCAGACTCGTAAATTAGCTCAGGTACATCTTCATGTAGAGGTGAATGCGCCCTTGTGTTGTCGCTGTCGTCATCAAGGACACGAGGGACATGAGGGTAGTGCCAAACTTCAGGGTAGGGAGTGTAATGTAGTATTTCATCCATTTTGGTTTGATGGTTCTTCCGGAGTTCACCCAGTAGCGCCGGGATCTAACGGTGTGTGCACCTGAAATAGGTACTAGCTAGCAAAGAAAGCGTTAACGATGGACTACGAACAACCACAGCAGCCTAGGACTCGATGTTCATGTAACAATAGAAGACAGATTTCACATCAAAGGATTTGGAATACCCTCGGCAGCAATTGAGTGAATGATGGAGGTGACATCATCAGCAATCTACTTCGCGCTGATAGCAATAATATCTCTCGTCGCAGCTCTACCGCCACAGCAGCCTCTGGTTCCATCAGAAAGCCCTCCAGCTGCAGCTTCCGCACTGTCGTCAAATCTACCTCTGGTAGTATGGCATGGCTTAGGGGACAAGTAGGCCCTTTATTAGAAGCACCTGGAGATAAGATCGCTGACTCGAGAAGCTACAAAGCTGATGGTCTGCGAGCCGTTGGCGAGATACTCAATGAAACCATTGGCGACACCTACACCTATTACATACGCCTTGACGACGATGCGTCCGCCGATCGCTCAGCCACCTTCCTAGGTAATCTGACGTTGCAAGTAGAAAAAGTCTGTGAAGACCTCGCCTCCCACCCCATCCTCTCCAAAGCCCCCGCCATCAACGCCATCGGCTTCTCCCAGGGTGGGCAATTCATGCGAGCATATGTCGAGCGGTGCAACAAGCCTCGAGTCGCCAACCTTGTCACCTTCGGAAGCCAACATAATGGTATAAGCGATTTTCAGCAATGCGGGTCGAGCGATTGGGTCTGCCAGAGCTGGTCAGGACTACTCAAGGGAAACACATGGACTGCGTTGGTGCAAAGCAGACTGGTGCCGGCCCAGTACTTTCGAAACCCTGAGGATCTGAAGAACTATCTTAAAAATAGCAACTTCTTGGCAGATATCAACAACGAAAGGGAGGTGAAGAACAAAACATACCTGCAGAATATGAGAAAATTGGATAAGTTCGCAATGTACATGTTCTCGGAGGATACCACTGTCATTCCTAAAGAGACTTCGCATTTTAGTGATGTCAATACCACCAGCGGCAAGGTCACCAAAATCCGGGACAGAGACATTTACAAGCATGATTGGATCGGCCTACGGTGGCTGGAGGAGCGGGGTAGACTCGATTTTCGGATCGCTGAGGGTGGCCATATGCAATTCGCCGACGGAGTCCTCGAAGATTGCTTCACTACGTATTTCAAGTCGACAGCGTAAGGGTGTCGGTACTGCTATGCCTCGTAGTTCACATGTATGATCACCTGCTGTACCCCTTTGATGGCGGTTTGGATCCTTGCTTCTTCGTGTCTACGTACACAAGCTACTAATTCCATCAGTCTTTGCACAATAGCGCCCACTGTTGTTCTTGTGAATTGCACAAAATCTGTTTGTGAGGCCCTGATAAGATTCACTGCCAAAGCTTATTAATGGAACTCGAACATTTTTGAGGCTATATCTGTTTTGGCTTTACAGAGATCCGCTCACTCGTTGTTCATGTTGTGTGGATCGTGCCCGTTTCATCCGTTGCGGTTTGCATCAATTGTACCGTATAATGCTAGAGGGATCCTGCGTGGTTCATTAGACTGACTTTTTTCGAAGCTTGATACTGTATCTCTAATGAAAGTCGATAGATACGTGTACCAGCTAATTGCTGCCCGATATACTGGACTATGGTACTGTTCTGTAGGGCTCTGGGTTTCTGCAAAGGCGGTTGGCAGTGTTGTGTCCGAAGGCGTTTTAAGATCGTACCACTGTTGAATGTAACGGATGTGTATTAGCTCGATGGTGTCGATATATCGCTACTCTCGTAATCCTCATCTTTGGGCTATACACACTCTCCGCAGCGTGCCGGTAGAAATGTGAGTCTTGATATTCGAATATCTGTGAAGGTTAATTTTTCAGGGTTATAAGCTCGCACCTTCCCGGTTGAGTTGTTCCCGATTCAACAGTTCCAGACATTACTGATATAGACCTAAGCACTTTTACCAGTGCTGATTTGAAATGTTGCATATATAACAAATGACGCTCTCTAACGAACAGCATACCTCCAACAATTGGTGTCCCAATTGTCCTGATCCGCGTTGCCAAAGGTCATATAACTCTCACCTACTCCCAATGGACCTTTGGTTCATCAAGCCTCCCTTCACCGGACCGCCTCTATCTCCCATGCCTCCCATGGCACAATCGCTTGTGTTCCCAAGGCGTGACGAGAACGGAGATGCGACCCTCAACCCGGACGCTTGCTCAGGCCCGGTAGATAACGAAGAACGTTTTACAAATGCCCTTATTCATGGGGACCCCTTCATGGGCTTCAATCCCGCCCTAGATTTCGATGGTATAGTGCTAGCTCCAAATTCTTATCTGGTCGAACGCCCGGCTCGAGATCGCTTGACTCGCTTCGACCGGATGGATCATCTAAATCCGACACTGGGGCCTGCTCGAGTACCTACTCTTTCTCGGTTGTCTGCTCTTGCTCAATTGCCTTCTCTCGCTCGAATACCTGCTCGACCTCAAATGCCTGATCGGGCACGAGTGTCTGCAAGGTCGCATATGCAAAGACCCATTCCGGCAGGTGCGTCTTTCCATTACTGAATTTAGTACTTGCAAAAGGGAAGATTTGCTCCGCGTCTCAAGAGCCAGTAGGAAGTTCTTGCCTTCTGGATTCTTGCAGTTGATTTTCTTTGCCAATGTGCCTTCTATTTGCTGACCGAGACATGAATAGCGTCTGGGCCCACGCATACTGCTCCTCTCGCGCCTTCCTCTCGTGCTCGAGGCGCCACCGCTAGTAGGGTACCAAAAAGTCTGTTGTTCCAGTATTCCCCTCTCTTACCACACAAGTAATGAGGTATTACAATGTTACAATACACACAACTAGTACTAGGGAGGGCCACTACATTCTTCCAATTCAATATAATCTCTCATGAACCTATCCTCGTTAGTGATTACAGAGGCTAATTTCGAGATTAATCATAGCATCTAGCTTTGCGTCTGCTCCTCCCGCCCAAGGCACTGCAATTAGCAGGGTGCAAAAACACACCTCCCCCCTCAAACGGAAGAATCCTCCCCCTACGTTCTTGTCTCAATTGGCCACTCCAGATCTCCCATCACCGGATAATCGATGCATCCCTCATCAAGCAATCTTGACGACTGAGTCATCGATTCCATCGACTACTCCAATTGGGGCCCAACATCTGTGAGAATCCAGCGGGCTATGATCCCTCTCCTCAACCCGGCACCAGCGCCGTTCACGAATACAGCTCCGGCTCGGCGATCTCACCGACTGATGGCGATTCAGACTTCAATGGATCCGCCTGTGGCAGGTGTCTCGCAATTGGGGAATGGCAATACCGCTCCGCAAGAAAACCAGTCAATAACACATCCCGTTGAGCAACGGCCCCAGCGAAGCGCATCCTCGTCTTCGATAAATACCCTTTCTGAAGAGCCAAGGTCGGCAATAGCCAAAAACCCTGTTGGTTTCCCCTTCGACGCTCCACCATCACCTGTCATTGATGTGTATCCGCCTTGGGACGAGAATAGGCTGATAGAGTCCCAGGCTTCGACCGGTCTACATCTCCCAGCTGCAACGTCGCATGGGAATGGGTATTCCGCTCAGCAAGGACATCAACCGGTGGTATCTTTACCGGGGCAGGCCCCTCAAGGAAGGGCGTCCGCGTCCTCGACGGCTCGCCATCACCCAGCCCAAATGCCGACAACCCAGCACGTACCCTCCGCTCCAAGACCATCACAATTCACGAGTGGACATCCTACACAGCAGGGATATGGGGGCCTGCGAGCTCCAGCACCGCCAAGGAAAATACATCCTTCTCTCCAAGCATACCATCAAAGACTGCGGATACAACAGATGCAGCAGATGCAAGCAAGCATCCAAGAAGGGCAGCAGATTCAAGAGCCGCAGCAGAGGCAAGAGATGCAGCACATACAGCAGATGCAACAGAGGCAGCAGATATTGCGAATGCCCCAGATGCAACCAATTCCGCTGATACAACAGATTCAACACATATACCAGATGCCGCGAATGCAACAGCTGCTACAAATCGAGCAAATACACAACCAACAGATGCAGCGTATGCAAACAATGCCAACTGTCAATCCTGCTCAGCAAGTGGCTCACACTGTCCCAGCTCAATACCAGCACGGGATACCGCAAGGTTCTGACCAAGTACACGGGGTACCCACGTACAGTAATGAGCAGCAATATGGGCCGCCGGCAATGGCACCTCAGCAGCCACCGACTCAGGCTGAGTCAGCTCCATACCAGTACGCGCCAGCACATTTCGATGGACAGGTATTCAGGCCACCGCCGTATCATGCTCAGCAGCAATATGGGCCGCCGAGCCATCCCGCCCAGCAAGTGCCGCAGCAAGTGGCGCGTCAGGCTTTAATGAATCGCCATTCACCAAATGTGGTGATTAACCAGCAATTTGACAATGTCTCTCCCAAAGAATAGGCTTCAATGCTCCAATACCATGCTTAGGATGTTTCGAGAGATGGATTGGGAGTACTCTTTGATCAGTCGAGCAAGGGAGATTGGATGGTTAGTAATTGCGGTATAATACCTATTGGGATTCTGTCAATAGTCGTTAGGAATTTGGAGGAATCAATTTTTACATGAACACTATGAGGCCTTGGAACGAAAATAGCAGCTCAGCTTTATACAAATGAGCTATCTCAACATTGGCTTTTGTTGGAAGATCACTGGATGACTGACTGACTCGGGCGTTCTTATACAAAAATCCTTGAATCGCTCGAAAGTGTAAGGAGAATCTCAACTCGACTTCCGTAGAGTCCATTGGGTGAACGTCGTTTCGTCATTAAGAATGACTCTTAGTATCCTTGACCGCAAAAAGTCCCCCCAGCTTCCAAAGCCTACTGAAAAGCTCTTTATCAAAAACGTACCTGGAAAGAAACAGCACCAGTACACGTTGTGACCATACATTGTTGTCCTGACTTTGCTATCAGCCTTGAGCAAACATCAACGTCTGATTTTCGAGATGATGCAATTGTATTGAATCCCGGTTTGGCTGACTCTCAGGGTCCCTTCCGTGGTTTGACAGTTCATACTCGCCCTGGGGATTAGGACAAGAGCTATAGGTGTTTGGATTTGGAGGTGGATGGCATGATCCCAGATACTGATGCCCGAGCGAAAGGGCGGATCGGGCAGAGAAAGTGAACCCTATGGTTATGTCGAAGGGTGTGGGGGAACAGCAAGACTTTTCGGGGAGCATTTGTGGAGGTTAGCATCTCTGGCGTGGAGATTTGGCACCGCTTGGCAGAGTAGGTTTTGACTTCACACCTTGGAGACTCGAAGGGCTTGTGGATATCTAAGCAAAGGGCATCAACTGGCCTTGTTTGACGCTTGGCCGCTTCGAAAAAAGTTTTGATACGAAGGGGGGATGCGATATGCAATCACGACACACGCGAACTCACCAGAGGATACCCCTTAGCCGCTACCTAGTCTGCCGAGGAGCTGAGATGTCGGCGGAACAGAGGTCACTGTAGTCTTCGCAGGACTTGTTGATGCTGCTGAGCTTGACGCTGCTGAGATGGGGAGTCGGGAGAACAGTTCTCAGATGATTACAATGGTAATAGTCTCTAGGAAGTATCGATATTGAACCCATCGTATCGTGCAATAGTAACATTAGCCCTCTCAGACGACCTAAACAGCCTTCTTCGATTTCTTCTTCTTCTTGACCGGTTGCTCTGCATCCATAGCGCCATCCACCGATAGTGTCTTTCCCACCTCGGCTTCAACCTGCTCTCTAGCTTCCTTTTTCTGCTGTCTCAGCTTTTCCCTCCTCTTTTTCATCTCCGCACTCAAATCCTCATCAGCCAGCTTCTTGGCTTTCTTACTCCTACTTTCACCTTCATCGCCGATCTTAACCTTCCGCTTCTTGCCGCCAACCTCCATCTCAACCTCCTCACCTCCCTGCGAAGGCCCCTCAATCACATCTCTCCTCCTCTTGTGCTTTATCGCCTTCCTTGCCTCCGCCTCCGCAACCTCCTCCTCATCAAGCACCATCCCCTCATCCGTCCATAACTCCTCCGCCAACCACACTGGCAACGCCATCGTGTTAGGACCCTTGACATGCACAGCCCTCACGTTCCTCCAGGCGATCAATTTATCTGTTAGACCTGCCATCACGGCTTCGATGTTTGCGGAGACTTGCTCAGACGTAAATGATGCGAGACCGACTTTTATGGATGTGGTGGTGGAGGGGTGGAGGTGTAATTGCGTTGTTGAGAGTGTGCGTTCGATTTCTTTCGCAATGAGAGGGGGAGTGGCGATTGATGTGGGGGCGGAAGGATCCTTGCGTTTTCTCTCGCTAGGAAGAGCGGCATTCTTCTTTTCTTTGGGTTTTGAAGCTTCGAGGCGAACGGGTATGGGTCGCTTCGGCGTAGTTTTGTAGAATGTCTTGCCCAATATTTTAGCAAGATAAGACGCTATTCGATCATCTGCTAGGAATATGTCGTAGGAATCGCGGAGTTGCCTTTTAGATTCGAAGGAATGGAATTTTGCTTCAAGCTTCTTGACGCTGATCACTTTTGTGATGCGCTTGGAGAGGTCTGGGGGAAAAGAGGGATGAGCGATGGCATCTTTGAAGAGACGTTGGGGCTCGGGCGTTATGAGGCAGATCGATGTATTTGGCGAGATATTGAACGAGTGGGGAAGGGCGATCTTGCGGGGTTTAAGCTGTTGGTGGTCGGTCATGAATTTTTTTGTGGTGAGGACGAGCCATAGTGGTTCAGCATCAGCATCTGGGGCGCCGGAGCCTGGAGAGGTAGGATCGGTAGCGAGGAGGTTCTTGGTGGGTGCTAAGACCTCCTTCTGCAGAGCTTGGCTCTTGATGTGCTTTAAAAGTGCGCTGGATGCTCTAAGCGTCTGTTCTGGTTAGTATCGTATCAAATCTAGATCGGCGACCGTGACATACTTGCGCTATGTCTAGCTGATAGGGCGATCCATGTTCGACCTTCGTGGTCAGTGCCGTAGATTCTGGCGCCATTGTTCGATTGCATGAAAAGCTGGGAATTTTTCGATGTGATTTTCTTCGGCGAGGCCAGCGAGCTCCGTGATTAGGGCTTTCGGGTGATCGAGCCCTATTATTAGACCCAATGCAGTAAGAGTAGCAAAGCCTTGATCTTCCAAGGCTCTGACAGAATCATCTGCTGAGCCAACCGGTAATACGTTCCACCTAGGCATTAAAATGCAAGCTGATGTTATGAACAGCGACGAATGATCATTTCTCCATGCAGGAGTACCTTAGGCCGGACAAACCAGTCCCCCATTCGGTTATCTCAGGGTAGCTTTCAAGAGTATCAGAGGACATATGATAGACATCTACTTGCACTATGATTTTTTTTAATTTATCAGTCTGCCAATTTCACATGCCTAGATCGATATTAGTATTATGTACTCACAATACAAGACGTTGATCAAGATCAGTGTGGCAAGAGCTTTGGCCCAAGTCTCCTGTTGACTGGAAGGCTCGCTAGTGATATCATGTATGCAACAGCCTGGGCTACTCCAAGATTTCTGTGGGAAGGTGTGAAACTTAGATCGAGTTATGTCAAACTCTCTCGGTGGCTAAGACGAAAGATTAGTATGACCCCTGATCGGTGGCATGGTATTAAGCTCCAGAAGAAGGTGGACTTCATCGGGATAACCTTGAGGCATGTACCCTATTTTTCATCCAATGACCCGTGTCAGATGCCAAGCTATGTGTAGTAGTGATTATGCAGCTCAAGTCTAGACCATGGGGATGCAGAACATTTATCCAACGTTGATTGGAGGTACGCCAACGCCTTTCCAAACTTATCTATAGAAATTGAGACACCATTTTGCATGGCTCCTTCGTATCAACATGTATCAGTACCGAAGCGAGCCTCCTTTGCAAAGGTCCAGGGTTCTGTGCTTTTGGCATTCAGGATCTAGCATCAAAGCGTGCCTGGCTCCATAGACATCTAAACTCAAGAGTCTCAAGATTGTTCCCAACGGGAGGGCTGGAAATTCTTCGGCTTCCAACGCTGAGCCTTTTTCGTAGCGCCTCGCTAGCGCTTGTACAGCCGAGAGGCTTTGTCAAGGCTAGAGATGTTACCTACTTAAGTAAAACGACTTCTGTTACACACAATCGGCATCAGGGAAAAATTAAAATTTCTGTTGATTCGAATGGTGAATGTGCTTGTCTTTACTCCAAGGATACAAGCTGACTCCACATAGGGTTATGGACGATCGCTTTTGCTCTGCAACAAGGCCGTGAACGTAATAGATACGATGCCTAGGCCGCGCTATCATAGGGCAGCCGCCACGACTCTCGAAAGGAACACGATGGATATCAGTAGGGATCCCGTGTTTGCTTTTTGGGTCAGCCGGCCACCTTCGTAGGGTTAGTCTCCACTGGTAACTTGCATTTGCACAACATGAATTTGCTCAGAAATGATAGATGTGGCAGTAGATCTGAGGCAGGGTCCATTGCGAGCAAATGGCTCGCCACTTCTGTCACCTATAAAGTAGATCATGCACTTTCTCGGCAATTGCCAATGAGCTCGTCAACCCCGGACTTTCAATGCCCAAGAGATTCACAAACCCCTCATATCCCTCCTCTTTCCTAATCACAAAGTCCAGAAATCCGTCCCCGTTAGCTTTCCAGAATGCGCCTCCCTTACCCAACTTAGGTCTGATACCACTATAGTCTAAGTGCACCTTTTCCCTTTGAATTCTTGGAAGATACGTCTCAATTTCGTCAAGCGCAGCCGGGAGCCTGGATTCATTGACTGAGAGGTCAGTAGGGTCATCGACCCATTCAACGTCCGGACCAAATCGGATTGCTCCAGTCATATCCATGGTTAGATGGGTACCGAGACCAGCAGCTCCTGTCGTGGGAGCGGGATATACAAGGGTCTTCGGACGAGGCGTGGGTGCAGAGTAGGAGTAATACGAACCTTTGGCATAATAAGGGGTGACATGCCGCGAAGGTGGGAGGATGCTGTTCGATAGTAGTACAGCAGCCAGACCAGCGCTATTGATAAAAGTGTCTGCTGTGATTGACGTCACCTCTGAAGACGATGGTGATGTGGTCATTATCTTCCAACCCTGGGAGCCAGAATCATAAGGTTCAACGGTCTCCACAGTGGTGTTGCAGGCCAGGTCACCACCTTTTGATTGGAAGTCGGATTCGAGGTAGGACATGTAGGCATGCGAGTCCACAATGCCAGTCGACGGGCTCTCCAGAACAGCCTCCTCCACGCGGACATCTGGCTCGTGAGTGTGGGCTTCCGAGAGCGGTATGAAGTGAATGGGCACTCCAATTGACCTCGCGAAGTCATGGGTTCCCACCAGACTTTCGTGCTGCTGGGCGTCCTGCGCAAGAATCCATTTCTTGGCGTTGCGATATGGGATATGTTGCTTCTCACAGAGATCGTACATCAATTCTTTGCCTTTCAAACACAGATGTGTCTTTAGCGAAGTAGGACCATAGTAGATGCCCGCATGTATGACCTGAATTGGCGGGTCAGACAGACAAGCCGGGGAAGCAAGTAACGAGGTCTTACCTCGGAATTGCGACTGCTGGTCTCTGTGCCCACTGCACCATGCCTCTCGATAAGAAGAGTCGAGGTACCATCTCGTTCAGCCAGCTTCCGGGCAATGGCAAGACCAACAGCTCCAGCGCCAACTACCACATGTGTGAAGTCTGCGCTCCGCAAAGAGGACGTCGAGAACGACCTTGGAGCGCATGGCCTAAGTGTTTGGCAATACAATACTCGCGCAAACATGTCAGGTGCGAGCTATCTTACCATGACTTGGTAAAGACTACGCTTCAGAGCATGAAGCTCTTATTTAATGAGGAAAAGTATGACGTTGTTACTGTAAGAAGAATGTTGTTTTTGTCCGGTTAGTAGCAGCCTTCGCAATGGAAGCTCTTCTCTGTACGACTTGTGAGGCCATATCTTCAAAAGCAAATGTCTATTTGGGTCTCTGAAATGCTTTGAACACTAAAGACCAGCTTACAAATTAGAAGCCTTCGCTAAAGATAGTTATATCATTTGTCTTCGCTTACGGGGAAAGAAAAGTCTCTTAGATTCTCTCACTTGGCGATCAACGACGTAACTCGCTTACGGGAATCATAAATACGCTAATACTTTTAGCATCGAAGAAAAATCGCAAAGTCAGTATATATCCAATATTGAACGATATAAGATTCGTTAAGCCTGTCTTTGTCCGGTCACTAAGATATAGTCCGGTCCCTATAGGATACTTAGTATAGACCGGACTGCTATACCTACCTAAAGCTACTAGATCTTATAGATCTAACATTAAGTATCTAGGGTCTGGAATCTATTTGGAATCTATCTTCGGATCAAGTAAAATTATGTACACTAATTATACACATCAAGGGTGGCGGGAAGAATTCCAATAATTGAGTCTCATCTTTCAAGCTACACTTGTGGTCTTTGCTAGCTATTGTCAATGCACCCATCCGATTGATATTACATTTTCTCCAGTAATGAGCAAATATCTCTCAAAAATCCCCTGTACTCGTACCCTTTTTTTCTGCAGCAGGGCTCTGAGGCTATTCTGGTGCCTTCACAGGATGAGATACATCGAGCAGTAGCCGTCCGCAAGGATAGTCAATTTCTTTTCTTGATAATCCAGACTGTTGTCAGTTCAAGACGTTTAGCATTTCTTGGATGCTAGCAAATTTCTCCCGCTCCTTGCCTCTCGCTTTGCCCCTCTCCTTCTCCACAGCATCGATCTTTTCCCATTCAGCCCAGTTGACGGTCCTCAAGCTCCTCTTGCCAGCTTCCACTTTTAGCCCATCCCAGCCTTGCCCACCAGCCATGAATGGCTGTTTGGTCTCCCAGTCTTGTGCGATAGCTTCTGCCGTACCAAACGCATCCTCCATAGTATTTGCAATCACACCTGCTGGGCCTCGCTTCACCCATCCTGAGCAATACATGCCAGGTATACCTGTACCATCAGGTGAGAGGCTAGTGATACGTCCGTGAACATCATTCGGAATGATGCCTCGACGCTCATCGAAATCTATCCCCAGATCTTTCATCCCCTCAATCGGTTCGGACTTGTAGCCGATACTTCGAAATGCCAAGGAAGTCGGTATTGATGCTTCGCTATCAGTAGATGAGACCGTGGCCAACGGTGCAAATACGTCCGGGCCACTGAGTTTATTCTTGACGAAGGTCATGGACCTCAGCCTATCGGGCGTCATTTCGGACGGATTGAAAGATGTGGGCGAGAGAAGGAAATCCAGAGACCATGACCTTTGTGCCCCTACAGCGGGGGTCGCTGAGCCTTTCGATAATAGCTGGGTCAGACGCTTTGCCGTTCGTGAAAGTTTAGTGACGTTTTGTGGAAACAGAGCAGCGTCTATCGGGTCGAATGAAACGGATGGCAGATTCAGCAGCTCTCGAGTTTCCTTTATCGTAAAAGCAGCCTGAAGAAAATGTCAACGAACAATTCTGATGAGACCTAAAGGATAGGTGGCGCATTACCTGCATTGGACCCCTCCGACCTACTACTCGGACGCGTTTCACCCTGCTTTTTGATAGTGTTGCAAGAGCGTAATCGGTCATGTCTGTTTTGCGCAGGGCACTGACATCAGTCAAGAGCGTACGTGCTACGTCCAACGCCACATTCCCTTGCCCAACAATGATTGCTTCCTCGCCTGATTCGAGGTCTGGGGCCAAACCGGCGTGTGCCGGTAATCCATTGTACCAGCCAACGAAATCGCGTGCTGAGTAGATACCTCTTAAGTCGTCCTCACCTGGAATTCCGAGCTTTCGATCTTTCGTAGCACCGTAGGCGAAAAGTATGGCATTGTAATGTTCGCTGAGAGATGCTAGAGGTAAATCTTTGCCAATATCGATATTTCCAATGAAGTTGAATTTTGGTGACGAAGCAACCTCTTCAAATTTGTCTTGGCAATGCTGAAATGACATGCATTAGGAACAACATTGCAAGGAGGATCACGGCATGATGATTGCTTAAGAAGATCAACGGAAAAGTACGCTGTATATGTGCAAATCTCACCTTGACTTCTGGGTGATCTGGTGCAACGCCAAATCTTACCAACCCAAATGGGACAGGTAGGTACTCGTACATATCCACGACCGCGTTCTCAATACTCGACATCACTTTGTAAGCTGTATAAAACCCTGCGGGCCCAGAACCAAGGACAGCCATCCGAAAAGGCCGTCCATCTTTGACAACATGGCTGTTGTACCTTTTGAGAATTTGCGAGACCTGGATGGTGGCCCTACGCTTCGACACTGGCTTCACATAGCTTCTGGCGAGACTGACAGCTTGACAAGCGACTCTCATTGGGAAAAATCGAAAGTGAAGGACATTTGGGGTTCTTTGACTCGGAGATATTTCCGAAATATCTCGCGAATCATTATCTTAGCGCAGCCGAACACGTTGCTCAGCAACCATGAATTATAAACATTTAGCGATTTTAGCATCGTCCAATCCAAGTTTTGTACCTTGTATCTTCGTGCTTTTTGCAGTATATACAGTCGCATGGTCTCGCTCTCTACTTTGCTGTATTTCATCGATACTATCTAGCCATGGGTGCCGAACCGCCCTTCCTATACGGTATGTATGGTCGGGGATTCTCCTTCTTTACCCGACGCCATTCGCACTGGAATGTAAATGGAAGAATGCCGCACATCGCGCCATTGCTTGGCTTTGCTCGCAAATTCTAAGACGAAGGCTGACTTTATTGTTCTAAAGATCATCCTTCAAAGTACACCTTCGTCGGACCCTCAGAGAGGGGTTCCAACCCAAAAGCTGCGACGCAAGCAAGCTGGTCTCCACCGAGATCGCCACGGAAACTAGAGGGGCCATCGATCAATTCGAAAGAGTTCAATCGCCATCCCGATTCATATTTTGTCGTACCATATGGCCAAGTGGACTGGAAACCCATGTCGCCTAGAACGAAGTCGAAGGTCAAATGGACGCGATTGACCCAATTGTTCCTCCGCGTATGCGAATTAGTAGGGGCAGTGGGGATGCTGTTTTGTGTGATATGCATAAAGGGAACAGACGCAACGACTGGATGGATCATAAGAGTGCCACCTGGCATTGCAATATTGCACACTGTCTACGGAACATATCACCTTTGTCGGTCACCCAAAGGTCGCACACCAGCGTCTTCGGCAAGCTATATGCTCTTCGCAGCCATCATCGATGTCGGATTGATACCATTCCTCGTCTTTATAATCCTGATTTCGCATACTCAGTCCATTGAACCGAACAATACGCCGGGCCATTGGACGACACTGTTCGGTAACGACGGGGCCACTACCAAGATAGTGTACTCAATCTTCCTGCTGAGCGTGATTACTGGCGTTTTTCACGTCCTCTCGCTCATCATATCGATCTATCTGGGGGTCATTTTCCGGGAAATCGCCCAACTTCCCCCTGACATGAACCCCCTCGAAGACAATCTTACGTCAAGGCACAAGCGCAACAAGTCCTCGCCTCCCGACAATCGCATGAGCCAAGCCACCACAGCGACGGCAAATAGCCAAAAAGAGGACTCAAAGGCTGATGATCCATTGATCTCCCCTCCCCGTACTGTACCTTTCATGCACACCCGCAACAGCTCGCACGAGAACATTATGAACGTGCCACATCCAAATAACAGTCCCAAAGAGTCGCGAATCGATGTCTCCACACCATTTTACGATCAGCCACCGGCCCATCGGTCTTCTCGAAACAAGATCCAGGGACCATTCTATGAGCAGGCTTCGTATCGCTCTTCCCGCACAAATATCCAGGCTCCATACTATGAGCAGGCACCTTCGCACCGCTCATCGCGCATTAACGTACAAAGCCACATTCACGACCAACCGTTATCACATCACGCTTCTCGCTCGCAATTACACGCAAGTTCCCTCGATCAAGTCCCCATCAAACAAGATTTCCCCATTCCAACTTCCACCAAACAACCATCTGAACCAGCAATCACCCGCTCACCCACCAAATCGTCCTCCATCTACTCATCAAGCACCATCAGTACGATCGCAACCTCAACTCGTCCCCAGTCCGCAGCACCCTCACTAATGGACAGCAATTGGATAACCCACCCCTCGCCCTCTGCCTCCCCATCACCCTCACCCCCTAGAGAACTAAAACATCTCCGCAATAAGTCCTCATACCAACCACTCTCCCAAACATCGCCGTTCGAGTACACCAACCTAGAAGGAAACTCTGTCCCACGACCATTGGAAATGAACCCACCAACACCCCCCATCCAACAGCAGAAACGAAGCCAAGCGCCCGGGCAACGTGCGCTAACGCCCGTGAATGGGAACGCTGGACAGGGTAGTTGGGACAGGCCAGGAACAATTGGATTTGGTAAAGCGAGGGCGTGGGGGGGTATGGGAAAGTCTGGTGGCGGGATGAACAATGGCGGCATGGGCGGCAATGCCTTGAATGGCAATGGCAATGGTATGGGTGGCGGTGGCAGGGTGGTTAGCCGCAGCGGCGTCGAGGTCAAGAGTGGTGGTATCCATCCAAGCGGCGGTATTCGCGCTCGAGAAGTATCAGGGAAGGTCATGGAAGAGGGACGAGGGAATGCTGGGTGGATGTGAATGTGGGCATTGACGCAGGATTTGACACAATTTGGGAAACGAAAAACAGCGAGCGCGGAGTAAATATTGGGTACTATGAAAATGTTTTTCACGCAGTTGAGCCTGATCACTGTGAAGACTATGAGGGAGAAACGATATTACATTGATTCTCTCAAGTCCAATGAGAGCTTAAAATGCTACACAATCCCTAGACGCAAGATTCATAGAGTACATATAGTCCGCCAAACATGAGGGTATTAGACTTGCGATTGCACTTTTAGCCGATGCAGGAGACACTGGAAGAGTCGTGATATTGATACATAGTCTCGAAACAAGAGACAAACGGAAGCCGACAGGGCATGGGTATTAGTATTAAGGTGTAAAGAGGCCAGTCAGATGGCCAACGGCGTGTTAGTGTAAAAGGTCGTAGTCCTGGTATCGTGGTGAAAAGAACGCCGTGGGAGTTGATCAGCTGACATTGTGCATCGTTTGAAATCTAGGAATGCAGTCCATTCGGGAAGGCTTGTGGTGGCTCTGGATACTCAGGACCGTCAGACAAACGTGTTCGCTTCATTGGTGGTTGTTCACCCCTCAAATCTGCCACCTCACGCTCAAGGTCCTCGACCTGACGCTTCAATTTGTCCTCGCGTTCCAGAGCTTGATCCAGTGATTGGCGGAGCTGGACCTCAGAATCGCGTGGGATCATCTCAGCTTGGGGAGCGTTGTGTCGCTCGTACTGGGCAACAGTCCCTTGATATAGCTCATTTATCATTTCCAACTCCTTGACTCGAGTTCTGAGAGAACTGTTGGTCTGGTGGAGAGCTTCGTATGTTTGGGGAGGCTCGAGGTTGCGGTCGTTGAAAGACGAAGTAGATCCTGGTGAAGGGTGACGGTAGTGAGGTAACGCTGGGGACTGAAAGGCGTGGTCGGCCAGTGTGACACCGTCGAACATGTGCTGCGGAGCGATGTTGGAGGGGTGCATAGCCGGTGTTTCCGTACGCGAGACAGGAGAGTGTGAGCGGTCGGAGCCACCAGAGGAAGTCTTGTGGGATACCCGTCGGTTTTGCAGGTGATTTGGGAGGCGGGTTTCTAATTCCGACTGAGATGCTGGGAGACCATTGCCATCGAAAAGTGACTGTAGCTAGGCATTAGCACTGTTCGCTGCACACCGGTTGGGTAGCTTACCTTTCTCTTTTGCCCTTGTCCTGCAGTTTTGACGCGGTTGCGCGACTTAATAACGTCCGTCTTAAGTGATATGGGCCGAGGTGTGCCGTGGAGTTTCAGGAAGAGACCGCAGGCATTGCACAGCACCGATCCCATTTCGTCGCGCCGCCATAGCGGTGTTGTAGAGGTTTGGCAATTTTGGCATACTGGCTGCATATTTCCAAGCGCCCGGTTAGTCAGTGTTGCTGCCATTTCGAAGGAATCCGGGCAAAGTTGAGCGTGGGTTGCAAAGAAAAGCAGATAAGATAGAGTATCGCGCCCGAGGCGCCAATCTAAGTGGGGCTCGCGCTAAATCGGATTCTGTGTTGTACTTACAGCAACGTTGTTCCCTTGACCACCAGACATCGCTGCGGGCGACAAGGCGGCATACGTCATGCTATGGCCTGCATCATTGTACGGCCTTGGTGCGCAAAAGTGGTCAGCTTCATGTACTCTGATTGGTGTAATTACGCATGTGTTTCAACTTGTCGCAACCCGCCAGAGTCTGCCCAACCAATTCCGAGATTGTGTTTTGCCGATTTAGATGGGTATCATACCTGAGATGCGGCGATGGAGCAGACGCGATTGAAGCCAGCGTGGCTAGAGCTTGGGAGGTAGATATGGAATCTATCTCGTAATGTTGTTGCTGCTCTGGGGTGGCCGAAGACTGGGGGAAGTGATCGAGGGTAGCTGACCCTGAGGACACCCTTATATTGATGGAAGGAGCCGTGTTGGAGGCGGCCAGATCTGCGATCTGAAGCCTGATGTGTAGATTTTTGATGGGCGGCTTCCCGGTGGAACGATATTTTCGTAACGCTGGGGGACGACTGAAGGCGACGTAATTAGGATAAGCAACCCGTACTCTTGTTTATCGGAGGCTCGAGTAACACGGTGGAAGTAACACTTTGAGGGTGTTTGCGACTGTAGCTGTAATGTGTGAACGCTGCGAGCGTGCTCGGGGGACGCGGCAGGGAGGGTTGGAGGAAGGAGCGAGTTGGCAATTAGTGGTAACTATCCAGGTAAATGCGCTGTCATCAAACTTCGCAAAGCAAAATACACGTAAAAGTACAGTGAAAAAGAGTGACGGAAGTTGCAATAGAGGCAGATGGTAGTGAGTAAATCACTAATCTTGGGCGATTCGATAAGGGGATCTTAGCTCCATTCTGCCGCCACCCCTGCTCATTTCAACGGCCCGCTAAGGCTGACGTATCTTAGGCACTGGTGGACATTTGCCCTCTGCACTTGCGCCAATTCTGCTCAACACTGCGAGAAATTACCTACCGCACAGAAGCCTCAATACTCAACTTTGGTGACATGGAAGGCGATACGATCGGTTGTTTGCGCCTGCGAAATGGCGGAAAGGTAGACCCGTGAAACGCACACGAGGGCAGTAGCCTTCGTAGACACGTGCTTCTTCTGATTTTCTCAATAATGGTGTGACATGGCTACCATTAAGGCTCTCGGAGGCCATACTGTCCATCAGATCCAATCAGGGCAAGTCATTGTCGACCTGTGCTCCGTGGTCAAGGAACTCGTGGAAAACAGCTTAGATGCTGGAGCTACGTCCATTGAAGTTCGCTTCAAAAACCATGGTCTTGACTCTATTGAGGTTCAAGACAATGGCGTTGGTATCTCTACAGACAACTACGAAACAATCGCCCTGAAGCACTACACTTCTAAGCTCGCAAGCTATGACGACCTTGCTTCCCTGCAAACATTCGGCTTTCGAGGCGAAGCTCTTTCTTCTCTTTGCGCTCTCTCCAAGTTTCACATAACGACTGCGCAGGCACATGAAGCTCCCAAAGGCACAAGGCTTGACTTCGAGGTTTCTGGCAAATTGAAGTGTACCCAAGTCGTAGCAAGCCAGAAAGGTACCACTGTCGCTGTTGAAGATCTCTTCATAAACCTTCCCGTTCGACGGAGGGAGCTCGAGAAGAATATCAAAAGAGAGTATGGCAAAGTTTTGGGCATTCTTCAGGCCTACGCCTGCGTCTGTACTCAAGCAAAGGTCGCAGTCAGCAATGTGATGGCAAAAGGTAAGAAGGTAACCGTCTTTGCCACCAAGTCCAGCCAAAATACTCGAGAAAACATTGCCAATGTATTCGGTGCAAAAGTCCTGCCCGGACTGGTGACTATGGACTTGAGCTTTGAGATGCAACCAACAAAGACCTTTAGCCAATTCTCGGATCCAGAGTAAGCCTGGACTTGTTCCAACTTAAGTTTCATCGTAGCTAATTCATAAGGAACAAGCCAATCCGCGTGGTAGGGCAGGTTTCAAGACCAATATTTGGGGAGGGAAGACATGCGCCTGACCGTCAGATGTTCTTTGTCAACAACAGACCCTGCGGACTGCCTCAAGTTGCTCGAGTATTCAATGAAGTCTACAAGTCCTACAATATCTCGCAGTCACCATTTGTCTTCGCGAATATCATACTCGATACTAGTGCGTCTATTAGTGCTACTATATAGTTGCTTGCTGATACCGCTAGACGCCTATGATGTGAACGTATCGCCAGACAAGAGGACCATCCTGCTGCATGAGCAGAACGCTTTGCTCGATTCGCTCAGAGTTCGTCAAAGCTTTCCCATATTGCAAGCATCAAGTCTGACAGCGATAGGTTTCCTTAGCTGAACTCTTCGAGAGGCAAGACCAGACCGTGCCGCAGACTCAGAGACCCGTTCAAAAATTACCAACCTTCAAACAGCTTACAGTCCATCGAGAGGATTCGAATGCCAGCGAAAACTCAACGCCCGAGAGGGGCACAGTGCCTAAAGCCACAGGAAACAACGAAGCTGAGACTGACGCCGATGAAGACTCAGCAAGCGAGGATGAGACACAGACAAGAGCGAACAGTCTCCCCGGTCTGATTGAGAACTTTGTAGGCCGGGATAGTAGAGAGAGCACCAGCAAAGCTGCATCGGCTCCAGCTGTAGATATCGGGGCTAAGAGCTTGTCGAACGATAAGCAGAAGTTGATCAGAAGGCTTGGCAAAGAGAAAAGCCCGCCAAACCAGACTGACGGTTATGAAGACGCTCGTGATCTTGCGGAACCCGATGCGATGCTAAAGGGGGCTTCGAGACAAGTGGATGACTTCAATCAGAGGATTGAAGAACAGCAGGATCCAACTAGCCGAAGCCCTTCAGCACCGCCGCGTTCAGGAAGCGCAACTACCCAAGAGGGAGAGGAGGAAGCTATGCCCGAGGAGAGCAAGCCACAGGTGGTGCCTTCACCCGGGGTGATTCAGGATGCATTCGATCGGATGCGACCGAGGCGCACTTCCCCCGAAAATGCAACTATAACAATTGGCTCAAAGACAACCACCTCTGTGCTTGGGTCGTCATCTTTGTTTAAATGGCGTAGGGCTGACACACCGCCGTCTACAACCATCAGATCTAAACCTCCTGCAAATGACTCTTCGAGGCAGAAATTTAGCAGCAGTATGAGGTCCTTTGCTGCTCCAGGAAGTCAGCTAATTGAGACTGTTGGCAAGCCACAAAGCAAGTCACGCATATCTGTCGATTATGCCAAAGTTAATAGCGATGACGAAGAATCTGTGAACGAGTCTACTGCTAGCTCAGTGGTGCCGGACACAGAAGAAGCTGAGCAAGAATTGGAGTCTCCAACGCCAGAGATGATGGATGGCGAGAACAGTGATGTCGAAGTGTCACCTTCACCAGATAACGACTCCGAGGAGCAATATCTCAATGAAGAGGACAAGAAATCTAGAGAGGATGCCAAGGTTGCTGAGCTCATTAGACAAGCGGAAGAAAGGTCAGCAATGCCTAGTCAAGTTAACAGGAAGCGTGCACATCAGATGTTGAAAGGGGCTGGCCGAAAAGACTCGACTACGAGTCTGATTCAAGTAATCAATGCTTCAGTCCAACGAATCGACAGGCAGCTCAGCGCAATCAAAACAGCCTTGAACAACTCACTTCTACCAACCAAGAAGCCGCAAATCGGATCCCAGGCACTGACAGAAGAAACCTCGGTCGAAGAGCGCCTCTCCCTTACAGTCTCCAAGTTCGACTTTGCCAATATGCAAATAAGCGGCCAATTCAACCTCGGCTTCATCCTCGCCAACAGATCCAATACAGATCTCTTCATCATCGACCAACACGCCTCAGACGAAAAATACAACTTCGAACGCCTCCAATCCACCACCATTGTCCAGAACCAACGGCTAGTCCAACCACGCACCCTCCACCTCACAGCCATCGAAGAAGAAATCGTCCTCGAAAACAGCGACGCCCTACTCAAAAACGGGTTCCTTGTCGACATGGATACTACTGGTGATATTCCAGTAGGCCAGAGGTGTAAACTTCTCTCCCTACCCATGAGCAGGGAAGTCAATTTCGACACCAGCGATCTAGAAGAACTACTCACCCTCCTCGCTGACTCACCTACTTTTTCATCGTCAGAGTATGTACCCAGACCAAGCAAAGTCAGGAGAATGTTTGCGATGCGAGCGTGTCGCAGTTCGGTCATGATCGGCAAAACGTTGACGCCCAAGCAAATGGGAGTGTTGGTGAGACATATGGGCGAGATTGATAAGCCGTGGAATTGTCCGCATGGGAGACCGACTATGAGACATGTTTGTGGAATTGAAGGGTGGGAGG
>JAABUS010002575.1_pt1 | contig 33752 bp, 35 predicted proteins | sample 5560161 | NCBI WGS metagenome assembly JAABUS01 (sample SAMN10711885, study PRJNA513376) | rock metagenome | isolation source: Antarctica rocks | place: Antarctica: Victoria Land, Trio Nunatak nord | collected 2016-01-04 | reverse complement strand
TGGAGCGATGGCGCGATCGGATCGGTGTCGGTCAGCTCGTCTGGGTTCCCCTGCGGAAGCGCCTCTGCCTCGGTCTGGTCCTCCGGCTCCACGACGATCCGCCGCGGTTCGAACTCAAGCCGGTCCATGCCCCCGTCGAGCCCTCCTTCCGCCTCAATGACGATCGCCGCGCGATGGCCGCCTGGCTCGCCCGGGAGACGGCGACCTCCTTCTTCGCCGCCGCCGCGCCGTTCTTTCCGCCCGGTGTCACCCATCGCGCCGTCGAGTACCTCCGGCTCGCCGATCCTCCCCGCTTGCCACCCGCCATCACCCCGGCCCAGCGGCGGCTGCTGGCGTTTCTGGAGGAGCACGGGGAGGTCAGTCTCGATGCCGCCCGTGCCGCCCTCGGCAGCAGTCTGACGAGCGTCATCGCCAAGCTCGAAATGGCGGGCGCGATCGAGCGCGTCGCCCGCGTCGCGGACCACGCGCCCCATCCTCGCGTCCTGCGCTTCGTCCGCCTCGTCGCCCCCGTCCCACCCGAGCGGATCGGCCGCTCACCCCGCCAGCGCGCCGTTGTCGATTACCTGGCCCAACGCTCGCGTCTCGCCCCCCGCGACGGTGAGGGCCTGGTGCCCCTGACCGACCTCCTGGCTCGAACCGGCACCGACCATGCCGTCGTCGGCGCTCTTGCCCGCAAGGGTCTCATCGAAGAGGTCGCCCTGCCTCGCGCCCTCGCCCCGGTGGAGCGCGGAGCGGCCGCCCTCGTCCCAACGCTAACCGCCGCCCAAGCCCTCGCCTGGCGCGCGATCGAGCAGGCTCTCTCATCGCGCGATACGACACCGATTCTGCTGCACGGTGTCACCGGCAGCGGTAAGACCGAGGTCTACCTGCGCGCTGTCGCCTGGTGCCTCCGTCACGCGCGGTCCGCGATCGTCCTCGTGCCGGAGATCGCCCTCGCCTCCCAGGTCGTTCGCCGGTTCACGGCCCGCTTCCCGGGCGAGGTCGCCGTTCTCCATTCCGCGCTCGCCCCCGCCGAGCGGTACGCCGCCTGGCAGGGTATCGCCGACGGTCGCTACCGCGTCGTCGTCGGTCCCCGCTCGGCCCTCTTCGCCCCCGTTACCGACCTCGGCCTGATCGTCCTCGACGAGGAGCACGAGGGCGCCTACAAACAGGACGGCGATCCCCGCTATCACGCCCGCGCCCTCGCCGAGCATTTCGCCGCCCAAGCCGGCGCCGTCCTCCTGCTCGGAAGCGCCACGCCCGCCATTGAGACCTACTGGCGCTCCGAGAACCACTCCGTTCGCGCCCTGGAGCTCCCGGCCCGGGTCGGCCCCGATCTCGGTGCCCGCGATGGCGACCGCTCCCGCGGCTCGTTGGAGCTACCCGCCGTCGATATTGTCGACATGCGTCTTGAGCTCCACCGCGGCAACGCCTCCCTCTTTAGCGATCCGCTGCGGCTCCTCCTGGAACGGACGCTCGCCGCCCATGAGCAAACGATCCTCTTTCTCAACCGCCGTGGACTGGCCACGGTTGTCCTCTGCCGGTCCTGTGGGCAGACTCTTCTCTGTCCCTTCTGCGACGTGCCGCTCGTCTACCACGCCGACCGCCGCTGCCTCCTCTGCCATCGCTGTAACTATCGGCAGGCTCCCCCATCTGGCTGCCCAGGGTGTGGCGGCGGGCTCAACTACTTCGGCGCCGGCACCCAGCGGGTGGAAGAGGAGGTGCGGCGTCTCTTCCCTCGGGCCCGCGTCCTCCGCTGGGACCAGGACGCGGTGCGCCGCGACGGCGGTCATGAGCAGTTGCTGCGCCGGGTCGAGCGGCGCGAAGTCGACGTCGTCGTCGGCACCCAGATGATCGCCAAGGGGCTCGATCTGCCGCTCGTTACTGCCATCGGGGTCGTTCACGCCGACACGATGCTCCATCTTCCCGACTTCCGCGCCGGGGAGCGCACCTTCCAGCTCCTCACCCAGGTTGCGGGTCGCGCGGGTCGGCGCGCGCCCGGCTCTCGCGTCGTCGTCCAAAGCTACACTCCGGATCACTACGCGATTCAAGCCGCCGCCCGCCACGATTACCACACCTTCTACGCCGAGGAGATCGACTTTCGCCGGGCCCACCGCTATCCGCCTTTTTCCCGCCTCGTCCGCTACTTGTATCGTGATCCGGATGAGGCCGCCTGCGCCGCCGAAGCCGAAGAGATGGCGCGGCGTCTCGCTCGCCACGCCCGCGCGCGGGCTGTCACGATGGACCTCCTCGGTCCCACACCCGCGTTCGCCAGCCGCCTGCGCGGCCGCTACCAGTGGCAGATCGTCCTGCGCGCCGCCGACCTCGATCCTCTCCTCGACGGTCTCCCGACGCGCCCCGGCTGGTCCGTCGACGTCGACCCCCAAAGTCTTCTCTAACGAGGCCTGAGGCCTGAGGATTCGGGGCTCGGGGCTCTGAAGTGCCCCGCTGCACGGTAATACTCTCCTCTGACTCCCGGTCCCCGACCTCCGACCTCGTATTGAAGATCTGGTCACGGGACAGAAGCTCATTGCCAACGCTCAATCGGTCGTTCAGTTCATCGTCGCCGGGGGAAGCGAGTGCGACAAAGATATTCTGCTCGATGGGCAGAAGGCCGGCACATTCGCCGCCCAGAGCGCGAGGGGGGCATGACCTCGTAGACTCCGCGCCTCCACCGCTCAGCGACACTTGAGCCGATTGCCTCACCTGACCGATACTTGCGATCTACGCTCAATCGGGGCGGTGCGGCAAGTATCCTAGTCAGGCGGGAATGGCGATCCTCGATATCATCCTCGAAGGCGATCCGCGGTTACGCCAGAAGGCGACCAAAATCCGTGCGGTCGACGATAGTCTGCGGCGTCTCGCCGCCGACATGCATGAGACGATGCTGAAGGCGCCAGGCGTTGGCTTAGCGGCCCCGCAAGTCGGTATCACCCGCCGTCTCATCGTCGTCCACGTACCCGAGAACTACGACCATGAGGGAGACCCCGCGACGACTCTGACCCTCGTCAACCCGGAAATCGTCAAAGCCCAGGGCAGAGTCGTCGGCCAGGAGGGCTGTCTCAGCATTCCGGGATGGATTGGCGAGGTGCCTCGCTCCGACGCGATCACGGTCAAGGCCAGCGGTCTCGACAACCGGCCCGTCCGGATCAAGGCCCGCGATTACGTGGCCCGTGTGCTTCAGCACGAGATCGACCACCTCGACGGCATCCTCTTCATCGACCGCGTCGAGGATGCATCGTCTCTCCGTCGCGTTCCCGAGGACGACGAGATCGAAGGACCCGTCGCGGGCGAGCCGGAACCGGGCGATCAGGGACAGCTGGGGACGGAGACGTAGCTGGTTTGCGGCCACCGCCGGCGTCGCGGACGTGTCCTGAACTGCTCCTCCGACCTCCGACCCGTTAGACGTGGATCTCGGGCTGTCGGGTGCGCCGGTGCTCCGCGGAGATGATGGCGCAGATCTGCTCCAGGGTCCGCTCCGCCCCTTCCGTCTCGTTGAAAATGACGTAGTCGAACTCGGCCGCGCTCGCGAGCTCCCGGCTGGCGGTGCCGAAGCGTTGCATCAAAACCTCTGGGTCGTCGGTCTTCCGGGCGCGTAACCGTTGCAACAACACCGCCATCGACTCCGGCGCGAGAAAGATCGAGACGGTATGGGGAACGAGACGACGGATCGAGGCCGCACCCTGGACATCGACCTTCATGATGACGTCCTGGCCGCGTCCGAGCGCGGCTCGAATGGGTGTCCGGGGGACGGCGTATTGATACCCATAGACCGTTGCCGACTCGAGAAACTCCCCGTCTTCGAGACGGACACGGTAGGTCTGCTCGTCCATGAAGTAGTAGTGGATACCGTCGATCTCACCTGGCCGCCGGGGGCGCGTCGTCACCGTCACCGCGAAGTACGCTTCCGGGTATCGTTCCCGCAGCAACTCGATGACCGTGTCCTTGCCGACGCCGGACGGTCCGGAGATGACGAAGAGGCGGGGACGCCGCATCGCGCGAAGATCACCGATCAGCTCGTCCGCATGCTCGCCGAGCTGATCTCCTCCCACGCCGGTACCCGCTCCTGTTCCGCGTCCGATCTTTTCGTCAAGCACCATCCGCCATGCCCACCTGCCGTCGTGACGTTCATGAGCCGGTCGTCTGACGATCTGCCTCGTTCTTCAGGAAAGCCAGGCCCCACGTGTTCGATGTTCTGACCATTGCCGCCGTCGCCGACGAATTGGCCGCAACGCTGCTCGATGGACGCATCCAACGCGTTGGTCTGATCGATGCTCGAACCCTCGCCGCCGAGATCTACGCCGGCCACCGCCGTTGGGTCCTCGTGGCCAGTGCCGATGATCGTCGCGCCCGGCTCCACCTTGCCGAGACGATGCCCTCGCTTGACGCTCAGCTCGTGACGCCCTTCGGCCTCCTGCTGCGGAAGTATGTCCGCGGCGGCGTCCTCGTGGGGATCGACCAGCCCCCGTTGGAACGGGTGGTCCGCCTCAGTATAGCCAAGCGCCTACCCCCCCACAACGGGCGCCGAACCGACGGCGACGAGGCGCTGGAGGAGCGCGAGGATGAGGAGGGTGATGAGGGAGAAGGGGAGGTCGAGGCGACCTACGTCCACCTCGCGGTGGAGATCATGGGACGGCATTCCAACCTGATCCTGGTCGATGACCAGGGTCGGATCATGGAGAGCGCGAAGCGGGTAACGCCGGCCATGAGTCGTGTTCGCCCTATCCTGCCACGTCTTCGCTACAGTCCACCGCCGCCCGTTGACAAGCTCGACCCGCGGCGCCTCACCGCCGCCGATGCCGCGAGACTCCTCGCCGACGAGACGGCGGGCACCGCTCTCGCGCCGGCCCTGGTCCGGTGGTTTCGGGGGATGAGCCCCCAGATGGCCCGGGAGATCGCGTTTCGCGCCGGTGGCGACCCAAAGGTGACGGTTGATGCGCTACCAGCGGATGGACCAACCCTGCTGGCCCGCGAGACGCGAGCGCTGTTGGAGCCGTTGCTGACCTCAGTCTGGTCGCCACGGGTGTACCGCGCGCGGGAGGGAGCGGCGGGTGCGGCGGTGGCGTTCGCGGCGGTCCCGATGACGCACCTGGCGGTGACCCACGTCGAGCAGGCGGTGGGCGGCATTTCGGCCGCCGCCGATATCGTTACGGGTGAGGGGTACGAGACCGGGCTGGTGCGCCACGCGCAGCGGCGGGAGCGCCTGCTGGCATTGGTTCGCGCGGCGCGAGAGCGGCAGGAACGGCGACTGGCGGCGATGCGGGAGCAGGGAGCGAAGGCGGCTGAGGCGGAGCGGCTGCGGCAGCGAGGCGAGTTGATCTATGCCTATCTCTGGCAGTTGAAACCCGGCCAGACGGAGTTGGTCGTCGACGGCACGACGGTGCCGCTCGATCCATCCCTGAGTGCTAAGGAGAACGCGCAAGCCTACTTCGAGCGCTACCGGAAGGCGCAGGGGGCGGGGGAGCGGCTGCCGCAGCTCGAAGCGCAGGTCGAGACCGAGCTGGCGTATCTGGACCAGATGCTGACGTTGACCACCCAGGCGCAGGGCTTCGCGGAGTTGGAGGCGCTAGCGGCAGAGTGGGCGGCGCATGATGGAGCACCCGGCGCGAGTCGAAAGGCGTCGCGCTCACCCGCCGATCGACGACCGCCGCCGCTCCTCGATGCGGCGGGGAACGCCGTCTACATTGGTCGGAGCGGCGCCCAAAATAATCTGATTACGTTCGATCTGGCCGGGCCAGATGATACGTGGCTTCACGCCCGTGGCGTTCCCGGCTCGCACGTGGTCGTGCGCTGGCGACGCCCAGGTGGGGACGGGAATGCTGAGACGATCGAAGCGGCGGCGGCTCTCGCCGCCCACTACAGTGCCGCACGCGACGGCGTCAACGTCGAGGTCGATGTGGCGCCGCGACGGTACGTGCGCAAGATTAAGGGCGCGGGACCGGGAATGGTGACCTATCGCAACGAGCGAACGATGGCCGTTCGCCCGGCGGACGAAGCGGGCGTTCGTCATGTCCTGCGACCGCGGGGAGCTGCCGATCCGTCCGTCGAGGGTTAAGAGCGAGAGGGACGACGCAGGCGTCGTCCCTCTCGCGAAAGCGTCCCGTTTGGGGGCCGAAGGTCCGCTATGGCGCCGCGGAGGCGGAGGTCTTCGAGCGGGTGAGGAAGAACGAAACGAGGATGCCGATCTCGTAGAGAGCGAGCAGCGGGCCGGCCACGAGCGCCATATTGAACGGGTCGGTTGTTGGCGTGATGATCGCTGAGACGACCAGGATGGCCACCGCCGCGTACTTGCGGTATTGCCGCATCCGCTTGGGGCTGACAATGTTCAGCTTTGCCAGGAGGAACATCACGACCGGCAGCTCGAAGGCGAGACCGATGCCGACCATCAAGGTCAGATAGAAGCTGATGATTTCGTTCCCTTGCGGTGACCAGTCGATGAGATCCGGGAAAAGGTTCGATAGGAACCAGAGCGCGCGGGGGATGGCGAAGAAGAACGCGTACCCGGCGCCGACGAAGAACAGGAGAGCGACGAACGGCAGGGACGAGAAAAGGATGCGCTTCTCTTTCCCCGTCAGACCAGGCGCGAGAAAGCCGATAAACTGCCAGACGATGAGGGGCATGGCGATCGCGACAGCGATGTAAAAGGCGACCTTGACGTAGAGCGTCAAGGGCTCGGTAGGGCTCAAAATATCGAACCCTTGTGGAACGTTCGCCTCGCGTTTGATGAGCTTCAACAATGGGATGGCGAGGAACAGACCCACGATGAAGGTGAGCCCGATGCCGATGGCGGTCTTGACGATCCGGTCGCGGAGCTCTTCCATATGCTCGAGGAGGGTCATCTCCTCGAAGACATCGGGCACGTTTGGATCGGGGAGCCTGGGCAGGCTCGGCAACTTGGGGCTGAAGTTTGGGCGTTTGACTGCGCGGGCCATGAGCCGGTGCTCCCTTATCGTTCCGATCGTGCGGGCTGGCCTCGCGTCGTGAACCGAGCGAGACACGCACGACGGCCGGGGCGATTCGTAGGCCCGGCGCTAGCCCTCTGTCCGGTGGCGGCGCCACCACCGCGCGGCTAGCCGCCGTGCTCCGTGATGTACTCGACGGCGTCGCTGACGGAGCGGATATTCTCCGCGTCCTCGTCCTTGATCTCGAGGTTGAACTCCTGCTCCATGGCCATGATGACTTCGACGAGATCGAGCGAGTCGGCGTTCAGGTCGCCGATGAACTCGGCGTCCATCGTCACCTTGTCCTCATCGACTCCGAGCCGTTCCGCGACGATGCTGCGGACCCGATCGTAGACCGACGCCACCCCAACCACCTCACCTTCATCCGTGCCGTTGTCGCGCGGAGGATCACCGGCCCGGGGCCGTCCCCCATCCATGCGGGCACTAACCGTGGCCGTGGCGTTGCCGCCCCACCGGCTCCGCCGTGTCCCGCCGCTGCCGATGATACACGACGGATTCGGGTGCAACCAGCGGGCAACGTCCGCATCATGACCCTGCTCGACACCTCTGGAGCCGCGGACGGGTGGAAGCGGGAATCGTCCTGGATGGGAACGGGCGGCTGGTGTCACGCTGGCGGCGACTCAGGCGACGCGCCTTGGCCCGAGGAGGGGATGCGATCAAGGATGGTGCCAAGGACCCCATTGACGAACCGAGACGAGTTGTCGCCCCCAAAGTGCTTGGCGAGCTCGACGGCTTCGTTGATCGCCGCCTTCGGCGGCACCGCCGGTTCGTGGAGCAACTCGAAGACGGCGAGGCGGAGAACGTTGCGGTCGATCGCCGGAATTTGTGGGAGGGGGAAAGCGGGAGCGGCGGCGGCGATAAAGGGATCAATCTCCCCCCGGGCGGCGAGAACTCCCGAGACGAGGCGGGTGACGTGATCCCTGATGGCGACGGGGGCCGATGGCTCGGCGAAGGTCCGGTCAAGGACATCGGTAGCCGGGTGGCCGGTGACATCGATCTCGTACAAGAGTTGGAGGGTGAGGACGCGGGCTTGTCGTCGCCTAGCACCGGTCGACGATTTGCGGGTCGAGGTTGCCGCGGAAGCACGCCGGGCCGACGCTGGGCGATCGCGTTTCCGCGACGCCGAGGCGCTGCCTTTTGAGTCGGCGTTCTCCTGCTTCGATCGTTTCTCGGTGACCACGATTGCCTCTTCCTCCCATGGCTGAGCCTGCTCCTGAGCGGACGCTGCGCTTGGGAGCCGGGTGATCAGTCGCCGCCGCGCCTCGTCCCCACGTGCGCCTACAAGGTGCGGTGGCCCCCGATTCTATGAAGGTGCCAGCTATGACGCGGCCGATCGAGTAGGGACGAGCTCGTCGCGGCTTTCGGATGGCGGAGGGGGCGGTGGTTCCAACGGCGGCAGCAATTCGTCCATATGCTCGGCGACGAATCCGGTATGCAGGTCGGCGCGCTTAAACGCGTCGTGGGCGACGAGACGGCGGTGAAACGGGACCGTTTGGGCGATGCCGGTGATGACTGTTTCGGCCAGCGCGCGCTCCATCCGGGCGATGGCCTCCGCACGGTCCTTGCCGCGGACAATTATTTTGGCGAGGAGCGAGTCGTAGTGGGCCGGCACGGTATAGCCGGCGTAGAGATGGGAATCGACGCGAACGCCGGGGCCACCAGGGGCAACGTAGGTCTCGACGGTGCCAACGTTGGGGGCGAAGTCGGCGGCAGCGTCCTCGGCGGTAATGCGGCACTCGATGGCGTGGCCGTGTGGTTCGCAATCGCGCTCGTCAATGGTAAGGCGCTGGCCGGCGGCAATGCGGATCTGCCAGGCGACGAGGTCGATGTCGGTGACGACCTCGGTTACGGGGTGCTCGACCTGGATGCGCGTGTTCATTTCCATAAAGTAGAAATGTCCGTCACGATCGACGAGAAACTCGATGGTGCCGGCGCTCGTGTAGTGGGCGGCGCGCGCGCCCTTGACAGCGGCGCGAAGCAGAGCGTCGCGGGTTTTACGAGGCAGATTCGGCGCTGGGGCTTCCTCAAGCAGCTTTTGGTGGCGACGCTGCAGCGAGCAGTCGCGCTCGCCGACGGCGATGATGTGGCCGTGGTGGTCGGCGAGGATCTGGACTTCGATATGGCGGGGGCAGTCGAGGTAGCGTTCCAGATAGACGGAGTTGTCGCCGAAGGCGGCCTCCGCCTCCGCCTGAGCGACTGGTAGGGCGCGGGTCAGCTCGGTATCGTCCTGGGCGACGCGCATCCCGCGGCCACCGCCGCCGGCGACGGCCTTGATCAGGATGGGGTAGCCAATGCGGCGAGCCACTTGGCGGGCGACGCCAAGGTTCTCGATCGTGCCTTCGGTGCCGGGCACGAGTGGAATGCCGGCCTCGCGCATGAGCTTGCGGGCCTCAGCCTTGTTGCCCATCCGCTCGATGACGTCGGGCCGGGGACCGATGAAGGTGACGCCGACCTGCTGGCAGATATCGGCGAGATAGGCGTTCTCGGCGAGGAAGCCGTAGCCTGGATGGAGGGCATCGCACCCGGTGACGAGGGCGGCGCTGATGATCGCGGGGATGTTGTTGTAGGACCGGGCGGCGAGGGCGGGACCGACGCAGACGGCCTCGCCGGCGAGGCGGACAGCAAGTGAATCGCGGTCGACGTCACTGTAGGCGACGACCGCGGGAATGCCGAGATCGCGGCAGGCACGAAGCACCCGCAGGGCGATTTCGCCCCGGTTGGCGATCAAGACTTTGCGAAAGAGCGGGGAATCAGGCATGAGCCCTCAGCGATCAGCTATCAGCCGTGGGCCGGTAGCTTGAGCTGGTAACCGTGCGACACGATACGAGAGAAGCGATGGCGAGTCGATCGGGCGCGAAATGGATCCCGCCGCTAAGAATAGACCACCGCTCGCTGAGGTGTCTTCGCCGTGGACGACGACGGCGTACGGTTGAAGGGGATGGCCGGGCATCAGCCGTGCGTGTTGGGCGAGAGTGACGTGAAGCGGGCGAGCGCCGGGTGGGCCTCGACGATGCATTGAACAAGGAGTACCAGATGATGAACGGCTTTCCTTCCTTCAATCTCCTGGCGCGGTGCGCCGGGCTCGGGGTGGCGGCGGGCATGCGATCGCAGATCCCGTTTGCGCTGCTGGCGGTTGCGGCGAATCGGGGTGACTTCGCGGTCGGGGCCGGGCGGCCGTTGAGCTTGTTGCGGTCGCGTCGCGCTCTGGTCGGGCTTGGTTTGGCGGCGGGTGGCGAGCTAATCGGTGACAAGCTGCCGAAGACCCCAAGCCGTTTGGAGCCGGTGCCGTTGGCGGGTCGTCTGGCGATCGGCGGCGCGGCCGGGGCGGCGCTGGCGCGTCAGGGGAGCGGGTCGCTTGGTCTGGGTGCCGGGATGGGCTCGGCGGGGGCGGCGATCGGGGCGTACGCTGGATATCATCTGCGGGCGCTGGCGGGAGAGAAGACGGGTCTGTCGGACCTGGTCTGGGCGGTGGTGGAGGACGTGCTCGCGATCGGCTTGGGCGCGAGCGCGGTCGGGCGATGAGACGAGGAGTCGAGGAGTCGAGGAGTCGAGGAGTCGAGGAGTCGAGGAGTCGAGGAGTCGAGGAGTCGAGAAGTTCTCAGTCAGGAGTCAGGAGTCAGGAGAGGCGGGCGCACTTCCTGGCTCGCTATCAGCGTGTTTGCAAGAAACGGGGGATGACCCTCCCGGTCAGACCGCCGCACGAGCGCGGACGGTCCCACGGGGCTCAAACCAGGTCCACGGACGAGAGGGAAAGAGGGGAAGAGGGAAAGACGGAAGGAGAGATGACGTCCGGGGACTGGGAGCGCGATGCGTGGTCACGGCGGGGGTGGGGGTCCGCTACGGGACGACGGGGAGGGGCTCGGAGGTAACCCAGGTGAGCTCTGGGGTCGCGGATGACGGGATGACGGTCCCGGGTGGGATCGGCTGCTGCCCAGGTCCCCGCCCTCCCACCGGAGGCAGACCGCTTAGGAGATAGAATATATGTTCTATATAGGGTTGTCAAGGGGGTGGGGCGAGTGATTTCCGGAGCACTCTTTTTGGGACATTGGGGTAGGACGGGGTAGCGGCGCTCGTGGAGGGGATGGGCTGGCGCCGGCAGCCCTACCGGATGGATGGGATCGTGGAGGGGGCGTGCCGGTGGCGAAATGGACGGCTCGTCCCGCCGCCGTTTTTTCCTGGGCGAATGAGCGGGGGCACGGCGACAGTGATCCCACTTCCCAGAGACCGTGAGATCGGGACACCGTGACGACCGAGTAGGGAGGAATGACAGAGCGCCTGTGCCGCCGCGGTCGGCGCTCGGACGAGCACGGGCAAGGTGGCTCGCTGGTTCAGCGGGGTCCCGATGATGTTGAGAACGACAGCGACGACCTGGATCGCCCGCGCGATCAGGAAACGCCGCACCGGTGCGTGTTTGGAGAGGAATACCCGCGGCAGCGGCCAGCGTCACGATCTCGCGCGGGCCCGTCCGGCCGACCGCACATGTTTGGTGCGAGCGAATCGGACCTACCTCGCGGGCGAAGCATCATCCGTCTCCTGGTGATAATCTGAGTGAGAATTGTGTTTCATGGCTGACGTTCTGGATTGAGAGGCTCGATGGCTGTCTACGACATAACGACCCGCAACAAGGTGCTGCGCCATGCTGAGCGAGGGCACTACGATGAGGACGCGGTGCACGCGATCATTGACGCGGCGATGATTGGTCACGTTGGGTACGAGATCAGCGGCCAGCCGTATGCCATGCCGACGCTGGTTGCGCGCGATGGCAACGCCCTATTGCTGCATGGCGCGTCGAAATCACGCACCATCCTCCATGCCGGAGCCGGCAACCCGGTTTGTGTGACGGTGACGCACACGGACGGGATCGTCCTCGCGCGCTCCGCCTTCAACCATTCGATCAACTATCGCGCGGCGATGATCTACGGGGTCGGGCGGATGATCACCGATCCCGCCGAAAAGCTGGCGGCGCTGATCCGCTTTACCGAAAAGCTCCTCCCCGGGCGCTGGGATGACACGCGGCCGACGACCGCGCAGGAGCTCAAGGCGACTGGCGTGGTGGTCGTGCCGATCGATCATGCCTCGGCGAAGGTGCGCACCGGGATGCCGGTCGACGAGCCGGAAGATGTCGATCTGCCCTATTGGGGAGGGATCATCCCGATACGCCAGGTGCTGGACGATCCGGTTCCGGATGGCCACGTCCTAGAGGACATGGCGCCGCCGGACTATCTGCTGGAACACGTTGCGCGAAACCGGCGATAACGGATGGGTTTCACCGCCGATCGTCGCCCCCATTGGTCTTCGTAAGATCGGTGGGGGCTCCTTCGCCGCGCTGAGGCATGTTCTGTCCCAAACGGCGGCGGCCGAAGCTGTCACGGCTCACGTCGCACCCTTGTGGTACGGGAGCGGTTGGAGCAGGACTGATCGCCGGAACAGATTGCGGTCTGGCTAGAACGGAATCACCCCGATGACGTGTCGATGCGGGTGTCGCACGAGACGATCTACCGCACCATCTACCTCGCCGGCCGCCGCGAGCTCGGTCCGAAACCGGGCAAGCACCTGCGCTCGGGGCGGACCGTACGGCACGCACGGCAGGCGAAAAAGTCGCACGGGCACGGCAGGCTGCGGAACATGGTCTCGATCCGCGAACGTCCCGCGGTTGTCACTGAGCGTGTCGAGGTCGGGCATTGGGAGGGGGATCTTGTGATGGGCAAGCGCCCCTCGGCGGTCGCGACGCTCGTCGAGCGCAGCACCCGGTACCTGCGTTTCGTGCCGCTTCCGGACGGGTACAAGGCAGACGCGGTCCGTCACGCGATCGCTGCTGACCTCGCCCGACTGCCACCAGCGCTGCGCAGGTCGCTCACGTGGGATCGCGGTCGCGAGATGGCCGAGCATCAGGAGCTCGCACAGCAACTCGGGATCTACGTGTACTTCTGCGACCCGCGCAGTCCGTGGAAGCCTGGCTCCAACGAGAACACGAACCGGCTGCTGCGGCAGTACCTCGCCAAAGGAGCGGACCTACGCCAGTTCTCCATGCGCGACCTCGACGACATCGCTGAGCGCATCAACACGAGGCCCCGCCGCGTGCTCGACTGGGCAACCTCAGCCGAACTATTCTGGCCACGCGTCCGCGCCGAGCACGTCTCGTAAGGCGATCCCTGAGCGAGCAGAACGCGCACCCTCCGGCGGCATGATCGAACGCTATGTGCGGGCCTCCGTGCGCCGTCTCACTTGCTGGCGTTGTCCGCCAATTTTGACAGGAACTTCGGCAGTCGACCGGCGCCGAAGTCGTAGTACCGCGCCCATCGTGGCTTGATCCTGATGCGCGCCATCTGGTCGAACAACTCGCGGACGTTCCGTTCGAATTCGGCGACGACTTCCTCACCCAGCCCTTTGCTCGATCCGGCGATGTACTCAGAAGGCACACCGTCGACGATCTCGACGGATGCACTTCCGCGAATCGAAAGCGCTTTCGCCGTGTCCGGGGTGTCACCGACATCAATTGTCAGGGCCACGTCCGGACGGTCCGAGAGAGCTCGCACCTTCGGAGAGGTCACAGCTGTACAAATAACGATCTCGTCACCGTTCCAGAAGAAGCCAATAGGAATGACCCGCGGCAGACCATCCGGTCCGTTGTAGGCGAGCCGAGCCAGAGACGCATCCTTGAGCAGCTCCTGCGCGGTCGGCTGCTCAAGCTCTTCGGCAACCTTCTGTGCATCCACGAAGATATCCTCTCTCGACGCCTGAAGTAGTCAAGATCGACGTCGCGATCTCGACAGACGACAAGGATGCGCGCTGTTATTTCACTCACGGCACCACCCCGGCCGCCTACCGACGAGCAGCGCACAAGCCGAACGCCCGCCGATCAGAGGCCCGGACTTCCTGTTGTCGCATCGACCCAAGCGGGCCGTCCGATAGCCGATCCCCTCACCGGCCGGTTTGAGACTGTTCCAGGTGCTCCCCAAGGGAATCGAGCGCCTCCTGCCATCCGTCGTAGAAGCTCTCATCGCCCTTCGTCCCGTCGACGCCGCGCAGATCGAACGTCATGCGCGTGCGTTCGCCAACCGGCTCAAGCGTGATTGTGATGACCGGGGTGTCATCAGGGTCGCCGTTCGGGTCGCCCCAGGTGAACACGAGGCGCTCGAACGGCACGACTTCGCGGTATACGCCGCCGGTCAGGACCTCGTCGCTGGTCGCGTCGTTCACCATTGTGTACGTGTAGCGGCCACCCACCCTCGCCTCGATCTCGACTGTTTCTCGGGGCGTGCTCGCTCCGCGTGGATGCCACCACTGCGCTGCCGAGTCGGGGTCTGTCCACGCCTTCCAGAGTTCCTCCGGGGTCGCTTCAAACGTGCGGACGAGCGTGAAGCCCTTGGATGCGTCGATCATCGCTGCTCTCCTTCTCCATGGTCATGTGTCCGTGCGGTCGTGTTCACGGCGGCCCCTGAGATGCTCGTCGAGCAGGTCGAACCTTTCGGTCCAGTCAGCGCGCTGCTGCTCGATCCACGCCGCCGCCTCATCCAAACTGGCAGTCGCGAGCGAGCAGTCGTTCCACTGCCCTCTCCGGCCTCGTGCCACGAGCCCAGCCTTCTCAAGCACCGTCAAATGCTGAGAGACGGCGGGTCTGCTCATCGGATAGTGCACCGCCAAATTACTTACGGTGAGGGAGCCGCTCCGAAGTCGCCTGAGGATGTCACGGCGCGTCGGATCCGCCAATGCGGCGAACGCCACACTGAGCCGGTCCCGAGCAACCATGTAAGCAACTCCTTACCGTAAGCAATGGCTTACATACTATACAGATGGATGAGACCTGTCAAGGGGCTGCCCGTTGTCGCGTGCCGGTCTGACCACGCTGGATCCAGCGTTCGGTCTATTGCGGAACGCTCTGTCTCATTTGGGACCCCTCGGCGGACATCCGCGGCGAAGAGCTAGGCGCTAGTTGAGGCAGACGGCACGGGTTCTGCCACTTCGACGATCAGCCCTTCGGGTCCGCGGATATAAGCGAGTCGGTAGGAGTCCTGATAGTCCACGACGTCGCCGACTGTGTGGTACCCCGCCTCGCGCGCCTGCGCCACGACTGCGTCGATGTTCGTTCCTCGATACGCAATGTGGCGGTATCCGTGTGCGTTGGCGGGAAGTTTCGCCTGGTCCTGGGCTCGGGTGGGTTCATGGAATGCGGTGAGCTCGAGCTTTCCGCTTCCATCCGGTGCGGTCACAATGATCAACTCGGCCCGCACGCCTTCCAGTCCGACGACTCGATCCATCCACGCCCTGCTGACCCTGATCGGTCCTTCGCGACGGAACCCCAGATCGACGAAGAACTGCGCAGTCGCTACTAGGTCATGCACCACGACGCCCACGTGATCGAACTCGATCACTGCCATACCGGCAGACCGAGCTGACCCCGGTATTGCGGATGGTTGCTCAATCGGCGCAGAGCCGTTCTACGGCGCTGGCGAGGCCTGCGCGGAGCGCTGGTAAATCGGTGAGTGCTTCCGGGTCGATCGACATCCAGACGGGATTCACCGCCGACCACGCCGATGCTATTGCCGTGATCACGGTGAACAGAAAGGCCGGTGGAAGGGCGCGTTCGCTGGTGCCGCGCATCTGCGCCGCCGCCAGCGCCGCCAGTTTGCCATGCATCGACTCGGTGAGCGCGGGTGGTGTGGCGGCGCTCCGTTCAAGCCCGGACCACGCCATGAGCCGCATGAGATCGGGATGGCTCATGGCGAAGTCGAAAAAACGCACCGCGAAGCCCGGCAAATCCTCGGGCGTGAAGGGAACCTCGGTGTAGACGCGTTCAAGATGGCGCTGCAGGACCGCCGTAAAGAGTTGCTCTTTGCTGTCAAAGTAGCGGTAGATCGAGTTCTTGTTGGCGGCCGAAGCGCGAGCGATGCGATCGACGCGGGCGCCGGCGATGCCGTAGGCGGCAAATTCCGCCATGGCCGCCTCAAGGATGCGCTCGCGCGTCGCCTCCGCATCCTTCATGGTGACGCGCGTCGGTGGTTCATTCGTCATTCATTCATGATAGGGGAATCTTGCTGCTTGACAAACCCGGTTATCGATCTTCATATTGTAACCAACCAGTTAGTTCTACTGGTCCAGGCAATGTCTTGAAGGGACAATCACGATGACGACGCCATGGAAAGTCACCGACATTCCCAGCCAGCGAGACCGCACGATGATCGTCACCGGTGGGTCGGATGGCTTGGGCTATCAGGACGCCCTGGCGCTCGCCCGCGCCGGTGGGGACGTGATCCTGGCCGCGCGCAATCCGGAGCGCGGCGCCGCGGCGGTTGCCAAGATCCGCTCCGACGTCGCGGGTGCGAACGTTCGGTTCGAGCCGCTCGACCTCGCCAACCTCGCCTCCATCACGGCGTTCGCCGGGCGGATGCGGTCTGAGCGGCCGCGCCTTGACCTGCTTATCAACAACGCCGGCATCATGGCGCCTCCTCACCGGCGGACGACCGTCGATGGCTTTGAGCTCCAGTTCGGCCTGAACTTCCTTGGCCATTTCGCCTTGACGGCCCAGTTGCTGCCCCTCTTGAAGGCGGGACGTCAGCCGCGTGTGGTCACGCTCAGCAGTTTCGCGAATCGTAGCGGCGCGATCCACTTCGAGGATCTGCAATGGGAGAGGCATTACGCGCCTATGCCCGCGTATGCGCAATCGAAGCTGGCAGACCTGATGTTCGCCTTCGAGCTGCAGCGCCGCGGCGACGCCGCGGGATGGGGCGTGACGAGCATCGCGGCGCACCCAGGCATTTCGCGCACCAACCTCATGCCCAACGGCGCCGGACGTACCAGCGTAATGGGGCTGGTGGGGCGGCTGGCGGGGCCGATCATGTTTCAGCCCGCGGCGCAGGGCGCATTGCCGACGTTGTTCGCCGCGACATCGCCGGAGGCAGCACCAGGCGCGTACTACGGACCAGACCGGTTGCGGGAAACGCGCGGAAACGTCACGCTCGCCAAGATCCCGCCCCAAGCGGAGAAGCGCGACGTCGCGGCGCGGTTATGGGAATGTGCCGAACAGTTGACGGGGGCGACCTTCCCCTAAGACGACAACGGCACGTGTCGCGGTTGACTCCGGCGGTCGCAGGAGAGGCCGCGATGGCGCTGAGCGGGCAGAACCGGTAGTGGCGGCGAGCCACACGATGGTCCTCAGCCGGCCGGGGACTCATCCTCCAGATTCTGACTCGTGACGCGGTGCTCCCCGCCGCATCGATCCAGATGCCGGGCACCGATCGGTGGGTGTAACGTACTCGGTAGGGTAGGTGACGACAGCGGTACCGGCAGGGCGCCGCGGCCCCCAATTATCGCCGTCGCGCACGGCCGGCGAGCGGTGCGAGGGGCGGGTACGAGCCAGGGATACAATGCGGGCGTCGTTGGGGTGGGGTCGAACGGACGGGCGGCGAGGGCGCCTTGCCGCTGCCCCGACGGGACATCGATGACCAGGCGAGCGTCGTTAGAGGAGGCAGGCATGAGCGAGGGGTTCGTTTCCCGCGGGTTTCGCGGTCGCCGCCGCCAAGCGGAGGAGGACACTGGTCGGCTGCCGCCAGGTCAGTACCTGACCCCCGATTTCCCCGTCCTCTCTGCGGGGCCGACTCCGCGCACCCCGCTCGATCGCTGGGATTTCTCACTGATGGGCGAGGTCGAAGCGCCCCGGCGCTGGACGTGGGACGAGTTCGGCGCCCTGCCGACCGAGACCGTTACCAAGGACATCCACTGCGTCACCAAGTGGAGCAAATTCGATACGACGTGGCGGGGGGTGTCGGTGGACACCTTGCTCGACGGCGTGGAGACGGCGGGCGACTACGTGGTCGCCTTCTGCGACGGCGGCTACACCACCAACCTGCCCCTAGAGGACGTGACCGGCGGCCGGGCCTGGGTCGCCTACGAGTACGACGGCGAGGCCCTGGCGCCCGAACACGGCGGCCCGGCCCGGTTGCTCGTTCCCCACCTCTACTTCTGGAAGAGCGCCAAGTGGGTGCGCGGTCTGGAACTGGTCGGCGAGGATCGCCCCGGCTTCTGGGAAACGCTCGGTTACCACAATTATGGCGACCCCTTCCAGGAGCAGCGGTACTGGGGGGATTGAGGTGGCTCGCCCAGTTGGGGCCAGCGCCGGGGCCTCAGCGGAACGCGTGACCTGGCGCCTGGCCGAGGTCGAGGAGATCATCGAGGAAACGCCGCGCGTCCGCAGCCTTGTCCTGGCGGTGCCTGGCTGGCCGGGGCACCGGCCGGGGCAGCACATCGACGTTCGCCTCACCGCCGAGGACGGCTACCAGGCGCAGCGCTCCTACTCGATCGCCTCGCCGCCGGAGGCGCCGCGCCTCAGCCTCGCCGTGGAGCGCTTGGACGACGGCGAAGTCTCGCCCTACCTGACGGGTGAACTGCGTCCGGGCGACAAGCTGGAACTGCGCGGGCCGATTGGCGGCTACTTCGTCTGGGACGTCGGCCAGGGAGGTCCGCTCCTGCTCGTTGCCGGCGGCTCCGGCGTCGTTCCCTTGATGGCGATGATCCGCCACCGGGCGATCCGGAACGCCGGCGGTGACGTCCCGACGACGCTCATCTTCTCCTCCCGTTCGTTCGAGGAAATTCTGTTCCGAACGGAGTTGGACCGTCTCGCCGCCGACGACCCATCGCTGCGGGTCGTCCATACCTTGACTCGCGCCCAACCGGCTGGCTGGACCGGTTATGGCCGGCGGATCGACCTCGACATGCTGGAGGAGGTCGCTGGTCTGCCCGTGCCGGGAGCAGTCGCCTTCGTCTGCGGGCCGACCCGGCTCGTCGAGAACGTGGCGACTGACCTCCTGACGCTGGGCTATAAGGCAAACCGTGTCAAAACCGAGCGCTTCGGCCCAGCGGGGTCATAGGCCCTCGAGAGGAAGGAGGCGATGATGGCCGAGGACGATGCTGACCGACGCCTCGATGGCAATGCCGCCGGCGGCCTGCTAACCGAAATCTTCCGAATCGAGATGACCACGGTCGAGACCACCTGCGCCGGCTGCGGGGCGCTGGCGCCGGTCGGCGCCTTGATGCGCTACGGCCACGAGATGGGCGCTATCCTCCGCTGTGCCGCTTGCGACACCGCCGTCCTCCGGGTTGCCCGCACGCGGGACCGCCTCTGGATCGACCTGCGGGGGACGTGCGTGCTGCGGATCGATACTGCGACCGTGTGAGAGCGAGGAGCGTCGCTCCCCACGGCTTGGTCATGCCGCCCTGGAGATGCCGCGGCGATGGGGACCTATGCGTACCAAGCACCGGTTCAGATGGGGAACCCGGACCGTGACTACGGGGTCGGCGTTGCGGGCGCCGTGTTGCCGAAGAGCGGCTGGCCGCCGGCACCGAGGATGACGCCGTCAATCAGGAGGTGGTCGTTCTGCTGTTGGAGGAGCCAATAGTCATCGCGGATGCCGCCGCCCTGGTCGGAGGGCCGGATCGTCTCGACGAGCGCGCCGATGTGACCGTCTGGCAGGCGTTGGACATCTCGGATCGCGGCGTACCCGACGCGGCGCTCCGGGGCGAGTGGCGAGAACTGGACGGGGAAGAGGTTGGTGACAACCATCAGCCCGGCCTGGCCCTCTGGAAAGCGACGGAGCGCGTCATCAGTTAGGAGCGCCGTCCAGCGCGCCGGATCGCCGGTGTTGTAACAGGCGTAAAACTCGCGCAGCGTCGCTTCGACAGCCGTGGTGATCGCAGGATCGGCCGGCGTTCCAGCGGGCGGGGTGAAGAAAGCCGTGCCGGCGGCGACGGTGGCGAAGATATTGGCGGCGGCGGTGGGAAGGATCTGGTTGAGGTCCGCCGCTGGGTTGAGCGGGCCGGTTGACGGGGTGGGGACGAGCGCCAGAACCTCGTCGGCGGGTCGCGGCTGGACGAGGCACGCGGCTGGGTCAGGGACGACCGCTGCCACTGGGGTGGCGTCCTCGGCGACGGTCACGTTGGCGATAAGGAACGTCGCGAGAGAGGTCCCGATCGCGATCCAGATGAGCAAGCGGGACATGAGCGGTGTCCTCCTCGTCGTCGACGATCATTTGGGAGCCGGCCGGTGATCTACGAGTGTTACGGATGCCGGATCATAACGCGATGGTCGAAATCGCCGGCTCTCATCTCCGGTGATGTGCCCAAGGCGCGGCAGAGGGACGAACCAACGCCGGGTATCCCCTCTGGGCGGGGTTAGGGCATGAAGAGGCCGCCATCGACGGTGAGGACGTGGCCGGTGATGAAGGCGGCGTCGGGGGAGGCGAGGAAGGCGACGGCGGCGGCGACGTCCTCGGGGGTGCCGAAGCGGCCGAGGGGGGTCTGTTTGAGGAGGGTGTCCTTGAGGTCGGCGCTGAGGACGTCGGTGAGGCGGGTGGCGATGAAACCGGGGGCGACGGCGTTGACGGTGATGCCGCGGGATCCGACCTCCTTGGCGAGGGACTTCGTGAAGCCGACGAGGCCGGCCTTGGCGGCGGCGTAGTTCGCCTGGCCGGCGTTGCCGACGAGGCCGACGACGCTGGTGATGTTGATGATTCGGCCCGAACGCTGCCGCAGCATCGGGCGGACGGCGGCTTTGGCGCAGAGAAAGGCCCCCTTCAGATTCGTTGTCAGGACGGCGTCCCAATCGGCCTCGTCCATGCGCATCAAGAGGGTGTCGCGGGTGATGCCGGCGTTGTTGACGAGGACGTCGATGCGCCCGAGACGCTGCATGGCGGCCTCGATGGTCGCGCCCGCGCCGTCGCTCGTGGCGACATCGGCGGCGATGACCTCAAGGCGGCGGCCGGAAGCGGCGAGATCGGCGCGAGCGGCAGCGGCGGCTTCCTCATCGCCGCGGTAGGTGACGACGAGGTCGTAGCCATCGGCGGCGAGACGGTGGGCGATGGCGAGACCGATGCCCCGCGTGCCACCGGTGACGACGGCGACGCGCGAGGTCTCCCCATTCGTTCGGTCGGCCATCATCGTTCCTCCGTGGATGGGCGTCGGCGGATCGCTTTGACGGATAGAGCGGGGCGCCGCGACGGTTCGGGAGCGCCCGCGCCTGCGGGGATCATAGCGAACCGAGCAAGGATTCGGCGGTACGGACCGCGGCGCCGGGGGCGCAGCGAGCGATCAGGCCGGCGAGAACCTTGCCGGGACCGATCTCGTAGAACGTGTCGACGCCGGCGGTGGTCAAGGTCCGAACAACCTCAACCCACTGGACCGGGGCGCAGATCTGGGCGAGGAGCTCGCGGCGGAGATCGTCCGGCTCCTGGATGGGGCGGCCGTCGACGTTGGCAACGAGGGGGAACGCCGCCGGCTGCAGCGGAACCCGATCGAGCAAGGGGCGCATGCCGTCTGCGGCTGGAGCCATCAGGGACGAGTGGAACGCGGCACTGACCGGGAGGAGAAGGGCGCGCTTGGCGCCGCGCTCACGGGCCAGGAGCATGGCGCGCTGGACGGCGTCGTTGCGACCGGAGACGGTCGTTTGCTCGGGAGCGTTGAAGTTCGCCACCTCGGCTCCGGCGATGGTCGCGATCTCGGCGACGATCGCGGCTGGGAGACCAAGGATCGCGGCCATGGCGCCCGCGCCATGCTCTTGCATCAGTTCGCCCCGGCGGCGAACGAGGCGGAGCGCGTCGACGAGATCGAGGGCGCCGGCGGCGACGAGGGCGGTGTACTCGCCGAGGCTGTGGCCGGCGACGAAGGCGGGGTCAGGGAGCAGATCGCGCGCTTGGAGGGCGCGGAGATAGGCGACGCTGGTGGCGACGATGGCCGGTTGCTGATTCGGGGTCGCTTGGAGTTGCTCCTGCGGGCCGTCGAAGATGAGCTTCGAGAGCGAGAGGTTGAGGGTGCGGTCGGCGAGGGCGAAGAGCTCGGCGGTTGCGGGATCTGCCTGGGAGAGCTGGTGACCCATGCCGACGCGTTGGGAGCCCTGGCCGGGAAAGACCCAGGCGACGCGGTCCCGCTCCGGCATCGGGCTATCCCGCGCCGTTGGGGAGGGGGAGGCGCCGGCACTCGGGGTCGCGGCAGACGCCGGCCGTTCCCCAGCGGACGACGCCGGCGGCCCAGGCGAGACCGCCGCCGAAGGCGACGAGGGCGAGGTTGTTCCCTTCGTGGAGCTCGCCGGCGGCTTCCGCTTCGTGGAGAGCGATCGGGATCGACGCGGCGGAGGTGTTGCCATAGCGGTCGACGTTGACCCAGACCTTCTCGCGAGGGAGATCGAGGCGGCGGGCGGCGGCGTCGATGATGCGCAGGTTGGCTTGATGGGGAATGAGCATGTCGATGTCGCCGAAGGCGAGCCCAGCGCGGTCGACCGCTTCGGCCGCGGCGTCACCCATGACGCGGACGGCGAAGCGGAACACCTCGTTGCCGTTCATCTGCAGGTAGGGCCGGTACTCGGGGAAAATCTCGGCCGATTCGGGGACGAAGGCGCCCCACCCTGGGATGTAGAGGTGCTTGTGGCCGGCGCCATCGGCGCCGAGGACGGTGGAGAGCAGACCGCGGGGCTCGTCGGTCGGTTCGAGGACGACCGCACCGGCGCCGTCGCCGAAGAGGATGCAGGTCGTGCGGTCGGTGTAATCGACGAAGCGGGTTAGCGTATCGACGCCGATGACGAGGACGCGGTCGTAGCAGCCGCCGCGGACGAATTGGGAGGCGGTCGAGAGGGCGTAGACGAAGCCGGCGCAGGCGGCGCCGAGGTCGAAGGCGCCGGCGGTGCCGCCGAGCTCGGCCTGGATCAGGCAGGCTTGGGAGACCAGAAATTGATCGGGGGTGCAGGTGGCGACGACGATCAGATCGATCTGATCGGCGGCGAGGCCGGCCCGATCCAGGGCTTGGCGAGCGGCCGCGGTGGCGAGGGAGGTCGTCGAATCGTTGGGCCCGACGATGCGGCGTTCCTTGATCCCGGTGCGCGAGACGATCCAATCGTCGGAGGTCTCGACCATGCGCTCCAGATCGGCGTTGGTCAGCACCCGCTCGGGGACCGCCATACCCCAGCCGGTGATTGCCGCGTATCGCATCGCGTTTCCTTGTGAGACGGCGGGACCGGGCGGAGGTCGGAGGTCGGAGGTCGGAGGTCGGAGGTCGGAAATGCCAAGTGGTCGTAGGCAGGTACTGACTGGCTACTCGGCTTCGGTGCGGCGCTCCTCGATCTCGATCACCTGGCGGTCGTTATACCAGCCGCAACTGGGGCAGACGTGGTGTGAGCGCTTCAACTCGCCGCAGTGGCGACAGGAGACGAGGTTGAGGGGTGCGATGAAGTGGTGACGGCGGCGGTTGCCCTGGCGGTGCCGGCTGATGCGTTGTTTGGGAAGTGCGCCCATGGTTGTCCTCCTCTACGCGTGCAGATGATTCGCTAACTAGCTTGGAGCGATGAGCGCGGCGACCCACGCTCGTCCGACGGGTTGTCTCGACGGGTGGTCACCTCGTCCTCCGCGAGCAAACGTTCGAGCGCGGCGAAGCGACTATCGAATGGACTGGCGTCGCCGCTCTCGACGACGTCGGGACCGGGGCAGAGCTCACCGCAATCCGGACGCATCGGTAACGAGACGAGAATCTCCTGCCGCAACGCTTCGCCGACGTCGAGCTCGTGATTGTCGTCGATGATGAAGGTCTCGTCGTCGGGTGCCGCGTCGAGCGCGAGGCCGAGACCGGTCCGGACGTCAACGGTTTGGCAATACTCCTCGTTGAACTCGGTCGCGAAGCTCTGGTCGTAGGCGCGGAGGCAGCGGACGCACTCCAACTCGACGCGACCGCCGACCTGGACGCTGGCCATGACGCCCTCCCGGAGCCGGGTCAGCTTGACTTCGCCGTGAACGTCCGCGGCGGCGAGGTCGTGATCGAGCGGAAAGCGGTCTAGCCGCAACCCATAGGTGCGAATGCTGCCGGTTGGCGCTTGGAGCAGGCCAGCGACGTTGATCGCGGTGTCGTTACGCAGATCCAAGACGTGCGCGCGTTCGGTTCCCATGGCGCCTCGCGCCCCGCCCTTTCCATAACACGAGCGCCGGACCGGGGGCCGGCGCAACCGGGGAAGTGTAGGTTTCGACGCGGGGTCGCGTCAAATCGGGGTGGGTGGACGAGATTCTGCGCGCGGGATGGCGAGAACGCCACTCTACTGACCGATGTGGCGCTTGGCCTGCTCGATCGAGGCACCCGTCTCGCGGAGGGCTTCCATGACGATGTTCATGCCGTCTTGGAGCGCTTCTTCGACGCGGGCGAATTGCTGGAGCGCGTAGACGTCGATCTGGCCGATGGAGCGCTTGTGCTCCGCCTCGACCTCCCGGAGGAGCTCTTCGCCGCGCTGGCGGGCTTCGTTGAGGACGCCTTGTTGGGAAACGATGTACTCGGCTTGCTGGCGGGCGGTGGCGAGGATTTTGGCCGCCTCCTCCTGGGCGCGACCGATGACCGTTTCCCGCTCCTTAATCACGCGCTGGGCTTGCTTGATCTCGTTCGGGACGGTGATGCGGAGCTGATCGACGAGGGCGAGAAACTCCTCCTCCTCGACCATCACCCGACCGCTGAAGGGGACGCGCTTTCCTATCCCGACCAGCTCTTCGAGCCGGTCGACGAGGTAGAGGATATCGACGGTTCCGTCCGCCTCGGTCGGCGGCGCTGTCCCCTCATCCATGACGGGCGGTTTCCGGCTTCGTGGCGTACCCCTTCCCGGCGGCGGCGAATCCCTGGACCCGAGCGGGCTCGGTGGCGCCGAACCTGGCGCGCAAGGCGTCCCGGACGTGATCGGGGACGAGACCGTCGACGTCGCCGCCGAGCGACGCGACTTCTCGGATCAAGCTCGAGCTGATGAACGAATGGCGGGAGGAGGTCATCAGACATACCACCTCGATCTCTGGCGCCAGGTGGTCGTTCATGTGGGCGAGCTTGAACTCGTATTCGAAGTCCGAGACGGCCCGCAGGCCGCGGACGATCGTTCGCGCCCCCATCGCGCGCGCGTACTCTACGGTCAGGCCGGAGAAGCTGTCAACGCGGATCGCGCCATTGGCCTGGCCGGCAAAGGCGGTTTGCGCCAGCGCGAGGCGCTCCTCGATGGAGAAAAGACCGCCTGGTTTGTCGAGCCCGGCGTAGACCGCGACGATCACCTCGTCGAAGAGACGGGCGGCGCGAAGGGCAACGTCGAGGTGGCCGAGGGTGATCGGATCGAAGCTGCCCGGATAGATCGCCAGCGTCATCGCCCTGATTGCCCTCGTCACTGGCTCGTTCGGCTCTCGACCGTTGTTGCTTCGCCCGGAGCTGGGGAGCTGGGATCGCGCACGGTGCTCGCGGATGAGGCGGAGTCCTCGTTCTCAGGGACCTCGTAGATCGAAACGCAACTATCACCGTGGCAGCGATGCCGGAGCCGGGTGAGGTCGCCCGCCTGCTCCGGCAGGGTCACGCGCGGTGAATGACCGATCGCTACGACCGTGCGCGATTGTACCAGTGGTGAACGGCCGATTCGCTCAAGGGTGGGGACGATTTGGGGATCGGCATAGGGAGGATCGAGGATGACGAGGTCGTAGGCTGGGATGGTGGGCCGGCGTCGCTCGGCCTGGTGGAGAAAGGTGAGGACGGCGGTCTGATGCACCTGGGCCGCCGCCGCGAACTTGGTGTGGGCGAGGTTGGCGCGGACGACGGCGGCGGCGGCGGCGTTCTGCTCGACGAAGTCGGCCCAATCGGCGCCACGAGAGAGAGCTTCGATCCCGATGCTGCCGGTGCCGGCGTAGAGATCGAGGACGCGTTCGGGAGCGACGCCGAGCGAGGTGAGCATGGAGAAGAGGGCCCCTTTGATCTTGTCGGCCATCGGCCGTGTGCCGGGTCCAGGAGGTCCCTTGAGGTGGAAGCCCTTGGCTTCCCCGGCGATGACGCGCACGGGATCGGTGCCTCCTATCGTGGGGTGAGCGGCCCCGAAGGGAGTATCGTGCGTTTGGCCGGGTGCGCGCATCCTCACCGGAACGAGATGGAGGGCGTCGAGCGGTAGCGGTCGACCCAGCAGGCGCTGTCAGATTGCGTCCCTGGGGGCGACAGCGCGGACGCGGACCGGGGCTGACGGACGCGTCCGGGTTCGCGCGTAAGGCGGTGGCGAAAGCGACACAGCGGGAAGAGAAACGGCAACGCGGTATGGTTCGGAACGCTGTTTACGACGCGGAGATGGCATCATTTCAGAGATCGCCGGTGCGGTGGACCGATGGATAACGACCGGCGCTGGTAGCGGGTAGCGGTCACGCTTGGGCGAGACAGATGTGGAGAATGCGAGCGGTTGGTGGCCGGATTGAGCCGTATGATAGGTGGACGAGACGAACACATGTTCCGATCTTCGTAGACGGTCATGACGGAAAGTGGGTTCGGTCTCGGTCGGGCACCGGCCAGGTGGTGAGTGAAATCGACGGGAGGAAGCGTTTCGATGGGATCACGGACCGGGTTGGCGGGGCGCGTCAACGATCAAAATCTGAAGTGGTTTACGCTGGCGGCGGCCTGCATCACGCTCTTTATGGCGATTTTGGACAACCTCGTCGTCAACGTGGCGCTGCCGACCATCTCGCGCGAGTTGAACGCGACGGCGACCCAATTGCAGTGGATCGTGTCGGCCTACACGCTGGTGTTCGCGTCGCTCCAGATTACGACGGGGGGCATGGGGGATAGGCTGGGCCGGAAGCGGTGGTTCCTGTTCGGTATCGCGCTCTTCACGGCAACCTCGGCGCTGGCGGCGTTTTCGCAGAACACGGGGATGCTGATTGCGGCGCGGGCGATTCAGGGTCTCGGCGCGGCGTTCATCATGCCGCTGTCGTTGTCGCTGATCTCGAACGCCTTTCCGCCGGAGGAGCGGGGCAAGGCGCTGGGGATCTGGTCGGCGATCTCCGTCTCCGGTCTCGCCTTCGGGCCGATCGTCGGCGGCTTGATCGTCGAGTACGCGAACTGGCACTGGGTGTTCCTGGTCAACATCCCGATCGGCGTCGTGGCGTTTCTCGTTACCTCGGCGGTGGTGCGGGAGTCACGCGATACGTCGGGGACGGTCGCGACCGACATTCCGGGCACCGTTCTGGTGACGGGGGCGATCGCGACGCTGACCTGGGGGTTGATCGAGGCGGGAGCGCGTGGCTGGGGCGACCGGCTGATTCTGACGGCGTTCGCGGCGGCGGTGGTCTTCTTCGCCGCGTTCGTGTTGGTCGAGTCGCGGACGGCGCGGCCGATGGTGCCGCTGCGCTTCTTCCGCTCCAGCACCTTCACGGGGGCGAACCTGGACGCCTTCGCGATCTCGTTTCTGATCTCCGGCGTCGCCTACTCGCTGACGCTCTACCAGCAGAACGTGCACGGCTTCTCGCCGGTGCGGTCCGGTTTGTCACTGCTGCCGCTGGTGGCGGTGATGATGATCTGCTCGCCGATCTCAGGCTCATTGGTGAACCGGGTGGGACCGAGCAAGCTGATCTCGATCGGGATGCTGATCGCGGGTGCGTCAGCTCTCCTCTTCCTGCGGACGGGGGCGCACGCGTCGTTCATGGCGATCGTGCCGGCGCTGGTGGTGATGGGTTTCGGCAACTCGCTGATTTTCGCGCCGATGACGACCTCGGTGTTGAACAGCGTCGAGACGGCCAAGAGCGGAGTGGCCTCGGCGGTGAACGGGGCGGTCCGGGAGACGGGGTTCGCGTTCGGCGTGGCGCTGCTCGGCACGATCATGAACCGGACGTATCAGAGCCAATTCCGGGCGGCGACTGAGATCCAAGGGCTGCGGGCAAGTGGCGATCCGGCGTTGGGTGGGTTGCTCGACAAGATCGGCTCGGGGTTGAACCTGGCGGGGCGGGTGGTCGAGAACCCGGAGTTCTTTCCAGGTCTGCCACCGGCGGTGACGGGACCGATCGCCGAGGCGAGCTCGCGAGCGTTCGTGTCCGGGATGGACCGGGCGTTTATGCTGTCCAGTGTCGTGATTATCGCGTTCAGCGGTCTATCGTACGTGTTGATCAAGGATCGGGTGGCGACGGCGCGGCAGGCACCGGCAACGGCGACGGAGGCGGCGCTGGTGGGCGAAGGGGCGGATTAGCGATGGTGGCGATGGCGACGGCCCCGGGGGATTGCCACCCCCGGGGCCGTCGCCTGGGCGAAAGTGGGGAGGTGGCGGGGTTGTCGCTTCCGTGGGCGGGAGGAACTTGTGCAACGGGACTTTAGCGCGGTGTGGAGCGGCGAGCAGAGCATCGCTGAGATGGCGGCGCGGATCGGGCTAGCGGATCTTCGAACGATGGCGGACGAGATCGTCGACGAGGAGTTGGCCCTGATCGAGGGCGCGGTTGACGAGGACGTCGTTTTCGTGCCAGACGATCCGGAGGCGGACGATCCCGGCGCCGGGGGCGAGGAAGCGACTGAAGGCTGGACGCTCGGACATGTCGTGGTGCACGTCACGGCGGGGTCGGAGGAGGGCGCGGCGACGGCGCTGACGCTGGCGCGCGGCGCTCCGGTCGAGGGACGGCCGCGGTACGAGACGCCGTGGGAAAGGATGCGGACGGTCCCGCAGGTGGTCCAGCGATTGGAGGAGAGCCGCCGGATGCGACTGGCGATGCTGGCGGCCTGGCCGGACGAGCCGGACCTGGCGACGACGATCGTGTTAGTGGAGCAGTTTGGTCCGCTCAATGCCGTCGGTCGCTACCTGCTGGGGCTGATGCACGAAGACGGGCATCTCGCGCAGATCGCCGAGATCATGCGGCAGGCGCGGCTAGCGCGCGGGGCGTAGTCGCGGTGGGTCGGAAGAATCCGGAAAGGCGTGGCGGCGGGTATGCCGACGCGCCGGGAACGCTAACCCAGAACGGGACGCGCTGTAGTAGCGACGTGGTACCGATGGAGAGGCGCCGTCGCTTATCCTCGGTATCGGGGGGTCGGAGCTGGCGCCAACGGTGTCCCGCGAGCCGTACGCGGTGCCGTGCGGCGGGGAGGCGACTCCGTTGTCGTTCCTCAGGCCGTCGATGGAGCGCCGGTGCAGGCGGGGCGGGGGCCGGTGCCGATGCCGTCGAGGAGGATGTCGACGATTGCCGCGGCGGCCTCGTTCGTTGGCGGCGTCAGGCCGTCGAGCCTGGCCCGGTTCATCTGGCTGAAGAGCATGCCGAAGAAGAGGGGGATGACGAAGTCGAGGTCGAGGTCGGCGCGAATCTCACCGGCGGCGGCGGCCCGCTCGAAGCAGGGGCGGATGATGTCGTACGGCGGCTGGATGTCGCAGCCGATGGCGAGCCGGCGGTGCTCGGAGACATGGGTCTTGAGATCGCCGAGGACCCGGCCGATGTCTGATTGGAACCAGGCGAAGGAGGCGAGGGCGATGCGCTGAAGGTGCTGGCAGAGGGTACCGTCCTCGCGGATGACCGTCCCGAGGGCGAGCCGGACGCGGTCCATCTCGCGGCGGACGACATGACCGAAGAGGTCTTCCTTGTCGCGGAAGTGGTAGTAGAGAGCTGCCTTGGTGAGACCGGCGCTGTCGGCGATCTGCTGCATCGAGACGCTGTCGAAGCCGCGCTCGACGAAGAGGGCCTGGGCGTGTCGCAGGACGCGATCGCGTCCCTCCTGCGTACTTGCTGGCGCCATCGTCCGCATGGCCGGTTCACTCCTTTCCTGAGGCGATCACCGTCAATTCCTCGCGGTGGGGGTTGACAGCGAGGCTCGGCTGCCCTATTCTGGACTTACCGGCCGGTTAGTCAGTAAGTCGTCAGACGCCACCGGTTAATGGGTTTATTGTACTTACCGATCGGTCGGTATGTCAAGTCGCGGTTAGCGCCGCACGGAAGGAAGGGATGATGGCGGAACGATCGGGACGAGGGTTGGCGCGGCGCGTCAACGATGGAAATGTGAAATGGTTTACGTTAGCGGCGGCTTGTTTCGCCCTCTTTATGGCGATCCTGGACAACCTGGTCGTCAACGTCGCGCTGCCGACGGTCTCACGAGACCTGGACGCGTCCACGACCCAGTTGCAGTGGATAGTCTCCGCGTACACGCTGGTCTTCGCCTCGCTGCAGATAACGGGTGGCGGGTTGGGAGACCGGCTTGGCCGGAAGCGCTGGTTCCTGACGGGGATCGCGCTCTTCACGACGACCTCGCTGGTGGCCGCGTTCGCCAGCAGCACCGCGGTGCTGATCGCGGCGCGGGCAGCGCAAGGACTCGGCGCGGCGTTGATCATGCCGCTGTCGCTGTCGCTGATCTCGCAGGCGTTTCCGCCGGAGGAGCGGGGGCGGGCACTGGGGATCTGGTCGGCAGTCTCCGTCTCCGGTCTGGCCCTCGGGCCGGTCATCGGCGGGTTGCTCGTCGAATACGCGAGCTGGCACTGGGTCTTCCTGATCAACGTCCCGATCGGGATCGTCGCCTTCCTGGTGACGTCGGCCGTCGTTCGCGAGTCGCGGGATACCTCGGGCACCGTCGCGACCGACATTCCCGGCACCGTCCTGATCACGGCCGCGATCGGCTCGCTGACGTACGGGTTGATCGAAGCCGGCGACCGCGGCTGGACCGATAGTCTGATTCTGGCCTCGTTCGTGGCGGCGGCGGTGATCGGTGCCGTCTTCGTCTGGGTGGAGTCGCGGACGGAGCGGCCGATGGTGCCGCTGCGCTTCTTTCGCTCCAGCACCTTCACAGGGGCGAACCTGGACGCCTTCGCGATCTCCTTCCTGATCTCGGGGATCGCCTTCTCGCTGACGCTCTACCAGCAGAACGTGCACGGCTACACGCCGGTGCGGAGCGGCATGGCGCTGCTGCCGCTGGTGGCAATGATGATGGTCGGGTCGCCGATCTCGGGATCGCTCGTCAACCGTCTCGGCTCTTCGCGGCTGATTTCCCTTGGCATGCTGATCACCGGCGCGTCGTCGTTCCTCTTCCTGCGGACGGGCGTCGATGCCTCCTATCTGGACGTTTTGCCGGCGCTGATGGTGATGGGACTGGGGATGTCCTTGATCTTTGCCCCGATGACGACGGCCGTGTTGAACAGTGTCGAGACCGCCAAGAGCGGTGTCGCTTCAGCCATCAACGGGGCGGTGCGCGAGATCGGGACCGCCTTCGGGATCGCGCTGCTCGGGACGCTGATGAACCGCGCCTACCAATCGACCTACGACGACGCCCCGGAGATCCGGAGCTTGCGGGCGGGCACGGACCCGGCGACCGCGGCGCTGCGGCCGGTGGTCGAGGCGATCGGCTCGGGAATCAGTTTCGGTGGTCGGGTGGTCGAGGACGACCGGCTCTTCCCGGGGGTGCACGCCTTTGGACCGGTGGTTGGGCAGATCCGAGAGGTGAGCAGCCGGGCGTTCATCGCTGGGATGGATAGCGCGATGGTCGTCTCGGGGTCGCTGCTGATCGTGGTCGCCTGTCTCTCCTACCTCCTGATCCGCGACCGGGTCGCCGACGCCGCGTCGGCTCCTGACGCCGCCTTCTCGCCGCTGGAGGCGGAGGGTCTGGCGGCCGCTACCGATTGACATTTGAACGCGCTCAGCCAGCGCGATTTTCGCGCGGCCCCTCCTTCCGGGCTGGCCGCGCCCCTCCCTCCTTTCACCCGCCCCGGCGGGTCCACCGATCGCGGCCGCGCCGGGGAGTGGCCGCCTCCCACGCCAGGAGCACGTGTACGGCCAGGAACACGATTCGCACGTGAGTTTGATCGTTTCTTGATCGTTTCCCGCATCGCGGGTTGAGACACGGTTTCTACGGTGGGATCTGGACCCCTGGGCCGCGCGACGCGGCCGCCGGGATGAGCCAATGGAGGTCACGCACCGTGAGCGATAGGAACGGATGGAGTCGCGGGCCGCCTCGACGATCGCATGATCTCTCAGGCATCGAAGCCGCCCGCGCCTGGCGCGGGGCGGCGACCGCTACCGACTCATCATTCTTACCCGACGACGAAGGAGAGTTCCATGGTCCGCCGACTTCTGCCGATTGCCGCCCTGACCGCCAGCCTGATCGCGACCGTCATCGGCACCGGCTTCGCGTCACCGACCGCCGCCGCGCCGAGCGCCGCCGACTCCTCCAAAGTGAAGATCGAGCTGGACTGCGCCGCCAGCCCAGAGACGTCCAAGATCACCAACCGCAGCGACGACGACATCAAGATCGAGTCGGTCGGATCCCTGTTCGACCGGACGAACAAAGAGCCGTACAACGTCAACGAGACGCTGAAGAAGGGCAAGTCGATCACGCTGGAAAGCGGGCCCGACGCCCGTGGTGGCGACGTGCTGACCAAGCAAGAGCTGTATGACGATACCGCCAACAAAGAAGGCGCGAAGGTCAACACCTCGATTGGCACGTTCAAGGAACGCTGCTAGCCAACCAGTGGAATATGGACCGTTCACGGTCCGGGAGCGACGCCGCCGGAATCTTCCGGCGGCGTCGCTGTGTGTCGCGGGGCTGGAAGGGCCGAAGAGGAGACCCGGCGGACGATGCTTCGATCGCTGCCTGGCCGCGAGGTGCTTCCACGGTGGTCCCGCTGCCCGGTCACCTCCAGTGCGCATCGTTGTAACGCTCCGTGACGCGCCGGCCAGTGGGCCGACGACTCGCAACTGCCGCTCCAGCTGCCGGTGAGCCGGGGCCAAGCACCCCCGCCCCGCGGCGCGTATTGGGCGAAGTCGCCGACGGTTGGTTGGAGGCGCGGGTCACCGGCTTCGTCGCCGGACTGCCGGCAGGCCCTCCCCGCTTTGACGGTGCGCCGCAACCGACGCCCTATCCGTGGCCAGGAGCCTGGCCAGGATGGATCGGGCGTCGCGGCTTGATCGGGAGACGGATTTGGACTGGATGGGGCAGGGCACGCCTGGCATGGGAGACGCTCACGGCCACGTTCGACCAAGACTTTCCGGAGGAGCGTGATTCCTCCTCCTCGTCCTCGGGAATGCCCGGACCGTAGTCTGGCTTGGAGGTCAGACGGTTCTGATGACTGAGCGGGGAAGCGCCCCGTCTTCCCCAGGATCATGATTCCCTGGCACGGGAGGAAACGATGGACCGGCGCGAATGCTTGCGACCTAGCGGTGGTGCCGCGATTCTCGGCATCGGGTACACGACGGAACGGCGCCAGGTCTGGGTCCAGGAGACGACCTCCCAGGCTGAGCTCGGGCTGCCGGAGCTGACGGTCACGCTGACCGAGGCGGATTTTCAGGTCTCGCCGAGCGAGGTCGCGGCGGGCTGGGCGACCGTCACCTTCGCGAACAAGCTGGCGGAGGGAGATGACGGGTCCGATCTGATGCCGATTCCAGCCGGCCAACCATCCGACGATGTCGTCAAGGCCGCCGCTATGCCATCAACTGACACGGAATTCGGGTGCAGACTGAGGGGATGGTACGATCACTGACCATCCCCCCGCACCTGCCCGTCGAGGAGCTTGAGCGCCGGTAGCGGCGTGCCCGCGACCTCGTCTGCGCAGCCATTGGCAGATCATCTGGCGCCTGGCGCGCGGGATGCTGACCGCCACCTGGTACTCCGCGAACTCGGTGCGGGCGGTGCTGGTACTCGACCGGGCAGGCTGGCACACGGCCCACGACGCGGCGGTGCCGGAGGGCGTGCAATTGGCCTTCCCGCCCGCCGCCTCACCGGACTTGCAGCCGGTGGAGCAGCACTGGCCGTTGCTCGACGAGCCCGTCGCGAATCGCGCTCCGGCCGCCGCCGAGCGGGGCGTCATCTTGGTCCTAATGGATCGTCAACGCTGTTCCGTCAGGTGGATAGTGCGTACCTCCAGCACCGCCGCCGGTGCCGGGCGACGCATGCGTCGCCCCTACCACTGCCACGCCGGAGGCGCGAATTATCCATGACGCGCCACTAGAGCCTGTCTGAGAAGGGATCATGCGGCCAACCGGCGAGCCATGAGGTGACTCATCGCCAGATTGATCCAGGCCTCGCCGGTGGCCGGGAGCAGTTCGTAGTCTTTGCTGAGGCGCCGGTTCC
>JAABUS010002572.1_pt1 | contig 33808 bp, 31 predicted proteins | sample 5560161 | NCBI WGS metagenome assembly JAABUS01 (sample SAMN10711885, study PRJNA513376) | rock metagenome | isolation source: Antarctica rocks | place: Antarctica: Victoria Land, Trio Nunatak nord | collected 2016-01-04 | reverse complement strand
GTGCGCTGCGTCGACGGCTGCCCGTCGTGGAACCGCCGTCCGCGGGCGGACGCGGCTGCTCGGCGGCACCGGCTGAATGTTCGGGGGTACCGGGGTTGTCGGTACCGGGGTTGTCGGTACCGGTGGGCTCGTTGTCGAGCACGTATTCTCCGTTTCGCGTACCCGGGCGCCGCGCACCACGTTCGGTGTTCGGCCGCCGCTCAGGTACGGCGGGTCAGGCGGGCCCGGAGTTCGCGGCTCGCGCCCGACCTGGGCAGCGGCGCGGTTCCGGTCTCGCGGAAGTCTTCGTATCGAGGGTCGAAAGATCCTCGATTGGTGCCGATGATGGCCCGTCGGCCGATCCGCGATCAGGTCTCGTCTGGTGCACCGTCTCTGGCAGCGGCGGCACGATCGGGACCGAGCGGATCAGTCAGCACTCCGGTGGTGTCGTCGAGCCGACCCTGCGCGAGCCGCGTCGAACGCGAGGTGAGCGGCTCATCCAGTCCGGCGACGGCACCGAGAGCGGTGAGCACATCGTCGGGTCGTACCGCAGGGCTGACCTGCCGTACGACCAGATCAAGTATCGCACAACCGCCGTCCTCTACCGCCCCACCCAGCCCAACGCGGTCCCGGGCTTCGCCTGGCCGCTCGGCCCCACCCAGCCCAACGCGGTCCCGGGCTTCGCCTGGCCGCTGCACTGACGCGCTGATGACGGCGGCCCGCGCGTCGAGCTGACGCAGCCCCTTCTTGGTCACCCTTTCCACGATCGCCGTCTCCAGTGCGAGGAAGTCAGCGACCACCGCGGAGAGCGACTCCACGCTCAGACTTGGCAATTCGATCCGCCAATGAGAGGCCTCGATCCGCTCCGGCAGTCCCCCGAGTCCCGCTGGGAGCACCTCGAGAATGTCCAGACCCTCTGGCAGGGCCTGGTCGAGAGCCGCACGGAGCAGTTCTGGGTCGGATTGGGTCTGCAGGCCGATCTCGAGGTATTCAGCCTCGCTGGCCGCTCCGGTGGGTGCCGCTCCGACGTAGGAGATCTTCGGGTGCGGGCTGAAGCCCGCGGAGTAGGCCATCGGTACGCCGGAGCGGCGCAGCGCCCGCTCGAACGCCCGAGCGAAATCACGGTGCGAGACGAAGCGCAGCCGGCCACGCTTGGCGTATCGGATTCGTAGCCGCTGAACCGTCGGCGGAGGGGGCGGTCCCTCGGGCTGTCGAGTGCCCATCAGTGGGCAGCCCGGTCTATCGTGCGGTCGGTTGGCGAGGCGACCTTGTCGTCGAACCGGAGTTCGAGCAGACCGGACGAGACCCGGTATCCGGCTCGCTCGTAGAGCCGCATGGAGCGCCGCGAAGGATGCACTGCGATATAGGCACAGCCCTGCCGGCGAGCCTCCCGCTCCGAGGCAGCAAGAAACACTGAGCCGACACCAGCGCCTCGTCGGTCCGGAAGGACGTACACCGACTGCAGCCGGGCCGTCCCGATCGGCACGGGTCCTGCCCCACCGTCCATCGCGAGGAATGCAACGTGGTCGGGATGCGTGGCGCACCACTGCTCCAGGGCACTGATGAAGGCGTCGAACTCCCCGACCGCTGGCTCGTTCTCCTCATCGACCCGCCAGGTCCAACGCAACCTTGCCAACATGGCGGTATCAGTCGAGGCCGCCACTCGTACGGTGACGCTCACTTGCCAACGGGCCCCGTGAGCGGAAGCAGCTTGACCCCCGTGGGCCCGATCTGGATGTCGGTACCCATGCCCGGGCACACACCGCAGTCGAAGCACGGCGTCCACCGACAGTCGTCCTGCTCCTGCTCGGACAGCGCGTCCTGCCAGTCAGCCCAGAGCCATTCCTTGTCCAGCCCCGAGTCGAGGTGATCCCAGGGCAGCACTTCGTGCTCGGTGCGCTCGCGGGTGGTGTACCAGTCGACGTCGAGCCCGTACGCGGGCAGCACCTCGGCACAGGCGGCCATCCAGCGGTCGTAGCTGAAGTGCTCGTTCCAGCCGTCGAAGCGACCACCGCTGCGCCACACCTGCTCGATGACGGCCCCGATCCGGCGGTCACCGCGGGAGAGCAGTCCTTCGACGATGCCCGGCTTGCCGTCGTGATAGCGCACGCCGATCGCCCGGCCGACGCTGCGATCGGAGTTGATCGCCGTACGAAGCAGCTTCAGCCGCCGGTCGATCGTCTCGTGATCAGCCTGGGCCGCCCATTGGAACGGGGTGTGCGGCTTCGGCACGAACCCACCGATCGACACCGTGCAGCGGATGTCCTTGTGCCCACTCGCCGCCCGTCCGGCTTTGATGACCTCGCGCGCCATGTCGGCGATCTCGAGGACGTCCTCGTCGGTCTCGGTCGGCAGTCCGCACATGAAATAGAGCTTCACCTGGCGCCAGCCGTTGGCGTATGCGGTCGAGACCGTACGGATGAGGTCCTCTTTGGACACCATCTTGTTGATGACTTTGCGCAGGCGCTCGCTGCCTCCCTCGGGGGCGAAGGTCAGCCCGGACCGGCGGCCGTTGCGGGAGAGTTCGTTGGCAAGGGTCACGTTGAAGGCATCGACCCGGGTGCTGGGCAGCGACAGGCTCGTGTTGGTTCCCTCGTACCGGTCGGCAAGACCCTTGGCGATCTCGGCGATCTCAGAGTGGTCCGCGCTGGACAGGCTGAGCAGCCCGACCTCCTCGTACCCGCTTGCCTTTAGTCCGGCATCGACCATCTCCCCGATCCCGGTGATCGAACGCTCCCGCACCGGACGGGTGATCATCCCGGCCTGGCAGAACCGGCACCCCCGGGTGCAACCGCGGAAGATCTCTACGCTCATCCGTTCGTGCACGGTCTCGGCCAGCGGGACCAACGGAGCCTTCGGGTACGGCCACTCGTCCAGATCCATGGTGGTGCGCTTCCCGACCCGGTACGGGATCCCGCTCTGGTTGGTCACGACCCGGCGGATCCGGCCGTCCGGCAGGTACTCCACGTCGTAGAAGCGAGGTACGTACACGCCGTCGACGTTGGCGAGGCGGGTCAGCAACCCGAGCCGGCCGTCGGGCTTGCCGTCGCCCTTCCATGCCTTGACCACATCGGTGATGTCCCCCACCACCTGCTCCCCGTCGCCGAGGACAGCAGCGTCCAGGAAGTCGGCGATCGGCTCCGGGTTGAACGCAGCGTGTCCTCCCGCGATGACCAGGGGCTCGTGCTCGCGGTCCTTCGCCTGCAGCGGGATGCCGGCCAGGTCGAGGGCCTCGATCATGTTCGTGTAGCCCAGTTCGGTCGAGAAGCTGATGCCCAGCACGTCGAAGTCGATCACCTGACGGTGGCCGTCCACGGTGAACTGTGGGACGCCGTTCTCTCGCATCAGGCCGGCCAGGTCCGGCCACACCGCGTAGGTCCGCTCGGCAAGTGCATCGGCGCGTTCGTTGAGCAGCTCGTACAAGATCATGATGCCCTGATTGGGCAGGCCGACCTCGTACGCGTCCGGGTACATCAGCGCCCAGTGCACGTCGACGGCGTCCCAGTCCTTGACCTGGGCGTTGAGCTCACCGCCGACGTACTGGATCGGCTTGCTGATCCGAGGCAGCAGGAGTTCGAGCTGGGGAAAGACAGAAGTCACAGCCATGGCGGATGCCAGCGTACGGGCGTCCCTGCGCTGAGGAGCTCACCGGTGCCGCGAGGCCAGCCCGTCCATGATGTCGCAGGTTTGCCGAGTACGCGCCTCGCGAGTCCCCTGCTTTCCCGCGACATCCCGTCCGGCTCCGGCGTGATGTCGCTGCCTTGCAGGGAACACACCCCGCGATTCACCTGCGTACCTACGACATCTCGGCTCGTCCACAGGGCGTCGGCGAATGTCCACATCCGAACCGGTAACCGCCCGCGAGCTCCCTCGTTCTCGGCAGGCTCCCGGAATGGGGATTCGAGAGTTGGCCGGGACTGACCATGGAGTCATCACCCGGGCTGAGCTGCTGGCGGCGGGGATCAGCCGCTCGGAAATCGACTGGGCCGGCCGGCGTGGATCATTCGTCCGAGACCAACGCGGGCTGTACGCCGTGGCAGGAGTTCCGGCGACCGAACTGCGTCGCGCGCGGGCCGCCGTCCAGTCCGTGGGGCCTGCCGCTGGGGCGGTGGCCAGCCACGACACCGCTGCTCATCTCCACGGCATCGACACCGTACGGCGGCAGCCGTTCGAACACGTGACCATTCCGCGCTCCACCCGGCGTCCGCAACGTGCGGCGCTCTGGCTGCACGCTCACGATCTGTCCGATGACGACATCACCGTTGTGGACGGTATTCCGACGACCACGGTCGCCCGCACTCTGCTCGACCTACTGCTCCGAGCCGATCGACTCACCGCCATCTGCGCCTGCGAATCGGCATTGCGGGCAGGGCTGCTCTCTTCGAACCAGCTGGGACTGGCCATGGAGCGAGGTGCCAGGCGCCGAGGAATCAAGCGTGCCCGCCGTCGTCATCGGATGATCGATCCGCTGAGCGAATCACCACTCGAGACTGGCGTCCGACTGGTCTTCAGCGACTTCGGGCTGCCCGCACCGACCTTGCAGATACCCATTCTTCGACCAGGCGGCTCGGTGCTGTACCGGATCGATCTGGGCTACGAGGAGGCCAAAGTCGGAGTGGAATGCGACGGTCGGGCCGCCCACGAGCAACCCACGGCGTTGTTCGGAGACCGTGAGCGGCAGAACGCCGTGCTCAACGCAGGCTGGCGGTTGCTGCGCTTCACCTGGTCGGACTATCGCAATCGGCCTCGGTACATCGCAGCAACGACGGCCCAGCTGATCGGGATCGGGATCGGGATCAGGATCTAGCTGCGGCAATTTCCCAAGGGAGGCCGCGGTCGGTTGCCCACATGTCGTAGCTTCGCAGAGAACTCGCCTCGCCAGTCCTCTGCAGACCTGCGACATCACGGTGGTCGCACTGGCCTCCAGCGCGAAACCTCCCGGCCGGTTACTTCAGCAGCAGGGTCGCCAGGCGCTTGCTGCCGATGATCAGTCCCACTGCGCCCATGACGACGAGGTACAGCACGTGGCCGAGGATCGAGAAGTCCACGATGCCGGTCACGAGCGAACGCGCCAGCTCGATGCCGTGATAGAGCGGCGTGCACTGCACGACAACCTGAAGGGCATCCGGGTAGACCGACAGCGGGTAGAACGTGGTCGAGAACAGGAACATCGGCAGGATCGCCAGCTGGACGAACTCGAAGTTCTGCCAGCTCTGCATGAACGATGTCGCCGCGAGTCCGACCGCCGCGAAGGCGAAACCGATCAGGACGCAGGCGGGTACGGCCAGGATCGCCCACCACGACTCCACCAACCCGAGGGCGAGCATCACCGCGAGGAACGCGGTGGAATACAGGGCGCCGCGCATCAGGGCCCAGGTCGTCTCGCCGGCAGCGACATCGGAGGCCGACAGCGGCGTGGCCAGCACTGCGTCGTACAGCTTGGCGTACTTCAGCTTGAAGAAGATGTTGAACGTGGAGTCGTAGACCGCACCGTTCATCGCCGAGGAGGCCATCAAAGCAGGGGCGACGAAGACGGTGTACTCCAGCGCCACGCCCGAATCGGTGACTACCGTGCCCACCAGAGCGCCGATGCCGATCCCGATCGAGAGCAGGTAGAAGAGCGGTTCGAAGAATCCGGACAGGATCAGCAGCCAACCGCGCCGGTAGACGAGAAGGTTGCGCTCGACCAGCAGGCTGGCCCGCCGCGCTGAGGGCAACGGCATCGGCAGGACCCTGGCCAGCAATGTCGAGGTCGCGCTCAGCCGAGCGGGGCCGTTGGTGATCGGGGCTTGGACCGACGGCTGCACTGCCATCCTCAGATCACCAGCCGCTTGTCGAACTGGCGGTTGGCCAACCACACGCCGAGCAGCGCCAGCACGACGAGGTAGGTCACGTTGACCAACGCCAGAACCGGATCGAGATCACCGAGTGACAGCCCGCGGGTCAGCGAAACGCCGTGCCAGAGCGGGGTCGCGTAGGCCACCGGCTGGAGGATCACGGGCAGCTGGTCCACCGGGAAGAACGTTCCGGAGAACAGGAACATCGGCACGATCCCGAATCGCAGCAGGGCAGCAAAGCCGGCGTCGTTCTTGACCCAGGCAGCGAAGGCCGACACGGGTGCGGCGAAGGCCAACCCGGTCAGCACGGCGGCGGGGAGGGCGAGGAAACCGACCGGAAGCTCGAGGGCACCGAAGGCGGCCATCACCGCGAGGAATACCGCGAGGGTTGTGACCAGGCGGCAGAGGATGAACAGCAGATGCCCGTTGACCAGATCGCGCACCTTGATCGGGGTGGACAGGATCCCCTCGAACGTCTTGTGCCACTTCAGCGCCCCCATGATGGGGTACGTCGACTCGAACGTCGCGGTCTGCATGGCCGTGGCGGCCAGCAGGCCAGGGGCCAGGAAGACCAGATAGTCCACGCCCTGGTCGAGTCGTCCAGCCTGATCGACGAGGGCGCCGAGGGAGATCCCCATCGCAGCGAGGAAGAGCACCGGCTCCAGGACCGAGGAGACCAGCGACCCTTTCCAGTTGTTCTTGTAGTTGAGCATCTTGCCTTCAAAGACCACGCGTGATCCGACTGGCAGGAGACGATGTTGCGACCAGGGGATCTGTGTCCGGGTGCGGGCGGGCTGCGTGCTGCCGGTCATCAATCGACCAGCGAACGCCCGGTTAGCCGGAGGAAGACGTCCTCCAGGGAGCTGCGCCGGACCAGCACCGAGGCCGGCCGAACACCACGCTCGACGACCGCAGTGGCCGCGGCGTCGCCGTTGTCGGTGTAAAGAAGCAACCGGTCAGGCAGGACCTCGATCCGGTCGGCCAGATCGGCCAGGCCCTCAGCGTGGGCCTCGTTCTCTCCGGTGGCGAAGCGCAATTCGAGCACCTCCCGGGTGGAGTAGGTGCCGATGAGCTCCGCTGGGGAACCTTCCGCCGCGATGCGCCCTTTGTCCATGACGACGAGACGGTCACACAGTTGCTCGGCCTCATCCATGTAGTGCGTCGTGAGCACCAGTGTGACGCCGCGCTGCTTGAGCCGGAACAGCCTGTCCCACAATGCATGTCGCGCTTGGGGATCGAGACCGGTCGTCGGCTCGTCGAGGAGCAGCAGCTCAGGCTCGTTGATCAGCGACCGGGCGATCGTCAACCGCCGCTTCATCCCTCCGGACAGCGGCTCCACCAGATCGTCGGCCCGGTCGGTCAACTGTACGAAGTCGAGCAGTTCGGCTGCCCGGGTGCGGATCTGCGCGCGGGGTATGCCGAAGTAGCGGCCGTAGATCAGCAGGTTCTCTCGTACCGTGAGTTCCTGGTCGAGGTTGTCGGTCTGCGGTACGACGCCGAGCCGGGCCCGGATCGCAGGACCATCGGTGCCCGGGTCGCGGCCGAGGATGCGAAGCCGGCCATCGGTTGCCGGAGAGACCGCCCCGATCATGCGCATCGTGGAGGACTTCCCGGCACCATTGGGACCCAGGAATCCGAATGCCTCACCGCGCCGTACTGAGATGTCGATGCCGTCCACGGCGGTGAAATCGCCGAACTTCTTGCTCAGCCCGCGAGCCCAGACGAGCTCGTCGGCCCGCGGTCCGTCGGCAAGCAGCGCCGCCTCATCCGCCTCGCCTGCTGCGCGGCGCTCGTCCACGGTCAAGGACGAGGGCTCGGTCATGTTCTCGACGCTAGCCGAGCGCACGGACATCTCGCCAAGCAATTGATCGCCATCCGGGGAGCTTGCAACTTCGAGTTCGGATGAGGTCAAGGCCGATGAGCAGGTTGCTGACGAGTTTGACAGTGTTGCCGGATGCGGATCGCGACCTGGAACGTGAACTCCATCGGCGCCCGGCTCCCCCGCCTGCTGCCCTGGCTCGAGGAGACCGCGCCGGATGTCGTGGCGTTGCAGGAGACGAAATGTGCCGCGGGAGCATTCCCCAACCTGCCGATCGAGGCACTGGGGTACGAGGTGCTCGCGGCCGGCGACGGCCGGTGGAACGGCGTGGCGATCCTGTCCAAGCTTGGCGTGATCGACCCGGTCACCGACCTTCCCGGTCACCCCGAGGCCCGGCTGGCCGCTGCTCAATGCGGTCCCCTTCATGTCACCAGCGTGTACGTACCCAACGGCCGTACGCCCGATGATCCGCACTACATCTACAAGCTCGACTGGCTGGCCTCACTCCGCACCCGTCTGGCGGGGTTCGACCCCACGCAGCCGCTGGTCATCATGGGCGATTTCAATGTGGCGCCGACCGACGACGATGTCTGGGACATCCGGGCCTTCGCCGGTTCGACCCACGTGACTCCAGCCGAACGTGCCGGCGTACGAGCGCTCGTGGACTGGGGCCTCAAGGACGTACCTGCTCGCCCGGGAAAGGGCGAGCACCCGTTCACCTACTGGGACTACCGCGCCGGAATGTTCCACAAGGATCTCGGCATGCGGATCGACCTGGTGCTGGCCACGGACTCGGTCATGGTGATTGACGCGTACGTCGACCGGGAGGCACGCAAGGGAAAACTGCCCTCGGACCACGCTCCGGTCGTCGTCGACATCGACATCGACATCTGATCCTCAACTTGGCGGTTTTGACGTAAACCGCCAAGCATCGGCGCTTCCATTCTGGCGGTTTTGACGTAAACCGCCAGAGGAGGGGAAGTCGGCCTAGAGGTCGGGGAAGAACAGGGCGATCTCGCGGGTGGCGGACTCCGGTGAGTCCGAGCCGTGCACGATGTTGTTCTGCACTTCGAGCGCGAAGTCGCCTCGAATCGTGCCGGGCGTAGCCACGACCGGATCAGTGGCGCCGGCCAGGGCACGGAAGGCAGGAATCGCCCGCGGGCCCTCGATGACCATGGCGACCAGCGGTCCGCCGGTGATGAACTCGATCAGATCGCCGAAGAACGGCTTGCTCTCGTGTTCGGCGTAGTGCTGCGCCGCCGTCTCGCGGTCCAGCTCCCTCAATCGCAAGGCAACCAGCCGCAGACCCTTGGCTTCGATGCGGCTGATGACCTCGCCGATGAGCGCACGGCGTACGCCGTCAGGCTTGACCAGGACGAGACTGCGTTCGGTATCGGGCACGAGCGCGGAGCCTACCCATCGCCTTTCGCTGGCACGTCGGGTGGCGAACCGGGCGGCGGATCGAGCAACTCGGCGCGGATCCGCAAGAGGTAGATCCACAGCAGCAGGAACAGCACACCGAGGAACCACATCGCGGCGGTGAAGAACCCGGTGGCCAGTACCGGCAGCTGTACGGCGAGCCCCGCCTGCGGACCCCACGATCGACGCTGCAGGCCAGCGATCACCACCAGGGCCACTACCACTGCCAGGACGGCGGCCAGTCGCCACGGGGTCAGGCCGGAACCGGTCTGCGCAATCGCGCGCGGGACGAACAGGACGGCCAGCGCCTCGAGGATCAGGACCGCCGCACCGCCACCGTTGAGCCGACGCCACAGCTGTGCCCGCTGCGCTTCGTGCACACTTTTGTCGGCCTTAGGCCCACGATGAGGGGAAGAATCGGACGAACCTATCGACTCAGGGGTCCCCTGAGTCGGATCGTCCGGGTGGGGTGGGGCGTCAGCCATCGCGGCTGACGAGCACGGCTCGGGCATCTCCGGCGGTCACGACGCTGCCGGTGATCAGCACGCCGACACCGGAGAGCGCCTCGTCTTCGGTCTCGGCCAACTCCACTGCCGTCTCGATCGCAGTCGGCAGGTCTCCTACGACGACCACCCGGTCGGCACCGAAGATCGGTACGGCGATGGCGGCCAGCTCGTCGGCGGACAGGCCGCGAGGCGAGCTGTTCTGCGTCACGACGATCTCGTGCAGGACCGTCTCGGCGATCTCCAGGATCCCGCGTACGTCCTTGTCGGCCAGGCAAGCCATGACCCCGATCAGCCGGGCGAAGTCGAAGGCTTCCTCGAGGGCCGCCACCGTAGCCGCCATCCCGGACGGGTTGTGGGCGGCATCGATCAGCACGGTCGGCGCCGAACGGACCGTCTCCAGCCGCCCGGGCGAGGTCACGGCGGCGAACCCCGCGCGTACGGCCTCGATGTCCAGCGGACCGCTGGCCGCGCCTGCGCCGAAGAACGCCTCGACGGCGGCCAGGGCCAGGGCCGCGTTGTGCGCCTGGTGCTCGCCGTGCAGGCCGAGGTAGATCTCGTCGTACCGTCCACCCAGCCCCTGCAGGCTCAACACCTGGCCGCCGACGGCGATCGTACGGTCGACGATCCCGAACTCGGCTCCTTCGCGGGCGACGGTCGCCTCGACCTCGACGGCTCTGCGCAGGAGAACTTCGGCCGCAGCAGGATCCTGCGCCGCCAGCACCGCGGTGGCTTCGGCCTTGATGATCCCGGCTTTCTCGGCGGCGATGGTCGCCACGTCTGGGCCGAGGTAGTTGGTGTGATCCAGGGCGATTCCGGTGACGACTGCGACCCTCGCGTCCGCGACGTTGGTGGTGTCCCAGGACCCGCCCATCCCAACCTCGAGCACCGCGACATCGATCGGGGCGTCGGCGAAGGCGGCCAGCCCGATCCCGGTCAGGACCTCGAAATAGGACAACGGCAACTCCTGCGCTGCGTCGACGAGAGCGACGAACGGGGCAATCTCGTCGTACACCTCGACGAAGCGCTCCTCGCTGATCGGCTCTCCGTCGATCACGATCCGTTCGGTCACCGAGGTCAGGTGCGGGCTGGTGAACCGCCCCACCCGCAGACCGAAGGAGCGCAGCAGCGAGTCGATCATGCGCGCAGTCGAGGTCTTGCCGTTCGTACCCGTGATCTGGACGACCGGGAACGCATCCTGCGGCGTCCCCAGGGCATCAGCCAGTGCGGCCATCCGTACTAACGTGGGCGACAGGCGCGACTCGGGCCAGCGGGTCCGGAGTTCGGCCTCCACTCGGGTCAGCCCGGTGATCGTTTCCCCGTCCGGGGCAGCCCTCTGCACACTTCCTAGGATGCCAGCCATGTCCGTACACCCCAGCGCCGCCCACGGCACGTCAGGTACGCCCGGCGTGCCCGACAAGCCGACCCTCGATGGCATCGAAGAGCGCTGGGCGGCGGTATGGGCCGAGCAGGGTACGTATGACTTCGTTGCGGACACCACCCGCGACCAGGTTTTCTCCATCGACACTCCCCCGCTGACCGCCAGCGGGGCGATGCACGTCGGGCACGCGTTCTCCTTCACCCACACCGACCTGATCGCGCGTTACCAGCGGATGCGCGGCAAGAACGTCTTCTACCCGATGGGCTGGGACGACAACGGGCTGCCGACCGAGCGACGGGTGCAGAACTTCTACGGCGTCCGATGCGACCCGTCGCTGCCGTACGACCCGGAGTTCACCCCGCCGGAGAAGTCAGGCAAGGAGCAGATCCCGATCTCGCGGCCGAATTTCATCGCGCTCTGCCACGACCTGACCCTCGAGGACGAGAAGGTCTACGAGGCGGTGTGGCGCCGGATCGGATTGTCGGTGGATTGGTCCACGACGTACCGCACCATCGACGACAGCTGCCGGGCGATCTCGCAGCGCGGGTTCCTGCGCAACCTGGCCAGGGGCGAGGCCTACCAGGCCGAGGCGCCGACGTTGTGGGACGTGACGTTCCGTACGGCGGTGGCCCAGGCCGAGCTGGAAGACCGTGAGCGGCCCGGCGCCTACCACCGAATTGCCTTCCACCGCAGCGATGGTGGGAGTCCGATACACATCGAGACGACTCGGCCCGAACTGATTCCGGCCTGCGTGGCTCTGGTCGCGCATCCCAGCGACGAGCGCTATTCGGCACTGGTCGGCACGACCGTCCGCTCCCCTATCTTCGGCGTCGAGGTGCCGGTCTTCGCCCACCACCTGGCCGAGCCGGACAAGGGTTCGGGCATAGCGATGATCTGCACCTTCGGTGACCTCAACGACGTGACCTGGTGGCGGGAGCTGTCACTCCCCACCCGGCCGATCGTCGGCTGGGACGGCCGGATCATCGCCGATCCGCCGCCTGGCTTGGACGGCACAGCAGGTCTGGCCGCGTACGAGCAACTGGCCGGCGCGACGATGTTCTCCGCGCGCGAGCGGGTCGTGGCGATGCTGCGCGACACCGGTGACCTGGACGGTGAGCCCAAGCCGATCACCCATCCGGTGAAGTTCTACGAGAAGGGCGACCGTCCGCTCGAGATCGTGACCACGCGACAGTGGTACATCCGCAACGGCGGGCGCGATGACGATCTGCGAGCTGCACTCATCGCACGAGGCGCGCAGATCGACTTCCATCCGGCGTTCATGCGGCATCGGTACGAGAACTGGGTCGGCGGCCTCAACGGTGATTGGCTGATCAGCCGGCAGCGGTTCTTCGGGGTCGCGTTCCCGCTCTGGTACCAACTCGATGCCAACGGCGAACCCGACTACGAACGGATCATCACCGCCGAGGAGGCCAGCCTCCCGGTGGATCCGAGTTCGGACACACCCGCTGGCTACACCGAGGACCAGCGTGGCAAGCCGGGCGGCTTTCTCGGCGACCCCGACGTCATGGACACCTGGGCAACCTCCTCGCTCAGTCCCCAGATCGCCTGCGGCTGGGGTCGGGACGAGAGCCTGTTCGCTAGGACCTTCCCCATGGACCTGCGTCCCCAAGGCCACGACATCATCCGTACCTGGCTGTTCGCCACCGTCGTCCGGGCGCACTTCGAGCACGACTGCGTGCCGTGGCGCAACGCCGCGATCTCTGGCTTCATCCTCGATCCGGACCGCAAGAAGATGAGCAAGTCCAAGGGCAATGTCACGACGCCGATGGACCTGCTCGTCGAGCACGGTTCTGACTCGGTGCGCTACTGGGCGGCCAGTGGCCGGCTCGGCATCGACACGGCGCTGGAGCCGGGCCAGATGAAGGTCGGTCGTCGGCTGGCGATCAAGTTGCTCAATGCCAGCAAGTTCGCCCTCGGACACGACGTACGGCGCCATGCCGAGCCCGGCGAGGTCACCGAACGTCTGGACCAGGCCATGCTCGCGGGCCTGGCCGATGTTGTCGCGCAGGCCACCTCGGCGATGGACAGCTACGAGCACCAGCGGGCACTCGAGGTCACCGAGGCGTTCTTCTGGACCTTCTGTGATGACTACCTCGAGCTGGTCAAGACGCGGGCGTACGGCGACGTCACACCCGACGATCCGGCAGCCGCGTCGGCTCATGCAGCCCTGGGCATGGCCCTGTCGGTGCTGCAACGGCTGTTCGCTCCGATCCTGCCCTTCGCCTCCGAGGAGGTGTGGTCGTGGTGGCAGCAGGGTTCGGTGCATCGGGCCAGCTGGCCGACCGTCGAACCGCTGCTCGAGGCGGCGGGCGATGCGGTCCCGGCGACGCTGGCAGCGGTCGGTGAGGTGCTGGCAGCAGTTCGAAAAGCCAAGTCCGCTGCCAAGCTGTCCATGCGGGCCGAGGTCAGCTCGGTGACGGTGAGCGGGTCCCCGAGACAGCTCGCCCTGGTGGAGGCCGGACGCAACGACCTGCGCAACGCCGGAAGCATCCAAACCCTCGAACTCGTCGGGGCCGAAGGGCCACTGGCCGTGCAGGTCGTACTGGCTGACATGCCACCGGCCTAGGCCGCTTCGGGGACCATCTCGGATCGGTCAAAGGGTGGCAGGAGTCCCTGCATTACGCCCGTTGTGGACGCATCACACCTGATGTATCAGGTGTACAGCCGTCGAAACGGGTGCAATGCGCCCGCCAAAGGCACTGAGTGCGATGGCTGGGGTGAGCTGGGACGGGGCTAGGCGGACTTTTCGCGGCGCTCGCGCTTGGGAGCGGCGCGCGGGACGATCGTCGGGTTCACGTGATCGAGAACGACTTCTCGGGTGATCTTCACGGTGGCCACGTCGGTGCGCGAGGGCACCTCGTACATCACCGAGAGCAGCACCTCTTCCATGATCGCCCGCAGGCCACGGGCGCCGGTGCCGCGCAGGATCGCCTGGTCGGCGATGGACTCCAACGCGTCCTCGGTGAACTCCAGCTCGACGCCGTCGAGTTCGAACAACCGGCGGTACTGCTTGACCAGCGCGTTGCGCGGTTCGGTGAGAATCCGGATCAGCGCCTCGCGGTCGAGTTTCTGCACGCTGGCGATCACTGGGAGCCGGCCGACGAATTCCGGGATCATGCCAAATTTGAGCAGGTCCTCGGGCATCACTTCACCGAAGACGTTGCGCGAGTCTATCTCGGCCTTGCCGCGGATCTCGGCACCGAAGCCGATGCCCTTGGCGCCGGTGCGGTCCTCGATGACCTTGTCCAGTCCAGCGAAAGCGCCACCGACGATGAACAGCACGTTGGTGGTATCGATCTGGATGAACTCCTGGTGCGGGTGCTTGCGGCCGCCCTGCGGCGGTACGGACGCGGTGGTGCCCTCGAGGATCTTCAACAGCGCCTGCTGCACGCCCTCACCGGAGACGTCACGGGTGATCGACGGATTTTCGGACTTGCGGGCGATCTTGTCGATCTCGTCGATGTAGATGATCCCGGTCTCGGCCCGCTTGACGTCATAGTCGGCGGCCTGGATCAGCTTGAGCAGGATGATCTCGACGTCCTCGCCGACGTAGCCAGCCTCGGTCAGCGCCGTTGCATCGGCAATCGCGAACGGGACGTTGAGCAAACGGGCGAGGGTCTGGGCGAGGTGGGTCTTGCCGCAGCCGGTCGGGCCGATCATCAGGATGTTGGACTTGGACAGCTCGACGCCGTCGTCGCGGCCGGGCTTGTCCCCGCCGGCCTGAACGCGCTTGTAGTGGTTGTAGACCGCGACGGCGAGGCTCTTCTTCGCACTGTCCTGGCCGATGACGTACTGCTCGAGGAACTCGAAGATCTCGGTTGGCTTGGGCAGTTCGTCGAACTTGAGATCAGCGGTCTCGGAGAGTTCCTCTTCGATGATCTCGTTGCACAGATCGATGCATTCGTCGCAGATGTAGACCCCGGGGCCGGCGATCAGTCGCTTGACCTGTTTCTGCGACTTGCCACAGAAGGAGCACTTGAGTAGGTCACCGCTCTCACCAATGCGTGCCACGCGGTTCCCTTCCGTTCAACTCGAGTGCCCGATCAGTGCCGTTCGGCGACGCTACCGCCTTTGTGCGGTGACGTCGGTTCATCACAGGGTACGGCGCGGCGCGGTCCTCGCTGTAGCGATAAAGCTGCCAAGTGCGCAGCGCCGCATCCGATCCACAGGCTCAGGACTTGACCACGTTGAGCTTGCGCGACTCGATGACATTGTCGACCAGGCCATACGCCTTGGCCTCCTCGCCGGTGAAGATCTTGTCCCGCTCGATGTCGAGGCGGACCTGATCTTCGGTCTGACCGGTGTGCTGGGCCAACATCTTCTCCATCAGCTCACGCATGCGCTGGATCTCCTTGGCCTGGATGTCCAAGTCGGAGATCTGCATCGCGCCCTCGGTCCCACCGTGTGGTTGGTGGATGAGGACCCGTGAGTTGGGCAGTGCCATCCGCTTGCCGGGGGTGCCTGCGGCGAGCAGGACCGCAGCCGCCGAAGCAGCCTGTCCCATGCACACCGTCGAGATGTCGGGGCGGACGAACATCATGGTGTCGTAGATCGCCGTCAGCGCGGTGAAGGAGCCACCTGGTGAGTTGATGTACATGATGATGTCGCGGTCGGGGTCGGTCGACTCGAGGCAGATCAGCTGGGCCATCACATCGTTGGCTGAGGCGTCGTCGATCTGCACGCCGAGAAAGATGATCCGCTCCTCGAAGAGCTTGTTGTACGGATTCGACTCCTTCATGCCGTAGCTGGTGCGCTCCACGAAGGAGGGCAGTACGTAGCGGCTACCGGGCATCTGGACGTTCATGGGCTCGCTCATTTCTTCGAATCAGAGCTTGGGTCGGAGTCGTCACCGAGATCGGACGGGTCGGTCGGTTGGGAGGCACCCACTCCGTCGGAGCTGATCGGCACGTCGGCGGCGACCTGACCCACCCGGGTCACGATCTGATCGACGAAGCCGTACTCCAGGGCCTGCTGGGCGGTGAACCAGCGGTCGCGATCGGCGTCCTTCTCGATCTGCTCGACAGTCTGGCCGGTGTGCTCGGCGGTGATGACGGCCATTTCTTGCTTGGTGAGATTCCACTGCTCGGCCTGGATCTTGATGTCGGAGGCCGAGCCGTACAGACCGGCCGAGCCCTGGTGCATCAGGATCCGGGAATGCGGCAGGGCGTAGCGCTTGCCCTTGGCGCCGGCTGAGAGCAGGAACTGTCCCATCGAGGCCGCCAGTCCCATGGCCCAGGTGGCCACATCGCACTCGATGAGTTCCATCGTGTCGAAGATGGCCATCCCGGCGGTGACCGAGCCACCCGGGGAGTTGATGTAGAGGTTCACGTCCTTGGTGGGGTCCTCAGCCGCCAAAAGGAGCAACTGGGCGCAGAGCCGGTTGGCGATCTCGTCGTCGACCTGACTGCCCAGAAAGACGATCCGCTCGCGCAGCAACCGCTCGAACACAGAGTCGGTCAGGGTCATACCGGAGCCGGCACCCCGCATCTGGGGAGCATGCATCTGCTGGCGCGCAGGCAGCTCCGGGTACAGACGAATGCGCTGGGCTGGTTCGGGCGTGCTCACGGCGTTGATCCCTCTCTTACAGGTGATGTCGGCGATCCGCCGGCTGGATTGGCTCTCACGCCGACACTAACGCTCGGCGATGGCCCGAGACTCCCGCTCGGGCCGGTGTTCGCTGTCGGCGCACGTCGACTGGAGGCCCTCCGGCGGCGTACGCCGAACCGTCCGGGGCGTCAGTTCTTCGGGAGGTCATCATTGGCTAGCTCGCTTAGCGACCCTCCATCTGAGTCGTCCTCCTGCTCGTCTGAGTCGTCCTCGTGCTCGTCCTGGTCGTGGTCGTCCTCTTCGTGCTGGTGCACATGTTCGGCGCCGTCTGCCGAGCCCCTTCCGAGGAAGCTGGACAGGTCGACGACCTCTCCGGCGGTGTCGGTGACTGTGGTGGATTGCAGGAGGTCGGCCAACGCCTTGCTGCGGCGGATCTCGGCCACCGCGCCGGGCAGCTGACCGGCGGAGCTGATCTGCTTTGCGTATTCGTCCGGGCTGACGCCCATGCGCTGGGCCCGGCTCATGATGTAGCCGACCAGGTCGTCGTTCTCGATGCCGATCTCACGCTGATCGGCGATGGCGTCGAGCAGGAACTGGGTGCGTACGGCCTGCTCGACCGAATCACGCAACTCCTTGTCGTAGTCCTCCACGCTGGTGTCCTGGCTGTCCAGATAGGCATCCAGGGTCGTGCCGGCCTCTTCGAGCTCGGCGTTCATCGCCTGGCGCCGCCAATCCAGCTCACCGGTGACCAGCGTGTCCGGAAGGGGCACGTCGGTCGCCTCGATGAGGTGCTCCACGAGCTTGTCGCGGGCCTCGGCTCCCTGCTGCAACTTCTTGGTGCGGGTCAGCCGCTCCCGGATGTCGGCGCGAAGCTCGTCAAGCGTGTCAAATTCACTTGCTGTGGAGGCGAACTCGTCATCGAGTTCGGGTAGTTGCTTTTCCTTGACCGACTGTACGGTGATCTCCACATCGGCGGTCTGGCCGGCCCGGTCACCGGCAACCAGCTGTGTCTGGAAGGTCTTGGTGTCGGCCTCGTCCATACCTACCAGTGCCTCGTCGAGGCCGACCATCAGATCGCCGGCGCCAACCTCGTAGGAAAGTCCGGTGGTCGTACCGCCCTCGACCGCTTCGCCGTCGACGGTTGCCGAGAGGTCAAGGCTGACGTAGTCGCCGGTCGATGCCGATCGGTCGACGCCGCTCAGCATGGAGAAACGGTCACGCAGGCCCGAGATCTGCACGTCGACGTCGTCATCGGTGACTTCGACGGGCTCGACGGTCACCGCAAGAGAATTCAGGTCGGGCACCTCGATCGTCGGACGTACGTCCACCTCGGCGGTAAAGGCGATCGTGTCGCCGTCCTCGAGCCGGGTCACCTCGATCTGCGGCTGGCCCAGGGCACGGACATCGTTTTCCTGCAACGCCTCGCCATAAGCCTGCGGTACGGCGTTGTTGACGACTTCTTCCAGGATGGCCGGTCGACCAAGCCGCTGCTCGAGGATGCGGGCTGGGACCTTGCCCGGCCGGAAACCGGGGATTCGTACCTCGGCACCGATCTTCTTGTACGCGGCATCGAACGCGGGCTTGAGTTCGTCGAAAGCTATCTCGACGGCCAATTTCACCCGGGTCGGGCTCAACGGCTCGACCGTGGTCTTCACAGGCGCGACTCCTCTGACAGATCTGGGGGTTTGGCCGCCGCCCGAAAGGCTCGGCCCTGAGTCGAGTCTAGTGCGCCGTCCGCGGGCGACTTTCTTAGCCGGCTCGCAGGGTGACTAGCCCCGACGTCGAGGCACTGCTCGAGCAGCGCCGGAGTGCCGACCTCGGCTATCCGTTCCGCTTGACCGACCAGCGGCAGCGGCCTACGGCGCCCAGCCGTAGATGTTGTCCACGAGGATGGTCAGCACGATCCGGCGATCCTTGACCATGGCCTCGCGGTATTCGTCCCAGTCCGGGTGCTCGCCGTTGATCGTGCGGTAGAGATCGACCAGCGCCTCGACCGTGACGTCCATCGGGTCTGCTGCGGTCTGTGACAGCTGAGCGATGCCTTCGGCCACGGCGTATCCGCCGCCGCTGCTCGGCCGGACATGCAAGCTCGCCCGCGGATCCCGACGCAGGTTGGCGGTCTTGGCCCGACCTTCGGTGATCGACACCCGGATCGTGTCCGGGTCTGCATCGAACTGATGAGAGACGTCGGAAAGCTGTGGCCGCCCGTCCCGTTTCAGCGTGGCAAGCACACCGAGGTGGCTGCCGGCCAGAATGTCTTTCAGTGTCATGTCGGGGTGACAGGATTTGAACCTGCGGCCCCTCGCTCCCAAAGCGAGTGCGCTACCAAGCTGCGCCACACCCCGCGGCGAGAACTCAGTCTAGTGAACCGCTGGGCCGGCCCTGCTGCTCCGACCCTCCGGCCATCAAGCCTGCCGGGTAACCTCTGCGGTCGTACGGTGCACCTCGGGTGCATCGACACCGCGGGTGTAGCTCAATGGTAGAGCCCCAGTCTTCCAAACTGGCTACGCGAGTTCGATTCTCGTCACCCGCTCTGCATACCTCTCGACCGTCGGTGCGGGCGGCCCCGACGGTGCGGACGTTGGTGCCGTTATCTGCTCTCGAGTACGGCCCGCAGTTCCGCCCATACCTCGTCGGGTGTCCCGGTCGCATCGACGGTCGCCAGCAGGCCACGTTCCCGGTAGAAATCCACCAGCGGTTCGACCTCGTCCCGAAACACCTCCAGGCGAGCCCGAATCACCTCCGGTGTGTCATCGAAACGACCTTCACTGTGCGCTCGTTCGAGTAGACGGGGCATCAGATCATCCGGAATGGCATCCAGCAGCACGGCCAGGGCGACTGCCACGTCGTGCTCCTCGAATAACGGGCGGCATTCCTCGGCTTGGCCGAGCGACCGCGGGAAGCCGTCCAGCACGTACCCGTTCACCCGGCCGGCAGCAAGCACCCTCGGCATCACCAACTCGAAGACGAGGTCGTCGGGTACGAGTTCTCCTTGCTGCATGGAGTTGGAGGCACGCATCCCGATCTCGGATGCGGTTTCCACCTCGTGCCGCAGGAGATCACCAGCGGCGATGTGTTCCACGCCGTACCGCTGTGCCACCCGTTTGCCCTGAGTGCCTTTGCCCGAACCCGGCGGTCCGATCAGCAGCAGCCGGACCGGCGGGCCGGCCTCGCGTGAGCTCGCCGGCGGGCTACCGTCGTCCTCACCCTCAGTCATTGACCATTCCTAGCACGGACCGGCCGTACGCCGGCCCGACAGTTTGCCGTCAGGCCTGGGCCCACGCGTCGATCTCGGCCAGCAGATCGGCCTTTCGTACGGCGCTAGCGAAGGATGCGTTGACCGAATTCTTCGCGAGCAGGAGCACCTGGTCGCGGTCCAGGCCAAGCTCCCGAACGCACGCTTCGTAGTTGTCGCCCACATAACCACCGAAGTACGCGGGGTCGTCGGAGTTCACCGTGACCATGAGGTTCGCGGCGAGCATCTGCCCGAGTGGATGCTCGCCGAGGCGCTCGACGGAGCCGAGCCGGACGTTGGACAGCGGGCACACGGTGAGCGGGATCCGATCCCGACACAACCGGTCGACCAACAACGGATCCTCCATCGAGCGGATGCCGTGATCGATCCGGTCGACGCCCAGGATGTCGACGGCCTCCCAGACGTAGGCCGGCGGACCTTCCTCTCCGGCATGGGCGACGGTGCGCAGACCCAGATCACGGGCACGGGCGTAAACGTCCCGGAAGGCACCCGGGGGGTAACCGACTTCAGCCGAGTCGAGTCCCACCGCGATCAGCGACTCGACCCGCGATCTGGCGGCCTGCAGCACCGATGCGGCCTCCTCGGGTCCCCGATCGCGCAGGAAGCAGAGAATCAGCCCTCCGGTCACCCGGCCGGCTCGCTCCGCCTCATCCAGGGCGACACCCAGACCGTCGATGACCGCCTCGATCTGCAGGCCGCGGTCCAGGTGTGGTTGGGGATCGAAGAACATCTCGACGTGGCGGACGCCTTGGGCGTACGCACGATCGAGGTAGGCGCGGGCCAGAGTGGCGAAATCCTCCTCCGTACGCAGCACGTCCATCGCCGCGTAGTACAGGTCCAGGAAACTCTGCAGATCAGCGAAGACGTACCGGCCGCGCAGTTCCTCGACGTCGGAGAAGGGCAGGGCGACGTGGTTGCGGGCCGCGAGTTCGAACACCAACTCCGGTTCCATCGTCCCCTCGACGTGCAGATGAAGTTCTGCCTTCGGGAGGGTCATCAGCGACATCGGGGCTCCTCGACACACGGCAACAACACACGGCAAATGAAGCGGCCAGCCTAATTGCGTAAAGTCCGGGCGGCCCGTCGACTGCGTTCGCGTCGCGGGCGGATCAGCCGAGACGGAGGTAGGTGTCGATGCGCAGGGTGCTGGCCGTCTCTTGGGCACTGGGCACCGTCCTGGCTTTCCTGCTGTTCCCCGGCCTCGCGAACGACGGCGTGGCCGTTGCCGAGCCTCCGTTGCGAGCAGAGGACCAGGTCACCGACCGGGCCGGCGCTCTGGGCGGAGACGACGATGCTTCCGTCCGCGAGGCCTTCGACCGCCTGCGCGAGGACGACGGGACCCAGTTGTTCGTCGTGTACGTCGCGAGCTTCGACGGGCTCGACGGCCAGACCTGGGCCGACCAGAGTGCGCAGCAGTCCCAGCTGGGCAGCCGCGACGTGCTCTTCGCAGTGGCGGTGCAGGACCGCGCCTATGGCGTCTCCGTCGACCAGGACTTTCCGCTCTCCGACGCAGACCTTGCCGACCTTCTTGCTACCGACGTCGAACCATCCCTGTCCGACGACGACTGGGCCGGGGCTGCCGTCGCACTGGCAGAGGGCCTCGGCAGTGGAGCCGGCGGCTCAACCTCGGATGGCACCGGGACCGGCGGCGGAGTCCCGATCGCCCTGCTCCTCGGGGGAGCAGCGGTTGCCGGCGGCGGCTACGTCCTCTACCGGCGTAGTAAGCGCGCGCGTGCCGAGGCAGACAAGTCGAGCAGCACAGCCGGCGCTGCCGGCTCATCGGCCGGCCCGGACCAAGCGGTTGATCCGCACGCTGGCCTGAGTACCGAACAGCTGACCTTCCAGGCCAGTTCTGCCCTGATCGACCTCGACGATGCGGTGCAGACGTCCACCCAGGAATTGACGTTCGCCCGCGGACAGTTCGGCGACGAGGCGGTCACCGGCTTCCAGGAAGCCCTCGACACCTCGCGCACCGAACTCGGTCAGGCCTTCGCGCTGCGCCAGCAACTCGACGACGAAGTGCCCGAGGACGAACCGGCCAAGCGCCGGATGGTCGAGGAGATCCTGCGGCTTTGTAAGTCCGCCGACGAACGACTCGATGCTCAGGCCGAGGCTTTCGACCGGCTGCGCGATCTCGATCAGACCGCGCCCCAGGTCCTCGAGGCGCTGACTCCGAAGGTGGAGCAGGTACGCAGCCGGCTGCCTAAGGAGCAACAACGGCTCGGCGCGCTGCAGGCCAGGTATGCCCCCTCGGCACTGGCTTCCGTCGCCGACGACGTCGAGCAGGCAAGCATCCTGTTGGACAACGCCCGAACCGAACTCGCCGAGGCTCGCAAGGCACTCCAGTCGTCCACCCCGAGCGCGGCCGTGGTCTCCCTACGGACCGCAGAGGACGCTACGGCGCAGGCCGATCAGCTTCTGGACGGACTCTGGCGCCTGGAAACCGAAATCGAGGAGGCCGGCACCCAGATCAGGGCCGCGCGGAGCGAGACCGACCAGGACCTGACCGAGGCGCGGGCCCTGCTTGCAGCCGGGGACGCGGGCGGACTTGCCCCGATCGTGGCTCGGGCCGAGGCTGCCCTTGCTGCTGCTGATGGGGCGCTGTCCCCTGATCCGAACGCGCTGCCGGACCCGCTGAGCGCACTTCGCCATCTGACCGAGGCTGATCTCGCGTTGGATGCTGCGTTGGCCTCCGCTCGGGAGGCGTCAGCGCAGGCGAGGCACGTCGAGCGAACTCTCGATCAGGCGATGCTGACCGCCCAATCCTCGCTCGCGACCGCCGAGGACTTCATCACCACGAGGCGCGGCGCAGTCGGCAGTCTGGCTCGTACCCGGCTCGCCGAGGGCCGCCGCCATCTCGACCGGGCCATGAGCCTGTCCTCGACCGACTCCGCCGTCGCACTGCGCGAGGCCCAGTACGCCGACGGTTTGGGTCAACAGGCGTTGAAGCAGGCCCACAACGACGTGGGCGGAGCAGGCAACCCGGGTACCCGCTTCGGCGGTGGTGGTGGTGGTGGTGGTGGTGGTTTCACCGGCCGCGGGTACGGCGGGCGAGGCGGCCCGGATCTGGGCAGCCTGATCCTGGGCGGAATCCTGTTCGGCGGCGGGCGAGGCGGCGGCGGCTACAGCGGGGGCGGTGGCTTCGGCGGGGGCTCGGGTCGGCGCTCGGCGGGCAGCTTCGGAGGCTCCGGCAGCCGCGGACGCCGCGGTGGCGGCGGCCGCTTCTGAATCGACCCTGATTCCACCCGAAAGAGGTCAGGGTCGGACCGGGGGTCTTCACCGATGCCGGACGGCGTCGCAGGCGAGATGCTGGTCAGGTCAGATCGACCGTCACTGAAAGGAACACAGCATGGACAGGATCCACGACTCGATGCGGCGCGAAGGACTCGTTCGGCCAGACCACGGCCGGATCTTGGGTGGAGTCTGCGCCGGACTCGGACAGCGCTTCGGCATCGACCCGTGGCCGGCCCGCCTCCTGTTCCTCGCGGGCCTGATGCTGCTCCCGGGAAGCCAGCTCTTGATCTACCCGGTCTTGTGGGTCCTGATGCCCGCGCAGGCCAGCACAACGGTGAGCACGCAGAACTAGGGATTACTCTCAGGGCCGGTGCGCCGGGAAGTCTGGTCGGCAATAGGTTTCGCCGACCCCTGAGGAGATTCGTGCCCACTCCGACAAGCGCACCGAAACGCAAGCCCGTTCGTGAGTGACGCCAGCCAGTTCGCACTGGTAGTGCTGCTCATCGCCGCGGTGGGCCTGCTGGCTGTGTTGTCGAATCGGTTGACCGAGCGGCTTCTCATTCCGGCGCCGGCGCTGGTGCTGATCGCGGCAGCCATCGCGGTACAGGTGATTCCCGATCTGCGTGCTCCGTCGAACCTCACGGTAGAACACCTCGTGACAGTGGCCTTGGTCTGCATCTTGTTCGACGGTGGGATGCACATCGGGTGGTCGAGATTCAGGGCGGCGGCGGTTGCGATCGGCGTTGTCGGAGTGCTGGGCACATTTCTCACGGTCGCGGCGTGCGCGGTGTTCGTACATGTCGCGTTCGGCCTGGAGTGGTACGTGTCGCTCCTGATCGGCACCGCGGTCGCACCGACGGATCCGGCCGTGGTTTTCTCCGTCCTGGGACGACGGGAGGTGTCCGGCCGCAGCGGAACGATCTTGGAGGGCGAGTCGGGGGCCAATGATCCGGTCGGGATCGCGTTGATGGCCAGCTTGGTCGCCGCGGGTGGGATCAGCGGGACGGCCATAGCTGCGGTCGGTGCAGAATTCCTCCTGCAGATGGGTGTCGGCGCTCTCGTCGGCGTCATTGGCGGGCATGCGTTGCTGTGGTTCATGCGCCGGGTGCCGTTACCAAGTGAAGGGCTCTATCCGCTCAGAACCCTGGCCAGTGCGCTGATGTTGTTCGGGGTGGCGACCTTGGCCCACGGGTCGGGATTCCTTGCGGTTTTCGTGGCTGGCATCGTGCTGGGCGACGGCCGCGCCCCGTACAAGCGGGAGATCGAAAGATTCCATTCCGCTCTGGCAAGCCTGGCCGAGATCGTTGCCTTCGTCGTGCTCGGGCTGACCGTTGATCTGGCTGAGCTCGCCCGGACCGATGTATGGCTGCCCGGTCTCATCCTCGGCGCGATGCTGGCTTTCGTGATCCGCCCGCTGCTGGTGGGGCTGTGCCTGATTCCCGTCCGGTTACGGGCCAACGAGCGAACCTTCGTGCTCTTCGCCGGCTTGAAGGGCGCGGTGCCGATCCTTCTGGGCGTCTTCCTGCTGGGTGCGGACGTGCCAGATGCATCGCGGTTCTACGGCATCGTGGTGGTGGTCGTGGTGTTCTCGGTGCTGGTGCAGGGCAGCCTGGTTCCCGTCGTCGCACGACGGCTGCGCCTACCGATCCGCACGGTGGAACCCGAGCCATGGTCGCTGGGAGTGCGATTGCGCGACGAACCCGACGGTGTCCACCGGTTCACCATCGCCGCCGGCTCCCCGGCCGATGGCTGCACGATCGAAGATCTGGCTGCGCTTCCGGGCGATTCCTGGGTCAGCTTCGTCGTCCGCGCCGGACGGCTCGTACCGGTCAACGGTGAGACCGAACTGCGCCATGGCGACGAGGTTCTGGTGCTCGCTGACCCCTCCCTGGTCGACGCGCTCCGGGTGGCCTTCGAGCAGCCCGCAGCGCCATAACCGGACTCCCATGGGAGTTCAGTGGGCGAGCGTGCGATCCAGCCGATCCAGCATGTTCTCCAGCGCAGCCTCGAACTCGGCGTCACTGTGGTCCTCGGAAAGCTGAGCGCCCAGACGCGATACCTGGGGAAAGCTCGCGCTCGACGATTCCAGGCTGGCCGCCGAGATCTCCCCTTCCACCGGTCCGGCTGCGATGATATCGATCTTGCCGCCGCGGGCAGCGGCCTCGAGCAGGAGGTGACCGAGCAGGAAGCTGGAGAACGCGCGGTAGGCGGCGATGGCGCTCTCGTCGGTGAACCCACGGCTGATCAACTCGCTGAGGAAATCCTCGACGACCTTGAGGCTGCGCAGCGGCGGGCGCAGCCACGGCGCGGCCGGATGTCGGGTCGCGATCAACGGGAAGACCGCAGGATGCTCCTGAGCAATCCGTCGTACGCCGTGCGCCAGCCACTGCAGGTAGGCCAGCCAGCCGTTGAGTGGCTCCATCGTGGCGGGATCCAGATGCAGCTCGGCGACCATGCTCTCGACGATGCCCTCGAGTAGATCCTCGCGGCCATTCACATATCTGTAGAGCGACATCGCCTCGACACCGAGTTCCTTGCCGAGTCCGCGCATCGTCAACGCCGGCAGCCCGTTGTCGTCCACGAACAACACCGCTGCAGCGATGATCAACTCGCGGCTGAGCGGTAGTCGGCGGGCGGCGGTGTCGACGCCGTCGGACTCTGTGTTGATAGCCGGTGTCACGCATCCCCCTGTCCCGCACTCTTCATGATTGCCCAGTCTTTCATGATTGCCCAGTCTTTCACTGCGCGGCCGTTAGGACCACTCACCGATCGGGTACAACCGAGGCGTGGACCAGGATTATCGGGTGTTGTGTCGATGAGCCGGATCGCGTCGACGGCGGTGGCCCTGCCTGCCCATCGCTACGGCCAGGCGGATATCACCGCAATGATCAGCCAGCTCGTACTCCCGCCGGGGGCATCTTCCGCGCTGTTGCACCGGCTACACGCCAACGCCGGCGTCGAGCAACGTCATCTGGTCCTGCCGCTCGAGGACTACGCGGGCCTCGACGGCTTTGGGGCTGCCAACGATGTCTTCATCCAGGCCGGAACCGAGCTCGGCGCGCAGGCCATCACCGCCGCGCTCGACCGGGCCGGGTTGGCCGCGCACGACGTGGATCTGATCGTGGCGACCTCGGTGACCGGGATCGCTGCGCCATCCTTGGACGCGCGTCTGGTCTCCCGCCTGGGGCTGCGACCGGACGTGAAGCGGATCCCGATCTTCGGCCTCGGCTGCGTGGCCGGCGCAGCGGGTGTGGCCAGGGTGCACGACTACCTCGTGGGGCATCCCGGCGAGGTTGCAGTGCTTCTGTCGGTCGAACTGTGCTCACTCACGGTGCAGCGCGATGACCCGTCCACGGCGAACCTCGTAGCCAGCGGTCTGTTCGGTGACGGCGCCGCAGCGGTGGTCATGGCCGGCGCCGATCGGGCTCGGTCCCTGCCTTCGGGCCCGGACGTCGTCGCCTCACGATCGCGCTTCTATCCCGGTACGGAACGGGTCATGGGTTGGGACATCGGCAGTACGGGATTCCGAATCGTGCTGGATGCGAGCGTCGCAGATGTCGTAGGTGAGCACCTGGCCGAGGACATGAAGGGTTTCCTGGCCGCCAACGACCTGGACATCAGAGACATCCTCCGGTGGATCGCTCATCCCGGCGGGCCCAAGGTGCTCTCCGCCGTACAACAGGCACTCGCCCTACCCGACGACGCGCTTCGCCACGCCTGGCATTCGCTCGCCTCCGTCGGCAACCTGTCCTCGGCCTCGGTCCTGCATGTCCTGGGCGCCACGCTCGACGAGCCCCCGCCAGTGGCCGGAGCAGCCGGCGTGCTGATGGCAATGGGACCCGGATTCTGCGCCGAGCTTGTCCTGCTCCGCTGGCACGACAGCTGACCGACGGTGGACGCACAGTTCTGGTTCGTGCTTCTCATTTCGGCTGTCGCCGTAGAGCGCATTGCCGAACTGGTTGTGTCGCAACGGAATGCGACATGGGCAGTGCGCCAGGGTGGAGTAGAAACCGGTCTCGGGCACTATCCGCCGATGGTCATCCTGCACACCGGATTGCTCGCGGCCTGCCTCCTGGAGGTGCTCGTCGGCGACCGGCCGTTCGTGCCGCTGCTCGGATGGTCGATGCTCGGGCTTGTTCTCGGCGCCCAGGGTTTGCGGTGGTGGTGCATCGCGACGCTCGGGCGGCGCTGGAACACCCGCGTCATCGTCATTCCCGGACTGGCCCTGATCGCCAAGGGTCCCTACCGCTGGCTACGTCATCCCAATTACGTCGCCGTCGCCATCGAGGGACTGGCCCTGCCTCTCGTCCACTCGGCCTGGATGACCGCTGTTGGATTCACCGTGCTCAATGCAGTGCTCCTGCTGGGTTTCCGGATTCCCGCCGAGGGGCGAGCCCTGGACTCGGCCCCGGCATGAGCCTCGGTCACACCGAACTCCTCGTCGTCGGCGGTGGACCCGTCGGGCTCGCCGCGGCCATCGGGGCGCGGAGGGCTGGTTTGTCGGTGACCCTGGTCGAGCCGCGCACCGGCCCGGTCGACAAGGCCTGCGGGGAAGGGCTGATGCCCGGAACGGTGACCGCCCTTGCGCAGCTTGGGGTTTGCGTGCCGGGCTCGCCGTTTCGAGGAGTCCGGTACGTCGCGCCCAACGGGCGCACGAGCGCAACCCATCACTTCTCCGCCGGTGTCGGTCTGGGCGTACGCCGTACCGTGCTGCACGCGGCGCTGGCCACGCGGGCTGACGAAGCAGGGGTGATCCGGCGCTCCGGTCGGGTGGTCGGCCTCCGCCGTACCGGACCTGAGACAGGAGCCGGAAATGGCGTCGAGGTCCAACTGGACGACCGCACAGCGATCGGCGCCCACTGGTTGCTGGGCTGCGACGGCTTGCATTCGGTGATCCGCCGGGAGGCCGGGCTGGAGCGGGGCAGCAACAAGCGGCGATTCGGGATCCGCCGCCACGCCGCGCTGTCACCGTGGACCGATGTGGTCGAGGTCCACTGGTCGGCAACAGGCGAGGCATATGTCACGCCCATCTCGGACGACGAGGTCGGAATTGCGGTTCTCGGTCCCCGCGGCTGGTCCTTCGACGAAGCCCTGGGCACCTTTCCGGCGCTGGCCCGGCGGTTGGCCGGCGTCACCTGGACCAGCTCTGCTCGGGGCGCAGGTCCGTTGCAGCAAAGGGTTTCCTCGCCGACCAGCGGTCGGGTACTGCTGATCGGAGACGCCGCCGGGTACGTCGACGCGCTGACCGGTGAAGGACTGCGGATCGGCTTGGCCTGTGCGGATGCGGCTGTGCAGTCAGTGCTGGCCGGTCGACCACAGGACTATCCGAGCGCCTGGCGCTCGCTGACCCGCGAATACCGCTGGTTGACCAGCGGATTGGTCACCGCCACGCGGATCCCGTTCGTACGGCGCGCGCTCGTACCGGTCGCCTCCCGGCTCCCACGAATCTTCGGCGCGGCGGTAGACAGCCTGGCGCGCTGACAGCGGGCTACATCCAGTGCGGCGGGGTCGGTAGCACTCCTTCGGTGGCCAGCCCCGCGCCGGCCGACCTCCCGGTCAGCCAGGCCAGCAGGTCGGCGGCCTTACCGCTGATCTCCTGCTCGATGGCCTGGCCTGCGGCCCCCCCGATCTGCCAGGTCCGCTCGCGATCAGTGGCTTCCAACAGCCATCGAGGTGGGTCGTCACCCGCACTCATCGTCGCGGTGACCTCGTCCAGCAAGGTATCGACGAGCTCACCGGGCCACGATTCGACCGACATCCCGGCGTCGAGGTCGACCAGGTGCAACCACACCTCGCGGGCCCGCATCCACAGCGTTGCACTCGCAGGGATTTCGCGACCCTGAAAGGTACGGACCCGCGCGGTCCAGGCCGCTGCAGGCAGGGCTACGACATCGGCGTCGAACTGCGCCGACGTAGCGCGAACATCGCCGCGCAACGCTTCGGGTGACTGCCCCGCCGAGGTCGCGATGTCGCGGTTGCGGCTTTCGACGTCGGGGTACATCGACTTCTCCTCGCCCGTAAGTGCCCAGGTCAGCAAGCGCGACATGGCTTCTGCGTTGCGGGCGACATGAGCCGCCACGTGGGCGCGGGACCACTCCGGTAACCCCGAGTCCGCCTGGAGCTCGTCGTCGGTGAGCCCGTCGACCGTCCCGATGAACCGACTCTCGCCTTCCCGTAGCCAGTTCAGGATCTGCTCGGACTCGGCCGGTACGGATGTGACGGGTTCACTCATCGGACTCCTTATGAGAGCTGCTTGTTGAGGGGGCAACATAGGGCGAGATGTGGAGCCGAAGGAGGAAACTCAGCTGACCTGCGCACCGATCGGGAGTAGACACACTGCGTGCCTGACGACATCGAGAGCCTACTTCGCCCCTTCACCGCCGACGAGTTTGACGCTGCCTACGCCTGCCTGAGCGAGGGGTTCGGTGAGGACATCACCGACGTAGAGGGTGATCGGATCGTCTTCGAGCCCGCGCGGACCCTGGGTCTGTGGGACGGCGACCGGGTGGTCGCCACCGCCGGGATCTACTCGAGGGACATCACGATCCCGGGTGCGGTGGTGCCCCTGGCCGCGGTCACCCTGGTCTCGGTGTCGGGCACCCACCGCCGGCAGGGCGTGCTGACCGCGATGATGGTCCGCCAGCTGCGCGAGGTGCACGAGTGCGGGACCGAACCGGTCGCCGCTCTGTACGCCTCGGAGGCCACGATCTATGGACGTTTCGGCTACGGGCTGGCCACATACCAGGGGCAGTTGAAGGGAGAGACCGCCCAGATGAGGCTCCGATCGGATGTGGACACCGGCGGCGGTCGGGTCTATCCGGTGGAGGAGAAGGACTTCCGATCGGCGGCTATCCCGCTGTACGACGCCATCCGGCCGCAGACTCCGGGGCTGCTGTCCCGGAAGGATCGCTGGTGGGACAGCCTGCTCACCGACCCGGAGAAGCAGCGCGACGGCAGGACCGCGCGTCGCTACCTGTTGCACGCCGACGCCGACGGGACGGTGACCGGATTCGCGACCTACCGTCGCAAGCCGGACTGGGGCGAGACCGGACCCGACGGCACGACGTTCGTGACCGAGCTGCACGCGACGGACACGGTCACTCGTGCCGCCCTGTGGAAGTACGTTCTGTCGATGGACCTGGTCCGGCACATCTCGGTCCCGTTGGCCGGCCGCGACGACCCGCTGCGGCACATGCTCACCGATCCGCGCGCGGTCCGGATGTCGCAGGGCGACGCCCTCTACGTCCGTCTGGTCGACGTGGCGGCGGCTCTGTCGGCCCGGCGCTACCCGACGTCGATCGATCTGATCCTGGAGGTCGAAGACCGCTTCTGCCCCTGGAATGCGGGCCGGTGGCGGTTGACCGGCGGCCCGTCGCACGGCCGTTGTGTCGCCACCGACGGCGATCCGGACCTGTCGATGTCGGCCGAGACTCTCGGCGCTGCCTATCTGGGGGAAACTTCGCTCGGCACGCTGGCCGCGGCGGGCCGGGTCCTCGAGCACACACCGGGTGCACTTGCTGCCGCGACCACGGCCTTCGGCTGGCCGGTGGCGACCTACAGCCCCGAGGGCTTTTAGCTTCGCGACCGAGGGGTCGGCAACGCCGGCAGCTGGTGGGTCCGCTCGTATTCGGTGACCTGACTGATCCGGCGGACATGGCGCTGCTCTCCGGAGAAGTCGGTGTCCAGGAAGGCTCGCACCAGAGCCGCTGCCTCGTCGGCGGCATGCATCCGGGCACCGATCGAGATGACGTTGGCGTCGTTGTGCTCCCTGGCCAGGGTCGCGGTTTCGACCGACCAGGCGAGTGCGGCTCGTACGCCGGCAACCTTGTTGGCTGCGATCTGTTCTCCGTTGCCCGAGCCGCCGATCACGATTCCGAGGCTGCCCGGATCACCGACGACGCCGGCACCGGTTGCCAGGCAGTAGGCGGGATAGTCGTCCTCGGCGTCGTAGCTGGGCGGCCCGACATCGACCGTCTCGTGTCCGGCAGCCCTCAGCTCCGCGACGAGATGCGCCTTGAGTTCGAAGCCGGCGTGATCGCTACCCAGGTAGACCCGCATGCAGAGGAGTCTGGCAGGCCTTGCGAGGCTTTCGAACATGATCGTTGCCTTCAGCATCAGCCCCGGTACGACCGACCAGCACGGTGGCGTATCGGCCACCGTCGCCGACATAGTCCGCGAGGTGCGAGATAGCGGCCTGCCCAATGAGACGAACGCGATGTTCACCAACATCGAAGGAGACTGGGACGAGGTGATGGACGTGGTGAAGCGATGTGTGGCCATCGCTTCGGGCGGCTCGTCTCGCGTCGGCCTAGTCTTGAAGGCCGACATCCGCCCCGGATACACCGGACAACTGACCACCAAGGTCGAGCGCGTCGAGTCCCACCTTGGGCAGGACGGGACGCCTGCGAGCTAGCGCTGCGCTGTCCTGATCTCCAGCTCGGCGGGCAGGGTTACCTCCAGGAGCTCCAGGTCGCCGGAACTCCCGGTCAGCCGATGGCCAGTACCGGCCGGAACCGCCACCGCGGCACCGTTGCCCAGCGGCTCGTCGGGACGGCCATCGACGTGCAGGGTCGCGGTGCCCGAGAGCACGAACCAGAACAGCAGTTCGCCGCTGTGGACCATGTCGCCCGCGGTCGCAGCGCCGGCTATGGGTCCAGCCTCACCCTCGCGCCGGATCACCCGGACCCCTGCCAGTCCTTCGGTCGCGGCGCCGATCCCGGTGTCCCGGCAAACGTATCCGGCGCGACTCCATGGCTCCCAGACCGCATCCGCCACGGTGTGCCGTACGAACCGCTGCCCGTGGAAGATCCGGTCTGGACGGAGCTCCGGTGTGGGCAGGGTGATGACGTGCTCGGCTGTCGTCTCGTGCTCGGCCGGGCAACCGATCTCGACGACCTCCATGCCCGCTGAACTTTCCAGCACCCGGTGCCGGATCCCAGGCGGCTGGAGCACGCAGTCACCGGCCTGCAGGACGAAGGCCGGTCCCTGGTCCTCGTAGACGACCCGCACCCAGCCGGCCGCGCAGTAGATCATCTGGAAGCGCACCCGGTGGTGGTGGACATAGTCCGGGACCGGGCCGGCTTCCGGGATGAGGATGTGCGAGGCGATGAACCGGCCGCCCTGGCGTTTGGGCAGCAGGTCGCGATAGCGCATCCCCGCTCGCCCCACACCGCCGATATCGCCGTCGTCCCGGGTGAGCTCGAACAGCGGCGGGGACTCCGGGATGACCAGGGGCGGGTTGGCGTCCACGAGATGGACCCGCGTGCCGTTGGGGGCGGTCAGCAGTTGCATGTCCCACGCGTCCGGCTCGTCGCAGGCCAGGCGCAGCACACCAGGGTCGCCGGTTGCCCCGCGGTCCAGTCGGATCCGCAGCCCATGGCCGGAGAGCAGAGCAACCGCAGGATCGTCGGCGGGCATGATCACATCGAGGCGGAATCCGAGTCGATCGACGAAGAAATCGACGGTCGGATCGAGGTCGATGCACGGCAGCACGACCTCGACGGCTCGGATGGTGCCCAGGACCGGTTCAGTGGTCATGTTCTGACCGTACCCAGCTCAGGCGACCAGCAGGTCATTGGAGAAGAGCCCGGCCTCGCTCAACGCGTGCCGCCCCTGGTCGGTCAGCTTGACCGCACGGCTACCGGTCATCGGCCGGATCCAGCCCTGCCGGGTGACCCCGACGAGTACCTGGGCACCGAGGCCGCCGGCCACGTGTGGTAACCGCTGGGTCCAATCCAGGCACCCGCTTACGGCCGGTCTCCGTCCCACCGACGGTGCAGCGCCGACGCCGAGGAAGTCGAGCAACTCGTGTCCAGGATCGAGGACCTCTCCGGCGACTCCAGGCTCGAGCGGAGCGATCACCTCGCGTTCCACCAGCACGCCGGCCAGGGCGACCGCCAGCGCGCCCGCGAGGTGGTCATAGCAGGTGCGGGCAAAGGCCAATGCCGTTCCGGTACGGGCCGCACGCAACGAGCGCACCGGCAGACCAGGCGCCAATGCCTGCAGGGCTTCCACCGCTCGGGCGACCTCGGGACCGGCCAGGCTGTAGTACCGGTTGCGGCCCGCGGCACTGACCCGGATCAGGCCGCCCTCGGTGAGCCGGTGCAGATGGGCGCTGGCCGTAGACGGTCCGACGCCGGCCAGCCGGGCCAGCTCACCGGCTGGGCGGGCCCTCCCGTTCATCAGGGCGAGGAGCATGGCGGCCCGGCTCGGATCGCCCATGAGGGCCGCGGGGACGGCGAGTTCGCTCTCGGCTGGCACAAGTGCAGCGTAGAACGGCAATATTTCGGCGTACAGCGAAACGATTCGGCTCTAGCGTCGAAATCGTGACCGCGCTAGCCGATGACCCCGTACGACCCTCCCTCCTGAGCGTGCCCTCGTCGGCCCTGCTCGCAGCCGGGGTCACGGTGGTGCTGTGGGCATCGGCCTTCGTCGGCATCCGAGCAGTGGGCGCCGACTTCAGTCCTGGAGCCCTGACCCTGGGCCGGCTTGTCGTCGGCGCACTGGTTTTGGGCGCAATCGTCCTGGTCCGCGGCCTGGTGCTGCCTCGTGGCCGGGACCTGCTCTTCGTGGTGGTGTACGGACTGCTGTGGTTCGCCGGCTACAACATCGCACTGAACGCCGCCGAGCGCAGTCTCGACGCCGGCACGGCCGCCATGCTGGTCCAGATCGCGCCGGTGATCGTGGCCATTCTCGCCGGGCTCTTCCTCAAGGAGGGCTTCCCACCCCGGCTGTTGGGCGGCAGCATCGTCGCCCTGCTCGGTGCGGTGATCATCGCCGCCGGCAGCGGCGGGGAGCGCCGGATCGAGCTCT
>JAABUS010002570.1_pt1 | contig 33818 bp, 29 predicted proteins | sample 5560161 | NCBI WGS metagenome assembly JAABUS01 (sample SAMN10711885, study PRJNA513376) | rock metagenome | isolation source: Antarctica rocks | place: Antarctica: Victoria Land, Trio Nunatak nord | collected 2016-01-04 | reverse complement strand
CGTCGGCCTGAAGATCCCGACGCTGGAAGAGGTATTCCAACGCTATGGCAAGGATGTCAACTACTACATCGAGACCAAGAACCCGGAATCGGCTCCCGGCATGGAAGAGGAGCTTCTGCGTTTGATGGACAAGTACGGTCTGACCGAATCCGCCGAGGACAAGTGGCAGGTCTTGATCCAGTCCTTCAGCCCGGCGAGCCTGCAGAAGATCCACGCCATAAACTCCAAACTCCCGCTCATACAGCTCTACTCCAGCACGGAGACGAGCCAGACCATACAGGCCCAACTCGATCTGGTTAAGACATACGCGGTCGGCATCGGGCCTTCGAAGGATGACGTTGATGCCGCGCTCGTGGATGCGGCGCACGCCCGCTGCCTGGACGTACACCCGTACACGGTGAACGAGAAGCGGGAGATGAGGGCTTTGATCTCCATTGGCGTGGACGGGATGTTCACTAACTTCCCGGATCGCCTGGACGCCGTGCTCGGCAAGGGTGCCGCTCCCGGCATGACCGGTGCGAAGCTGGCCGCGGATGCCCACACGGCCTGCCTGGGAGGATAAGCAAACCTCAAAGGAAGCCGTCGGCACGGGTGTGACATGTTGGCGGCTTCTGCTATTCTAAAGAAGGCGGAGGAGGGTCCGCCATTCACAAAGCAGGAGACCGGGAGGAATGCGATGACGGCAGGTAGATTACGTTTAGTGGGCCCCGCGGTCTCGCTGTGTCTGGCCTTGATGCTAGCGGCAGCCTCCATCTGGACGGCGAGCGCGGAGTCCGCGCCGAAACCGAAGCCAGTCCCAGAGGACCGGACGGCCAACATCCAACTCCTCGGCGTCAACGATTTCCACGGCAACCTGGAGTCGCCACGGACCCTGGCGCGCAACGGCGCGCAGGTGCCCGTGGGCGGGGCAGCCTACCTTGGCGCATACCTGAACCAGTACGAGGCCTAGAATCCGGAGCGCACCATCCGCGTCCACGCCGGTGACATGGTCGGCGCCTCCCCGCTAATATCGAGCTACTTCCACGACGAGCCAACCATCTACGCCGCTAACCAGATGCAGTTCGACGTCGGCACCCTTGGCAACCACGAGTTCGACGAGGGCGGCGAAGAGATGCTGCGTCTGATCAACGGCGGGCAACGCGACGACGACAAACAGTTCAAAGACGGCCCCGACGGAACGCCCATCAACACATCTGACCCGAACTTTCCCGGCGCCAACTTCCCGTACATCGCTGCCAATACCGTCTACAAAGACTCGGGCAAGACCGTGCTGCCCCCGTATCAGGTGGTCAAGAAAGACGGCATCAGGGTTGGATTCATCGGGGTGACGACGCTGGAGACACCGAGGATCGTGGTTCCCGATGCGGTAGCGCCCTTCAACTACCTGGACATCTCGGACACGGTAAACAAATATGCCAGTCAGTTGCAGGCTCAGGGGGTTCAGAGCATCGTGGTGCTGGCGCACGCGGGTGGCACTCAGACCAGCGCGACGGATGCGGTGGGCGAGATCATTGACGAAACCAAACAGATGTCCGACGAGGTTGACGTCGTGGTTGCCGGGCATTCGCACTCGCTTCTCAACAACCAGGTTGACGGCAAGCTCGTGGTCGAGGCGTTTAGCTACGGCACGGCCTTCGACGCCGTGAACATGAAGGTGGACCGGAGTACGAAGGATGTGATCTCCGCCTCCGCCGACGTCGTCACCACCTACGACGATGCCGTTACCCCCGACGCCCGGATCGCCCAGCTCGTGGCAGGTTACAAGGCGCGTATATCGCCCATCTCCGAGCTTGAAGTGGGCACCGCTGCCACCGACATAACGCGCACGGTAAACACAGCGGGCGAGAGCGCGCTGGGAGACCTAATAGCCGACGCGCAGCGCAACTTCGCCTCGGCGGACTTCGCGTTCATGAACCCCGGCGGCATCCGGGCGGATATTTCGTCCGGCCCGGTCACCTACGGTGAGCTGTTCGCCGTGCAGCCCTTCGACAACCAGCTCGTCTCGATGAACCTGACGGGAGATCAAATCTACAGGCTCCTCGAACAGCAGTTCCCGCCAAACCAGACCTCGAACCGCATCCTCCAGATCAGCGGCCTCAAGTACACCTACGACCAGTCACTCCCAGCAGGCCAGCGCATAACTTCCCTCACCACGACCAGCGGCGTCCCGATAGACCGCTCGGCCACCTACAAGGTCGCCGTCAACTCCTTTATCGCCACAGGCGGCGACAACTTCACAGTGCTCAAGGAGGGCGCCAACGTGCAGACCGTCGGCAGCGACCTCGACGCGCTGGAGGCGTACATAAGCACTCTCTCGCAGCCCTTCGGGGTCCCCTCGGACTACGGGCAGAGGGTCACCAGGCAGGGCTAGGGGAGATACATCCCAGGCGGTTCCAAGGGCGCGCTTTTCGGAGCGCGCCCTTCTTCTTTGCACGGTTTTCGCGGCCCGGTCACATTTAACATGAAGTTTCGCCGCAGTTAACCTACGGGGTTTCCTTTCTTACTATACTGAATATCGAGGACGGGAAGCTATCAATGGTAGGAATCCGGAACGGGCGAATTGAGTCCCTGGCCGGGAGCGACCATGGAAGGTGGAAGAATGACCTCGGAAAATAGAATGCTGAGTATAAGGCGTGATCTCAACGGGGCTTCGCGCCTGCGTTGGATCTGCGTGACGATGCTGTTGGCGGCCCTCACGGCCATCGTCGTAGCCGGGTTTTCGAGCAAGGACGCGGATTCTCAAGAGAGCGGGGGAGTTGTGCCCCTTGAGAGGGCGCACGCGCACAACGACTACGAGCACGCGCGCCCACTCTACGACGCCCTCGATCACGGTTTCAAGAGCGTAGAGGCGGATGTGTGGCTCGTAGACGGCAAGCTCGTAGTGTCGCACGACGATCCACGGCTCCCCACGACGGCGCAGCCAAAAGGAACCCTCGAATCCCTCTATTTGGACCCGCTGCGGCGGGAGATCAAGGCGAATGGCGGCTCGGTCTACCGGGGAGATCCCGACTACCTCACGCTGCTCGTAGACATCAAATCCGAGGATGTGGCAACGTACAAGGCTGTGCACGAAGCGTTGCGCAAGTACCGGGCCATGATGACCAAATTTACTCCTGAGGGCGTGAATGACGGCGCCGTGACGGCCATCGTTTCGGGCAATCGTCCCAGGGCGTACATGGAGGCGCAACAGATCCGTTACGCCGCCTACGACGGCCGCATTCCCGAGGACCTGGGAGGAAGCCAGAACCCGCAGACGTTCGTGCCCCTGGTGAGCCAGAACTGGACCAAACTCTTTACGTGGCAGGGTATCGGCCCGATGCCCGAGGCGGAACGCCAGAAGCTGCACGACATCGTGGATACTGCCCACGCCAACGGGCAAAGGGTTCGTTTCTGGGCCACGCCTGAGGTTCCAGGGGCCCGCGAGGCCGTGTGGCGGGAGTTGGTAGCCGCCGAGGTCGACTACATAAATACAGACAACCTCGCCGAACTCCAGTCTTTCCTGCTGGCGAATGATCCCCAGCCCACCGAACCATACGTCTACTGGAACGGCTGAGCGGGAGCAGAACGATCACAGAAGACAAGCCGAAAACATTCCTGACCGCCCCGCTCGCCCTGGTGACGCTCGCCGCCTTGACGGCGGTCATGCTATTGATTGTGGCCGGATTCCTGGGTGGCGAGAAAGCAAAGGCGCAGACATCCGGGCCGGCCGAACAGACCATCGTCAAGCAGGGGCACATAGCCTCGGATCGCCCCGACTGGGTCTACGAGCCGTTCCAGGTGCCCGAGGGCGTTACCAGGATTTATGTCCGCTACGAGTACAACCGCGAGGGCGGTAACGCCCTGGATATCGGGGCCTTCGACCCGGATGGATACGAACTTGGCAACGAGGAAGGCTTCCGGGGCTGGTCCGGGGGCGCCCGCTCGGAGTTCACGATCTCCCGCTCCGGGGCGACGCCGGGGTACGTACCGGGCGAGATAGAGTCGGGTACGTGGAACCTCATCTTCGGGCCGTACCAGGTAGCCCCGCAGGGCATAGATTGGAAGGCCACCATCACGCTGGGCTACGGTGATCCGGGGCCGGCTTTCCAGCCTAACCCCGCGCCCACGCGGGCCAACGGCGGACCGGGTTGGTATCGTGGCGACCTTCACCTGCACACTGTCCATTCGGACGGCACGTACACGCCAGATCAACTCGTCGCCGGGGCTGACGCTGCGGGGCTCGACTTCATGGTCTCCTCCGAGCACAACACGCCGACTGCCAACTCTATCTGGGGCAACCTCGCCCGGCCTGACCTTCTGATCTTGAACGGAGAGGAGATCACGACGCGCGGCGGGCACTACAACGCCATCGGGCTCGAACCCGAGCAGTGGATAGACTGGCGTTACCGCCCCGAAGACAATCAGCTCGCGGGGTTCGTGGGCGACATACACGACGTGGGCGGCATCACCACCGCCAACCATCCCTACTGTCCGTATAAGGGCTGTAGCTGGAGCTTTGGCTACGATCAGATGGACGCCATCGAAGTCTGGAACGGCCCGTGGACTGCGGACGACGAGCTAGCCGTAAAAACCTGGGACGGCCTGTTGCGCGATGGCCGGACCATACCCGTCGCGGTCGGCGCCAGCGACGCCCACAGGCCGGATCAGACCATCGGACTGCCCCAGAACGTCGTGCGATCAGCGAGCCTCAGCCGCGATGACATTATCGCGGGCGTGAAATCCGGCCGCGCCTACGTTACCAAATCTTCCGGCGAGACCCTCGGCATGTCGGCGGTTACCGAGGACGGCCTCGGGGCCGGTATCGGGGAACGAATTGCCAGCGGACCCGGTACGCCGGTCACGGTGAGCCTACGGGTTCAGGGCGCCCCTGGCACCGTCGCCACCTTCCACACCGAAGACGGTATAGTGAAGACGGTTCCCATACCTGACGATGACGAGACCGTGACTTACAAGGCCCGCGCCAGGAACACCGAGTACGTGCGGGCCGAGGTGCGGAAACCGGATGGCGCGATGGTCGCGCTGACCAACCCGATATTCGTCGGCCAGGGGTAGCGATGGGCGCGCCCAGGGCCGCAGCGAGAAAGGAAAGAGAGCATGAACAAGAACGTACTCTGCGTCCTGGCCGCCTTGATACTGGGCGCGGCCGGCCTCACGTGGAGCCTCGCGCCTGCGGCCGCCGCGCCGAACCACAACGCCTACATGGGCGAGTTGCCGCTTGGTGGCCTCGGACTTAAAGAGACCCGGACCACGCAGCAGATCGCGCCCGGCGTCACATACACGAAGATAGAGCGTGGCCGTCAGTCGATGAAGGATGTCTACACGGTGGACGTGGCCTTCAAAGCCGATCGCGCATCCGCCGAAGAGATCGCCGCCCGGCTAGAGGCCGATGGCTACGACCCCGAGATCGTCGTGGTGGAGGATCGCGCCCCGGATGATCCGCAGGGCGGACCTCTAGGATATCTCGTACGGGTGGGTTCCTTCTCCACCCAGGCTGACGCCGACGCCCTCCGCTGGGATCTGACCGAGCTTACCTCGAGAGGCTACACCGGCCTTCGCACCGTCTACACCGGCGAGGACGGGGGGAAGACTACGGGACCTTGGGTGGTACACGTGCTTCGGGTGAACCCGGATCGATACGATGGCTCGCTGGAGCCAGAGCTGGCGACGCAGATCGTGCCGGAGCGAGAACTTCTGACCTCCATCTCCGCCCGCACGGACTCCCTGGCCGCCATAAACGGGGGTTACTTCGTGATTGGGGATGCGGACGGCACGCCGGGAGACCTCGCGGGCATCTCCGTGCTGGACGGCAATCTCGTCAGCGAGGCCGTTGACGGCCGCACGAGCCTCATTCTTCCAGAAGGGGATGGTGAGGGGGCTGACGTGGCCGCGCTGTCGGACACACTCTCGGCCACGTCATCTGACGGAGCGAAGCGCGTCGTGGACGGCAAGAACCGGAAGCCGGGTTTGATCCGGGCCTGTGGCGGAGATGGCGGCGACACCCCGACGGAAGATCCCAAGCACGACTTCACCTGCACGGACTCGAGCGAGCTGATCCAGTTCACCCCCATCTTTGGCGCGGCCACCGAACCAGGCGAGGGCGCTGAAGCCGTCCTCGACGCCTCTGGCCGCGTGACCGCGCTACGCGAGGGCCGCGGCGGACCTATCCCCCCAGATGGTTCGGTGCTCTCCGGCACGGGCGAGGGCGCCGACTGGCTGCGGGCCCACGCGCAACCGGGCGACACCGTCCGCGTCTCTGAGAACGTGAACGGCGATGGAAGCGTGCTCGGCAACGGGACGGGCGTCGTGAACGGCGGGCCGCGTCTCGTGGATAACGGGAGGGAGGAGATCACCGCGTTCGCCGAAGGCTTTGTCTACCCGGAGAACCCGGAGTTCTATTATCGTTTCGGGGAACGCCGTAACCCGCGCTCCATAGCCGGCGTCACGCCGGGCGGAGACCTTCTCCTGGTCGCCGTTGACGGGCGCGCGCCAGGGTACAGCGTCGGGGCCAGCTTCGAGGAGGAGGCCGCCATTATGGACTCGCTCGGCGCCGAAGAGGCCGTCAACCTCGATGGCGGCGGCTCGACGAGCATGACGCTCGGCACGAAACTCGTCACACGGCCATCGGATGCTGCTACCGGTGAGCGCCCCATCGGCGATGCCGTGGTGATTCTGCCGAAATAAGGCCGGTGGTGGTCAGGGCCCATCGCAGTTGGAGGAGTCCGGCCCGCGCCCGACCCGCTTTGCCTTTCCGGGCGAGAGCGTGCAAGATACTATTTGTCCCTGGCTCGAAAGAAAGGGCCGGGTTTTGTGAAGGACGGACGCGACTATGGGGGGTTGCGAACCATGGGCATATTCCCGACAAAGATATTGCTGGCGACAGACGGTTCCGATGACGCGCGGCTGGCCGCGGAGGCGGCGGCGGACCTCGCGGAGAGAACTGGCTCGGAGCTGCACGTACTCGCTGTGGGCCGCACGTTTCCGGCCGCCGTTTACAAGTCATACATCGAACAGGCGGGTGACGAACTCCGGCAGGAGGCCGAGGAGGTGCTCGACAACGAGGTGCGCCAGATCGAGGCAGCCGGGGGAGAAATTACGCAGTCCTACCTGAGGATGGACGAAGCGCGGGACGAGGCCATCGTGCACCTGGCCGAAGAGATAGACGCCGGATTGATAGTCGTGGGCAGCCGGGGACGAGGCAGGATACGGCGCGCCCTCATGGGGAGCGTCTCGGACTCCGTGGTGCGCCACGCCCATTGTCCTGTCCTGGTGGTGCGGAACCAGAACGCGTAAGCGCGGCAGCGCAGGCACGTGGGCTCCGCCGCCCTGTGAAGTCAGATCATTGCTGTTGGTCGATGTTCAAGTGCTTAACGCGCCCGCTTTGCCTCGTGCGTGGAGCATCCAGGTTTCTAATCCCGCTCTCAGGAACTTCACATATTCTGGGAGACGGTCGTCTAGAAGAAACGGGAAGACGGTAACGCGCTCATCGGGAGCGCGAGGGTAGAATTGATGGCACGAGGGTTGGTGATTAGAACATGAAGTCGGGTACGCGCGTGTTGCTGGTGGAGGATGATCTTTCCATCGCTGGTTTCGTCGAGCCTGAACTGGAGCGACTCGGCTTCAGCGTCAGGTGCGCTTACGATGGGGTCTCCGCCCTCGAAGAGTTCAGGGAGGTCGAACCCGAAATGGTCATCCTGGATATCATGCTGCCGAAGCTGGATGGGGTGGGCGTATTGAAGAGGCTAAGGCACGATGGCAGCCAGACGCCGGTCATAATGCTCACCGCCCGCGACACCACCATGGACAAGGTGCATAGCCTGGACCTCGGCGCCGACGATTACGTGACAAAGCCGTTCGAGATCGAAGAGCTTCTCGCCAGGATGCGCGCACTGCTGCGTCGGACTGAAGGTGAGGAGATTCTGAAGGTCTCGGACCTAGAAGTTAACACTGCGACGCACGAGGTACATCGCGCGGGCCGGGAGTTATTACTCACGGCCAGGGAGTACGAGCTTCTGGAGTTCATGGCCCGCAATCCGCGAAGGGTGCTATCGCGGGAGTTTCTTCTCAGCAGGGTCTGGGATCAGGAGTTCGGCGTTACCGCCAACGTCGTCGAGGTGTACATCGCGTACCTCAGGAAGAAAGTGGATTTACCAGGGGAATTGAAGTTGATCCGCACCATCAGGGGCGCGGGATACGCCCTGAGAGGGTAGCCTTGCCGATCCGCTGGCGTCTCACCCTTTTCATCGCCCTGGTGATAGGGGCCATCCTGATCCTGCTCGGCCTCACGCTCTACTTCCTGAGCAGGAGCGCGTTGCTCGGGGACATCAAGGACACCGCACGAAGCCGGGCCCACGCGGTAGCCCGGATCGTCGAGAGCGGTGATGGTCTGGACGATGTGAACGATGAGGGGGGATTCGTCTTCGACGGAACCTTCGTGATCGTCCGGGGTCCTGACGGCGAAGTTCTTCGGAAGGTGCGCGTCCCGGCCGGGGCCGAGACCGGCGCTGTGTGGCAGAGGGCGCTCGACACGGGGGAGGATGCTTTAGGGACGGCCGAGATCTCGGGTGACACTTACTTCGTCTACGCCGTGCCGGTGGGCCCGCCGGAAGATCCGGCGAGGGTGGTCGTCGCCGGCAAGTCTTACGAGCCCGCGGAAGAGAGCCTCGGGGTCTTCGGGACCGTGCTGGCGGCCGGCATCGGCGCGGCCCTGCTCCTGTCCATCGTCGGAGCTTACTTTCTGGCGGGAGCGGCCCTCAAGCCCGTGGAGGCAGTTTCGAGGGCCGCCGAGGATATGGGCGAAGATGACCTCTCGAAGCGGTTGCCCGTGGCGAACGCGGGAGATGAGATCGGCCGTCTGACCATCGCGATAAACGGCCTTCTCTCACGCCTCGAAGCCGCCTTCGCCCGCAGGGAGGAAGCCCTGGAGCGCCAGCGGCGCTTCGCCGCCGACGCCAGCCACGAGCTTCGCACGCCGCTCACCTCCATAAGCGGCCACGCCAGGATGCTGGACGAGTGGGCCATCGAGGAGGATCACGAGAGGACGAAACGGAGCGTCGGCGCCATCAGGCGGGAGACCGGGAGGATGCGGAACCTCATCGAGGCGCTCCTGGCCCTGGCCCGGGGCGACGAGGGCAGCGGACTGGAGGTTGAAAGCCACGACCTGGGCGCCGTCGCCAAAGAGGCGGCGCGGGCCGCGAGAGCTGCCGCGAACGGGAAGGTGTCCGTAGAGTACCTGTCCCCGGAACGCGGGATAGAGGCCGTATTCGACAGGGAACTCGTTCTCCGGGCCGCCTCCATACTCCTGGATAACGCCGTGAAGTACACGCAGGAAGGCGGCAGCGTCGTGATCGGGCTGCGCGAGGAGGACGGCCGGGCCATGCTCGATGTCTCGGATACGGGCGTCGGCATATCCGAAGGCCAGCTACCCCTCATCTTCGAACGCTTTCACCGCGCAGACCCATCCCGCACCGACGGCGGCGCCGGCCTGGGGCTGTCCATTGCGCGCCAGATCGCCGAGTCCCACGGCGGCGAGATACGGGCGAAGAGCATCCCCGGCGAGGGTTCGACGTTCACGTTGATCCTTCCCAGGCGGCCCAGCTCCTGATCGATTTACCATAACCAAGACGATTCTAAGAAAACTCTAAGGCGGCTCTCAGCATCCTCTCAAGCTCCCGTGGAATACTCTTCTACACACCAACAGAAAGGAGAGAAGATGAACAGGAAGAAGCTCATCGCCAGCGTGGCGGCCGCCATCCTGGTCTTCGGCGTCGGTAGCGCCGGAATCGCCTACGCCACCGGCGATAACTCCGAAGGGCAGGCCAATGGTGACGATGCCGCGGAGCAGGCCACGGGTGGTGATACCGGGCATCAGGCCACGGGACCAGACATTGAGAAGGCGAAGAGCATCGCGCTCGACCACACCAACGGTGGCCGCGTGACCGGTACGGAGGTCCAGGACGAGGAAGGCTACTACGAGATCGAAGTCACCAGTGACGACGGTAGCCAGGTAGATGTCCACCTCGACAAGAACTTCAACCTGCTTGTCACAAAGGCGGATCACGAAGACTCCAACGGCCAGGACGGGCCGGACAATCAGGACGGTCCCAACGACGACTGATCCCGGTACAAGACTCCGGGTACAGGAGGGATAGATGCGCCGCCGACAAGAAACGGCACCAAAACTTCTACGGCACCGTTCGACAATAATGGGCCTCGTTGGTGTCGGGTTGTCGGTGGCGCTGTTGACCAGCGCCTGCGGACCCAATGCGGCGGCCGGGAACGGCGAGAACTCCGGTGCGTCGTCTAGCGCATCGGGCTCGTCTGAATTGTCGAGCGCGTCCGGCTCTGGCTCATCGTCCGCCGCGGCATCGGCGGATCAGGGAGACCTGCCCCAGGGGAGCGAGGCCGTGAAGCTCGATCCGGCGGAGTTCACCACCCGGATAGACAACCCCTACTGGCCGATGGCCCCCGGCAGCAAGTGGGTCTACAGCGAAACGGACACGACGGGCACGAAACAGAAGGTCGTCGTCGAAGTAACCGACAAGACGAAGGTGATCGCCAATGGAGTAGAGGCCAGGGTCGTCCACGACGTGGTCACCGAGGACGGCCAGCCCGTCGAGGTCACCGACGACTACTACGCCCAGGACAAGGACGGAACCATCTGGTACATGGGCGAGGACACCGCCGAGTACGAGAACGGAAAGGTGACGACCAGGGAGGGCTCATTCGAGGCCGGAAAAGACGGGGCCCAGGCCGGCGTCATCATGCCAGCCAACCCGCGGGACGGCATGATCTTCCGCCAGGAGTATCTTAAAGGTGAAGCTGAAGATGAAGGTGAGATCCTGAGTACTAACGAACAGGTCCAGGCTCCATTCGGCTACTACAAGGGTGCACTGCTCGCCAGGGACACGACGCCCCTCGAACCGAAGGTCACCGAGTACAAACTGTACGCAAAAGACGTTGGCCCTGTGCTGGTCGTGCAGACTTCCGGCGGCAGCGGACGCGAGGAGCTGACCGACTTTACCCACGGCGGTTGAGCCAGAAACCGGAACTCTACCCCTGAGTCGGACCTGTCATGCACGTCGGCTGGCGCGGTTTCCGGGAGGAGCACCTATCCTCGTCCTGGCTTTCAGGGGTGATCTCCCCCTGTGATGGTATCTTTGGGGTGGGGCTTGAGGAACGCGGCAGCGAGTGAGATGGCTGTGGAGGCGTAGAACGCGGTAGTCAGGCTCGTGGCCCCGGCAATGGTTCCCATAACCGTCGAGCCCACTATCTGGCCGATGGCGATCAGGAGGAACCCGACGCCTGTTCCAGCTGATGGTCGGTCGTGGAATACGGCCACGGACCACACCAGGATGATGCCTGTGAGCATGATGTAAGCAGGGCCGAATGTCGCGGCGCTCAGGTAAGTGAAGGCGGTCACGCCGGGCGCCGTAGCGAGCAGGGCGATTGAAGCCGCCATCGAGAGCAGCGAGATGCGCAGGGCCATCTTTAGCCCCAGACGTCTCACCATGTCGCCCGCCGCGCCGCCAAGCAGGCCAGAGACCCCGATAACGATCCAGAACAAAGTCGAGCCGGATTCTGAGAGCCCGCCCAGACTGGATACGAGATCCCGCGAGAACGTCCAGTATGCGGCGCTGGAGACACCAAGCAGGATCGCGGCCGCGAACAACGGCGCGGAGCGCGATCCCATCAGGTAGGAGAAGGTCAGGCGTGGCGTCTCTGTTCCTCTGTATGCGGCATCGCCCTCGATCTCGCGCGCTGGTTTGCGTGGCACGAAGGCCGCGTTCCACAGAAGAACCGCGACGCCGACAGCCGCGAATGCCGCCAACATCACTCTCCACTGGCCCATAAGAACGAGCGCCGCTGTGCCCGAGGCTGCGATACCCACGCTGGTTCCGCAGTTGATGAGGGTGTTGGCCCTGTCCTGTAGGCCCTCGCGAATCGAACTCGCCACGGCCTCCACCATCGGTGGGGAGGAGAGACCCGTGCTGCTGCCAGCCAGGATCACCCCGGCCGCCAGAACCCACGCTGATGGCGCGGTCGCCACGATCGCCAACCCCGCGACCGCAACCGCTCCCGCCGCCACCGCCATGAACCTCGGTCCCGTTCTGGAGGTGTACACGAGAGAGAAGATCGCGGCGACGCAATAACCAACGTACGAGCCGGACCCGATCACACCTAGCACCGAAGAAGGGAGATCGAACGCCTCCCGCAACTCCGGTAGGACTAACCCGTAAGCGAACCGCGCCAATCCATAGGTCAACGCGATCATGGCCATCCCAGGCGCCACCAGCCACCGTATCTCTCCGAAATTACGCCCCAACACGTCTGAATCATTCCTTCCACTCGATATCTCAAGTACACAGGTCTGTATAATTTAGATTATCGAGGATAGGGGTTTCTGGATGGATGAGGTGGAGGGAATCGGGAAGAGGCGGAGGAGCAAGGCGCAGGAGCGGTTGTTGAGTACGGCGTCGGAGCTCTTTTACCGAGAGGGGATCGGGGCCACCGGGGTGGATACCGTATCAGAGCGGGCCAGTGTCTCCAAACGGACGCTCTACAATCGCTACGGGGGCAAGGATGCCCTCATCTCCGCGTACCTGAGGGACAGGGACGAGCAATGGTGGGCGTACTTGCGGGGCGTCTCCGAAGGGATTGCCGATCCGGAAGGGAGGCTTATGATGGTCTTCGATGCTTACGGGGAGTGGCTATCTGGACATGATTTCCGCGGTTGCGCTTTCGCCAACGCTCAGGCCGAGATAGCGGACCCTGGCCATCCGGCCCTCGCTGTGGCGCGGGGCCACAAGGAGCGGATAGAAGAGCATATGGCTACCCTTGCTCGTGAGGCCAAATATTCCAAACCTGAAGTCCTGGCCGAAAAATTGCTCTTGCTTCTGGAAGGTGCGGTGGCGATGGCCGTCATGCGACGGACCTCGGGTCCACTGGAGACGGCCCGCTCGACCGCCCTTGAATTGATGGATGTCCACGGCCGTCGGGTTCAGTAGGCTCGAAGGCGGTTAGACTCCGGTCTGCATCCTGATCTAGAGAAAACCTTCGAGCTTCCGACCGTACAGGTACTCTCGGGCCACGATCTGGAAACCTACTGACTCGTAGAGTCGGGCCGCGGCCTCGTTGCCACCAACGTACGTGATGAGGGCATCCTCGGCCCCGAAATCCTGAAGCCTACGCATCCCTTCTAGCATCACGGCCCGGCCCAGTCCTTTCCGACGGTGGTCCGGGGCAGTTCCGACGGGCTCGAACAGTCCGGTCTTGCTCGCGGGAACCAACCAGCAGATGCAGTACGAGCCGAACTCGCCTTCCGAGTTGGCGGCCACAAGGTCGAGGGTTGGATCGTATCCGGGGTGGATCTCAGCCCGCGGTAAGCTTCGGGCGTTACGCGGGACGGAGCCCACACCTCCCGATGTAATTCCACCCGCCTCTCCCATTCATCTTCGCCGCCCACGGGTCGTATCTTCCAACCTTCGGGTGGAGGCGTATCGGGGATGGGAACGTCGAGACGCCAGTGCATCTTGACTGCATGGTCTTCGTCTTTGTGGAAGCCGAGCCTTTCCAGAAGCGCCACGTATTCCCTGTCGCCATCAAGGGCGCGAGTCCGGATCTCGGCCCCAGGATTGCGCGCTGGGCCTCGGCGAGCTTCCCCGAGGCCCAGCGGAGTATCTTCTCTTCCAGAACGCCGCGCGGCGCCGGACGGACCTTCGTGACCACGCCATCCGGCTCCTCCAGCACGGCGAAGCCGACCAGCCCCGCCTCATCCTCCCATAGCCTGACGTTTTCGTGGGGATCGAAGTGCGTATTCTGGAATAAGGTCCACGTGATGTCACCAGGATGCCAGCACGACTGCGGCTGACCGTCGGCCGTCAGCGTCGAGAGAAAATCCCGCAGCAGTTTGAGATCCCGGTTCCCCTCGTATGAGCGGGATGATATTCGAGTATCTCCGGACATTCGCTGGTTCCTTCGTTCGCCGCGTTACCGTACGGGTTTGCTTCGAACGGAAGTTTATCTTCCCGGAGACACGTGATTCCACGCGCTGACTCCCATCTCACAGATGAGGGTGAGTGGGTTTACGGAACAGGGGTCGTCATAGCAGATGGACATGGACTCTGGTTTTGCTAACCAGGGTAGACGCGCTCGCAACTGGCGCTCACGTAATCTTCTTCGTCCACGCTCGCGGCGTCCTGTCCGGCTCCGCAGTCCACGTAGTCCCGCTCGCCGTCGCGGGTCTCCACGAAGTCGTTACCAAGCCCGGAGAGTAATTTGTCGCCGCCTGGGCCGCCGAAGATCTCATCGTCCTCGTCGCCGCCGACCAGGAGATCATTCCCAGCCTGACCGCTCAGCGTGTCGGCGCCGCCCGAACCGGAGATCCAGTTCCGCCCGTCTGTACCCCGCAGCGTCTCCGACCCGGTGTTTCCTAGCACTGCGCCCCCAGGGATGCCTGCCAGCGCGTCGCCAGCAGCCAGGAGCAACAACACGATGCCGGTGGCAACGATGATCAGGCCCATCTTCGTGGAGCCCGGCTCCTCCAGATGGATGCCGTCCGGCTCAAGCGCCGCTTCCGGGGGAACGGGGGAGATCCTGCGATGTTTGAGGCTCATGCGGCACGCTCCGTCCTTCGAGGGGGATGAGGAATGTACAGTGGTCCTGACGACTTCAGGGCTGTGGAGAGGTAACCCATTCGCGGCCCGATTGTAGCGACGGGCGGCGCACCACGGGTTAAATCACTGGAACATTCTGGATAAATATGTGTTAAACGCCAGCCCACATCAAGGGAGGCCGCACGCCGCGATTTGTATAGAATGACCCCCGTATGTGTCAGGTGAGCTTCAAACGCTGTAATTCGGGGGCCGGGGTATGATCCCCGACCTCTTGCGGGCGCTGCTCGCGGCCCTGGTGGTCGGTGTCGCGCCCGGCTGGTTCTGGGCTGCGGTTCTGGCTCCGTCGTCGGATCGGGCGGAACGGCTTTGCTACTCGATAGCGCTCTCGCTGGCGTTGGCGCCCGCTGCCGCGATCCTCCCTGCTCGTATTTTCGGGGTGGGCATGTCGCTGTCTTTGACCATGATCTCCCTGCTCGTGGTGTTTGCTTCCGGGCTGTTCGTCTACGCCCGGTTCGGGGCCGTCAAGGGCGGGGACGAGCCGCTTGCCGTGGAACCCGGCGGCCTCGGCCTGCCAGTCCTGATACCGCTCTGTGCCGGCCTGTTCCTGCTGCTCCTCGTGGTCGTGGACGCGCTGCCAGGCGAGCAGCTAGCCCCCCTGATAGCCCTCGTCTTCGTGTCCGCCGGCGTCGCCCACCTGCTCGACCGTCGCCGCAGCGGGACGCTGGAGGCGGGGGAGCTTGAGGAGGACGAAGATCCCGAATCGCGTGAGGCTTCTCCCGGCGTCGTGGCAGCGTGGTACGCGGCGCTCGCCGGGGTACTCGGGCTGGTGATTTTGCGGGGGTATCTCGGTCCCGCGCGCTTCGATTGGCCTTACATCCGGGGCGTGGACCAGTACGAACACGCGGTGATGACGAACATGACCGTATCTACCGGGTCTACGGGTTCGTTCATGCTGTACCCGCCCGGATTCCACTACCTGACGGCTGCCATCCACAACCTGAGCGGGTTGCAGCCGCTCGAAATATTTCCGGTGCTTGCTCCGGCTCTGCCCGTGCTGCCAGCGCTTGGATGTTATGCACTCGGGCGGCGGATGTGGGGCCAGCCTAGCGGGGTGGCGGCGGCCGGGTTCGCGGGGCTGCTCATCAGCGGGCCATACATGCACTTCGCCGAGGCAAGGTATCCGAACCTGATCGCGGCCCACTTCCTGGTCTCCGCAGCCGTCGCAGCCCTGATGGCCCTGTTCGCCACGCCTAACGTCAGAACCGGAGTCCTGCTCGCGATAGTCGGTTCTTCCGTGGTCCTCTATCATCAGGTGGCCAGCTTCTACGAGGCTGTGCTGCTGGCTTTCGTCGCCCTGATCTTCCTTCCATACCTCCTGCTTCGGGAGCGGAGGACCGGCGTCGCATTGTTCGCCTCGTTCTCGCTACTCGGAATCCTCTCTGTGATCTTCGCCTGGGATACGTACGACCTGCCGAGCATGGTCGGCGGCGTCCTTGGCGGATCTGGGACTGGAAGGGGCGGGGAGGCGGTCTCGATGGCTATTGGCACGCAGTCCCCGCTCTCCCTGACGCATTTTCTCTCCATCACCTCCCAGCCTGCGCTGTGGTTCGGGGTGCTCGGGGCGCTGCTTTTGATGACTTCGGGGGATGCTGATGCTAGGCCATCGCGCACGCTGGCTTACTCGCTTTCCCGTACCACGCTGCTGGTGTGGGCGGCGCTGCTGTTCGTGGGCAGCCGCACCTCCATGAGCGGTTTCCCCGAACGGTTCGAGCGGGATCTCGGCATCCCGCTCGCTGTGCTCGCTGGTTTCGCGTTCGTGGCGGTCATCGGCTCCATGTGGCCGCGCGGGCGGTTCGTGCCGGTGACGTTGCTGGTGGCCGGGTTGGCTACGGCGCTGGCAATGATCTGCGTCGGCATCAAATCCGGGGAGAACCTCAAGGACGGCGCTGGCCCTGACTCCAGCATCCCCAAGCCGCTGGCGACGCGCAGTTCCCAGGTGATGACGACGCCCGAGGCGGTCGAGGCCGGGAAGTGGCTTGAGGCGCACAACACGGGCGGCAACATAGTCGCCACACCATATCTCGGCCTCGCCCCGAGCCGCGCCATGCTCGCAATGGGCGGCTATACCGGCATCCAGTCCTACGACCCGCTGCGCATAAAAGCCGCGAGGGATCTGCCGCCCTCCGGGGCCAAACCCCTTTGGGATGCGGTCTGGATCCTGCAACACCCTGACGGTGAACGAACGCACCGGCTCCTCGAAGAAAAAGACATCCGCTACGTCGTGCTCTACAAGTATCTGCCCCCAGCCAGCAGCATGGACCCGAGGGCCTTCGCCAGCCGCCCAGACCTCTACGATACCGTGTTCGAGAACAAGCAGGTCATCATCCTGCGGCCACGCGAGGACTCAGGATAGGCCGCCTGGGCCGCGTTCGATGAGCTGGTTGGACGGCACGGAGGAAGGATCGAGGATCTTTTTGGCGCTCTCCACGCCGCTCACCGGTAGCAATTCGGGGTCGATCAAACCAGCCTGCACCAGCACGGAAGCCTGGTCCCAGTAGATATGTTCGTGGGCTATCTTGCCTTCCTGAAACTGGATCACCACCACCATCGCCACCTCGATGTGCTTCCCGGTCGGGGGGACGCCAGGCAACAACCAGTCCATCTCGATGGCGTGGTCGAACGCGAAGATCAACTCGTCAACCACCCGGTCTTCGCCGACCGTACGTGAGATCGGGGTGATCCTGGATTCCGGAGGCTGCTGCGTTATGAAACGATCTGAGTAGAAAGTCCGCACTTCTTCGAGCCCCACGCCGCCCGTGAGGACAGGGACGTGATTTACGTGCGGGTCGTCCACCATGGTTTCGAGGGTATCCTCGACGCTGTGCGTCTCGAACTCGGATCTCATGTGGGCGTCCCATAGGTCCGCCATCGCCTGCTGCGCCGGGGTGAGCGTAGTGCCCTGTTCTCGTGAATCCATGACTTCTCTTTCCCTTCAGAATCTCTACAAACCGACGATGTCACCCACCATGAATACCCGCATCCAACGGCCAGGAACCTCACTCATCATCACCCGTCAGGGACGCCCCGCCACGTACTTCAGGCTAGTATTTCGGGAGCGGGCCTCCGGCGTCCTTGAGGATGTAATCCTGGAACATGTGTTTCACGATGTCGGGGTTGTCCGCGGCTATGTCGTTTTTCTGTTCGGGGTCTTCCTGCATGTCGAAGAGTCTTGCGCTGGTGGCATCGTTGCGGGACCACATCGCGTACCTGTCGTCGCGTGCCCACACGTGGTCGTGGTAGCCCGAGGTGAAGTAGGGTCGTGCATCGGTCGGTTCGCCGCCGTCGAGGATGGGGGAGAGGTCGGTGCCGTTCATGGCCTCTGGCGGCTCGATGCCGAGGAAGTTCAGGATGGTCGGCGCGATGTCGTGGGTGGAGGCGTGGTATTCGCTGGTCGTGCCCGCGCCCTTGCCCTTGGGATGCCGGATGAAGATCGGCACGTCAAGCAGCTCCGAGTACATGGCGGGTGGGAGCTTCCCTACGAGGCCGTGCTCACCGAGGATGTAGCCATGGTCGGCGGCCACCATGACCAGCGTGTTCTCGAACAGGTTCAGCTCGTGCATCTTGTCCATGAGGCGTCCCAGCCAGCGGTCGGCCATCGTGAGTTCGGCCGCGTAGAGCGCCTGCTGGCGTTTGATCTGGCGTTCCGTCATCCAGCCAGCCTCGCCGTTGGGGCCGGTCATGGGTTCCGGTCCTTCGTATCCCTCGTCGTAGAGGCTCACGTATTCCTCTGGCGGGTCCCAGGGCTCGTGCGGATCGTAGTTGTCCACCATGAGGAAGAATGGCTGTCCGCCCCTGGCTGCGCCTTCCAGGTACTCCGTGGCCTTCGAGAACACCTGCGGCGAGTACCACTGCTCCTCCCTGCCGCGGCGGCCCGTTGCGTTGGCAAGGTACTGGCGTGCGATCTCAAGCATGTGAGCCTCGTTGGAGCCGCCCGTGAGGACGTGTTGCATCCGCTCCTCGGAAACCAGCCACTCAGGCTTGTAGAAATCCCTCTCCTGTCCCCTTATGAACTCGAACAGCCCGAAACCCCTGTGGAAGTTGTAGAAAGGCTTGAACTGGTGGACGGTGTCCGTCACCAGCATCGTCTGGTAGCCCTCTTCGAACAGGATCTCGGCCAGCGTCGTCTGATCCTCGGGGATGGGTTGCCAGCCGTAGAGGCGCACGAGGTCACTCGGCACGGGGTTCCAGTTTCTAAAAGGGAAGGTCCGTATGCCTGTGTGGATCGCGCGCCGCGCGCACACGGTCGGCAACGATTCGGGATGTGCCCTGGTGAAAGCGAGGCTATCCTTCGCCAGCGAGTCGAGGGTTGGGGTGTGGATCCAATCGTTCCCTAACGCCCCGATGTGGTCTTTTCTGAGGCTGTCTATGATTACGAGCACTACGTTCATTCTCGGCCCCCCGGTCGGAAGGTATTCGTCTGGTAGTTGACCACCCGTCAGGGTGTTCACGGTGCTGCAGCCCGCCGCGCCGAGTAGGCCCATCCCCGCCGCCCCGGCGCCTGCGCCCTTCAGGAAGCTCCGGCGCGTGAATGTTCGATCCTTCAAGTTTTGGTCCTCCTGGATGCCACGGGTTCAGGCCATGTTGGCTTTGAGGGCGTCGGCGAGCTGGTAGACGGGAGAGAGCTTGCCAGGGTTCTCTTTCTCCATGTACTCGACGAACTCCTCCTCGGAGGCGAACAGCATCTTCGGGTTGTTCCGCTTCTCTTCGCCCAGGTTGGAATGGCTCCGGTCGTTGTAATCGTGGCCCGGATAAACTATGAGGTCATCCCGAAGGCTCCGGTACGTGTAGTAAAGCGTGTGGTATTGCCTGGTGGCGTTGCCGTTGAGGAGGTCTGTACGGCCGCAGGCCCCTATCAGGAGCGCGTCCGCGCTGAGTATCCTGCCTGGCAACAACACGGAGACGAGATCCTTGGCGTGCCCCGGCGTGTGCAAGAACTTGAGCGGCAACCCGCCGAGCCACAGCCTGTCGCCATCTTCGACCCGAATATCCACGCAGCTTGCGGGGGATTCTTCGTGCATCACTACCTTCGCTATGGTCTTCGCCTTCAGCTCGCGCACGCCCGAGAAGTGGTCGGCGTGGGTGTGGGTGTCGATAGCATAGAAAGGTTTCAGGCCGTGTTCGAAGACGAAATCGAGCATCGACTCGACCATGGAGATCTCCGGGTCGACCAGCGCGGCGAGGCGGGTATCTGGGTCGGCGACGACGTATCCGAGGCATCCCCGCTCGACCCGGAACTGCTCGAAGACGTAGGCTGGAGATTCCACGCCAGGCGTCTCCGATTCTTTCTGGTTCCCGTTCTGCACTGGCCGGGTTTCTCCTGACAACTCCACAGACCTTTCCGCTTCGGCCCTCCGAAACGCGATTGTAGCCGAACTCCCCCGCCACCGCCCAGCATCATCAGGCCGCGTCAGTCCACTTCGCCGTCTGTGTCGCCGACGGCGTGAAGGCCGTCTTTCCCCGGGACCAGCTCGTAGAGGATACTTGCCCTGATCCGCACGACGTCGAACCCGGCCTCCTTGAATCCCTTCGGGCCGACTATGCCCTGATCCACGATATATACCGGGCCTTTCTCGATGGCTTTCCTGGCCGCGGTAACGCCGGAGAAATCGTCTGTTCCGTAGATGCGATCCGTGGTCGGCAAATCATCGTGCCCCGGCCAGACGAGGTCGGCGTAGTGAATGTCCCTGTTGTGCCAGAAGGGGTCAACGAGCGTGAGATCCCACCTTCGCTTCTCGACGAGGACCATGTACCACAGGGAATCACGATGGTGCAGCACGGTGGAGTTGGGCGCTGTGGACTTCGCGACGGCCTCGATGACCCTCCGTCCCTCGTAGTTTTCGCTCATGTCGTTGGTAGCGTACGTGTTCTGGACCCCAACCAGCGGCAGAAGTAGGATTGCTAACGAGAGAACGCTGGGGATGATCCCCCTCCATCTTCCGCGCAGCAGCCCTGCCACGTCCTCGAAGGCATCCATCAACCCTTCTAGGCCCATTGCCATCCAGAGGCAGAGGATCAGGTACGTGGGGATGAAGTAGAGCATCACGTCGGGGATGTCGTTCTCCAGGGCGTGGACTAGCCATCCGAGGAAGAGAAAGCCAGTTAGGGCGGCGACTGCTTTATCGCGGGAGATCAGGATCGCGGCGCCAGTCAGGGAGACCATCAGGAGGAACGGGTTGAAGTTCTGCATGAGATGTCCCCAGTAGAAGGCGAGCCTTTCCGGCGCCTCCGCAGGCCCGAACGCGAAGAAAGTGCCCGTGAGGTTGCCGCCGCTCACCACGTACCAGAACCTGCCGAGGCTCGTCGGGTTGTTCCCCTCGAATGGCGCGTTCATGGCGGCCCGTATCGGCAGGTACAGGTAAGGGGTGATGCCGAGCAGGAATACGCTGAAGCCCTTGAGTACGAGGCGCCACTCTACGAGCTTCCGCCATTCCACGAGGCCGACGAAGATCAGGCCGGCTGGCAGTATCAGGGCGCTCGTCATGTGGTTTGTGACGCAAAGTCCGGCCCCGAATGCGGCAAGGAGCAGGTAGCGGTCTGTCCTGACGCTCTTCCACCTGAGCAGCGCGAGCAGGGTCAGCGAGATGAGCAGGGCGTTGAGGGTATACACCTCGGCGACAACTGCCTGACTCCAGAGTGCGGCCCCGAGCCCGAAGGTAAGCGCCCCCGCCGCCGATGGCACGATCCTACGCGTAAACAGATATCCAGCCGCGTATACCGCGAGCACCGACAGCGCCCCGAACACCGCTGATGCCAGGTTCACCCTGTACGCCACGTCCCCAACCGGCAGGTAAGTGAACAGGTGGGCGAGCGTCAGGTAAGTCGGGTAGCCCGTGGGATGCGTGATGCCGAGCACCGCAGCCTGCATCTGGAGCATCGCCGAGTCGGGGAATGCCCGATCGAGTGGAAGTATGGTCGGGGCCAGCGTCATCAGGTAAAGCACGAAAACAAAAAGCGCCACGCCGCAACCCGAGATCACAGTCCACATCTTCCTTGCGCCTTCTTGCTTGCTGCCCACGCCCCAGCCGTTCCCTGTCTTCTCTTTGGACATGACTGGAAAAGATACTATCCAACCCCGAGATTCGCATGAATCATTGTTAAACGAGCGTGAGCGCGGGATTAAATATCTGTTAAACGCACGGACATGGGCCGCGGCATGGTGTCCTGGTACAAAACCAGCGGCCCGGAGGTTATGCTTTACCGGGTTGATTTCACATGATGCGGCCCCGCCTTGATGGCGGTAAAGAGGCCGCGAGAAGGAGGTCGTCGCGATGCCGATACGTGATATTCGCCAGGGTTCAGCAGGGAGATTCGTATGAACTGGCTGGTCACTGGCGGATGCGGTTTTCTGGGAACTTCGTTCATCAGGTCGCTGCTGGACGAGGGTGGGCATTCTGTGCGCATCATCGACAACCTGACGGTCGGGACGCGCGAGGATCTCGCATCTGCGGGCCAGTTCGCCGAGACGCAGGCCGAGGAAGTCGGGCCGATGGGGTCCGTGGATGCGGATGTCGAGCTGATCGCCGGGGATATTCTCGACGAAGGGCTGGCGCTGCGGGCTGCGGAGGGGACTGACGTGATAGTCCACCTCGCCGCCAACACGGGGGTCGCACCCTCCGTCGAAGACCCGCGCAAGGATTGCATGTCCAACGTCATCGGGGTGCTCAACTACCTGGAGGCAGCCAGGCACGCTGACGTGAAGCGGTTCGTGTTCGCTTCGAGCGGGGCCGCGGTGGGGGAGGTCGAGCCCCCGTTGCACGAAGAGCTGGCTTCGCATCCCGTGTCACCATACGGATCTAGCAAACTGGCTGGCGAAGGATATTGCTCGGCCTACTACCGGACCTTCGGCGTCGAGACCGTCGCGCTGCGCTTCGGAAACGTCTACGGGCCGCTTTCCGGGCACAAGAACAGCGCGGTCGCCAGGTTCATCAAGCGGGCCATGGACGGGGAGACGCTCGAGATCTACGGCGACGGAACCCAGACGCGGGACTTCATATACATAGGGGATCTCATCCGCGCCATAAAACTAGCGGCCACCGTGGAGAACGTCGGCGGCGAGGTGTTCCAGATCGCCACCAGCTCCGAGACGTCAGTGCAGGAGCTTATAGACAAACTCCTCCCCGTCCTCGCGTCAGCAGGCATGAAAGACGTGGAGGTGCGCCAGACCGCCCCGCGCCTCGGAGACGTGCAGCGCAATTACTCGGACACCTCCAAGGCTGACCGCCTGCTCGGCTGGCGAACCCAGGTCGCCCTCGACGAAGGTCTCAGCCGCACCGTCGAGTGGTTCATGGACCCGGGGAGCCCATAACGGAGTACGGGCGGTTCCTGGCCGCCAGATAGAAGACCACCTGCGCCAGCGCGGCGGCGAACGCGCCGATGACCAGCGAGTAGGCTACCTTCTCCGTCACGTCCAGCGAGATCAGGGGCAGGCAGATCGCGGCAGACACGAGCCCGATCCCCCATCCCACGGCGGCGAGCCGGGACCTCCCGAGTGCGAACAGCGCCTGGGCCAGCGTATCGGTCAGAAGGTAGAAAGCCGCGAGGGCCGCCAGCGCCGCCAGCAGACCAGCCTCTGCCTCGAAACGCGAGCCACCGAATAATTTCAATCCCCATTCACCTAAGGTCCAGGCTCCGCCAACCATGACGATACCGGCCACGCCGACCACCCCGACGGCGCGGATCACGAAGCGGTCGAGGGAGCGTTGTCCACCGAGGGAGAGCGCACGGCTGGCGTGGGGGAGGAGAGCCCCGATCACCGGGCTCAGAACATACTGTGGGATGCGCGTGAAGATCAGGGCAGCCCCGAACAACCCGACCTGCGCCCCTGTCCCGCCCAACAAACCGACCAGGATCACACCGCCGCTCGCCAACGTCTGGGCGCAAGCCATACAAGCCAGCACGGGCGCAGCGAACCGCAAAGCCTTCCCCGCTGAGAACGGCTCCCCCTGCCTGGATGGCTTCGGAACCCGCGCCGGACGAACGGCAAGCACCCCGATAATCGGGGCGAGCATGATGGCGAGCGCAGGCCCGGCCACGCCAAGCCCGGCGAATAGAAGCCCTGCCGCGATGACCACCCTGCTGGATGCTTCGGCCAGGATCTGTGCCCCCATCCTGGTGCTCTGGCGATGCCCGTTGAAGATGCCGCGCCTGAAATACTCCGGCGCATACAGGGCCACCGCCGCCACGAAAGCTACCGTGAGCCGGGGGTCTTCGAAAACCCAGGTTGTCAGCAGCGGCGAGAGGAGCAACGCCACGAGCAAGAACAGAACGAGCAGTCCACCTTGCCAGCGCATCACCGAAGACACGACCGGGCTCCAGTCTTCGTTTCGCGCCTCCCGCTCGGCCACGTGGCGCCCGAGGGTTTGGGTCGCTGCCACCCAAAGAACCTGCACAACGAGAAACGTTGCGTTCCACAACAACGCGACCGGCGCGTAGCCAGCAGGCCCGCCGAGGGCGCGCATGGAGATGCCCTGAAAAGCGAAAGTCAGCGCGCCTGCCCCCACGAAAGAGAGCCCGATGTACAGGCTCCCCTTTCCCGCCCCCTGGCTAGCGGACATTGGGTGTCAGTCTCTCTCTCACCGGACGAAGTGTATTCCCAATGAGGACAGCCGTCTCCGCAGCTATCGTACGGGAAGAAAAACCGCTGGGAATGGACGATCCAGCGTTTATCTGACGGCTATTATCTGTAGCCTGAAACCTACCTCAGCCAGGTCGAGATGATGACCCGGAACACGCCAAGCGGGTAGGCCAGCCTCGGGGGCTTCTTGGTCTCGCCAGCGGCGCGGCTCATCATGGAGACTGGGACCTGGTGGAAGCGCAGCTTGTTCCTAAGGGCTTCCAGTGTGATCTCGTTGGCGTTGAAGCGGTCTTCCCGCAGGTCCATCTTGTGTAGTTCAGAGACCCTTATGGCGCGGTAGCCGTTAGTGCAATCAGAGACCTTTACGCCTGTGAGAAGCGTGATCATGCGCGAGAAGAACACGACCCCGACGTGCCTTACAGTGCCCGTCTCCTCGTAGAAGCCGAGAAAGCGACTCCCGAGCACGAAGTCCGCTTCCCCCTGGATTATGGGTTCGACGAGCCTGTCCAATTCCTCCGGCTTGTACTGCCCGTCGGCGTCGAGGTTGACGACGGCGAGCGAACGCTCTGCCTGCGCGATGGCGAAGCCTGTGCGAAGGGCGTCGCCCTGGCCCCGGTTCACGACGTGGGTCACGACTGGCACGCCTTCTTCCCTGGCGACGGCAGCCGTCGCGTCCTTGGAGCCGTCGTCAACGACTACGGTTTTGATCTCGTGTCCGAGTACCTCTTTCGGGATGCGGCGGAGAACGTCCTTGATGCCGCCCTCCTCGTCGTAGGCAGGCACGATTATCAGGATCTCACCTTCGTGTCCCTCTACCTTCTCCTCGTGGGAGAGGTAATTATCCGTGTAGTCCCTGACCGCGAGGCCCGTGACGATCTCGCCGCTGCGCCGTCCAGCCTCTCTCACCCTGTTAAGCAGGTTCAGGAAGAGGGCGAAGAGCAAGAGGGTCGCCAGCCCGAGCAGGGCAAAGGCGCGATTTTTCAGGCCGAGGAGCTGGCTCACGGGCTCGAATATCTGGGGCACCACCGAAACCAACATCACGCCGAGGGCGATGGCGAGGGAGAGGAGCAGGTCGAACCGACTCCCGCCCTTCTGATACCTGAAGATACCGTATGTCGCGAAGAGCGCGGCTATGACGACGCCAGCTATGCTTATGTGGTCAGCAATCATTACCTTGTCCTAGCTGTTAGAAGGCTGGTCGGAGGCACTGTCGCCCCTCTGGATAACTCTATCAGAGAGGTGTAGTGAGGTAGGCGAGCCACGGTAGCCATCCCAATCCGACGTCATTACCTTCATATACGGCACCCCTTCTCGAAGATCAAACCTCTACAAAGATGAACCCACGTTCACCAGGCGCGATTGTAGAGGATCTACCGTTAAATGAAAATTAAAGCATTGTAAAAACTTCGTTCAATGCGCGTTTTGGAGGGTTTTGGGCTGGCGATGCCGCCTGAACGTGTCGTAAGTTATCCGCGTGCCGCAGGCCCTCGACAAAGATGGAAACGACGGTGGCGGACGTGCTTCCTGATCTGTTGCGTGCGCTTGCCGCGGCGTTCATCGCTGGCGTCGCGCCTGGCTGGTTCTGGTCCATGTTGCTGGTGCCTTCCTCTGATCGGGCTGAACGGATCGGGTACTCCGTAGCGCTCTCCCTGGCGCTCGTGCCAGCCGTCGTGCTAGTACCCACGAAGCTCTTCGGGCTGGGCGTGACGCTGCCTGTAGCCGTGGTATCGGCGCTCATAGTGTTTACCGGGGGGCTGGCTGCGTATCTAGTTTATGGTTCGGCGAAGGGGACTGATGATCTCATAGGAACAGAGCCTGGCGGGCTCGGGCTGGTGGTGCTGGTTCCGCTTTCGGCGGGGCTGGTTGTGGCGCTCGTGACGGCGCTCGGGTTCCTGCCGCTCGGGTGGGCCATGATCCCCATAGGCGTTTTGATCGCCGTGGCTGGCGCGGCGCATCTTGTGGCATCCGGGCGTCCGGCTGGGATCGAACGCGGTGTGATCGCGGATTCCCTCGGCTTGCGGGAGAGGCGTTCCGCGAGCCTGGCTTTGATGGCTATCGTCCTCGCCATGGCGCTATTCCGGGGATACTCGGGGCCTGTGCTGCACGACTGGCCTTTCATTCGCGGGGTTGACCATTATTCGCACGCCGTTATGGCGAACCTGATGATGACGCGCGGTGAGATCTCACCGTACCTGATCTACCCCCCAGGATTCCACACCATGACGGCTATGGTCTCCCGCTTCAGCGGCCTCGACCCGCTGGAGATCTTCCCCGTCCTCGGCCCAGCCCTGATGGTCCTGCCAGCCATCGCCCTCTACGTGCTGGCGAATCGCCTCTGGGGCTGGGAATGCGGCGTGGCGGCCGCAGCCTTCTCCGTCATGCTCGGCGGCACGTATTACTACTTCAACGACGCCATGTACCCGAACCTGGTAACTTCGCAGTTCCTCCTCGTCCTCGCCGTCGCCGCCCTAGTCAGGCTGTACGGCTCGCCGTCCGTGCGATCCGGGCTCTTGCTCGCGCTGCTCGGCTCCTCTGTGGTGCTCTACCATCCCGTGGCTAGCATGTACCTGGCGCTGTTGCTCGCGCTCGCGTCGGTGCTCCTGCTGCCATACCTTCTGCTGCGTGAGCGGAGGACCGGACTCTTCGTGTTCGCCTCGTTCGCGGCGCTCGCGGTTCTCGCCGTGGTATACGCCTGGGACACCTACGATCTCCCGCGCGCAATCGCCGGATTGGTGGATGGGGCAGAGGCTGGCACGACCGGGGACGCCGTGGGGATGGCGGTCGGCACGCAGGCCGTCTACCCCATGGATTTCCTTATTGGCACGATGACCTCGCCCCCAGTGGCGTGGCTCGGGCTTCTCGGCGTTTTTCTGCTCGTGGCCGGATTGCTGGGGCGGGATGGAACTTCCCAGAAGCTGGCTTACATAATCCTGATCCTGTGGCCCGTTATCATCTTCCTGGGTAGCCGCTTATCCATGACCGGATTCCCGCAACGCTTCGGGCGTGACCTCGGCGTGCCGTTGGCGCTATTGGGGGCTTTCGCTTTCATAGCGATAATTCGCTCTCTGGGACCGCGCAGGGCCGTGGCTGTTTTCGCTGCCTCCCTTTCCGTGCTTGCCTCGGCCACGATAGTCGGGCTTCAGGAGTTGCAGAGCCTGGAGAGCGCCAGCAGGCCAAGCGTCCAGATGACCATGACGCCGGGCATCGCAGGGGCCGGGGAGTGGCTGGAGAAGCACAACACAGGCGGGAACATCATGGTCAGCCCCCACGCCAACCAGGTGCCGAGCCGCATGATGCTCGCGATGGGCCACTATCCTGGTCTCCAGTCCTTCGCTGAGTACCAGGTGGAACACCCGAGAGACCTGCCACCCACGGGGAAGCAGCCCCTGAAGGATGTGCTCTGGGTGATGAACAACCCGGAAGGCGGGCGCACCCTCCATCTCCTCCAGAAATACGAGGTCAGGTACGTGGTCCTGTACAAGGACATGCCGGATCGGGCGACGCTGGATTACTGGCGGCTCTTCGACAGGCGGCCAGACCTCTATCGCACGGCATTCGAGAACGGGGACGTCCTCATAGTCACGAGGCACGCGGCTGCGGAGTAAAATGCCCCGCGATGGACAGTGGAGATTACCGCCAGGAACAGCCCGGCCCAGATAAGCTGAAGAAAGAGAGCCTTGGACGGGTTCTCGGGTTCGTGCTGGCCGTGTTCGCGGTGAGCCGTCTCTTCTATCTCGTGGCCGGGACATGGTTCGCGCAGAACATCCCGGTCGGGATCTTTCACAAGTTCACCTCGGACAAACCGCTCGGGACTTTCAACATCTGGGCGCACTGGGACGGGGAACACTACGTGGGGCTGGCCGCGAGTGGATACATGCAGCCCCCTGACAACGTTTCACCCGCGTTCTTCCCGCTTTATCCGATTCTGGTGAGGTCGTTCGCCGGGCTGTTTGGGGGGCCGATCTCGCCCGGTGCGCTTTCGCTTTGGGGTGTGATCCTATCCCTCCTTTGCCTGCCTTTCGCCATGTATTTCGTCTACCGGATCTCCGAACACGGGTGGGGACCGCGGGCGGCGAGGGGAGCCGTGCTCGTCCTTGCTTTCTTTCCCGCGACGTTCTTCCTCAACGCTGCGTACACCGAGAGCCTGTTCCTTGCGTTGTCTGCGGGATCCCTGTGGGCTCTGCGGGTGAGGCGGGATCTCCTGCTTGCCTGCGTTCTCGCGGGACTCGCTACTGCAACCCGAAACGTCGGAGTATTCCTGATCCTACCGCTCGCATACGAGTGGTTCAGGGACCGTGACCGCTACGGATGGCGGGTGGTGTACCTGGGCCTCGCGCCTTCAGGGCTGCTACTTTACATGGCGTACCTTTGGGCGCGGTTCGGGAACCCGCTGCTCTTTTATACGGAACAGTCGCGGTGGGGGCGGGGGAACATCGGCCCGCTCGACCTCGTAAACAACATCTTCAGGGAGTCGGGTGAGGGCGTCGCCCGACTTTTCGGACCTGGGCTCTTCGCCGACCCGACGCTGGGGAACCTCGCGGATAGGGCATCCGCCGCGCAGAATGCCTTCGACCTCGCGCTCCTCGGCATCTTCGTGGCGGTGCTGATCGCCGGTCTCCGGGTCTTGCCCTTGGATCTGACAGCGTACTCTTTCCTGCTCGTCGCTCCGGCCGTGATCTTTGGTCCGGAACAGAACCCGCTGATGGGCTTCCCGCGCTACGCCCTCGTGGCTTTCCCTGCTTTCATAGTGCTCGGGGTTCTTCTCGACAGCCGCAGGAGCCTTGGCGTCTGGCTCGGCCTGAGCGCCGCCTTCTCACTGGTGCTATGCGCCATGTTCGTGAGCTGGCGCTTCGTCGCTTGAGGACGGGGGCGCAGGTGGCGAGCCTCGTAACCATACTATACCTTTCTCATCTGGCGGCGTTCGAGGGGGACGATGCAACGTGAGCGGTCTCAGCGAAGAGCCTCCGGGACCCGAAGTAACCGGCCGGGGTGGCGGCGGAGATAACGCGGAAGAACGCCGGGAATACATACGGCGTCTTCTCAGGAACGAAGCTGACGACGACTATATCGGCAAGCCTGGAGGTCAGGGGCGCAGGGCCAGGCACATAAGGAAGATCCCATTAGATGAATACGAGCCTGAGAGCTTCTTTGCGGATCTCGTCGAGGGTGGTAGGGAACGGGAAGGGACGAGTTATCCGGGCGTGTTGATGGAGTTGCCGGGGGTTGGGACCATGGGATTGCGTCCTCCGACACCGGATAAGTCGTACACGATGGATGTTAATATTAGGAGCATAAGGATCAAAGAATGGAAGTTCGTGAACCGCGAAGATTACGAGAGTTGAAGTGACGCCGCCGACTACAAGACTGACAAGGCCAGCGGAAGCAGTGCTCGCCGAGCTCCGCGACGACCACGTTGGCCTGTGGAAACTCCTGTGGGTGGTGGAAGCTGAGGCTGAGCTGGGCGACGCGGAGCCGGAGGCCGTCCGGCTGGGGACTCTCGGCGTCATCGCCGAGTTACTCAAAGGTGGCTACGCCTTCGCGGGCGACCCTGATGGACGGGACGGTTTCGACCCCTGGGCGCTCACCGAAGAGCAGGCGTTGACGCGTATAGAGCGGGAGTGGGACGCCTTGGGCCGGGAGCCGGATATAGCCGAGATCGCCTGGTTTGGCCTGACCGAGAAGGGTGAGGAATACCTCGCTGAACCAAGGTCCACAAACTAGCACGCTTTAGACGATGGCTCGGCCTGAGCGCCGCCTTCTCGCTGGTGCTGTGCGCAATGTTCGTGAGCTGGCGCTTCGTCGCCTGATATCACTGACGGTGGTGATCCCGCCGTGCTATACCCTCCACATCTGAAATCTCCTGAGGAGGGAAGATGCAGCGCGAGGCTACCGTTGGTCTGGCAGATGACCTGAATATTGCGCCCATCGGGGTCGGGGCTTGGGCGTGGGGCACGAGCAGGGTGTGGGGCTACGGCAAGGAGTATGGCCGCCAGGATGTGGGAGACGCATTTCGGGCCAGCATGGCCGAGGGTGTCACGCTGTTCGATACGGCTGAGATCTATGGCAACGGCGCTTCGGAGCGGATCATCGGTGAGATCCTGCGCGAAGGGAACCTCGGCGGGACGCCCATCATAGCCACCAAGTTCGCCCCGCTACCCTATCGCGTGAGCCCGCGGACCCTGATACAGGCCGTGGACAACAGCCTGGCGCGGTTCGGCATCGCCACGATTGACCTGTACCAGATCCACTTCCCCTCCCCGCTGCCACGCTCGAAGGGCCTGATGGACGCCCTCGCCGAAGTCGTGAAGGAGGGCAAAGTCCGAAAAGTCGGGGTAAGCAACTACGGCGCGGAAGCCACCAGCCGCGCGCACGAGCGGCTCGCCTCCCACGGCGTCCAGCTCGCCTCCAATCAGGTGCGGTACAGTCTGCTCAATCGGGCGCCAGAGACGAACGGCGTACTCGACGTGTGCCGGGATCTCGGCGTCACCCTGATCGCCTACAGCCCCATCGCCCAGGGCTTGTTGACCGGAAAGTACGGCCCCGGAGCTGGTAGACCGGCCGGGCTAGTACGGCGGTTCGGACGCGCCTTCGGCGAGCAGAACCTGAGGAAGGTCGAGCCGGTGGTGAACATACTGCGTGAGATCGGCACGGCCCACGGCAAAGAGCCTTCCCAGGTAGCCCTGAACTGGCTGGTCGGACAGGGGACGCTACCCATCCCAGGGGCCAAGAACGAGCGTCAGGCCCGCCAGAACGCTGGCGCCGTCGGATGGTCTATGACGGAGGAGGAGCGGGAGAGGCTGAACCTGGCGACCCTCGGCTGGCGTTGACGCAGGACGAGGAACACGCAACAAGGCTAGACGCCGCGGACGAGCTTGCGCGTTTCCGGGACGAGTTTCATCTCGGAGCTGGGATCTACCTCGACGGAAACTCCCTCGGCCTGCTTTCCCATCGGGCAGAGCGAACGCTCTCCGAAGCAGTGACTTCCTGGCGGGAGCGAGGCATAGACGGCTGGACCGCGGAAGACCATCCGTGGTTCTACCTGCCCGAAGAAGTTGGGGCCATGACCGCCCCGCTCGTCGGGGCCGCACCGGACGAGGTAGTCGCCACTGGTGGGACTACGGTGAACGTGCATCAGATCCTCGCTACCTTCTTTCGACCCGATGGAAACCAGACCAAGATCCTCGCCACCGAACTCGACTTCCCATCGGACATCCAGGCCCTCACGAGCCAGCCTCGCCTGCGCGGCCTCGACCCCGATAAACATCTCATCCGGGTGACGAGCCGCGACGGACGCACGATAGATGAAGAAGACGTAGTCGCGGCCATGACCGATGATGTCGCCCTTGTCTTCTTGCCTACTGTTCTTTATCGCAGCGGACAGTTGCTCGACGTGGAGCGGCTCACGAGGGTTGCCCACGAACGCGGCATCCCCATCGGCTTCGACGCGGCCCATTCCGTTGGCGTGGCGCCGCACTCGTTCTCTGATTGGGGCGTGGATTTCGCCGTGTGGTGCGGGTACAAGTATCTGAACGGCGGCCCCGGCGCCGCTGCGGGACTTTACGTGAACCGGAGGCACTTCGGTCGTCGTCCCGGGCTCGCCGGGTGGTTCGGCTCCCGCAAGGACAGGCAATTCGATATGGACCACGACCTTATCCCGGCAGAATCGGCTGGCGCGTACCAGATCGGCACGCCAAACATCCTAAGCCTCGCGCCACTCCTTGGCTCGCTGGAGATGTTCGACGAGGCTGGTATCGGGCGTGTTCGGGAGAAATCCCTCAACCTCACCGGATACCTGATTGACCTTGTAGACGAATACCTGTCAGGGATGGGGTTCGCCATCGGAACCCCGCGCGAGGAAAAACGGCGGGGCGGACACGTCGCGCTGGAGCATCCCGATGCGGCCCGTATCTGTATGGCGCTGAAGGCAAAAGGCGTAGTCCCTGACTTCCGCCCACCTGACGTCATCCGGTTAGCTCCGGCGCCCCTGTACACCTCGTACCATGACGTGTGGCGCGCCGTGGAAATTCTGCGCCGCATCGTCGGAGAGGGTCAGCACGAGAAGTACCCGAACGAGCGCGGGGTAGTCGCGTGATTCTGGACATCTCCCAACCGCTAAAGAACGGCGTCCCGGTCTGGCCAGGCGACACGGAGTTCACCTTCGACCTCACGTTGACACTCGCCGAAAGCGGCTCGGTGAATGTCGGGCGGCTGACGATGAGCACCCACACCGGTACGCACGCAGACGCCCCGTTTCACTTCAGGGACGATGGAACAAGGGTTGGGATGCTTGATCCCGAAGCATTCATTGGTCCGGCTCGGGTGATCGAAGCTCGGGAAGAATCCATCGGGGCCGAAGAGTTGGGGTGGCACGACCTCGATGGAATCGAACGGCTACTGGTGAAGACGGGATCATGGCTGGATCGGACAGTCTTTCCAGGGCGGATAAGCTATTTTCGCCCCGACGCCGGGCAATTCCTGGCCGAGAAGGGAATCCGGCTCGTCGGGGTGGATACTCCCTCCGTGGACCCGCTCGACAGCAAGGACTTGCCAGCCCACGAAGCACTCCGGTCGGGCGGCATTCACATTCTCGAAGGTCTCGTTCTGGATAAGGTCGAGCCTGGGGACTACGAGTTGATCGCCCTTCCCCTCGCCCTCGAAGAGGCCGACGCCAGCCCGGTGCGGGCAGTGCTCCGCACTACCCCCTGATCCATGCCCGTCCCGGCGGGGCGAAGGTCAGCTCACGTCGAAGCAGGCTCATCCGGGGGAGACGCGTCGTTCCCGCCGGGGATCGACGTGCGCTTCGGGGTATCCTTGAAGATCTTCAGCAGTGGGATCGCCACGACGGCCAGCATGAGCGCACCGCGCAAGACCGTTCGCCAGGCGCCGCTTTCGGTCCCTGGGGGATCGGTCATGAGATCGACGATGCTCCGGGGGAGGGTCAGGCCGAGCGCGGCGAGCACGAAAACGACGCCGAGTACGCTGAAGGGGAGCAGGACCGTGATCAGAACCAGAAGGACGTATCGGGAGGCGCGGGACCACCGTCCTTCTCGGCGTTCGCCTTCCGGCTCTTTCTTGCTCATGGCGTCTTGCAGAAGCAGTACGGTCGCGTGGACCGCCGCGGTAACGATGAAGGCCACGAAGCCGAACTGCTGGACCGTTGGGTTAAGGAGCAGCGTGCCGAGTACGATCATCAACGCCTCGAAGACGTAGAGCAGCTTCAGCCCGTGGCGAAACATCAGGCTTCGTAGGCTACCCGGCACCGCCACCTCCACCAGCAACCAGAAGAGCCGCGCGCTCCGGGCGATCCAGACCACGCCCCTCTTGGGCAGCCGCCGATCCTCGGAATAGCCATCTAGCAGGTCCCCGAACACCCTGCTGGCCCGCCCCGCGTTCGTCAGCAAGCGTTGGGGATCAAACCTGCGTTTCGCGGCGTACGCTTCGTCGTCTTTGTATTGATCCCGGAACGCGTCGATCATGCCGTTTGGAGGTTCTGCCTCGAACACGTCCTCCGCGAGGATGGCGAGGTGGGCTTCCTCGATCATCTCTTCGCGCTTCTCCGCGTCTTCTTGCAG
>JAABUS010002569.1_pt1 | contig 33822 bp, 30 predicted proteins | sample 5560161 | NCBI WGS metagenome assembly JAABUS01 (sample SAMN10711885, study PRJNA513376) | rock metagenome | isolation source: Antarctica rocks | place: Antarctica: Victoria Land, Trio Nunatak nord | collected 2016-01-04 | reverse complement strand
GGGATCAACGGCGGAGACGTGGGGATGCGGGTCGCGACCGGGGCGATCACGGTCGGGACGATCGGGGGGACGAGCGTCGCGACCGGGGCGATCACGGTCGGGACGATCGGGGGGACGAGCGTCGCGACCGGAGCGACGACGGTCGCGACGATGGGTGGAACCAGTGTGGCGACGGGAGCGACGACGGTCGGAATGATCGGTGGGACCAGCGTGGCGACCGGCGCGAGGATCGTTGGAACGATGGTTGGCAGAATCGAAGGGAGTGGGATCGGCAGTAGTTGGCTGGAGGTGTCGCCGGTCGCGGCCGGGTTGCTCTCGACCAAATCGGCGGCGGTGCGTTCCAGCCTCTGCCGCCGCTCGGCGAGCTCGTGGCCGCGGGCATCGACGATCTGGCTGAAGATCGGCGAGCACAGCGTGAGGAGAAGCATCAGGACGGTTGTCAGCTGGATTGCCCGTCGGATTCGCGATCGTTCCACATCTTGCTCCTGTTACTGGCGGTGCCCGGTCGTCCGGGACCTCCATCTGGCTATCGTGTCGCGCCGAAAGTGGATCATCTCAACCGGTAGCGATGGGGTGGGCCATTGTCGAAGAGGGGGACAACGGTGTGCGCTCCTTTCGATGGCCGCTGACGCCGCGGTCGACAGGGCTGGTCGTGTCAGACGGTGCTGGGGGCGAGTGGAAGACCTCGCCGGTCGACGTTGCATGTCCAGCTTTGGCCGTAGACGAGGACGGCGAAGACACGCCATCCCCCGGCCTGGAGAGACAGGAGAAGAATGCGTGAGCCGGATAGGTGGGCGTAATGGCGCAATAGTCCCCGCGGCGGTTAATCTGTTGACCAGTGATGAGCTGTCGATTCCGCTATTGAACGCACTGAAAACGAGAAGACCCGGTCTCTGGACACAACGATAATGCTGGCCAAACCTATTGTGAATCTGCTGGAGGTCTCGCGGTATTACTGAAAAGAAGAATATCGGTTGAGAAGATGAATTCCATGATTCACCCGCTGACCCAGGCTGATTGGTCAATCGGTACGCATGACCTTCCGGTCGCGATTCGCAGTCTGATGTAGCCAGGGCGACGCTGGAATGCCTATTCAGGTTCGTGAGGGTCCCATCAGCGTTGCCCAACTCGAAGCCGATCGGGTCAGTTGGCCGTGCGGACGACCCAACTCGATGTCTCCAGATATCGCCCGGGGGTTGATTCCAGGCTGCGGGTAGCAAAGGGGTCGAATCGGAGCGCGCAGGCATCGAGGCGCGGAATGTGTGGTCTCCCGAGGTGGTCACCGCTAGCAGCCTGCGGTCGTCTCCGCGACAATCAACTCAAGGCCAGGCAGGTCCGTTGCGAAACATCGTCAGACGGTCTGAACACGAGCGGACAGGGAGACAGAGACGTGCTGCGACGATGGTTACGGTCCGGACGAAGGACATGGGACGCCGACCCCCCGCTGCAGCAGTCAACTGGCAGCGCCGAACCGGCCAGCCCGACGGTGCAATCCGTCGTGACCGGCGCTGAGGAAGCGTTTCCCGATCACGGCGGGGACCGCACCGACGGGCCCGTTCATTCGGCGTCCCCCCGGTTCGCGGCCGGCGCCGAGGAGCGGGTCCGGGCGCTGCTCGCCTCAGATGCCGTCTCTCCCGTGACACGCGGTGTGCTGACTGCCCGGCTCGATGCGCTGAACGTCCCCCCGATCGCCGCCGGCGAGCGTCTGTCCGACGACGAGGTGAAGACGCTGCGGGCCGTCACCGATCGGCTCATTCCCCAGGACCATCGGGAGCGGCGGGTCGACATCGTGGGGGCGATCGACGCGCGGCTCGCCGCTGGCCGGACCGATGGCTGGCGGTACGACGCCCTGCCGCCGGACGCCGACGCGCTCCGGCGCGGCCTGAGCGGGCTGGACGAGGCGGCGCGAGAGCGCCACGCCGTCCCCTTCGCCGGTCTCTCGACCGCCCGACGGGACGATATCCTCCGGCAGATCCAGGCCGGCACACCGCCAGGCGAGACCTGGCGGACGCTGTCGCCGGAACGGTGGTTCGAGGAGGTGCTGGCCGAATCCTGCGAGGTCTACTACGCCGACCCGATCGCGCAGGATGAGATCGGCTACGTGGGCTACGCCGACCTGCCGGCCTGGCAGGCGATCGGACTCGACCAGCGCGACGCCCGGGAGATCGTCGCCGGGGACGATGAGCCACGATCACCTGGAGGGTCCGCCGATGTCTGAACACCCGTCCGAGTCCGGTCAGTTCGTTGCTCCACTGGCCGCGACCAGCCGGCCGGACCGGTTCGTCGCCGGACCACGCCTCCTGACCGACATGCGGCGCTACGACCTGGACGAGGTCGTCGACGCGGTGGTGATCGGGACCGGACCGGGCGGCGCGCCGCTCCTGGCCCGGCTCGCGCGGGCCGGGCTCCGGGTGGTGGCGTTGGAAGCCGGCCGGCTCTGGGACCCGTTCGAGGAGTTCGCGACCGACGAGCGCGAGCAGGACAAGCTGTTCTGGAGTGACGAGCGGCTCAGCGCCGGGGATGACCCGGTCGCCTTCGGGCGCAACAACTCCGGCTACGGCGTCGGTGGCGGGAGCCTGCACTACACGGCCTACGTCCCTCGGCCGCACCCCGACGACCTGACCACCCATCGGGACTTCGGCGTCGGAATGGACTGGCCGATCGCGTACGAGGAGCTGACGCCCTATCTGACGGAGGTCGAGCGAACGATCGGCGTCTCCGGCCCGAGCCCCTACCCGTGGGGACCGGAGCGCGATCCCTACCCGCTACCGCCGCTGCCGCTCAACGCCGCGGCGGAACTGATGCAGACCGGCTCGGCGGCGCTGGGCATCCGGACGTCGCCAGCCGCCAACGCGGCCCTGTCCCGCGCCTACGAGCAGGCCGGCATCGGCCGGCGGACGGCCTGCACCAACCGGGGGTTCTGCCAGGCCGGCTGTAGCAACGCCGCCAAGAGCAGCATGGACGTCACCTACATCCCGCTGGCCGTCCGCGCCGGCGCCGAGCTCCGGTCCGGGGCCCACGCGACGCTGTTCGAGATGGCCGCCGACGGCCGGATCACCGGCGTGATCTACCGGCGGGGCGACGAGGAGTTCCGCCAGCGGACGAAGGCTGTCTTCCTGTGCGCGGGTGCGATCGAGACGCCACGCCTGCTGCTGCTGAACGGCATCGCCAACAGCAGCGGGCAGGTCGGCCGGAACTTCACGGCTCATGTCGGGATGCAGGTCTGGGGTACGTTCGATGGCGAGGTCCGGCCGAACAAGGGGATCCCCGGCGGGCTCATCTCGGAAGACACCCACCGGCCGGCCGACGCCGACTTCGCCGGCGGCTACCTGCTCCAGAGCATCGGCACGATGCCCGTCACCTACGCCGGGAACGTCGCCCGGGGCCGCGGGCTCTGGGGCGAGGACCTGCGGACGCACATGCTGGAGTACAACCACATCGCCGGGATCAACATGCACGGCGAGTGTCTGCCGTCGGAGAAGAACTTCGTCGAACTGGCCGATGAGCTGGACGACCGGGGCCTGCCCAAGCCCCGGATCCACTTCACGGCTGGCGAGAACGAGTTGCGGATGGCGGACCACGGCGAGCGGCTCATGCGCCAGATCTGGGAGTCGGCTGGTGGCCGGGATCTCTGGTCGTTCCCCCGCTTCGCCCACACCGTCGGGACGTGCCGGATGGGCGATGCCCCGGCGAGCAGCGTCGTCGATGCCAGCGGCCGCAGCCACGACGTCCCGAATCTCTACCTGAGCGACAACTCGACCTTCCCGAGCTCGCTGAGCGTCAACCCGTCGCTGACCATCATGGCCCTGTCCCTCCGCACCGCCGACCGGTTCCTGGTGGGTGCGGCCGGACGCAAGATCTGACCGTCTTCCGGGTTGACGGTCCAGGCCCGTCACCAATGCGTCGTCGACCGGTCGCACGGCGAACACAGGGACGACCGGAGATCCATGCTCCTGTCGTCCCAGTGGGTGTTGAACTGAGCGGGCCTGTTCTCACTCGACGCTAGCTGTGCGTGACCTTGGTCGGCTCGACCGTATAGGTGATCCGGGTCTCGGCCGGGTTGCGGTAGGGATAGCTGTCGACGCCGAGGTACTTCTTCGCCAGGCTGTCGATGTGGGCATCGGCGCCGTCCGTCGTTCCGGAGACCGTCCCGCGGACCTCGATCCAGCGCTGCGGGTTCTCGGGGTCGACCAGCATGACCGTCGCCTGAGGACGCTCCTTGAGGTTCTTGTCCTTCTGCCGGCCCTCGGCGGTGTTGATCCTGGGCCTGCCGTCGGCGATGTCGCCCCAGACGGGTGTCACCTGTGGCTGGCCGTCCGGCATGACGGTCGCGAGGGCGAACAGGATCGGCTTGTCGAACAGGTCGTGGAACTCGGCGGGAATCCGGGCCACAGGAATTGCTCCTTGATCTGCCACATGACGTGGCATCGTGTTGTTGGACGGTCCGGTTGCCGGACCGCGGTCGCGAGACTCGTCAACGCAATCTCGTAACCAGCCGGACGCTCTGACTATTGCGTGGCCTCGATGTCGAGGCTGATCCTGATCTCGTCGCTGACCATGACACCGCCGGTCTCCAGCGCCGCGTTCCAGCTCAAACCGAAGTCGCTCCGGTTGAACCTGGTCGAGGCCTCGAAGCCCGCGACGGTGTGGCCGAACGGCGAGGCTCCGGAACCGTTGAACTCGGCGTCGAGGACGACCGGGCGGGTGATGCCGTGCATGGAGAGTTCGCCATGCACGCGGAACCCGTCGCCCTTCGGCTCGACGCTGGTGCTCCTGAACGTGATCGTCGGGTAGGTCTCGGCATCGAAGAAATCGGCACTGCGGAGATGGGCGTCGCGATCGGCCGAGCGGGTCGTGATGCTGGCCGTCTCGATCTCGACGTCGACCGACGCGGCAGCGACATTGGCCGGGTCGAACGAGATCGACCCGCTGAAGCGCTCGAACTGCCCGGTGACCTTGGTCACCATCATGTGACGGACCGAGAAGCCGACGACGGAGTGGACCTGGTCGATCGCCCACGTCGATGTCTGAGTGGCGGACATGCGTTCAACTCCCTGGCCGCGGCGCTCCCGCCCGCTGGCCGCTGATCTATCGGATCGGATGCACCGGAGCGCCCAGCTCCGACAACTAATCTATCGTAACAGACGCTGTAGAGGGTAAGTTGCATTGTCAACTGACGCGTCCGGGCCGCTGCCGTCCCGACATCTCCATGTCCGATGCCGCGACGTTGTGAGATCACCGCACGGTTCGATCGCTTCAATGGCGAACGATCGATCATGTTTGCGCATTCGCTTACGATCGGTAATAATAGGGGCTAGAACAAGCCCACGCATCCGGTAGCCGCAGAACCTGCTTCGGGCGACCACACCGCCGTGGGTCCATGGAAGGAGCGGTCGTATGGCGTCACACGGTATTCAGACATCGTTCTGCCCTATCTATCACCAGGCCGTCGAGCTGATCGGCCGGCGCTGGACGGGCGCCATCCTGCGGTCGATGCTGTCCGGCGCGACCCGCTTCAGCGACATCACCGCCTCGATCCCGAGTCTGAGCGACCGGCTCCTGAGTGAGCGCCTCAAGGAGCTGGAGTTGCACGGCATCGTGACCCGGACGGTCATCCCTCAGACGCCGGTCCGGATCGAGTACCGGCTAACCGAGAAGGGGCGCGCGCTCTCCGATGTCGTCGAAGCGATCTCCATCTGGGGCGAGACCTGGCTGAAGCCTGAGTCTCATGAGATGGCGAATACCTGGTCGGATGATCATATGCTGGTCGACGAGCCGGTGGCATCCAGGTCGATGAGCGTCTGATAGTGCGAGATCGATAATCGTTCGACTTAAAACGACACGGGGCCGCCAGCAATGGCGGCCCCGTGTCGTTCATGCTCGAAATGGACGGGTGCGGCCCATCGACCGATGGGCCGTATTGTTGGCATTCGCTAACGATCGACTGGCTCGCTGCGGTTCCAGTTGGCGATGTTCCAGAAGCCATCGTCGAAGGCCTGGCTACCGTAGTTGTCCTCGCCGGTCACCTTGTCCTCGCCGTGGATCAGCGAGTTGTGGATCGCATAGGAGCCACTTCCGGCCGCGCGGTTGACCAGCGGCACGACCACGTTGTCCCGCATCAGGATGTCGTTGAGGCGGATGATCGACTGGGCCGCCTCCTCGAGCGTCGCGTAGGCGCCCCCGTTGAGCTGCGCCCACTCGGCGTCGTAGGCCGGGTTCTGGTAGCGCTGGGTGTTGGTTCCGGACCAGCCGTTCGAGGCCTGCGCGATGTTGGGCGCTCCCTCGCCGCCGGTCGTCCAGTTCCCGACGTAGGTGATCGGGAGGCTGAGCGGGGCACCGCTCGAGAACATGTTGATGTCGGTGTACATGTGGTTGAGGTTCTGGGTATTGCCGGGGGCGCTGTCGAAGAAGATGCCGGCGTCGACCTGCTCCAGCTGGATCGTGACGCCGATCTCCCGCAGGTTCTGCTGGACGATGATCTGGGTCTTCTGGCGGACCGAGTTGATCGACGTCGACAGGTTCAGTTCCAGCCGGACCCCGTTCTTCTCCCGCGTCTCGCCGCTGCGGGCCCACCCAGCGGCGTCGAGGATCTGGTTGGCCTGGCCGACGTCGTAGGTCCAGGTCGTGTTCGGCGACTCCCACCCCGGGTTGCCGGTGATGATGTTCGGCGTGATGCGCTCGCCGTTCGGGTTATAGAGCTGATTGAGGATCAACTCGCGGTCGACCCCGAGGGCGATCGCCTGCCGGACGGCCGCATCGCTCAGGATCGGGTGCGGGATCTCCCAGTAGGACATCTGCCCGTCCGGTCCAGCCGCGCGGGGGTCGGAGAAGTTGAAGTTCAGCCGCTCCTCCGTCGTTCGGGCGACCGCGCGGATCTGGCCCTGGCCGCCGTCGAGGTACTGCGTGATCAGCTCCGGCTCGAGCTGGACGTTCCAGACGTAGTCCCAGTCGCCGGTCTGGACGACGGACTGGACCGCTGTCGCGACGTCGCCGCCGCCGCGCAGGTTGACGCGGGAGAAGTACGGCTTGTTCGGATCGCGGTAGTTCGGGTTGGCCGTGAAGATGACCTGGTCGTTCGGGGCGAAGCTCTCGACGATGAACGGCCCGGTCCCGATCGGAGCCGTCCGCATGTCGCCGCCGGCCTCGATGTAGTGGCGCGGGTAGACCGTGCCGAGCTGCTGGGTCGCGAAGGACTCGTACCAGTTGAAGTTCTGCTGTCCGAACCGGACCTGGACCGTCAGCTCGTCGAGGGCCGTGATCTCGGTTATCCGGGCCCACGGCTGGATCGAGAGGGCCCCGTTGGCCGGGTCGATGACCCAGTCATGGGTGAAGACGACGTCATCGGCCGTGAGCGGGGTTCCGTCCGACCAGACGACGCCCGGCAACAGCCTGAGGGTGACCTGAGTCAGTTCGGGGTTCAGTCCGCCGTTGGCGATGCTCGGCACCTCGGACAGCAGGTTCGGCTGGATGCTGCCGTCCTCGAAGATCCGCAGCAGCGGCTCCACGACGAGCTGCGAGGCGACGACGTTGGTCGTGCCATTGGCGACGTGCGGGCTGAGCTCGTTGATTGCCTGCCAGAACAGCAGCTTGAGCTCGCCGTCTTGACCGCGGGTCTTGCCCTCGGTCCCGACGGCCGGCGCGACCGCGACAGGTGCTGCCGATGGGGCGGGGGTCGCGTCCTGCGGGTGCGGGGCGGCGCCGACGGTCTGGGCGCCTCGGACCAGCCACTGGAGCATCGCCAGGCTGGCGCCGAGGGCCGTCCCGCGGGCGAGGAAGTCGCGCCGGCTGATCTCGCCGTGGAGGAGCTGGCTAAACAGTTCGCTGACCCGGCGGCCGCCGGGTGAGAGGTCGCTAGGCGTCTGGCTCACGTTACGCTGCTTTCTATAGAGGGGCGATTGACGCCAGGTCAGGTCTGCGCGCGGCCCAGAGTCAGAGACGATCATGCTGCTCGTTGTCTCCGTCGGGAAGCACAGGAGATGGCGGGCTTCGCCGGGCGTTTCCACGCCCAGTGGTGACGGAGCAGGTGATCGTTCCTGACGTTCGGTCGGGTAGCAGGTGAGACCGGCGGGAGCCAATGGCTCACGTTCATGCGACATACACTAAGTTAGTAGATCAAGATTGTCAAAATAGCCCGAAGATCGTCCCGTCAGTTCCGGCGGCTGGGGCGGATGAGCAGGTCGAGGTCGTCGTCGTTGATCTGGAAGACGTAGCCTTCGACCGAGACGATCGCCGGCGAGCTGACCTCGCCCCAGCGAATCTCGACCTGGTGACCCTCGACGGTGAGATCGCGGGACGGCTCGAAGCTGAACGGGTGGCGCGGGTTCCGGTAGATCTTCCGGGTTCCGCCGACCTCCTCGACCGCCGCCATCGCGACGCGGTGGGCCGTCTCCTCGTCCATGGGGTCGCCCGGTGCCGCCATCGTCGCTCACCCCTCGTCAGCCGGACCTGTGGACAGGTTGCCCGGTTTCGCCATCACCGTCTTTGCCGGATCGCCTGGGAGTGGCTGGCCACTGGCTGGCTGCCCCCTATCGCCGCGGTCGCCGGCTCTGGTATCGTCCGGAGTGTTTCCGCCGCAAGCATACAGGCGGTCGGCCGGTGCGTCTGACGATGCCGCTGCGATGTCATCGCTCAGGATCGCGGCCCCGCCCGCCCCGCCGGAGGACGTTCCCGATGGTCGCCGCACCTCCGACACTCCATGACGCCGTCGACGAGATCCTGCCCGGCCTCGTCGCGGACCGACGCCATCTGCATGAGCATCCCGAACTTGGGATGCAGGAGCACGAGACGGCGCGGTTCGTCGCCGCCCGGCTCCAGCAGCTCGGACTGGAGGACATCCGGACCGGCATCGCCAACACCGGGATCACCGCCCTGATTCGCGGCACCAACCCCGACGGTCCGGGTGCGGGCAAGGTCGTCATGCTCCGCGCCGACATGGACGCCCTCCCGATCGAGGAGGCCAACGACGTCGACTACCGGAGCCAGAACCCCGGCGTGATGCACGCCTGCGGGCACGACGCCCACACCGCAATCCAGATGGGCGTCGCCCGGATGCTGATGGGACGCCGGGACCAGTTCGCCGGAACCATCAAGGTCTTGTTCCAGCCCTGCGAGGAGGCGCCGCCGGGCGGGGCCAGGTTCATGATCGAGCAGGGCGTCCTCCAGAACCCGGACGTGACCGCCGCCTTCGCGATCCACATGGCCAACTCGATGCCAATCGGCAAGGTCGGCACCCGGGCCGGCGCCCAGCAGGCCGCCGCCGACCTGTTCACGATCACCCTCCAGGGCAAGGGCGGCCACGGCGCCGCTCCGCACATGACGATCGACCCGATCGTCGTCGGCTCGCAGATCGTGATGGCACTCCAGACGCTCGTCTCCCGCGAGACCGACCCGCTGGCCTCCGTCGTCGTGACCGTCGGGACGTTCAACGCCGGCTCGGCCCCGAACGTGATCCCGGACACCGCCGTGCTGACCGGGACGGTCCGGACGCTCGACCAGGCGATCCGCGAGCACACGGCCGAGCGGATGCGGACGCTGGTCGAGGGCGTCGCCAAGGCGATGGGCGCGACGGCCACGCTGGACTACACGTGGGGCTACCCGGCCCTGGTCAATGACACCGACATGGCCCGGCTGGTCCTCGAGACCGGCGCCGAGGTCGTCGGCAAGGAGAACGTCGTCGTGATCCCGCCGTCGATGCCGGGCGAGGACATGAGCTACTTCCTCAACGAGGTACCGGGCTGCATGTTCGTCGTCGGCTCGATGAACGAGGACAAGGGGTTCGTCTGGGGCCACCATCACCCGCGCTTCGACATCGACGAGAGCTCGATGGCGATCGGCGTCGAGATGATGACCAGCGTCGTGATGAACTATTTCGAGCGGGGGTAGTGTTTCGACCCTCCCGCCTTTCGCGGGCGGTCTCGCCAGCGGTCGTAGGGACATGGCTGGCCTTGCTCGCTGCGCTGCCTCGCCGTCAGGCACCATACCGCGTAGCGGTGCAGGCGTTCGCGACCGACAGGGTTTCAATGTGACACGTTGGTCGCGAACATGGCCTCGCCTCGCAGCGAAGGCCGCTGCGGTGGCCGGGCGACCACAAGGGATCGCCCCTACGAACGCACGCGGCGGTATCGAAAGCCCCTCTCCACCGCAGTGGGGAGGGGTTGGGGAGGGGTCTGTTGGCGAACACCGTCTCGCCTGACGGCGAAGGCCGCTGCGGCGGCTTGGCTTGCAAGCGTCGCCCCTACGACATGTTGCCGCACTTCGATCTCTCCTCTGAGACCAATTCACTGAACAGGAGAACACACCATGTCCGTCGCTGACCTCTCGACTCTCGATGCCGCCGTCGATGAGATCCTGCCCGGCCTCGTCGCCGACCGCCACCATCTGCATGAGCATCCCGAACTCGGGATGCAGGAGACGGAGACGGCGAAGTTCGTCGCGGCCCGGTTGCGGCAGCTCGGTCTGGACGACATCCGGACCGGGATCGCCAACACCGGGATCACCGCATTGATCCGGGGGACGAACCCGGACGGGCCCGGCGCCGGCAAGACGGTCCTCCTGCGGGCGGACATGGACGCGCTGCCGATCCTCGAGGAGAACGACGTCGAGTACCGCAGCCAGAACCCGGGGGTCATGCACGCCTGCGGGCACGATGCCCACACGACGATGCTGATGGGTACGGCGCGGATCCTGATGGAACGGCGCGACCAGTTCGCCGGGACGGTCAAGGTCCTGTTTCAGCCAGCCGAGGAGGGGCCGGGCGGCGCCGAGCCGATGATCGCCGAGGGCGTCATGGAGAACCCACACGTCGACGCCGCCTTCGGCATCCATGTCGCCGGGGACCTCCCGGTCGGGCAGGTCAAGGTCGCCTCCGGTCCCCGCAGCGCCGCCGCGGACTCGCTCCACCTGATCATCCAGGGCAAGGGTGCCCACGGCGCCGCCCCGCACAAGGGCGTCGACCCGATCGTGATCGGCGCCGAGATCATCACGGCGCTCCAGACGATCGTCTCGCGCAACGTCGACCCGCTGGAGCGGGCCGTCATCACCGTCGGCGCCCTCCACGCCGGGATCGCGCCGAACGTCATCCCTGACACGGCCGAGCTCCGGGCGACGATCCGCTCGTTCAAGCCGGACGTCCGCGACCTGCTCGCGAAGCGCATCCCGGAGGTCTGCGAGGGAATCGCCGAGGCGATGGGTGGCAGCGTCGCGGTCACATACAGGTTCGGCTACCCGCCGCTGGTCAACGATGTCGTGATGGCCGGGCTCGTCAAGCGGGCCGCGACCGATGTCCTGGGCGCCGAGAACGTCCACGAGGCGACGCCGGGCATGGGGGCCGAGGACATGGCCTACTTCCTCAACCTGGTCCCGGGCTGCTTCTACAACGTCGGGGTCCGCAACGAGGCCCGCGGCATCGTCTGGGGCGCCCACCACCCGAAGTTCGACCTCGACGAGGACTCGCTCGGGGTCGGCGTCAAGGTGATGACGAGCGTCGTGATGCGGTACTTCGCCGAGGTGTGACGGGCCTCCGGACGTCCGCAACGGTCCGCCGTTTCGGTCGCGTCGGGCAATCGTCGTAGGGGCGTCCGCTTGCGGCGCCCTATCGCGCAGCGGTGCAGGTGTTCGCCACCGGCGGGTTTCGATGTGAAACGCCAGTGGCGAACACCGTTATCGCCCTGCGGGGCGATGGCCGCTGCGGCGGCCGGACTCGCAAGCGTCGCCCCTACAGACAGGCGCACCACCCAACATTTCCTCTTCGGGCGCCAACCTCTACACGCGCCCATCCATTTGTTCCGGCAGAAGGAATAGAAAATGACCTCCACCATGCCATCCCTGCACGACGCCATCGACGAGATCCTGCCCGGCCTCATCGCCGACCGTCGCCACCTGCATGAGCACCCGGAACTCGGCATGCAGGAGGTCGAGACCGCGAAGTTCGTCGCGGGCCGCCTCCGGCACCTGGGGCTCGAGGACATCCGGACCGGGATCGCCAACACCGGCGTGACGGCCCTGATCCGCGGGACCAATTCCGACGGTCCTGGGGCGGGCAAGGTCGTCATGCTGCGGGCGGACATGGACGCGCTTCCGATCGAGGAAGAGAACGACGTCGACTACCGCAGCCAGAACCCCGGCGTCATGCACGCCTGTGGGCATGACGCCCACACCACGGTTCTGCTCGGGACGGCGCGGATCCTGATGGGCCGGCGCGACCAGTTCGCCGGGACCGTCAAGGTGCTGTTCCAGCCCTGCGAGGAGCAGCCGCCGGGTGGGGCCAGGTTCATGATCGAGCAGGGCGCGCTGGAGGACCCGAGCGTCGACGCCGCCTTCGGGCTCCACGTCGCGCCGGATACCGAAGTCGGCCTTGTGAAGGTCCTGGAAGGACCGGTCAGTGCCGCCTCCGACACGTTCTTCGTCGAGATCCAGGGCCACGGTGGCCACGGCGCCTACCCGCACCGGCGGATCGACCCGATCATGGCCGGCGCCCGGATCATCAGCGCCCTCCAGGCACTGGTCTCCCGCGAGACCGACCCATTGGAACGGGCCGTCATCACCGTTGGCTCGCTCCATGCCGGGGAGGCCGACAACGTCATCCCGGACACGGCGACGCTGACCGGCACCGTCCGGACCTTCAGCGAGGAGACCCGGGAGCGGTTCGCCCGCCGAATCCCCGAGGTCATCACCGGGATCGCCGAGGCGATGCGGGCGACGGCGACGGTCGACTACCAGCCAGGCTACCCATCGATGGTCAACGACGCGGCGATGGCGGACCTGGTCCGGCGGGCGGCGACGGACGTGCTCGGCGAGGAGCACGTCCTGCGCGGCGCGCCGATGATGGGCGTCGAGGACATGGCCTACTACTTCCAGCGGGTGCCGGGCTGCTTCTGGAACCTCGGCGTCGGCAACGCGGAGCGCGGGATCGGGACGGGCGTCCACCACCCGCGCTTCGAGATGGACGAGGCGGCGCTCGCGATCGGCGTCGAGGTCATGACCACCCTCACGCTGCGCTACTTCGCGGAGGGGTAGCCGCGCACCGGCGCACAGGCGCACCGGCGCACCGGCGCACAGGAGGACAGGGACGATGACGACGATCCTGCTGACCGGTTTCGAACCGTTCAACGGCGCGGCGACCAACCCCTCGTGGCAGGCGGTCAGACTGGTCGCGACGCGGTGGGACCGGCCGGAGACGCTGATCACCGCCGAGCTCCCGGTCGCCTTCGGGGGAACCGGTGACCGGATGCGGGAACTCCTCGCCGAGCACCGCCCGGACCTCGTCGTCGCGGCCGGGCTGGCCAACGGCCGGAGCCAGATCACGCCCGAGCGGGTCGCGATCAACGTCGACGACGCCCGGATCCCGGACAACACCGGCCGGCGGGTGATCGACGAGCCGATCGTCCCGGGCGGCCCGGCGGCCTGGTTCAGCGCCCTGCCGATCAAGGCGATCGTCGCGGCGCTACGGGAACGCGAGATCCCGGCGGCGGTCTCGAACTCGGCCGGGACGTTCCTCTGCAACGACGTCTTCTACGTGATGATGGACGAGATCGCCCGAGCGTACCCCGGCACCCGCGGCGGCTTCGTCCACGTCCCGCTCGCCACCGAGGACGCCCCCGACGACCAGCCGTCGCTCCCGATCGCGAGCATCGCCGACGCCCTGGAGATCGTCATCTCGACCAGCCTGACGACCGTCGGCGATCTCGCTCTGGTTGGCGGTGCCGAGCACTGACATCAACTCGGGCAGGCAAGTGACCGGCAATGAGTTCACGGCCATGCCCCCAGTCGGGCAGCATGGCCGTGAACTCATTGCGTTTCGCCGGGTGGCCCGCGGCAGTGTTGGACGTGGTGATGTGGGATACGCCGAGGGGGCGTGCTGACTGACACTATTCGCACTGAGCGATGTCGGTGCCGGTGCCGGGCAGATTATGTAGGGGAGGGGCTTGCCCCATCCGGGCGGCCGCAGCGGCTGTCGCCGACATGCGAGACCGATTCGCCAACCGGATGTGCCGAACTGAAGAGGTCGGTCCCGGAGCACCGAGACCGCTGCGCGGTGCGGTAGGGGCAAGCCCCTCCCCTACGACGGAACCGACCAACGCCGAGCGCTGACCTTCGCGAAGAGTCAGTCAGCAGCGCCGAGGGGGCTACGCACCGCCGCGCCGGACGGGATCGCGCCGGTAGAGTGACATCGCCCAGAGGAAGCCTCCGAGACCGATGACGAGGCACCAGCCAACGGCCAGGATGGCGCTGTTCCCAACCGGTGTGCCGGTGAGCAGGCTGCGGAGGGTGTCGGTGATCGGCGTGAACGGCTGGTAGTCGGCGAACCAGCGCAGCACGGTCGGCATCGAGTCGGTCGGGACGAAGCCGCTGCCGAGGAACGGCAGGAAGGTCAGCGGCATCGGCAGGTTGCTCGCCGTCTCGACGCTGCTCGCGATCATGCCCATCGCGACCGTCAGCCAGGCCAGCGCCAGGCTCGTCAGGGCGAGGATGCCGGCCACCCCGGCCCAGTCGGCCGGTCCGGCGTCGGGCCGGAAGCCGATCAGGAGCGCGACCGCGAGGACGACCGCGACACAGATCGCCGACTGGATCATGCTGCCGACGACGTGACCGACCAGAACGGACGCCCGGCTGATCGCCATTGTCCGGAACCGGGCGACGATCCCCTGGGTCATGTCCATCGCGACCGAGATCGCGGTCCCCTGGACGGCGCTGGCGACGGCGATCAGGAGGATGCCCGGGGCGACGAAGTTGGCGTACTCGGCCCGGCCACCGGACGCCGCGCCCAGCCCGGCACCGAGGGTGTTGCCGAAGACGTAGACGAACAGCAGCAGGAAGACGACCGGGAGGCCGACGAGCAGCAGCGTCATCGACGGGTAGCGGACCATCCGGCGCAGATTGCGCCGCAGCATCGTCCAGGAATCAGTCAGCGCGTAGGACGGGGTACTCATCGGGCGATCTCCTGTTCGGTCCCGCGCGGGGTACCGGTGAGGGCAAGAAAGACGTCATCGAGGTCGGGGGTGTGGACACTGAGGCGATCGACCGGGATCGGCGCGGCCGCGAGCTGATTGAGGAGGGACCTGAGGGATTCGGCGCTGCCGTCGCCGGGGACCGACAGGGACAGCCCGTCGCCGTCACGGGAGCTCGATCCGAGCAGCCGGGTCGCGGCCTCCAGCGCCCCGGCGTCGGCGAACTCGAGCCGGACGTGGCCACCGGGAATCAGCCGCTTGAGCTCGGCGGCCGTCCCCTCGGCGACGAGCCGGCCGTGGTCGAGCAGGGCGATCTGGTCAGCGAGCTCGTCCGCCTCCTCGAGGTACTGCGTCGTCAGGAAGATCGTGACGCCCTCGGCCGCGAGCTCGCGGATGATCTGCCACATCGTCTGGCGGCTGCGCGGATCGAGGCCGTTCGTCGGCTCGTCGAGGAAGACGACCCGGGGGTTGCTGATCAGGCTCATCGCCAGATCCAGCCTGCGGCGCATCCCGCCGGAGTAGCTCGGAACGGGCTTCCGGGCGAAGTCGACCATGTCGAAGCGTCCCAGCAGGGCGGCGGTTCGACGCCGGCCCTCCTTGCGGCCGAGGTGGTGCAGGTCGGCCATGAGTAGGAGATTCTCTTCGCCGTTAAGGAGCTCGTCGACCGCCGAGAACTGCCCGGTGACGCCGATCGCGGCCCGGACGGCGTTGGGCTCGCTCGCCAGGTCATGCCCGGCGATGCTGGCCTGACCGCCGTCGGGTGAGATCAGGGTGGAGAGGATCTGGACCATGACGGTCTTGCCGGCGCCGTTCGGGCCGAGGAGGGCGAAGACCGACCCGGCCGGGATGTGGAGGTCGACGCCACCGAGGACGACCTGGTCACCAAAGGATTTCCGGAGTCCCATCGCCGAGATCGCGGGCTGGTCAGGGTTGTTGGGCACAGTGATTCCTCCCGATCTGATTGGGGATCGTCGCGCTGGCGCGAATACGCCAGGGTTCGGTTTTCATGGTGGCGATGTGGTGTTACGGAGCCGGACGCTGGTCACGGCTCCGGCCGGCGTCAGATGTCGAGGTCCTCGACCGGGGGCGGATCGGCCGCGGCGACGACGAGGTCGTAGAACTCAGCCGGGATCTTCTCCCGAAGCTCTTCGAGGGTGTCGACGACGTCCAGCCTGGACTCGCCCTCGACGAAGCCCCACTGCGAGTCGCCGATGCCGATGTAGCTGCGCCAGTTGGCGGTCCACTGCGGCGTTCGGTCGAGGTGGACGGCGAACCGGCCCGAGCGGGTCCGGTAGACCCGGTAGACGTCGACGCGGCCGCCGACGGTCCGGCCCCACTCGCCGATCAGCATCCCGGAGAAGCGCTGCTTCCGCTGTGCCTTACCCTGCCCGATCTTGACGGTGATCTCGTCGAAGCCGTCCTTGCGGGCCTCCTCGACCTCGACGTAGCGCCGCAGGGCGGTGCTGATCGCGGCCGACAGGCTGCCGCCGGCGATCTCCTGGGCCTTCTGGTAGAGGGACATGTCGCCGTCGGCGACGTAGATGGTCTTGTTCGGCATGGGGCCATAATACTCCTCTCTCTGTGTAGGCATATGTATACGTATATCAGCCATGTAACTGGGTGTCAAGCCCTCGACTTGGGGAACTCCTCGCCCGTCGGGGCGACGTCTGGCCCGATGGTAGGGACATGGCTTGCCTTGACCATCCCGCGCAGGGGTGCAGGGCGTTCGCGACGAATCGGTTCGTATTGCAGACGCCCGTTTGCGCAACACCGTTATCGCCCTGTAGGGCGATGGCCACTGCGGCGGCCGGGAGGGGCAAGCCCACTCCCCCTACGGACGGGCCGCTGCGGCGGCCAGGCTCGCAAGCGTCGCCCCTACGATGACGGTTACCGCCAGCGGACGACCCTATGTCACGGCGCTCTCCACGGCATATGCTGCCAGGGCTACCAGCCGGTCGGTGAGCTGGTCGAGTTCGGCGGCGAGGGCCGTGGCGGTCCCGGAAAGGTCGAGCGAGAGGCCGAGGATGCGGATGTCCATGTGGTGGACGAGGATCGGGGCGAGGCTGTCCGAGCCGGACGCAGTCTCGCGCGGGTAGATCAGGACGGCCGTCGGGGCACTGGTCGCTACGCAGTAGGCCAGCATCTGGTAGACGTCGGCGTTCCCCAGGCCGTGCGTCTCGATCCGCTTGTACTTGGTGTCGGCGACGAGGACCGGCCGCCCCTCCCGCGTGAACAGCATGTCGATCAGCAGCGTGACCCGGTTACCCACGTCGAGCGATCGCTTCGCCTGCCCGGTGAGGGACAGCCCGCCGGGGAGCCGGGTCGCGACCGAGCGGGTGACGAACGTCTCGAACAGGGCGTTCATGTCGATCAGGAAGGTGCGGAAGTCGTTGCCGCCGCGCTGGTTCTCCAGGGAGAGCCCATCGAGGAAAAGCCGGCAGAACTGGTGGATCGCCCGGTAGCCATCCTTGAGCCGGTCGTAGCGGAACCGGTCGAGCACTTCGACCGTGAAATGCGTCGGGGTGATGTTGCCCATCATCGCGTCAAGGGAGCGCAACCTGGTCACGAGCCGTGGGGCGATCGGCCAGCCGGTCAGGAGATGGACGACCTGCCGGATGAGCTGGTTGTCGGGCACGTCGTGGGTGAACTCGGTGTAGCGGCAGTACGTCCGGTGGCGCAGGACGGCGTTGCGGCGGACATCCTCGGCGATCGCGATCCGGCCCCGGACAGCGAGCAGGTTGTCCTCGATCTCGACGTAGTCGCGGAAGAAGCCGGCACTCAGCCGGGCATCGACCAGCTCGACGAAGTGGCTGACGATGAAATCGAACAGCTGCGGCAGGGATGCCATGCTCGCCAGATCGTCACCCAGGGGCACGTCGAGGTCATAGGCGACGGCGAGCATCGTGAACAGGGTGCCGACCGGGACCTTGGGCCGGCACTCCAGCCGCCGCCCGGACGGCAGCGTGACGACGCCGACGAACTGGTTGCAGTTGACCGTGAAGCCGTCGCCATCCAGCGACCGGGCGAGGGTGATCCGGCTGGAGAGGTGGTCGCGCAGGTACCGCGCGTCCTCCGCCGCCAGCGCGACGGGGACAGTCTGGTACTCCCCGAGCGCGATGGTCTGATCGGGCAGCTGTGCCGTCATGCGGTCTCACCGACGTCGCCCGGCGTGGCCGGCGGAGATGCGAGCGGCGGCAGCAGGATCTCGAGCCTGAAGCCGTCGAGCGTCTGGTCGCCGCTGCGGGAGCCGTGGAAGTACTCCTCCAGCAGAGGGCGGATCGCCCGGTCCCAGACGCGGCGGAGACCAACCGCGGTCCCGATATCCGGCCGCATGAAGTAGCTGTGGCCGATCTGGAAGTCGGGCGCCAGGTGCTGCTGGATGCGGCTGTTGAGGGCGATGAACAGCCCGGCGATCTGCGCGGCGACAGCCGGTTCGATCTGTCCCTGCTGTTCCAGCCAACGCGTCAGGACCGGCGCCAGGCCATCGGCCATCGGGAGCAGCCGGTGGAAGTAGAACCGGCGGCGCAGGGCGTAGTCGATCAGGGCCAGCGAGCGGTCGGTGGAGTTCATCGTCCCGATCACGTAGAGGTTGGGCGGGATCGCGAGGAAGGCCTCGGCGTCGGAGGCGCCCTCGGTTCCGTACGGCAGCCGGACTCGTCGCTCGCGGTATTCCAGCAGGAGCAGCAGCTCACCGAAGATGCGAGACAGATTGCCGCGGTTGATCTCGTCGATGATCAGGACGAAGGCCTTGCCCGGATTGCTGGCGGCGGTCCGGCAGAAGCGGGTGAAGATGCCGGGCACGACGCGATACGTGAGTCTGCCATCGGCATCGGTGATCGGCCGGATGCCCTGGACGAAGTCCTCGTAGCCGTAGGACTGATGAAACTGAACCAGCTCGACCCGCTCGTCCGGATCGCCGTCGAACGAGTTCCCGGTCAGGTATCGGGCCAGCTTGTCGGCCAGCCACGTCTTGCCCGAGCCCGGCGGCCCCTCGAGGATGAGCTGCTTCTTGTCATGAAGCAGGTCGAGCAGGTCCTCGAGTTCGGGCCGGTCCATCAATGTCTCGCTGACGAGGCGTTCAAATGGGGGCGGTGGCGGTGGGGCTGATCCGGCTACCTGTGTAAACTGTTCAGCCGTGAGCTCTCGAATGTTCGCGTTGAATGCCATTCGGGTCTGAAGTTCCGGCGATAAGGTTGAAAACGGGGTCTGGACCTCGTACTCCCATTCAATTGCCCTCCGATGAGAAGTAGCTCGCGCTTCTGGGTCGTGCCCGTAATCACCTGTGATCGTGCCGACAGCGAGGGTTTGCTTCGCGTCGCAAGCCACCACCCGATCGCCAGGCCTCATCTCACCCCAGAACGACCACAGTTGATTGGTCGCGTATCCAACTTCTCGTCCTTGAGGGATGTCGTTGACAGGAATGTTCGAAAGTCATCTTTGCTGTCCAAGTGGGGAACTTCACGAAGATCACCGATTGCAGGCCACTCCGCAGCGATAATCCCTTCGTCCCGGAACATGGACCAAAGGCGCCCCCCGGCCCCAGCAGTTACCTTCCAGTACTGCACTGCTCGGGCTGGAGATGGAGCAATGTAGCCCGGCTGTGAGATGGTCCGTTCCAGCGCTTTATTCAGGTAGTCGACCATCTCTCGAGAGTGTGCAGAACCAAGGCCGGTTTGCGTCTTTACACCGCTCGCGAAGGTCCGGGTCATCGCCTGTTGAGCTTCCCAGACCGGACTCTGCACGTCCAGAAGGCGGTCGTAAGGCACGCGAACCCAGCGGGAATGGGGATAGGCCTTGGCGAAGGGAAGGGATTCCGGATCGAATTCAGAAGCGATAGTCTGAAGTTCCGTTATGGAATGAGTCAGAATATCGTTGATCGACAGAGCGAAGGCGAGGTGGCCAGCATTCATCGACGCAGCCGAGCTTTGCCCCACGTTGACTGCGATATAGCTGGTGGCGAGGGTAATGGACCAGCTCTTCGGATTGATGCCATCTGCCAGCTCGACAATGTCCGCCAGCACCGTAAGCGCACGCATGCGAATTGCTTCATCGGGGATCAGCATTTCCGCCAGCCGTTGCGGGGTAGGCTTGCCGGCCGGAAGCGGATCGGGCTTTTGTACGTGCTCTGGATCCCAGATCTTCCTGACCAACTCGTCATAGAAATCCATGTTCTGATCGCCGGTTAGATTGACCAGATCATTTCGAATCCTTCGAAGAGCAAGGTCGAGGTCGTTCTGGTCACCGGCGGCTTCCGGGAAGCCTGCGATTATGAGCTCCTTCTGTGAGGTCGTGGCGGTCCACTCGAAATCATCCGGGAACATGAGGTAGAGCAGGACGTGCCGACCATGGGACTTGATGCCCTCGTCCTCAGTGATCCGATACACCAACTGACGACATGCCTCGCTGTCGAACGGATCAGCCGCACCTCGTCGGATGGCGCGAAAGAATGCGAGGAAGAAGCGGAGGTACTCCCATTGGTAGAGGAGGAAGTACTGACCGGGCAGGCCAATGCCCTCATCGAGGGCGACGTCGAGTAGTGCCTGCGACTCCGCAGGGAGGGCCGTCGCCGCGCCGCGCCACAAAGCGATCTGCTGGACACTCTGGATTTTCTTCGCGCTCGAAACGGCAGCGGCTCGAGGGAACAACCAATAGAACGCATAGACATCCGCGGCGATGCGAATGGCATCATCGGGGAGGTCGGCAAGCTGTTTTTCCAGCGTCTTCAGAAACGAGGCCGTTCCTTCCGGCTTCTGAATTAGTAGCGCGTCAAAGACTGCGCTGATGTTCTCGTCGGTCCACGCCTGGTGCTCGGGCCAGAGGAAGGAGTTTCCCTCCACCAGGACCCGTTGACGAAACAGATCGGCCGCCATGTAAATCGGATCGCCCCATGCAACTCGCGCCATCGCGTTCTGACTCCCTAACTGATGATTAAACCATTCGTGAATGTTGTTCCCAACAGACCGCACGGTTCCGACACCGGGACGGCAACCACCTACGCTACCTTATACGCTGACAGCCCTGAACGAGACTCCGATCGAACTGTTCTTCGCACACCCGGCAAGGAGCAAACCATGACCATCCCCTCCCCCACCGAGCAACTCGTCTCCGTCGACTGGCTGGCGGATCACCTCGATCATCCTGGCGTTCGGGTCGTCGACATCCGGGGGTACGTCCGGACGACGGACCTCGGCGGCGGGCGGCAGCGGGCCGAGTACGCCGGAGCGCCGGAGGAGTACGCGGCCGGGCACATCCCCGGCGCCGTGTTCGTGGACTGGACCAGCGACATCACCGATCCGGACAACCTGGTCAAGGCGCAGCTGGCCGGGCCGGAGCGATTCACCGGGGCGATGGAGTCCCGCGGGATCGGCGACGACACCTTCGTGGTCAGCGTCGACCACGCCGGCGGCCATATGGCGACCCGGCTCTGGTGGGCACTGCGGGCTTACGGCCACGACCGGGTCGCGATCCTCGACGGGGGCTACGCCGCCTGGCGGGCCGCCGGCAAGCCGCTCAGCACGGACGATGTCACGCCGGACCGGGCGACCTTCACGCCGCGCTACCGGCCGGAACTCGTCTCCTCGATCGAGGGCGTGCTGCTGGCGACGGAGACCGGCCAGACTGCGATCGTCGACGCCCGCGACGCCGGTCAGTACGACGGATCGGTCCAGCGCGGCTCGCGCGGCGGCCACATCCCCGGCGCGATCAACATCCCGGCCAAGTCGCTGATGAACGCCGACGGCACCCAGAGGTCCGTCGATGAGCAGGCCGCGATCTTCGCCGGGGCTGGTATCACCGCCGGGACGCCGGTGGTCGCCTACTGCAACGGTGGCGTGACGGCGACGGCCGTCCTGTTCGCGCTGGAGCGGACCGCCCACACGAACTACGCCAACTACGACGGCTCCTGGAACGAGTGGGGCGAGCGCGACGACGTCCCGGTGGTGAATGGTCCGGAGTCGGGCGGCCGCTGATCTTCAGCGGTATTCGAATGCATTGTCTGACGTGGATCAAACCTGCTGCTCCCCTCTCCGGGCACCTGCGAGCCGAAGCCGCTTCAGCGGGTGAGCGAGCAGGTGAGCCGGAGAGGGGCTGGGGGAGAGGTCTGCTCCGCCGCCGATCAATTCCATTGCAATCCGCTTGACTCAGCAACGAGGGAGCGTCGAATGAGCGACCAACTCACCACCATCTCGCCACCTCACCGGACGCACACGTACCGATCTACGATCCGGTGGACGGGCGACCGGGGCAGCGGGACGTCCGGCTACCGGGACTACGACCGGCTCTACGACGTGCTGGTCGCGGGCAAGCGTCCAATTGCCGGCTCGTCGGACCCGATGTTCCGCGGCGACCCGGCCCGGCACAACCCGGAGGACCTGCTCGTCGCCTCGGTCTCCGCCTGCCACATGCTCTGGTACCTGCACCTCTGCGCCGACGCCGGGGTCATCGTCGTAGATTATGTCGACGACTGCGACGGCAGCCTGGCCGAGAACGCCGACGGCAGCGGCCGCTTCACCGCGATCACGCTCCGGCCGCGGGTCACGATCTCGGCCACGTCCGACCCGGACCGGGCAATCGCGCTCCACGCTGACGCCAACCGGATGTGCCCGCTGGCGGCCTCGATGGCCTTCCCGGTTCTGCATGAGCCGACGGTCGTCGTCGCGCCGGACGACAGCTACTGAGCGATCCTGAACGCTCCGGAAAACGTCGAACGCGCCCCGGAGCCAGTCCGGGGCGCGTTCGGTCTTGGGTGCCAAGGGCCGGACTCGAACCGGCGACCGCACGATTTTCAGTCGTGAGCTCTACCAACTGAGCTACCTTGGCGGAGCTCGCGCATTCCTGTTCTGGACGCGACCACGGCCCGGTGGGCGATAGAGGGCTCGAACCTCTGACATCCACGGTGTAAACGTGGCGCTCTACCGACTGAGCTAATCGCCCAGGCTGAGCCTGTCGCTCAGGTTGGCCCGACCGCCGTGGTCGGGCCGATGCGTCCGGTGCCCAGGAGAGGACTTGAACCTCCACGCCCTTGCGGGCACTAGCCCCTCAAGCTAGCGCGTCTGCCGATTCCGCCACCTGGGCAGGTGTTTGTACGGCGCGCAGGAGTATAGGAGCGCCGTTGTCGCGCCGTCAAGCGATCCGTCCGGCGATACGGCGCGGAACCGGGCGACCGGCCGCCATCGCGATGGATCGCCGCGGGAGCAGTGCCGCCGACGCGAACAGGACGAAGGCGACCAGCGATGACACGGTCCGGATGTCGTTCCAGCGCGACCAATCCCGGATGTATCCGTCCGTTAGCCCCAGGCTGGACGGGTCGAGCAGGCTGTATCCATCGAGGTCGTCATTGAGCGGGACGTTGAAGGCGACCGTGACGAGGAACGTCCCGACGAGATAGACAAGTCCCGCGGCAATCATGAGGGCGCTTCCGAAGCCGTCCCGACGCAGGATCCCTGTGATCATTGCCAGCGCCGCCAGGATCGCCGCGCCGAAGAAGCCGAGGCCGAACAGTCGACTGTCGACGGCGTCGTTGATGTTCTGCATCGCCGGGATCGCGACGAGCTGGTTGGTTGCGTCGAGCCCCGGCATCACGAGGACGCTGAAGGCGTAGAAGATGCCGCCCATCAGCCCGGCCCAGGGCATGGCCGCCACGGCGACCGTCCGTTCCAGCCCTTGTCCGAGCCGGGATGGCCGCTGGGCCACTGTGGTGTCGCTTGTGGGGGCGATAGCGGTGGAACGGCGAGTCGGTCGTTCGAGCAGGAGATTGTCGGTGGTGGTCATGTGGGACTCCTTCGACCCAAGCCATCAGCTGATTCCATTCACCGAATGTGGCCGGCGCGGCGGCCCGTTCGTAGGGGCGACGCTTGCGAGCCCGGCCGCCGCAGCGGCCATCGCCGCAAGGCGAGACCGTGCGTCGCCACTGGCCTGTTTCATCGAAACCGTCTGTCCTCGAATACCGGCACCGCTACGCTGTATTGCGCCTGCGGGCGCCGGTCACCGCAAGCGGATGACCCTACGGACGGGCCGTCTGGCACCGCTTCATGCGGGTAATATCCGCACCAGTCGTCACCGCGGTGTAGCGATGCTGTGGACGAACGGCGTGCGAGAGGGTGAGGCACGATGACGATTCCCGATATCCATCACGTCCTGGTCGCGATCCCCGTCGGCGGGGAGGAGACGGCGCGGCGGTTCTACGGCGACCTGCTCGGGCTGACGGAGGTCCCGAAGCAGGCCGACATGCGGCACCGCGGTGGCGTCTGGTTCCGGACCGGCAACATCGACTTCCACCTCGGCGCCGACCCCGACTTCCAGGCGGCCGCGAAGGCTCACGTCGCCTGGCAGGTCGATGACCTCGACGGGCTGCGGGCGCGGCTGTCCGGGGCCGGGTACGTCACGACCGATGATATCCCCCTCGACGGTTATCGCCGCTTCAAGGTCCAGGACCCGTTCGGCAACAGCGTCGAGCTGCTGGCGCCACTACCGGGGTGACGGTCGCCACCCCTTGGCCGCGTGCCCGTCTGGCTGGATGATCCCTCCAGATGCGATGACAGGAGCCGAATGAGCGAGGCCGGTGCCGCGTGATACGCTCACGACACAGCGCTTGTTCGATCAGGTCAGCCCCAACCAAATGGCAATGCCACGCGGTGCCAGGATGGAACCATGCTCTTCCCGAACGAGCGGCGCGTGCTTGATGTCGCCAACGACCTCGCGATCAGGCTCGGAGACAACCCCACGCATTCGGTCGCCGCAGCTGCCATGGATACCGCCGGTCACGTCCACACCGGCGTGAACGTCTTCCACTTCACTGGCGGACCGTGCGCTGAACTCGTCGTGCTTGGCGCGGCAGCCACCGCGGACGCGGGCCCCCTGATGACAATAGTGGCCGTTGGCGATGGTGGGCGGGAGGTCATTGCGCCGTGCGGGCGGTGCCGGCAAACACTCCTGGATTTTCATCCCGACTGCTTCGTCATCGTTCCCACACAGGGCGGTCCGGACTGCACGCCAATCCGCGAGCTATTGCCGTACGCCTATCGCTATCCGGACGCTGCACCAGCCCGGTTGGTGCGCTTCAACAGCCGCTACTACGACAGCATCGTGGCTGGAGTGAAGACCGCAACGGTCCGCTATCACGACCCGATCAACGCCGGACCAGCACTGCTCGTGTTCGAGGACGATGACGGGTATCGGCGCCTGCACGGCGTGATCGACCAGGTGGAATCCCGTCGCTTCGATGCACTGACCGAGGAGGATGCGCGCCTGGAAAACGCACCATCGGTGGAGGCTCTCCGGATCGGATTGCGGGGTCACTATCCCGGCATTGCGGACGACGCGATTGTCGATATCGTGCGGTTCCACCTCGATCGAGATGCCTCCCGGTGAAGGCACGGAGAGTCCATGGGCGCGCCTTCGCCCGACCCTTGCTCAGAAACGGATGGCGGCCATTCCGGGTAGGATGCCGACGGTCGCCACACGGCCGCGGTGATGCCGCGTTGCGTGCCGCCGAACGAGCCCGTCCCGATCGCCAGGCCCAGGAGCTCCGGATGCGCAGTCACCTCACTCACCTGGAATGCAGCAATTGTGGCACGACCTGCCCGGCTGATTGCCTCCAGACCGTCTGTCCCGTCTGCGGCAAGGTGCTCTATGCCCGCTACGACCTGGCCGCCGCGGCTGCGGAGATGACACCGGCGGCGCTGGCCGGACGGCCATGGAATCTGTGGCGCTACTTCGAGATCCTGCCCGTGCGGGACCCGGCCAACGCGCTCACCCTCGGGGAGGCCGGTACACCGCTCCTTCAGGCGCCAGCGCTCGGTCGCGTCGTCGGGCTGGACCGGCTGCTGGTCAAGGACGAGGGACTGAATCCCACCGGCAGCTTCAAGGCGCGCGGGCTCGGCATGGCTGTCTCCCGGGCGAAGGAGCTCGGGGCGGCGTCGGTCGCGATCCCGTCGGCGGGCAACGCCGGTTCGGCGATGGCCGCCTATGCCGCCCGCGCCGGATTGCCGGCCTGGGTCTTCATGCCGGCCGACGCGCCGGTGGTGATGAAGGCCGAGTGCGTCACCTACGGGGCGAAGATCTTTCTGGTCGACGGGCTCATCAACGACGCGGGAAAGGTCGTTCGGGAGGCCGGTCCGGTCCATGGCTGGTTCGATGTGTCGACGCTCAAGGAGCCGTACCGGGCGGAAGGCAAGAAGACGATGGGGCTGGAGCTGGCCGAGCAGCTTGGCTGGCGCGTCCCCGATGCGATCGTCTACCCGACCGGTGGCGGGACCGGCATCGTCGGGATGTGGAAGGCGTTCGACGAGCTGGAGACGATGGGCCTGATCGGGCCGAAGCGCCCGAAGATGATCGTCGTCCAGGCGGAGGGTTGCGCGCCGATCGTCCGTGCGTTCGAGGCGGGTGAGCGGCACGCCGAGCCGTGGCGGGGGGCGTCCACCGTCGCCGCCGGACTGCGCGTGCCGGTCGCGATTGGCGATTACCTGATCCTCGACGCGGTGCGGCAGAGTGGCGGCACCGCGCTGACGGTCTCCGAGACGGAGTTGATGGAGGGGGTGCGCCTTGCCGCGACCCACGAGGGCCTCTTCGTCTCGCCGGAGGCGGGCGCCGCCTTCGTCGCCACGCGCATCCTGCGGGAGAGCGGCTTCCTGCGCCAGGACGATGAGGTCGTCATCTTCTCGACCGGCAGCGGCATGAAGCACACCGACCTGGTCGATGTCGACCGGTTGCCGGTGCTCGATCCGAACGACGCCGATCTCGCGTCCACCATCACGACGGCGCTTGCGTGACCACAGTCGCCCCTCTCCGTTGGTTACGGACCGAGCAGGTCCGAGGGGCTACCCCGTTCAGAGCCCGGTGAAGAATCCGACCTGACTCGACGCGGACGACGATCTGAATCGGTGTTCAGACGCGTTGGCTGCCTCCGCTCGGGTGAGCCGCTCCCGCCCCTTGACCCGCAGTCCGAATGGCTGGACGATCCCTCCAGATGCGATGACAGAGGACCGGCGGCTGGAGGGGCTTCATGGCGATGACACTGACGGAGATGGGACTGGACGGGCGGGTCGTGGACCTGATGGCGCGGGACCGCGTGCCTGGCCTGACGATCGGCATCCTCGATGGGGGCGAGACGTCGTTCGCCGCCTACGGGGTGACGAACCTGGAGACCGGGATGCCGGTCGTCCCGGAGACGGTCATGCAGATCGGCTCGATCTCGAAGGTCTTCCTTGGCACCCTCGTCATGGGGCTGGTCGAGGAGGGCCGGCTGGACCTCGACCGGCCGATCGTCGAGCTGCTGCCCGGCTTCCAGCTGGCCGACGATGCGGCCACGCAGGTCATCACCATCCGGCACTGCCTGACCCACATGACCGGGTTCGAGGGTGACCGGTTCGACGACCACGGCCGGGGCGACGACGCCCTCGCCCGCTGCGTCGACGGCTACGCGACGCTGGCCCAGCAGCTCCCGCCGGCGACGACGTTCAGCTACTGCAACACCGGTTTCAACCTGGTCGGTCGCGTCGTCGAAGTCCTGCTCGGCCAACCGTACGAGCAGTCGATGCGGGAGCGCGTCTTCGCGCCGCTCGGCCTGACGCGGGCGACGTTCTTCGCCGACGAGGCGATCCTCCAGCATAACGCCGCCGGCCACCTGACGCCGCCGGATGGCGAGGACGCCATCGCCCGGCCCTGGCCGCTGGCCCGGAACGCGAACCCGGCCGGCGGGATCATAACCGACGTCGCCGAGCTGCTCCGCTTCGCCGCCGCCCACCTCGGGCTGATCGACGTCCCGGCCCCGTTCCCGTCCATGCCGACCCGGCTGGCGATGCGGGAGCGGCAGGTCGGGATCACCGCGACGACCGGGCGCGGGCTGACCTGGTCGCTGGAACAGCGGGCCGATGAACCGGTCTTCGGGCATGGTGGCGCGACCAACGGCTTCAAGGCGTCGCTGCTCCTGCTGCCGGAGCGCGGCTTCGCGATCGCGATGCTGACCAACGGCGAGAACGGCGTCTACACCGAGCGGGACGTCGAGCGGGCGATCCTGTCGGAGCGGTTCGGGATCGAGGACACCGACCCGGAGCCGATCGCCCTGGCGCCGGGCGTCGCCGGGACCGTCGCTGGGTACTACCACGCGATGCTGGCTGAGCTGACGATCGCCGGGGACGACGGGCTGACCGTGACGACCGTCGGGATCAACCCGTTCACCCATGAGCGGGGGACGGCGCTGACCGCGCCGATCGCGCCGGTCGGGGACGACACGTTCATCGTCAGCGAGGGCGTGCGGAAGGGCACGACGCTCCAGTTCCTCCCGGACGCCGATGGCCGACTCACGATGCTCCGGGCCGGTGGACGGGTCGCCCTCCGGGTCGACGCCTGAGGCCAAAGCTCTGTCGGTCATTGAGGGCGTGCTAAGATCGGACGGTTTCGGCGGCACAGGCTGTTCCCGCCAGCCGCCGACAACAGACCGCCATCATGACCGCCGCGATCGTTCCCGGTCCGTCATGACCGGGCGCGACCGCTCGATCGCACAACGAGGAGCAGACGCATGACGGCCGGACGATATGCGGGACGACCCAGAGTGACCGTCGTCGGGGCGGGGATGGTCGGCGGGACCGCCGCCCAACTGCTGGCCCAGCGGGACTACGCCGACGTGGTCCTGGTCGACATCGTCGATGGCCTGCCGCAGGGCAAGGCGCTCGACCTGGCGGAGGCCGGGCCGGTGCTGGGCTACGACACGGCCCTCACCGGCGCCAACGGCTACGAGGACACCGTCAACTCCGACGTCGTGGTGATCACCTCCGGGATCGCCCGCAAGCCGGGCATGAGCCGCGACGACCTCCTCAAGACCAACATGGGCATCGTCCGCTCCGTGACCGGGCAGGTCGTCGCGACGTCGCCGGAGGCGATCATCATCGTCGTCTCCAACCCGCTCGACGCGATGTGTCACGTCGCCTTCGACGCGGCCGGATTCCCCCGCGAGCGCGTGATCGGGATGGCCGGCGTGCTGGACTCGGCCCGCTTCCGGACCTTCATCGCCCAGGAGCTCGACGTCTCGGTCGAGGACGTGACCGGCTTCGTCCTCGGTGGCCACGGCGATACGATGGTGCCGCTGTCGCGCTACTCGACGGTCGCCGGCGTCCCGATCACCGAACTGATGCCGGCCGACCGGGTCAGGGCGATCGAGGAGCGGACAGCCAACGGCGGCGCCGAGATCGTCGGGCTGCTCAAGACCGGCAGCGCCTGGTACGCCCCCGGCGCCTCGATCGTCCAGATGATCGACAGCATCCTGCTCGACAAGAAGCGCGTCCTGCCGGCCAGCGTCCTTCTCCGGGGCGAGTACGGGATCGACGGGCTCTACGTCGGCGTACTGACCAAGCTCGGCGCCGCCGGGCTGGAGCAGATCGTGCCGCTCACCCTGACCGACGACGAGCAGGCCGCCCTCAACCGGTCCGCTGCCGCTGTCCGCGACCTTGTCGAGTCGATGGCCCGGATCGCCTCAGCCTGACGTCTGACGGCGGGTCCGGCCGCCCGGCCAAACCGCACACGCCCGTCACACGTCCGCTATGCCAATGTCACAGGTTCTGGCGACACTTCGGGTGTGGCGCCGTGTTTGCGCTGTAGTGCGTAGGGCCGAGCGAATCCGAGACCCAGTGCCAGCGACGTGCGGCGGGCAGAATCAGGACAGGTCGAGACACATGCCAGGTTTACCACTCCCCAAAGGCAAGTCGGTCGGCGTCATGGGCCGTCTGGCGCTATTCAACCAGTTGATCTCCATCGTCCGCGAGATGCGGGTCGATGAGGTCCGGCGCGACGCCGAGATGCGGCCCGTCATGCTCGTCGTCGGCCCCGACCGGGCCAGCGCGGCCGACCTCGGTCACCGGCTGGTCGGCTGGTCCGAGGACCGGGCGGTCTCGGTCAAGACGTTCGACGAGTCGATGGGCGACCTCAACCGGTTCGACCTGATCGTCGCCTACGATCCGGGCGAGGTCGGCCGGGTGGCCGACCTGCGGGTCAAGGCCGAGCGGCTTGGGACGCTGGCGGTCGTCGTCCGTCACGACGCGGCCGAGTTGAACGATGAGAAGGCGCTGGAGGCGACCCGCCGCCGGATCGTCGAGCTGCTCCCGGAACGGGCGATGGCCTTCGGCCGGGCCTTCCCACCCTTCCGGTCGGCGGCGATCGCCTCGATCGTGCAGTCGACGGCCCGGGCCAACGCCCAGTTCGCCCTGATCGCGAACATCCCGTCCGTGATCCCGATCGTCGGCTCGCTGTTCTCGGCCGGGGCCGACCTGCTCGTCCTGACCAAGAACCAGGTCCTGCTGCTGTTCAAGGTCGCCGCCATCCACGGCCGCGACCTGCGCGACACGACCGGCATCCTGCGCGAGATCATCCCCGTCGTCGGGTCCGGGCTGCTCTGGCGGACGCTGGCCCGCGAGGCGGTCTCGTTCCTGCCGCTGCTGGCCGGGACGATCCCCAAGGTCGCGATCGCCTACGCCGGTACCTTCGCCGTCGGCCGGGCGGCCGATTACTACTACCGGTTCGGCCACAAGCCGACCCGGGACCAGCGCCGCGAGTTCTACCAGCAGGGCCACCAGGATCTGCACGAGCGCAACCCGGACCTCGTCAAGCCGGCGAAGCCCGATGCATCGCCCAATGGCGTCAGCATCACCGAGGTCGCATCGCCGGGGACCGACCCGGTTCCGCCGAGCGCCCCCGACGTGACCGCCTCACATGGTGTTGACGGCTACACAAGCGAATCGGCCGGGGCCAGTACCGAGAGCCCGACCCGCCCCTCGTCGTAGGGGGAAGCTGGTGAGCGCCGCAGCTGTCGGCGATCAGACCCCTCCCCAACCCCTCCCCACTGCGGTGGACAGGGGCTTTCCGCTAATCCGCGCAGCGGCCCGTTTGTTGGGGTGTGGGCTTGCCCAACGCGGCCGCCGCGTCGGCCTTCGCCGAAAGGCGAGACTGGCTTCACCATCGAGGTGTTCTATCGAGACCGGTCGTTCCCGAAAACCGGAACCGCTGCCCGGTCCGGCGCCTGGCGGCGCGGCAGCCCAGCGAGCAAGGCCAGCGCAGCGAGAGTCATCTCCCTACGACGAACGGGCCGCCACAGCGGCCGGTCTCCTTTAGCGAAGCGACAGCGAGAGGCCGTACCAAACCTCAGCACCTCTTGACCGATGGCGTCACAGGGCAATCACGGAGCGGTCGTCTCCGGTCAGGTCGAAGACGAGAGTCCTCGCGGAGATGGCCTGGATCGCCGGGATGACGGCGGTGTGCGCCGGATGCGGCAGGTAGGCGTCTCGGGCGGCTTCGTCCACGAAGACCATGACGAAACCCTGATCGTAGCCCTGCCCGAGACCCTCCGGGCTCGCGTTCGCGCCCCAGTTCACCGAGTGGATCCCCGCGATGTGCGCCGGCAGGTCCAGAATTGCCTCGCGGAGCCGATCCCACTCATCCGGAGTGCTTTCCGGCCGCGATTCGAAGAGGACGATGTGATACAGCATGGAGTCTCCTCATCTGACAACGCACAGGGGCACCGCTGACGTGGTGGCCGCTACGGCTCAGCCCCGTCCGTCCCGGACCTGGCTGGCAGTGGCTCCCTCATCGCGGAGCGCCCGGTGATCATCGTCGGTCAGGGCGAAGACGAGCGTGTCGCGGGGCTCGCCGGATGGGGTGAGCGAATCCTTGCGGTGCGTCCCCTCGTGGACGAAGCCGAGCCGCTCCGGGATGGCGCGGCTGCGGATGTTCTGGGTGTCGCAGAGGATCGTCACCCGGCGAGCGTCGAGCTGCCCGAAGGCCAGACCCAGCAGCAGCCGGACGGCCTCGGTCATGTAGCCGTGGCCGGCGGCCGACGTCCGGAGCCAGTAGCCGAGCTCGAAGGCGCGTAGCCGCCAACTGATCGTGTGGAACCCGGTCCCGCCCAGATAGCGCCCGGTCGCCGTCTCGAAGACGCCGACGTTGAGCGAGTCGCGCCGGAGCCACTCCGCCGCCATCCGGATGCAGTAGTCGACTGCGTCGTCCTGCGTCCGCATCATCGGCGGCCAGTCCATCCAGACGTCGATCTCGGCCCGCGACTCGTCGATCGCCGCCTGCATCGCCGGGCCGTCGCCCGGCCGGAGCGGGCGCAGTGTGATCCGCTCCCCGACGAGCTCGGTCGGGAGCGGAATCAGCGTCGGGTAGATGTGCCTGCTCATGATCGATCCTCATTGGGTGGGGTCGGTGCCAGGCGGTCGTCGGTCAGCGCAGCATCAGGGTGATGTGATTCTGCCCCTGGACCACCTCGGCGATCACATCGAACAGGGTCGGCCCCTGACCTGCCTCAGCGTCCGCGATCAGCGCGTTCTGTTGGTCATGGCTGGATGCGTGTGCCGCTTCCCTGACACCTCGCAGATAGCGGAAGAGTGCCGCGTGATCGAGACGCAGTCGGCTCCGGTCGGTATCCCGCCAGACGATCTCGATCGGCTCTTCGTAGGCGAAGACACCGAACCCGCCGTGGAGGAGGTCGTTGACCGCGTCCAGGTTCCGGCCGAAGCCAACGAACCCCGGACAGAACAGTCGCTGGATCTCGTCATAGAAGGACTCGAGGTTATCGAAGCGACCGCCATCGATCGTGATGGTCTTCATCGTGTTCCCACAAGAAGGTGACAGGGCACGACGATCCAAAGCGCTGTGCAGACTGTCAGCCGACCGGCCCATTCGAATCAGTCCCGGATGCCGTAGGCGTCCAGCTTCTCCTGGAATTCCGGTAGTTTCAGGCCGAGCAAAGCGGCCGCCGCCATCCGGTCGCCCCCGGCCTGGCTGAGCGCCTCGTTCAACGCCTGGCGCTCGACGTCATGGACGAGGGACGCCAGCGTCGCGCCTTTGCGGACCCGCTGGCCGACGTCGATGAACCGGCGGTTGTCGGCGTCGGTCAACGCCAGATGCTCGTCGGTGATGACGCCGCCGCGGGACAGGACCGTGGCCCGCTCGACGACGTTCTCGAGCTGGCGGACGTTGCCCGGCCAGTCGTAGTCCATCAGATCGCGCAGGGCCGACTGGCTGATCCGGGACGGACCGGCCTGGGGCTGGTAGCGGTGCTTGTTGAGGAAGTGCTCGACCAGCAACGGGACGTCGTCGCGGCGGTCCCGGAGGGGCGGCAGGTAGATCGAGATGATGTTGAGCCGGTAGTAGAGGTCCTCGCGGAACCGGCCCTCCTCGATCTCCTGGGGCAGGACCTTGTTCGTCGCCGAGACGACCCGGGTGTCGATCCTGATCGAGATGCTGCCGCCGACCCGCTCGAACTCGCGCTCCTGCAGGATGCGGAGTAGCTTCTTCTGGGTGGACAGGCTCATCTCCCCGACCTCGTCGAGGAAGATCGTGCCCTTGTTGGCCATCTCGAAGCGGCCCTTGCGCTGGTTGACGGCGCCGGTGAACGAGCCCTTCTCGTGGCCGAACAGCTCGCTCTCCAGCAGCGTCTCCGGCAGGGCGGCGCAGTTGACCTTGACCAGCGGCCCACGGGCGTAGGTCGACATGTTGTGCAGGATGCTCGCGACCAGCTCCTTGCCGGTCCCCGTCTCGCCGGTGATCAGGACCGTCGCGTCGCTGCGGGCGATGCGGCCGATGGTCTTGTAGACCTCCTGCATCGCTGCGCTGTTGCCGATCATGATCTCGTTCGGGTCGCGCTCGCCGAGCCGAACCTGGAGCGTCTGGACCTGTTCGGAGAGCTGCTGCCGCTCGAAGAACCGCTGGACGGTCAGCAGGACGTGGTCGAGGTCGAACGGCTTGGTGATGTAGTCGTAGGCACCGAGCTGGATCGCCTCGATCGCCGTGTTGGAGGAGCCGAAGGCCGTCATGATGATGAACGGGAGGTGTAGCGTCTCGCCGGACTTGAGCGCGTTGCCGGTGTCCCGCAGGACGTCGAGCCCGCTCT
>JAABUS010002568.1_pt1 | contig 33830 bp, 36 predicted proteins | sample 5560161 | NCBI WGS metagenome assembly JAABUS01 (sample SAMN10711885, study PRJNA513376) | rock metagenome | isolation source: Antarctica rocks | place: Antarctica: Victoria Land, Trio Nunatak nord | collected 2016-01-04 | reverse complement strand
AGCCGGCCAAGCTCGAGACCGGAGTCAGCATCGCCGTACCGCTGTTCATCGGCACCGGCGAGAAGGTGCGGGTCGACACCCGGGACGGCCGCTACCTCGGCCGGGTCAACACCTAGGCGCCGGGGCCGTGGCCGCGCGTTCCAAGGCGCGCAAGCGCGCCGTCGACATCCTCTTCGAGTCCGAGCTACGCGGTACCGATCCGGTGCGCACGCTGGCGGACTGGCTGGCCAGGGCCGATCCGTCCGTGCCGGAGTACGCCGTCGAGCTGGTCGAGGGCGTGACCGCCCATCGGAGCGGGATCGACGACCTGCTCGGCCGCTACGCGGAGGGCTGGACGGTGGCCCGGATGCCTACCGTGGACCGGGTCGTGCTGCGGCTGGGCGCCTACGAGCTGCTGTGGTGCCCGAACGTCCCGGCTGCCGTGGCGATCAGTGAGGCGGTGACGCTGGCCGGAACGCTGTCCACCGATGAGTCACCGGCGTTCGTCAACGGGCTGCTGGCCCGGCTGCTGGAGCTGCGGCCGGAGCTGCGGCCGGAGCCCCCCGCCGGCGGCTCAGGCGGTGGCCTCGACGGCCCGGCGGGCGTCGGGCGCCAGGACGCCCCAGCCGATCAGCTGCTCGGTGAGCAGGCTGGGGCTCTGGTCATAGATCACCGCGAGTGACCGCAGGTCCTCCTGCCGGATCGAGAGCACCCGTCCGTTGTAGTCGCCGCGCTGGCTCTGGATCGTGGCGGCGTACCGCGCCAGCGGCCCGGCCCGCTCCGCCGGCACGGCGCCCAGCTGCTCGAGGTCGATGACCAGCCGCGGGGCCGGCTCGGCGGCCGCGCTCGACCCACCGTCCGGCAGCAGCTCGGCCACCGGTACGCCGTAGAAGTCGGCCAGCTCGGCCAGCCGCTGCACGGTCACCGCGCGGTCCCCGCGCTCGTAGGAGCCGACAACCACCGCCTTCCAGCGGCCGCGGGACTTCTCCTCGACCCCGTGCAGAGACAGCCCCTGCTGCGTCCGGATGGCGCGCAGCCGCGCGCCGAGAGCCTTGGCGTACTCCGTCATGGGTCGTCCCTAAGAGGTGGCGGTGGGGGCAGCTGATTACACTCCGTAACCGTATGCGGAGCGCTATCGAGAAACAAGGCTCCGTTCGGCCGCACTTCGCCGCGCATCCGGGCGCTGCGGGGACGACACCACCTCCAGGTACGCCGTCGCCTTGGCTGCTAAGTTGAGGCGGCGCCGGCTGGCGCCCCCGACATCCTTTAAGACCCGTCCGGTGAGGCGGGGAAGGAGGTCCGACCGTTGGTGAACAACGTCCAACCGACCCGCTCCGACCGGGCTCGTTCCGGTCGGCGGCCGGTCTCCGGGGATCCGGCGGCGGCTCGTCCCGTGCTGGAAGCGGCCGACGTCGCCCGCGCCCTGACCCGGATCGCCCACGAGGTGCTCGAACGCACCCGCGGCGGCACCGATGTCGTGGTGGTCGGCATCCCGACCCGCGGCGCCACCCTGGCCCACCGGCTCGCCGCCCGGATGACCTCGATCGAGGGCCGCCCGGTGCCCGTCGGCTCCCTCGACATCACGATGTACCGCGACGACCTGCGGCTGCGCGGCGTCCGCCCACTCGGCGACACGGACCTCCCGCCCGACGGGGTGGACGACAGGCTGGTCGTGCTGACCGACGACGTGCTGTTCTCCGGGCGCACGGTCCGGGCCGCCCTCGACGCCTTGTCCGATCTCGGCCGGCCACGAGCGGTGCAGCTCGCCGTCCTGGTCGACCGGGGGCACCGGGAGCTGCCGATCAAGGCCGACTACGTCGGCAAGAACATCCCGACCTCGCTGCAACAGACCGTGCACGTGCTGCTCGAGGAGAACGACGGCCGCGACGCCGTCCTGCTCGGTCCGGCCCACTTCAGCCGGCCGGAGGTGGCCGAGTGAAGCGGCACCTGCTCTCCGCGGCCGACCTCTCCCGGGACGAGGCGTTGCTGGTCCTCGACACCGCGGAGCAGCTGGCCCGGGTGGCGGACCGTCCGATCAAGAAGCTGCCCACGCTGCGTGGCCGCACGGTGGTCAATCTGTTCTTCGAGGACTCCACCCGCACCCGTACGTCGTTCGAGGTCGCGGCCAAGCGGCTCTCGGCCGACGTCATCAACTTCTCGGCCAAGGGCTCGAGTGTGTCGAAGGGGGAGAGCCTCAAGGATACCGCGCTCACCCTCGAGGCGATGGGCGCGGACGCCGTCGTGATCCGGCACGCCGCGTCGGGGGCGCCGCACCGGCTGGCCACCTGGATCTCCGGCTGCGTGGTCAACGCCGGCGACGGGACGCACGAACATCCGACCCAGGCCCTGCTCGACGCCTTTACGATGCGCCGCCGCCTGGGACGGGTGGAGGGGCTGCGGGTCACGATCGTGGGCGACGTCCTGCACAGCCGGGTGGCCCGGTCGAACGTGCTGCTGCTCGAGCGCCTGGGTGCCGCGGTGACCCTCGTCGCGCCGCCGACCCTGTTCCCCGTCGGCGTGGACGACTGGCCGGCCGAGATCAGCTACGAGCTGGACGGCGTGCTGCCCAAGAGCGACGTGGTGATGATGCTGCGGGTCCAGCGGGAGCGGATGAGCGCGGCGTTCTTTCCCAGCGCCCGGGAGTACAGCCGCCGCTACGGCCTCGACGCGGCGCGGATGGCGCTGCTGCCCGACGAGGCGATCGTCATGCATCCCGGGCCGATGAACCGCGGCATGGAGATCGCCGCCGAGGTGGCCGACTCGGTGCGGTCCACGATCGTGGAGCAGGTGGCGAACGGCGTGAGCGTACGGATGGCGGTGCTCTACCTGCTGCTCGGTGGTACCGGCCAGGAGCAGGAGGCCGCGGAATGAGCGGGTGGCTGATCCGCGGGGCGCGGGTGCTCGGCGGCGCGCCGACCGACCTGCGGCTGGCCGACGGTGAGATCGCCGAGGTGGGATTCGGCCTCGGCGCGGCCGGCGCGCGGGTGCTCGAGGCCGAGGGGCTGGTCGCCCTGCCCGGACTGGTCGACCTGCACACCCACCTCCGGGAGCCTGGCCGGGAGGACGCCGAGACGATCGAGTCCGGCACCCGGGCCGCGGCGCTCGGCGGCTTCACGGCCGTGCACGCGATGGCCAACACCGACCCGGTCGCCGACGTGGCCGGGGTGGTCGAGCAGGTCTGGCGCCTCGGGCAGCAGGCGGGGCACTGCGACGTGCACCCGGTCGGGGCGGTCACCGTCGGCCTGGCCGGCCGGACGCTGGCCGAGCTGGGCGCGATGGCCGACTGCGCCGCCCGGGTCCGGATCTTCTCCGACGACGGCCACTGCGTGGATGACGCCGTACTCATGCGCCGGGCGCTGGAGTACGTCAAGGCCTTCGGCGGGGTGATCGCCCAGCATGCGCAGGAGCCGCGGCTGACCGAGGGCGCGCAGATGAACGAGGGCGTCCTGTCCGCACGGCTGGGGCTGACCGGCTGGCCGGCGGCCGCGGAGGAGTCGGTGATCGCCAGAGACTGCCTGCTGGCTGCCCATGTGGGTTCTCGGCTGCACGTCTGTCACGTCTCGACGGCCGGCTCGGTGGAGATCCTGCGCTGGGCCAAGGCCAAGGGATGGCTGGTGACCGCGGAGGTTACGCCGCACCACCTGCTGCTGACCGACGAGCTGGCGACGACGTACGACCCGGTCTACAAGGTCAACCCGCCGCTGCGGACGGCCGAGGACGTCGAGGCCCTTCGGGACGCACTCGCCGACGGCACCATCGACGCGGTCGCCACCGACCACGCGCCGCACGCTCTGGAGGACAAGGAGACCGAGTGGAGTGCGGCGGCGTTCGGGATGCTCGGGCTCGAGACGGCGCTGAGCGTCGTGGCCGAGGCGATGGTGGCGTCCGGGCGCCTGGACTGGGCCGGGGTCGCCGACCGGATGTCGGTCCGGCCGGCGCGGATCGGCGGCCTGCCAGCGCACGGCCGCGCGCTCGAGCCGGGCGCACCGGCCAACCTCGTGCTGGTCGATCCGGCCGCCCGGGTCGTCATCGACCCCTCCGCGCTCGCCTCGCGCAGCCGCAACACGCCGTACGCCGGCCGGGAGCTGCCGGGTCGGGTGCTGGCCACCTTCCTGCGGGGCCGGCCGACGGTTCTCGACGGGAAGCCCGCGTGAGCGACTCGCCGAGCGGGGGGACGCTCGTTGCGGTCGCCGCGGTGGCGGCCTTCACGATCGTGGCGCTGGTGCTGCTGGCGCTGGCCGTCGCGCGGGCCGGCTAGGCGGGCCGCATGCCGCCGGTCCAGGTCCGCGGGGAGGTGCTCGCCGTCCGCTCGGTGGGTGCCTACGTGTCGATGACCGTGGTGGCCACCGGCATCGCCGACGCGGCCCGGCCGGGGCAGTTCGTGGCCGTCGCGGTCGGCGGCGAGGACTCCGCGCTGCTGTTGCGGCGCGCGTTCTCGATCTATCGGGTTGCCGCGCGCGGGACCTACGGCGGGACGGTGGAGTTCGTCTTCGCGGCCACCGGCACGGGGACCCGCTGGCTCGCCGGGCGCCGGCCGCACGACGCCGTCGACCTGGTCGGCCCGCTCGGCCGGCCCTTCCTGCTGCCGCGCGACCCGGCGGTGGTGACGCTGGTCGGCGGCGGCTACGGCAGCGCGCCGCTGTTCCCGCTGGCCGAGGCGCTGCGGGCCCGGGGGTGCCGGGTGCACTTCGTGCTGGGCGCCGGTAGCGGTGACCGGCTCTTCGGCGCGCTGGACGCGAAGCGGATGGCGGCCGGCGTTGCCTTCACCACCGTCGACGGTTCGGTGGGGCAGCAGGGCCTGGTCTCCGACGTGCTGCCCGGCGTACTCGCGAGGAGCCGGTCCGACGTCGTCTACGCCTGCGGCCCCATGGGGATGCTGGCCGCGGTCTCCGCGGCGGCGCTCGACGCCGGAATCCCGTGTCAGGTGGCGGTCGAGGAGGCGATGGCCTGCGGAATCGGGGTCTGCATGACCTGCGTGCTGCCGGTGGTCGGCGAGGACGGCGTGACCCGGATGGTGCGCTCCTGCGTCGAAGGCCCGGTGTTCGCCGGCGAGCGGGTGCGCTGGGGTGAGGTGGGAACCGTCCCGGCCGACACCCTGGGTGCACCCGTCGCCCCGCAGCCGGTGGGGGTCGACCGGTGAGTCTCACCCGGCTCGTGGCTCCGGCTCCGACTGGGGCTCCGGCTCCGACTGGCGCTGCGGTGCCGGTGGACGAGGTGGACCTGACCACGGTGCTGGCCGGGGTCGCCTTCGCCAACCCGGTGTTCACGGCGTCCGGGTGCGCGGCGGCCGGGCAGGAGCTGAGCCAGTTCTTCGACATCGCCAAGCTCGGCGGGGTGGTGACCAAGTCGATCCTGCTGGAGCCGCGTGCCGGCCGGCCCACGCCCCGGATGGCCGAGACCCCGAGCGGGATGCTGAACTCCATCGGCCTGCAGGGGCCGGGCATCGACGCGTTCCTCGATCGGGACCTCCCCTGGCTGGCCGAGCGGGGGGCCCGGGCGGTCGTCTCCATCGCCGGCAGCCGGGTCGAGGACTACGCCCGGCTGGCCGGCCGGTTACGCGGGCGACCGGTCGACCTGCTCGAGGTCAACGTCTCCTGTCCCAACGTCGAGGACAGAGGGGCGGTGTTCGCCTGCGACCCGGCAGCCGCCGCGGACGTGGTGACCGCCGTACGCCGCACCGCGCCGGCCGGCGTACCGGTCTTCGTCAAGCTCTCGCCCGACGTCACCGACATCGTGGCGGTCGCCAAGGCCTGCGTGGAGGCCGGCGCGCACGGGCTGTCGGTGATCAACACGCTGCTCGGGATGGCGGTCGACACGACGACGTTCCGGCCGGTGCTCGCCGGGGTCACCGGCGGCCTGTCCGGTCCGGCGATCCGCCCGGTCGCGGTGCGCTGTGTCTGGCAGATCTCCGCGGCGCTGCCCGGCGTACCGATTCTCGGCATGGGGGGCATCCGGACCGGCCTGGACGCGCTGGAGTTCCTGCTGGCGGGTGCGTCGGCGGTCTCGGTCGGTACGGCGATCTTCGGCGACCCCCATGCGCCGGTGCGGGTGCTCGCCGAGCTACGGACCGCGCTGGCCGAGCGGGGCATCTCGCGGGTGGCCGATGTCGTCGGGCTGGCGCACCGGCCGCCGGCACCCGCGGGTAGCGCCGGCCCGGAGCCTCCTGGCGCCGCCGATACGACCCCGGAGCCGCCGGGTGCGGCCCGGCCGGCCCCGGAGGAGCAGCCGTGACCGCCGCCCCCGACCCTGGAGGAGCAGCCGTGACCGCCGCCCCCGACCTGCCCGGGGCGCGGGAAGCCGGTGCGTCCCGCCCGCCCGTCGCGGTGGCCCTGGACGCCCTCGACGTGCCGACCGCCCTCCGGTGGACCACCGTGGTCGGGCCGCACGTCGCGGCGGTCAAGGTGGGGCTGGAGCTGTTCTGCCGGTTCGGGCCAGCGATGGTGACGGAGATCCGCGGCAGGACCGACGCGGACCTGTTCCTGGACCTGAAGCTCCACGACATTCCCGCCACCGTTGCCGGCGCCGCCCGCGCGGTTGCGCCGCTTCGGCCGCGGTACCTCACCGTGCACGCCGTCGCGGGACAGGCGTCGGTGCGGGCCGCCGTCGACGCGCTGCCGGACGTCGCCATCGCCGCGGTCACCGTGCTGACCTCTATGGGCGCCGACGACCTGGACGCCATCGGGCTGGCTGGTCCGCCGCTCGACGCCGTACGCCGGTTGGCCGTCCTCGGCGTGGCCGCCGGCGCCCGGGCCGTCGTCTGCTCGCCGGCCGAGGTGGCCGCGGTGCGCGCCGAAGTCGGCCCGGACATCACCCTGATCACGCCCGGCGTCCGGCCGGCCGGCACGCCGGTGCAGGACCAGGCGCGGGTGGCGACGCCACGGCAGGCCCTCGACGCTGGCGCCGATCTGCTGGTGATCGGCCGGCCGATCACCGGTGCGGGCGATCCCGGCGCGGCGGCCGCCGCCATCGCCGCCAGCCTGGCTCACTGACCCGCACGTGGCGCACTGACCCGCAAACGTTGCCGGACGGCCCCGGTTGTCGCTAGGTTTCCGCAGCCCGCTGTACGAGTCGAACCGGCGGTGGGCTTGGCCCTGACTTGCCCGCACATCGCACCGAGGTGAACGCAGTGACCCTCCCGTCTCTGACCCCCGAGCAGCGCAGCGCCGCCTTGGCCAAGGCGGCGGAGGCTCGTCGGGCCCGCGCCGAGCTCAAGAGCAAGCTCAAGTCCTCGGGCACCTCGCTCTCCCAGGTGCTCGCCCGCGGGGAGACCGACGAGGTGATCGGCAAGATGAAGGTCACGGCGGTGTTGGAGGCCATGCCCGGAGTCGGCAAGGTCCGGGCCGCACGGATCATGGAGAAGCTCGGCATCTCGCCGGCACGACGGATCCGCGGCCTCGGCGCCAACCAGCGTGCTGCGTTGCAGCGGGAGTTCTCCGCCGGTGACGCCGGCGCCTGACGCCGGCACACCCGCCGTGCCGCCGGCGCCCGACACCGGCCGACTCACCGTTCTGTCCGGTCCCTCAGGGGTCGGCAAGGGCAGCGTCGCGGCCACCGTCCGCCGGCGGCATCCCCAGGTGTGGCTGTCGGTCTCCGTGACCACCCGACATCCCCGGCCGGGGGAGGCCGACGGCGTGCAGTACCGGTTCGTCCTCCCGGCGGAGTTCGAGCGGATGGCCGCCGCGGGTGAGCTGCTCGAGCACGCGCAGTACGCCGGTCACCGCTACGGCACGCCGCGCGCCCCGGTGCTCGAGCGGCTGGCGGCTGGCGTACCGGCCCTGCTCGAGGTCGAGCTGCAGGGGGCCCGCCAGATTCGGGCTGCGCTGCCGGACTCGAGGTTCGTCTTCCTGGCCCCGCCGTCGTGGGAGGAGCTGGTCCGCCGGCTCACCGGCCGGCACACCGAGGACGCGGACGTCGTGCACCGGCGGCTGGAGATCGCCCGGGATGAGCTGGCCGCCGAGCGTGAGTTCGACGAGGTGGTGATCAACGACACGGTCGAGTCCGCGGCTGACCGGCTGGTAGCCTTGATGTCGATCTCCGACTGAAGGGCCCCGCCGTGTCCGGCACCGCACCCGCACCCGAAGGCATCACCAACCCGCCGATCGACGAGCTGCTCGAGGCCACCGACTCGAAGTACAGCCTGGTCATCTACGCCGCCAAGCGGGCCCGCCAGATCAACGCCTACTACTCCCAGCTGGGCGAGGGCCTGCTCGAGTACGTCGGCCCGCTGGTCGAGACGCAGGTGCACGAGAAGCCGCTGTCGATCGCGCTGCGGGAGATCAACGGCGGGCTGCTCTCGCACGAGTCGGTCGAGGCCTAGCACCCTCGCCATGCCGGATGACGCGGGGCGCCCCCGGGTCGTCCTCGGCGTGGCCGGCGGCATCGCGGCCTACAAGGCCGTGGAGCTGTTACGGCTGCTCACCGAGAGCGGGCACGCCGTTCGCGTCGTTCCCACCGACAGTGCGCTGCGGTTCGTGGGAGCCCCCACCTGGGCCGCCCTGTCCGGTGCGCCGGTGGCGAGCGGCGTCTGGGACGAGGCCGAGTCCGTGCCGCACGTGCGGCTGGGCCGCGAGGCCGAGCTCGTCGTCGTCGCGCCGGCCACGGCCGACCTGCTCTCCCGCGCCGCCACCGGCCGGTCCGACGATCTGCTCACGGCCACCCTGCTGACGGCGCGCTGCCCCGTCGTACTAGCGCCGGCCATGCACACCGAGATGTGGGAGCACCCCGCCACCCGGGACAACGTCGAGCTGCTGCGGTCCCGTGGTGTCGTCGTACTCGAGCCGGCGGTGGGGCGGCTGACCGGCGCGGACTCCGGCCCCGGCCGGTTGCCGGACCCCGCCGAGATCGCCGCCGTCGTACGCCGGGTGCTCACCCGCGGCGCCGACGGCGCCAGGGTGGCCGACCTCGCCGGCCGGCGGGTCGTCGTGTCAGCCGGCGGCACCCGCGAGCACCTGGACCCGGTGCGGTTCCTCGGCAACCGATCCTCGGGGCGGCAGGGCTACGCGCTGGCGCGGACCGCCGCCGCTCGTGGCGCCGAGGTGACCCTCGTCGCCGCCAACGTCGGGCTATCGGACCCGGCCGGGGTGAAGGTGGTCCGGGTGGTCAGCGCGGAGGAGCTCCGCACGGCCGTGTCGGAGGCGGCCGCGGGGACGGACGCCGTGGTGATGGCCGCGGCGGTCGCCGACTTCCGACCGGCCGTCCGGTCCGCGACCAAGATCAAGAAGTTCGATGGCGAACCGGCGCCGGTCGCGCTGGTGCGGACCGCGGACGTGCTCGCCGAGCTCGTCGCCGTACGCCGTGCCGGCCAGGTGCTGGTCGGGTTCGCCGCCGAGACCGACGACGTGCTTGGGCACGGACGGGCCAAGCTGGCGGCCAAGGGCTGCGACCTGCTGGTGGTCAATCGGGTGGGCGAGGGGGTCGGCTTCGAGGTGGAGATCAACTCGGCGGTGATCCTCGCCGCCGACGGCTCGATGACCGATGTACCGCTGGGCTCCAAGGACGCCCTCGCCGACGTGGTGTGGGACCTCGTGCGGGACCGGCTGCCGCCCGGCTGACTGTTCCGCAGCTCTCCCGGTGGTCAGCGCCGGGGGCCGGCGGGGGACCCGCCGCCGAGAGGCCCCGGAACGAGGCTGCGGTCGCCGCCACCAGCACCGCGCCGCCCAGCAGGAACGGAGCGTGCAGCCCGTAGTCGTGGGCGATGACACCGCCGGCTCCGGCGCCGAGCGGCATGGCGGAGAGCCCGACGACGCGGTAGCTGCTGGTCACCCGACCCAGGAGCGCTGCCGGCACGACCGCCTGACGGTAGGAGATGGTCACCACGTTCCAGGTCGCGTTCGAGGCGCCGATGACGGCCATGGCGGCCACGGCCACGGTGACCCTGGAGCTCAGGCCGGCGGCCAGCAGCGCGCCGGCCTGGCAGAGAGCAGCCGCGACGACGACTGCCGGCAGCCCGACCTGCCTGCGGACCCTCGGCGCCACCAGTGTCCCGAGGATCGCGCCGAGGGCCAGGGTGACCAGCAGCGCGGTGTATCCGTAGTCGGACAGGCCGAGGACCTGGCGCGCGAAGAGCACGAGAACCGCCTCGCCGGCCGCGAGCGTGCCGTTGATCACCACGAGCAGCAAGCAGGCCGAGCGAAGGAACGGCTGGCGCCAGAGCCAGCCCAGGCCCTCGGCGATGTCGCGTCCCAGGTGCGCGGCGCCGACGTTGGGGGTCGGTGCGAAGTCGCCGGCCAACGACCGGATCAGAGCCGCTGCGACGGCGAAGGTGACGGCGTCCACCGCGAAGGGCACGTGGTGGCCGAGTCCGTAGAGCGCGGCTCCGAACGGTCCACCGACCAGGGTCGCGTTGATCGTCAGGACCGACTGGAGCCAGGCGTTCGCGCTCTCCAGCTGGGGCGCCGGCACGACCATCGGCAGGATCGCGGAGGCGGCGTTGTCGAAGCCGGTCTCGACGACGCCCAGCACGAAGGAGACGCCGGCCAGTGCGGCGATCTGCCCACCCTGCGCCAGAACGAGGAGCGAGAAGCCGGCAACGAGAGCCGCCCGCAGGAGGTCGCTCCGCCACATCAGCGCGCGGCGGTCCGTCCGATCGACCACCGCCCCGCCAAGGAGACCGAAGAGTGGCCACGGCAGGTAGCCGGCGAGGAAGACGAAGGCCACGGACCGGGGGTCGGAGGACAGCCCGGCGGCGAGGAGCGGAAAGGCGACGTAGCGAAGGCCGTCGCCGAGTGCGGAGACCGCGGAGGCCGCCCACAGCGTCCAGAACGGCGTCGGCAGTCGCCGCCCGGCGTTCACCGGCCCTCGGCTCTGGCCAGGTCTCGTCAAGGCCGCTGCTCGAGCCGACCCAGCCGCGTGCGGATCTCCTCGAGCGTGGCGGACAGCGCGCTCCCAAGGCCGACGCCCGCGTGAGCGCGCCCATAGGCGGCTGCCGCCGCGCCGGCCCTCGTCGCACTGGCGACCGTCGCGGCGTCCGCACCGAGGTCTGCCAGCAGCCGTGCAGCCGGACCGCCGGGGTCGTCGGCGATCGCCAGCAACAGGTGCTCGCAACCGACGTGGCGGTTGCCGAGGTCGGCGGCCACGCCGGCCGCACGCTCGACGTACCAGCCGAGGTCGTGCGCCCCGGCCGCCGTACGGGCGCGGTGCCGGTCGTCCCGCGACAGGGCTTCGCTCAGCCGCTGGGGCGTCACGCCGAGGCTGGCGAGTACGACGAGCGCCAGGTTGCCACCCTCGGCCACGAGGCCGGCGAGCAGCTCCAACCCTCCTGGCCCACTCGCTCTCACGTCCTCGGACCGCCGGCGAGCCTCGTGCAGGGCCACCCGGGCGCGGTTCGTCAGGACGCCCTCGAGATCGTGCACCGCCGCCGTGCCAGTGCGGTCGAACTCGCGGAGCTCGTCGCGAGGCTGCAACGCCTCCGTCAGGGCGGTCTGGCACACCGCCGACACGGGGACGGCGGACTCCTTCACCGCCTGAGCGAGCCACGTCGGCAGGTACACGTTGATCTTCGGCACCCACGCCTCCCGATCTCCGCGTCCGGGGTTACAGCATGGGGTTATACCAGGCTGTCGGTAGCACTCATGTGGTTGTCGGCGCCGTTGGTTCTAGACTGCGGTCGCCAGCCGCACCCTCGGCCCCCGCATCGGCCGCCCGTCACAGCAGGGAGACCCGTTGTCCCGGCGCCTGTTCACCTCGGAGTCCGTCACCGAAGGACATCCGGACAAGATCGCTGACCAGATCAGCGACTCGATCCTCGACGCGCTGCTCAAGGACGACCCCCGGAGCCGGGTCGCCGTCGAGACGCTGATCACCACGGGACAGGTGCACGTCGCCGGCGAGGTGACCACCGAGGCCTACGCCGACATTCCGGCGATCGTGCGAGAGCGCATCCTCGACATCGGCTACGACTCGTCCAAGAAGGGCTTCGACGGCGCCTCCTGTGGCGTCTCGGTGTCCATCGGCTCCCAGTCACCCGACATCGCCCAGGGCGTCGACGACGCCTATGAGTCCCGGGTCGAAGGTGACGACGACGAGCTGGACCGGCAGGGTGCCGGCGACCAGGGGCTGATGTTCGGCTACGCCTGCGACGACACGCCCGAGCTGATGCCGCTCCCGATCGCGCTGGCGCACCGGCTCGCCTACCGGCTGACTCAGGTGCGCAAGAGCGGCACCGTTCCCTACCTGCGGCCAGACGGCAAGACCCAGGTGACGATCGAGTACGTCGAAGGCCGGCCGGTGCGCCTGGACACCGTGGTGGTCTCCAGCCAGCACGCCGGCGACATCGACATCGAGGGGCTGCTCAAGCCCGACATCGCCGAGCACGTGATCGGCCCGGAGGTGGCCGCGGTCGGGATCGAGAGCGACGGCTACCGGCTGCTGGTCAACCCCACCGGCCGGTTCGAGGTCGGCGGTCCGATGGGCGACGCCGGGCTGACCGGCCGCAAGATCATCGTGGACACGTACGGCGGCATGGCGCGGCACGGCGGCGGCGCCTTCTCGGGCAAGGACCCCTCCAAGGTGGACCGCTCGGGTGCCTACGCCATGCGCTGGGTGGCCAAGAATGTGGTCGCGGCCGGGCTGGCCACCAGGTGCGAGGCCCAGATCGCCTACGCCATCGGCAAGGCGCACCCGGTGGGTCTGTTCGTCGAGACGTTCGGAACGGAGACGGTGCCGGTCGGGAAGATTCAGGACGCTGTCGTGTCGGTCTTCGACCTGCGCCCGGCCGCCATCATCCGCGACCTGGACCTGCTCCGACCGATCTACGCGCAGACCGCGGCGTACGGCCACTTCGGCCGCCCGGACCTCGACTTCACCTGGGAGGCCGTCAACCGCGTCGAGGCACTGCTGGCTGCGGTCGGCGCCTGAGCACTGGCGGCCCCGCACCCCACGCGCGCGTTCCGGTCGCCGCGGCACGCCACCACCCGTTGTCGACTGATCACCGGTGGCCGGCCGGTGGACAATCGCAGCCGGTGGTCACAGCGGTCTGTTACCACTGACTGGTGCTCCTGCCCGCCGAGCCCGGCTCGCCGCCGCCTGCCGTGTCGCTGCCGGTGGCCCGGGTTGCGGTCGACGTAGCGCTGGCGCACCTCGACCGGCTCTTCGACTACTCCGTGCCCGAGAACATGGCCGCCGCGGCGACCCGGGGCGCCCGGGTGCGGGTGCGCTTTGCCGGGCAGCTGGTGGGCGGCTTCGTGGTCGATCGGGTGGCGGAGAGCGGACACGACGGCCGGCTGGCCCCACTGGCCCGGGTGGTGTCCGCCGAGCCGGTGCTCAGCCCCGAGGTGGCCGGGCTGGCGCGGGCGGTGGCCGACCGCTACGCCGGCACACTGGCCGACGTGCTGCGCCTCGCGATCCCACCGCGGCACGCCAGGGTGGAGGCAGTCGCCTCCGCCGAGCCGCTACCGTCGCCGCCGGTGCCGGCGCCCGAGGCGTGGGCCGGCTACCGGTCCGGGGAGACGTTCCTGAGTGCCCTTGCAGCGGGGAGGCCGCCGCGGGCGGTCTGGACGGCGCTGCCCGGGCCGGGCTGGCCGGCGGAGCTGGCGGCGGCGGTCCAGGCGACCCTCGCCGGTGGCCGGGGGGCGGTGGTCGTCCTGCCCGACGGCCGCGACGTGGCCAGGCTGGACTCGGCGCTGCAAGCCGCTCTCGGAACCGGTCAACACGTGGCGCTGACCGCCGACCTAGGGCCGGCCGAGCGCTACCGACGCTGGCTGGCGGTCCGTCGCGGCACGGTACGGGCGGTCGTGGGCACCCGGGCGGCCGCGTTCGCACCGGTCGCGAACCTCGGCCTGGTCGCCGTCTGGGACGACGGCGACGACCTGCACTCCGAGCCGCGGGCGCCTTATCCGCACGCACGGGCCGTGCTGGTCCTGCGCGCGCACCGGCAGGGTGCGGCGGCCCTGATCGGCGGGCTGGCGCAGACGGCCGAAGGCGCAGCCCTGCTCGCCGCCGGCTGGGCCCGGCCGCTAGCACCATCGGTCGCGGCGGTTCGCGCCCGCGCGCCGCGGGTGCAGCCCGCCGGTGACGAGCTGGAGCGGGCCCGCGACCCCGCGGCGGCCTCCGCCCGGTTGCCGTCGCTGGCCTGGACGGCGGCCCGCGAGTCCCTGGCGGCGGGAGCGCCGGTGCTGGTTCAGGTTCCGCGGCGCGGATATCAGCCGGCACTGGCCTGCGGTCGTTGCCGGGCACCCGCGAGGTGCGTCTCCTGCGCCGGTCCCCTCGGCCGGGCGCTGGCTGCCGCCGACGCGCTGCCCGCCTGCCGCTGGTGCGGACGCCCGGCCATCGGGTGGAGCTGCCCCGACTGCGGCGCCACGGCGCTGCGCGCCACCGTGGTAGGCGCCCGTCGTACGGCGGAGGAGCTGGGCCGGTCCTTCCCGTCCACGCCGGTCCGCACGTCCGGCGGTGATTCGGTGCTGGCGACCGTCGCCGCCGGGCCGGCCCTGGTGGTCGCCACCCCCGGCGCCGAGCCGCTGGCCGAGGGGGGCTACGGCGCCGTTCTGCTGCTCGACGGCTGGGCACTGCTCACCCGGCCGGACCTGCGAGCCGGCGAGGAGACGCTCCGCCGGTGGTTGGCGGCGGCCGCGCTGGCACGCCCCGCCGGCGACGGCGGCCGGGTGGTGGTGATGGCCGACGGCGGCCTGCGCCCTGTGCAGGCCTTGCTGCGATGGCAGCCCGGGTGGCACGCCGACCGCGAGCTGGCGGAGCGGACCCTGCTGGGATTTCCGCCCGCGGTGCGGATGGCGTCGGTCAGCGGCACCCGGGCCGCGGTCGGCGACCTGCTGGCCGAGATCGATCTGCCGCCGTCGGCGCAGGTTCTCGGACCGGTGCCGACCGCGTCCAATCCCCGCCGGGCGCAGGAGCAGCAGCAGGAGCGGGCCCTGGTCCGGGTCCCCCGCCACCACGGGGGCCGGCTCGCCGCGGCGCTGCGCGCGGCCCTCGCCGTCCGCACGGCCCGCAAGGCGGTGGACAGTGTCCGGGTCCAGCTCGACCCGCTCGACCTGCTGTGAGCAGCCGGTCCCCCCGACCGCTCCTAGACTGAGGCGTACTCCGACGTACGGGAAGTCGAGGAAGTCCGTGGCCCTGCGATCCGTCCGGCTCTTCGGCGACCCCGTGCTGGCTACGCCGGCAGAGCCGGTGACGACGTTCGACCAGGAGCTGCGCTGGCTCGTCGGCGATCTCATCGACACGATGCGCGACGCGCCGGGGGCGGGGCTGGCCGCTCCCCAGATCGGCATCGGGCTGCGGGTCTTCGCCTACGACGTCGACGACGTGGTGGGACATCTCGTGAATCCGGTGCTGGGCGAGCTCTCCGAGGAGCAGCAGGACGGCGAGGAAGGTTGCCTGTCCTTTCCCGGCCTCTACTTCCCCTGTCCGCGGGCGCAGCGGGTGATGGCCCGCGGGTTCAACATGTACGGCGACCCGGTGGTGCTCTCCGGCAGCGACCTGCTCGCCCGCTGCCTGCAGCACGAGACCGACCATCTCGACGGCGTGCTGTTCATCGACCGGATGGACCCGGCGCAGCGCAAGCTGGCGATGCGCTCGATCCGCGAGGCGGACTGGTTCGGCTCGCCGGTGAAGGCGTCGCCGCACCCCACCTTCGGTACGGCGCGCTGAGCCGTTGCGGTTGCTCTTCGCCGGTACCCCGACGGTCGCCCTGCCCGCGCTCGACGCCCTTGTCGGCTCCCGGCACGAGGTGGTTGCGGTCCTGACCCGGCCGGCGGCGCCGGCCGGCAGGGGCCGGGCGCTGCGCCCCAGCCCGGTGGCCGAACGAGCGCGGGAGCTGGGGGTGGCGGTGCTGGCCCCGCCGCGACCGGGCGACCACTCCTTCCTGGCCGAACTGGCCCGGCGCGCCCCCGACTGTTCTCCGGTGGTCGCCTACGGCGCCCTGGTGCCGCCGGCCGCTCTGGCGGTGCCACCACACGGCTGGGTCAACCTGCACTTCTCGCTGCTGCCGGCGTGGCGCGGTGCGGCGCCGGTCCAGCACGCGCTGCTGGCCGGTGACGACGTCACCGGGGCCACCACGTTCCGGCTCGAGGAGGGGCTCGACACCGGCCCGGTGTACGGCGTACTCACCGAGCAGGTGGGCCCTAGCGACACCGCTGGCGACCTGCTGGACCGGCTCGCGACCGCCGGCGCCTCGCTGCTGGTCGCCACCCTGGACGGTATCGAGGATGGCCGGCTGGTGCCGGTGCCCCAGGCCGCCGACGGGATCTCCTTGGCGCCCCGGCTCTCCGTCGAGGACTTCCGGCTCGACTGGGCAGCGCCCGCGGTTCGGGTGGATCGGGTGGTGCGGGCCGGAGCGCCCTCGCCCGGGGCATGGACCACGCTTCGGGGTGCGCGCCTGAAGCTGGGTCCGCTCCTCGCCGGGGCGGACGCCGACCCGCAGCCGCCGCCGCTGCCGCCCGGCCGGCTGGTCGTGACGGCCGACCGGGTGCTAGTGGGCACGGGGACCACGCCGGTCCGCCTCGGGAGCCTGCGGCCTGCCGGCCGACCCGCGATGGCGGCGGCCGACTGGGCTCGCGGCGTACGTCTCACCGCCGACGACCGGCTGGTCTAGGTGTCGGGCCGGGGGCGCGCCCGCCCCGACCCCGCCCGCGCGGCGGCGTACGCGCTGCTGCGGGCCGTGCACGAGCGCCAGGGCTACGCCAACCTCGTACTGCCGGGCCTGTTGCGGGAGCGCCGGCTGGACGCGCGCGACGCCGCGTTCGCCACCGAGCTCGGGTACGGCACGCTGCGGGCACAGGGCACGCTCGACGCCGTGCTGGCAGCGTGCGTCGACCGGCCGCTGGCGGCGGTCGACCCTGCGCTGCGGCTGCTGCTGCGGCTCGGTGCCTACCAGCTGCTCCGTACCCGGGTGCCGCCGCACGCGGCTGTGTCGAGCACGGTGGAGCTCGCCAGGGCGGCGCTCGGGGAAGGACCGGCGAAGTTCGCCAACGCCGTGCTGCGGCGGGTGGCCGGACGCGACCTCGAGGGGTGGCTCGCCGAGCTCGCGCCGGCCTACGACGTCGATCCGGTGGGCCACCTGGCGCTGGCCACTTCGCATCCCGCCTGGGTGGTCGCCGCGTTTCGCGACGCGCTGGGCGGCGACCTGGAGCAGACCGCCGCGGCGCTGGCCGCCGACGACGAGCGCCCGCAGGTGCACCTGGTGGCCCGGCCCGGACGGCTCTCTCGCGACGAGCTGCTCGCGGCCACGGCGTCGGGTGGGCGCCCCGGGCCCTGGTCGCCGTACGCCGTCCGGCTCGACGGTGGGGATCCCGGCCGGCTGGCCCCGGTGCGCGACGGCCGGGCGGCAGTGCAGGACGAGGGCAGCCAGCTGTCCGCCCTGGTGCTGGCCCGAGCCCCGGTCGAGGGGCCGGACGCCCGCTGGCTGGACGTCTGCGCCGGTCCCGGTGGCAAGAGCGGGCTGCTCGCCGGGCTGGCGGCCGATCGGCACGCCCGGCTGTTGGCCGCCGACCGGGCTCTCCATCGCGCCCGGCTGGTCCGCTCGACGCTGGCCCGCGCTCCGGGCGGGCCGGCCGTGGTGGTCGCCGACGGGACCGTGCCACCGTGGGGCCCCGGCGCCTTCGACCGGGTGCTGCTCGATGCTCCGTGCAGCGGCCTCGGCGCGCTGCGGCGCCGGCCCGAGGTGCGCTGGCGCCGTACGCCGGCCGACGTGAGCGCGCTGGTGCCGCTGCAGTGCGCCCTGCTGGAGTCGGCGCTGGTCGCCCTCCGCCCGGGCGGCGTCGTGGCCTACGTGACCTGTTCGCCCCATCCAGCGGAGACGCGGGCCGTCGTGGACGCCGTCGTCGGCGACCGGCGCGACGTCGAGCGGCTGGACGTCCGGCCGCTGCTGCCCGGCATGCCGCACCTTGAAACCGGCCCTGACGTGCAGCTTTGGCCACACCATCACGGCACTGACGCAATATTCATTGCGCTCCTGCGGCGCCGCGGTCGCCCGTAGACTGGAAGGCCCACCTGGGAAGAGTCGGGAGCCGCCGCATGGGTCTGCAGATCGCGCCCAGCGTGCTGGCCGCGGACCTGTCCCGACTCGCCGCCGCGGCCGCCGCGGTAACCGCCACGGCGGACTGGCTGCATGTCGATGTGATGGACAACCACTTCGTGCCCAACCTCACGATCGGGCTGCCCGTGGTCGAGTGCCTGCGCACGGCGACCGACCTGCCGCTGGACTGCCACCTCATGATCGACGACCCCGACCGGTGGGCACCGCCGTACGCCGAAGCAGGTGCCGAGTCGGTCACCTTCCACGTCGAGGCGGCGGCGGACCCGGCGGCGACCGCGCGGGCGATCCGCGCCGCCGGCGGGCGCGCCGGGCTCGCCGTCAAGCCGGGTACGTCGCTGGCGCCGTACGAGGACCTGCTCGCCGAGTTCGACCTGGTGCTGGTGATGACGGTGGAGCCGGGCTTCGGCGGCCAGTCGTTCCGCGCCGACATGCTGCCCAAGGTCGCCGCGGCACGTGACCTGGTCCGCCGGCTCGGCCTCGAGCTGTGGGTGCAGGTAGACGGCGGGGTGGACGAGCAGACCATCGCGAGCTGCGCCGCGGCGGGTGCAGACGTCTTCGTGGCCGGTTCCGCGGTCTACCGCACTCCGGATCCCGACGCGGCCGTCGAGCGGCTGCGGGCCGCGGCCGCCGCCGGGTCGGCGGCGGGGAGATGAGCGAGGGCCACATCCTGGTCGTGGACGACGACGCCGACATCGCCCGCTTCATCGAGGTGAACCTGCGCCTCGAGGGGTTCACGGTGGACGTTGCGGTCAGTGGCACGGAGGCGCTGACGGCGATCGCCGGCGGCGTACCAGACCTCGTGCTGCTCGACGTGATGATGCCCGACCTGGACGGCATCGAGGTCTGCCGGCGGCTGCGGGCGTCGCCCGCGACGGCGAACCTGCCGGTGATCCTGCTGACCGCGAAGGGCCTGTCGGCGGACAAGGTGGTGGGTCTCGCCGCCGGAGCCGACGACTACGTCATCAAGCCTTTCGACACCCTGGAGCTGGTCGCGCGGATCCGCTCCACGCTGCGGCGCAATGCCGAGATGCGGGGGGTGTCGCCGCTCACCGGACTCCCCGGCAACCACCGGATCGACTCCGAGATCGCGCTGCGGGTCCTGGCCGAGGAGCCGTACGCCGTGTGCTACTTCGACCTCGACAACTTCAAGGCGTTCAACGACGCGTACGGGTTCCTTCGTGGGGACGACGTCATCGCCCTGTTGGCCGACGCCCTCGGCATGGCGGCGGCCGAGGCCGCACCGCCACCCCCCTTCGTCGGCCATGTGGGTGGCGACGACTTCGTGCTCATCTGCGACCCGGGTGGAGCGGAGGCGGCCTGTCGCCGGGTGCTCGAGGTGTTCGACAAGCGGGTGCTCGAGCTGCACGAACCGGCCGACGTCGCCCGCGGCTACCTCGAGCTGGTCGACCGGCAGGGCTTCCCACGCCGCTACCCCTTGGTCTCGGTCTCGGTCGGCGTGGTCATGAGCGGCCGGCGCCGCTTCGCCGATCACCGGGAGGTCGTGTCGATAGCGACCGAGATGAAGAGCGTCGCCAAGGGCCGGGCCGGCTCCGCCATCGCCGTGGACCGTCGGGCCGACGTGGCACACTGAGGCCGCCAGTTTCAGCACGCGCGCTCCGGGGTCGGTGCAACTCCGAGCCGGCGGTGACAGTCCGCGACCCGGCCGCTCCGGCGGCCGGTTGACCCGATGGAACTTCGGGACCGACGGTGACAGTCCGGATGGGAGGCAGCGCGCGGGCGCACCGGCGCGCGCCGGTATCGGCGCGCGCCCGGCGCCGGGCGGGTCTCCACCCCCCGGTGCGCCCGCGACCGCCTCGCCTGTCCTGCCTCGGGACCGCGGGCCCGAGAGCGGGAGGAGGTGCGGTGCCCCAGCCGGCTACGGCCACCGAGGTCGCCGCCATGCGGCATGCCTGCGTCCTGGCCGCCCGCGCGCTTGGGACCACCGGGTCCAACCCCGTGGTTGGCGCGGTTGTCCTCGACCGCACGGGCGCCGAGGTCGGCGACGGCTTCCATGCCGGTCCCGGCACGCCGCACGCCGAGGTCGCCGCGCTGGCCGCCGCCGGTCGCCGGGCCCGGGGCGGCAGCTGCGTGGTCACCCTCGAGCCCTGCCGCCATGTCGGCCGCAGCGGGGCGTGCACCGCGGCGCTGATGGCGGCCGGTGTGGCCCGGGTGGTCTACGCCGTCGAGGACCCCACCTCCCAGGCGGCCGGTGGTGCGCGGGTGCTCGCCGAGGCCGGTGTCGAGGTGGTCGGCGGCGTCCTGGTCGAGGAGGCGGAGCGGGTCAACGAGGCCTGGTTGCACGGGGTTCGGACCGGCCGCCCGTTCGTCACCTGGAAGTACGCCGCCAGCCTCGACGGCCGGGTGGCGGCCGGTGACGGCACCAGCCGGTGGATCACCGGGCCGGCGGCCCGCGCCGACGTGCACCGGCTCCGCGCGCGCTCCGACGCCGTCGTCGTGGGGGTGGGCACGGTCCTCGCCGACGACCCGGCCCTCACCAGCCGCGACGCGGACGGCTCTGCGCGCGGACATCAGCCGCTCCGGGTCGTCCTGGACTCCGCTGGCCGCACCCCGCCGGACGCCCAGGTGCTCGACGCCAACGCCCCGACGCTGCTGGTGCTCGCCAAGGGGGCCACCCCACCGCCCGGGGCGGGCGACGTCGTCGAGGTGGAGCGGGACGACGACGGGCTCGTGCTGCCGCAGGTGCTCGCCGAGCTGCGTCGCAGGGGCCGTTACGGCGTACTGCTGGAAGGCGGGCCGACCCTCGCCGGTTCCTTCCTGCGGGAGGGTCTGGTGGACCGGGTGGTCGGCTACGTCGCGCCGCTGCTGATCGGGGGCGGCGGCCTGCCGGCGCTGGCCGGTTCAGGGGCACCCACGCTGGCCGCGGCGACGAGGCTGGGCCTGGAGGACGTCACCGCCTTGGGGCCAGACGTCCGGCTGACCGCACGACCGACCCGAGAGGGGCGCTGAGACGCACGTGTTCACTGGCATCGTCGAAGAGCTGGGGGCGGTGACCGCCCTGGAACACCGGGCTGACGACGCCCGCCTCACCGTGCGCTGCCCGCGGGTGGCCACCGGTGCCGAGCCCGGGAGCTCGGTCGCGGTCAACGGAGTCTGCCTCACCGTCGTGGAGGTGGGCGACGGGGTCCTCACCGCCGACGTGATGGCCGAGACCCTGTCCAGGTCCAGCCTGGGCGCGCTGGGCGTCGGTTCGCCGGTCAACCTCGAACGCCCGATGGCGCTGGGGGGACGGCTCGGTGGTCACCTCGTGCAGGGGCACGTCGACGGCACCGGCGTCGTCGTGGAACGGGTGCCGGGCCGGCGATGGGAGATGGTCCGGATCTCGCTGCCGACCGCGCTGGCCCGCTACGTCGTCGAGAAGGGATCCATCACCGTCGACGGGGTCAGCCTCACCGTCGTCGGGGTCACCCCGGCCGACTTCACGGTCGGCCTGGTGCCCACCACACTGGCGCAGACCACGCTGGGTACCAAGGGCCCCGGCGAGCCCGTCAACCTGGAGGTCGACGTCCTGGCGAAGTACGTCGAGAAGCTCCTCGCCCATGCCGCGGCCGGCCGGCCGTGACCACCCCGCTGGCCGCCGGTGACCCCCGGTTCGGCACCATCGAGCAGGCGGTCGCCGATCTCGCCGCCGGTCGCCCCGTCGTGGTCGTCGACGACGCCGACCGCGAGAACGAGGGCGACCTGATCTTCGCGGCCGAGCACGCGACGGCCGAGCTGTTCGCCTTCATGGTGCGCTACACCTCCGGCTACGTCTGCGTGCCGCTGACCGAGGCCGACTGCGACCGGCTCGAGCTGCCACCGATGTACCACGTCAACCAGGACAAGCGGGGTACGGCGTACACGGTCTCGGTGGACGCCCGGGAGGGCGTCGGCACCGGGATCTCGGCGACGGACCGGGCCCGGACCGTGCGGCTGCTGGCCGACGCCGCCTCGACGGCGGCGGACTTCACCCGGCCGGGCCACGTCGTGCCGCTGCGGGCCAAGGAGGGCGGCGTGCTGCGCCGGCCCGGCCACACCGAGGCCGCCGTGGACCTGTGCCGCCTCGCCGGCCTGCGACCGGCCGGCGTCCTGTGCGAGATCGTCAGCCAGAAGGACGTCGAGGGCATGGCCCGCCTCGACGAGCTGGAGGTCTTCACCGCGGAGCACGGGCTGACGCTGATCTCGATCGCCGACCTCATCGCCTACCGGCGACGGACCGAGAAGCAGGTCCGGGCGGTGGCCGAGGCCCGGATCCCTACTCGTCACGGCGAGTTCCGGGCGCTCGGCTATACCAGCGTGCTCGACGGCACCGACCACGTGGCGCTGGTCCGCGGCGAGATCGGCGATGGCTGGGGGGTGCTGGTCCGGGTGCACTCCGAGTGCCTCACCGGCGACGTCCTGGGCTCGCTGCGCTGCGACTGCGGACCTCAGCTCGATGCCGCGCTCGCCGCGGTGGCCGCCGAAGGCCGCGGCGTCGTGCTCTACGTGCGCGGCCACGAGGGCCGGGGGATCGGCCTGCTGCACAAGCTGCAGGCCTACCAGCTGCAGGACCGGGGTGCAGACACGGTCGACGCCAACCTCGAGCTCGGGCTGCCCGCCGACGCCCGCGACTACGGCACCGGAGCGCAGATCCTGGTGGACCTCGGGATCCGGACCATGCGGCTGCTGACCAACAACCCGACCAAGCGGGCCGGCTTGGAGGGCTACGGCCTCGAGATCGTCGACCGGGTGCCGCTTCCGGTGAGCGCGACGCCGGAGAATTTGCGCTACCTGCGCACCAAGCGCGACCGGATGGGCCACGACCTGCCCAGCCTGGCGGCGTACGACGAGGAGACTCCCGCACCGGGCGCCGGCGGGCTGCCGCCGGCCGGCGCCGCCCCGTGAGTGGAGAGGGGGCGCCGGTGCTCGCCGCCGACGGGGCCCATGACCTGCGGGTCGGCGTCGTGACGGCGCGGTGGCACCGGCAGATCACCGACGGGCTGCGCGCTGGGGCGCTGGCGGCACTGGCCGAGATGGGGGTGCGGGAGCCGGTCGAGGTGTCCTCGCCCGGGGCCTTCGAGGTGCCGTTGCTGGCTGCCGCGCTGGCGCGGGCCGGTTGTGACGCGGTGGTGTGCCTCGCCGCGGTGATCCGCGGCGCCACGCCGCACTTCGACCACGTGGCCCGCGCGGTGACAGACGGCTGCGCGCGGGTGGCTCTCGAGACCGGTGTACCGATGGGATTCGGCGTACTCACCTGTGACGACGAGGCTCAGGCCAGGGACCGCGCCGGTCTGCCGGGCTCGCTCGAGGACAAGGGCCGGGAGGCCGCGCAGGCTGCGGTGGCGACCGCGGTCGCGCTGCGCGCGATGTCCGACCGCAGGTGCTGACGGAGCGGATGCGCTCCCTCGCCCCGGTGTCCGGCGGGCGCCTCGTGCCGGTCCGGGCCGCGGTCACCCTGACGGTCGCCGCCGGGGTGCTGCAGGCAGGGCAGGCCCGGCTCAACGGTGCGCTCGAGGAGCGGGCCGGCGTGCTCCCCACCTCACTGGTCTCCTTCGGCGTCGGGCTGGTCGTCCTCGCCGGCCTGGTCGGCATGTCCGCTCCCCGTCGCCGGGCGGCGGCCGGCGTGCTCGCCGGCGGGAGGTGGTGGTGGCGGCTGGGCGGGCTGGGTGGTGCCTCCGTGGTCGCCGTACAGGCGCTGGGTGTGCCGCTGATCGGGGTCGCCCTGGTCAGCGTCTGCCTGGTGGCCGGGCAGACGGTCGGCGCGCTGGTCGTGGACCGGTTGGCACTCGGGCCCGGCGGCGCGCACCCGGTGACGGCTCCACGCGTCGTCGGCGCCGCGCTGGCCATCCTGGCGGTCGGCCTCGGGGGCGCCGGTCGGTTCCACTCGGTCGCGCCGGTGCTCTTCGCACTCCTGCTGGCCGCCGGCGTCCTGGGCGCGGCGCAGGCGGCCGCCAACGGCCAGCTCCGGGAGGTGACCGGCGAGCCGCTGGTAGCGGCGCTGGTGAACTTCGGCGTCGGGTTCTCCGTCCTGGCCGCCGCGGCCGTTGCCGCGGCCGCTGCCGGATCGCTGCCCGCACCGCACTGGCCGGTCAACCCGCTGCTGTACGGCGGTGGTCTCGGCGGTACGGCGTTCATCGCGATCGCGGCCTACACGGTGCGCGCGCTCGGTGTCCTGCGGCTCACCCTTGCCACGGTGACCGGCCAGCTGCTGGGCGCCGTGGCGCTGGACCTCGCCGTGCCGGGGCCCGGCGGTGGGCTCTCGCTCTACACTCTGCTCGGAGTGGTCCTGACCCTGATGGCGGTAGTGGTCGCCGGGCTTCCGTCACTGCACCGGTAGCGCTGCTCCATGACCCGACGCGCCCGGGGTGCACTTCCGGTTGTTGTACTGAGCTGGTGAGTGCGGTATTTCTTGGCCGATGTCGCCCCACGGCGGCCCAGGTGCCGGGAAGGCAGCCATGACCCCACCGCCGGACACCGGTGCACCCGACCCCGCGCTGACGGCGGCGCTGGCGGCATGGGCGGCGACCCCGACGACGGAGGCCGCCGCCCAGGTCCACACCGCACTGCTCGATGCCCGGCTGCTGGTTCCGGTGGTGGCGGCGCTGCTGCCCGTCGATGGTGCAGGGGCGGCTGCGCCGGCCAACGGCGGTGCCGCCCAGATGTCGTTGCCGACGATCCTGGGCCGCGACGGCCGGGTGGCTCTGCCCGCGTTTTCTTCGGTCGACGCGCTGGCCCAGTGGCGGGCGGAGGCGCGACCGGTGCCCATCGCGGGAGCGGACGTCTTCCGCGCGGTGCTGGCGGAGGGCTGCTCGGCGCTGCTGGTGGACGTGACCGGACCCGTCACCTTCGTGGTCGAGGGGCAGGTGCTGCACGACCTTGCGGCCGGCTATGTCCCGGTCCTCGCCGGCGGCGAGGAGACGCTCGCCGCCCGAACGGTCGCCGGCGGGCTGCCCGTCGTCGCCCCGGCCGTGCTTCCGGCGCCCGAGGCGCTGGCCGGGATCTGTGCCGCGCTGGAGGGCGAGCCGCTGATCGCCGAGGCCTATCTGCTGGCACCGGCCGAGGGGCCGCAGCACAGCGGCGTCACAGTCGCGCTGGTCCTGGACGACGAGATCGACTCCAGTGAGGTCGTCGTGATGGTCCGGCGGGTGGCCGCGGCGCTGGAGCGGACGCCGCTGGGGCGCGGCGGGCTGGACATCGCGGTCCTGACCCCGGACCAGCGCCGTCAGGCTCAGGCCCTTGGCCCGCCGGCGTACACAGCCAGCACGGACGTCGGCAGCGGACGTCGCTGACGTCACCGGCCCTGGCCGGCGCCGCCCGCGGTGCTACCCTGGCCGGACGACCGGCTGGTCGGCTGCGCCTGGCGCGGCCGGTCGGCCGCGCAAGTGGAGGCCATCTCCCACCTGACCGGCCGCGGCTCGTCAGGTCTGTCGGCTCCCCGACCGCTGCACCGGTCGGCGGGTCGGGTACGGCGTGCGCGTCGTACGGGCCGGTGGGCGCCTCGCTTGCGCGTCACGGCCCGGGAACGACCGGGAGCCCGTGGCGGTTGCACCGAGGTCACGCCAACGAGGAGGCCCCATCAGCGTCGAACCCCGTATCAACGACCGGATCCGCGTCCCCGAGGTGCGCCTGGTCGGCCCGGCCGGCGAGCAGGTCGGCATCGTGGCCATCGGTGACGCGCTGCGACTGGCCCAGGAGTCCGATCTCGACCTGGTCGAGGTGGCGCCGATGGCGCGGCCGCCGGTCGCCAAGCTGATGGACTACGGCAAGTTCAAGTACGAGTCCGCGCAGAAGGCCCGTGAGGCACGAAAGAACCAGGTGCACACGGTCATCAAGGAGATGAAGCTCCGGCCCAAGATCGACCCGCACGACTACGCGACCAAGAAGGGCCACGTGGTGCGGTTCCTCAAGGCGGGGGACAAAGTCAAGATCACCATTATGTTCCGCGGCCGGGAGCAGTCCCGGCCCGAGCTCGGCTTCCGGCTGCTGCAGCGCCTCGCCGAGGACGTGCAGGAGCTCGGCTTCGTCGAGGCCGCGCCGAAACAGGACGGCCGTAACATGATCATGGTGATGGCACCGCACAAGGTCACCCGTGCCCCGGCCGCCCGCGGCGGGTCCGCGCCGGCGACCGCCACCGGCTGACCGCTCCGGACCGCACCACAGCCACCCGCCGGCCTCGTGCCGGCGATGACGAGGGAGTACGACGGCCGTCATGCCGAAGAACAAGACCCACAGCGGGACCAGCAAGCGCTTCAAGATCACCGGCACGGGCAAGGTGCTGCGTCAGCGGGCCGGTCGCCGGCACATGCTGGAGCACAAGCCGTCCACGCTGACCCGCCGCCTCGCCGGCACCGTCGAGGTCGCGCCCGCGGATACCAAGCGGGTCAAGAGGCTGCTCGGCCGGTAGGCCGCAGCCCTTCGCCTCGCACCCCGACCCGGTGGCTGTGCCGCCGGGTCCCCCCTCAAGGAGCACTGTCGTGGCACGCGTCAAGCGGGCGGTCAACGCCCACAAGAAGCGCCGGGTCGTCCTCGAGCGCGCCAGCGGTTACCGGGGCCAGCGGTCCCGGCTCTACCGCAAGGCCAAGGAGCAGATGCTCCACTCGATGACCTATGCCTACCGCGACCGGCGAGCGCGCAAGGGTGACTTCCGGTCGTTGTGGATCACGCGGATCAACGCCGCCGCGCGGGCGAACGACCTCACCTACAACCGCTTCATCCAGGGCCTCAAGGCGGCCGGCCTCGAGGTCGACCGCAAGAACCTGGCCGAGATCGCCGTGTCCGACCCGGCCACCTTCGCCGCGCTGGTGGAGCTCGCCAGGGCAGCGCTGCCGGCGGAGCCGAGCACGCAGCCGGGTACCGCCGCCTGACCGGCCGGACGCCCTTCGGCGCCGAGCTCACGTCCGCCCGCAGCCCACGGCTGGCGGCGGCCCGCCGGCTGGCCAAGCGCTCCTTCCGGCGGGTCGACCGCCGGTTCCTCGTCGAAGGGCCACAGGCCGTGACCGAGGCACTGTCCGCGAGCGGGGCCGAGGGGGAGCCGGCCCTGTCCGAGCTGTTCTGCACCGGCGCCGCCGCCTCCCATCACCCGGCCCTGCTCGACCGGGCGGCCGGTGCCGGCGTACCGGTCACCCTGGTGAGCGGTGAGGTGCTGGGCACCCTGGCCGCCACGGTGACGCCGCAGGGTGTGGTGGGCGTGGCCGCGTTCCGCGACGTGTCGCTCGCGCTCGCGCTGGCCGGCGAGCCGGCGCTCGTCGTCGTCCTCGCCGCCGTCCGCGACCCCGGCAACGCCGGCACGGTGCTGCGGGCAGCCGATGCCGCCGGGGCGGACGCCGTCGTCTTCACCGATGCCTCCGTCGACCCCTACAACGGCAAGTGCGTCCGCGCCTCGGCGGGCAGCCTGTTCCACCTGCCGTTCTCGGTCGGCGTACCGGCGTCGGAGGCAGTCGCGGCGCTGCGCGCCGGTGGCCTGCAGGTGCTCGCCGCTGAGGGCAGCGCCGCGGCCGACCTGGACTCCGTGGCGGACGCCGGCGACCTGGCCGGGCGCACCGGCTGGGTGTTCGGCAACGAGGCGTGGGGGCTGCCGGCCGGGCTCCTCGCGCTGGTGGACCGCGCGGTTCGGGTGCCGATCCACGGCCGCGCCGAGAGCCTCAACCTCGCCGCGGCCGCCGCCGTCTGCCTCTACGCCTCCGCCCGCGCGCAGCGAGGCCCCGCCGGCTGCCTCGCGCTGGCGTCTCCCTCCGAGGCACGGGCCCGACGTCCCTCCGGCGCCGAGTGGTCCACCGCATCGGCTCCCGAGCAGGAAAGCGTCGACACCGGAGCGCGCGCGTCGCGGCCGGCGGGCGTGCGAAAGGAAGAGTCGTGACGAGGTTCCCGGCTGCTACGGCGTACGACGACCTGCCCGACGGCGTGCTCGTCGCCGACGAGGCGGGCAGCGTGGTCCTGCTGAACCCGGCCGGCGCGCGGCTGCTGGGTGCCGCCGGCGTGGGTGCCGTGGGTCGTCACTACGCCGAGGTGCTGCCGCTGGTCGACCTCGAGGGACGCGACTGGTGGTCGTGCAGCCGGCCGTACGACGGGCTGGCCACCCGGACCGGCCAACCGGAGCGGCTGCTGGTGCGGCCCGGCAGGTCGGCGCCGGAGTGCGTCGAGCTGCTGGTGACCGCCCGTTACGTGCGCACCTCGCGCGGCGGCCCCGTCCTACGACTGGTCGTGTGCCTGCGCGCCAACGCCGCCCGCCAGCGGCTGGAGCGTAGCCGGGCCGACCTGGTCTCCACGGTGGCACACGAGCTGCGCTCGCCGTTGACCAGCGTGAAGGGCTTCACGGCCACCCTGCTGGCCAAGTGGGAGCGCTTCAGCGACGAGCAGAAGCAGCACATGCTGCGCACCGTCAATGCCGACGCCGACCGGGTGACCCGCCTGATCACCGAGCTGCTCGACGTCTCCCGTATCGACGCCGGCCGGCTCGAGATGCACCGCCAGGTGGTCGACGTGGCCTCCGTCGTACGCAAGGCCTTCGCCGCCTCGGTGGCCGCCGGCGAGCCGGCCGGCCGCTTCCGCCTCGAGGAGCGCGGCGAGGTGGGGGAGATCTGGGCGGACGCCGACAAGCTGGACCAGGTGGTCGGCAACCTGGTGGAAAATGCGGTGTGGCACGGCGGCGGTACCGTCACAGTGACGGTCAGTCCAGAGGGGACCGGCGTCGAGGTCGTCGTCGCCGACGAGGGGGAGGGCATGTCCCCGGAGAATGCCGACCGGGCGTTCGGCAGGTTCTGGCGCAGTGGTCGCCGGGGCGGTACCGGTCTGGGTCTCTACATCACCAAGGGCCTGGTCGAGGCGCACGGTGGCACGATCCAGGCGGATAGGGCGCCTGGTGGCGGCGCTCGATTTCGGTTCGTGCTGCCCGCCGGCACACCGGCGTTCGCCCGATAGCGGACGACCGCGACCGGTGGGCGCTCCCGCCCTGTCCCTGTTCCCCGCACCCGCGCACCCGCGCCCTGGAGCATCCCGATGTCCGCGCCGAACTCCTCCTACGACCCCGTCTCGGTGACCCTGCTGACGCCGGCGGAGCTGCTCCGGCTCCGTGCCGCCGCGCTCGACGCCGTCGCTGCCGCCCACGACCTGGACGCCCTGCGCGACGTGCGCACCGCCCATGCGGGTGACCGGTCGCCGGTCGCCCTCGCGAACCGCGAGATCGGAGCGCTACCGCCGCAGGCCCGCGCCGACGCCGGCCGGCGCGTCGGTGCGGTCCGCGCCGCGATCTCGGCGGCGCTGGCCTCGCGCCGGGCGCAGCTGGAGACGGAGCGCGACGCCCGCGCGCTGGTGGAGGAGTCGGTCGACGTCACGTTGCCATGGGGGCGCGCCCCCCGCGGTGCCCGCCACCCGCTACGGACCCTCGCCGAGCGGATGGCCGACATCTTCGTGGCCATGGGGTACGAGGTCGCGGAGGGGCCCGAGGTCGAGACCGAGTGGCACAACTTCGACGCGCTGAACTTCGGGCCCGACCACCCGGCCCGTCAGATGCAGGACACCCTCTACGTTGCCCCGCCCGGCTCCGGCCTGGTGCTGCGCACCCACACCTCGCCGGTCCAGATCCGGGCGCTGCTGGATCGGGAGCTGCCGGTCTACGTGATCTGTCCCGGACGGGTGTTCCGGTCCGATCCGCTGGACGCCACCCACAGCCCGGTCTTCACCCAGGCCGAAGGGCTTGCGGTCGACCGCGGCATCACCGTCGCCCACCTCAAGGGCACGCTCGAGGCCTTCGCCGCAGCCATCTTCGGACCCGCGCAGCGCATCCGCTGGCGCCCGTCGTACTTCCCGTTCACCGAGCCGTCGGTCGAGGTCGACCTGCTCTGCTTCCGCTGTGGCGGCAGCGGCTGCCGAACCTGTTCGGGGGAGGGCTGGATCGAGTGGGGAGGCGCCGGCATGGTGCATCCGCACGTGCTCATCGCCGCCGGGGTCGACCCGGAGGCCTACTCGGGCTTCGCCTTCGGCATGGGCGTCGAGCGGACTCTGATGTTCCGCTCGGGCGTCACGGACCTGCGCGACATGGTCGAGGGCGACATCCGCTTCAGCCTGCCGTTCGGAACGGAGGCCTGAGGTGCGCGTCCCGCTGTCATGGCTGCGCGCCTGGGCCGCCCTGCCGGACGTGGGGGTCGAGGTCGCCGCCGCGCTGGTGCGTGCCGGGCTGGAGGTGGAAAAGGTCGAGCCGGTCGGCCGGGACATCTCGGCTGTGGTGGTCGGCGAGGTGTGCTCGGTCGAGGAGCTGACCGGGTTCCGCAAGCCGATCCGGTTCGCCCAGGTGTCGATCGGCGGGCCGCCGCGCGGTCTCGTCTGCGGCGCCACGAACTTCGCCGCCGGCGACCTCGTGCCCGTCGCCTTGCCCGGCGCGAGGCTGCCCGGCGTGCCGTTCCCGATCACGGCCAGGGAGACCTACGGTCGTCTCAGCGAGGGGATGATCTGCTCGGCGGCCGAGCTCGGTCTCGGCGAGGACGCCGGCGGCATCCTGGTGCTCCCGACCGGCCTCGAGCCGGGCACGGATCTCGTCGCGGCCCTCGCTCTGGGCGACGAGGTCCTCGACGTCACGGTGACCCCCGACAGGGGCTACTGCCTGTCCGTGCGCGGACTCGCCCGCGAGGCCGCCACCGCACTGGGCGTGGCCTTCCGTGACCCGGCGGTCCTCGATCCGCCGACGGCGCACGGACCGGCGTACGACGTCCGGGTAGAGGACCCACGCGGCTGCGACCGTTATGTCGCAAGGGTGGTCACCGGCCTCGACCCGGACGCCCGCTCGCCGCTGTGGCTGCAGCGGCGACTCACGCTGGCGGGGATGCGCCCGATCTCGCTGCCGGTCGACGTCACCAACCACGTGCTGCTTGAGCTCGGACAGCCGCTGCACGCCTTCGACCGGGCCCGGCTACGCGGGCCGATCCTCGTTCGCCGGGCCGCGGTGGGGGAGCGGCTCACGACACTGGACGGTGCCGCCCGCGTTCTCGACCACGCCGACCTGGTGATCGCCGACTCCTCCGGACCGGTGGCCCTCGCCGGCGTGATGGGCGGTGCCGGCACCGAGGTGACGGCAGCGACCACCGGGCTGGTTCTCGAGTCTGCGCACTTCGACCCGGCCTCGGTCGCCCGTACCGGCCGACGGCACCGGCTCTCCACCGAGGCCTCTCGCCGGTACGAGCGCGGGGTGGACGACGACCTGCCGGCGGTGGCCGCAGAGGCCGCGGTCCGGCTCCTGACCCAGCTGGGCGGCGCGACCGCCGGACCGGGCGTGACCGATGTCGACGCCCGGGTGGCGCGTCCCTCGATCTCGCTCCCGGTCGGGCTGCCCGGCCGGGTGGCCGGCACGTCGATTCCGTCGGCGGTCGTGCGCCGCCGGCTGAAAGAGGTGGGCTGCGAGCTCTCCGGTGGGGATCCGGTGCAGGCACACCCGCCGTCGTGGCGGCCGGACCTGCGGGAGCCGATCGACCTCGTCGAGGAGGTGGTGCGGCTCGGCGGCTACGACGCGATCCCGTCGGTCCTCCCGTTGGCGCCGACCGGCCGCGGGCTCACGCCCGCCCAACGGCTGCGCCGGCGCGTCGGCCGCGCCCTCGCCGCCGCCGGTTACGTCGAGGTGCTGACCTCGCCCTTCCTGTCCGACGCGGTCTGGGATGACTTCACCCTTCCGGCGGACGATCCACGCCGGCGCACGCTGAGAGTGGTGAACCCACTGGCCGAGGACGAGGCGGTGCTGCGTACGACGCTGCTGCCCGGGCTCCTGGCCGCGCTCGCGCGCAACGCCGGCCGCGGCGCCGACGACCTGGGCTTGTTCGAGGAAGGGCAGGTCTATCGACCTGGCCCGGCGGCACCGGTGGCCCCGGCCGTCTCGGTCGACCGCCGGCCGGAGGTCGAGCAGCTCGCCGCCCTCGACGCCGCGCTTCCGGCGCAGCCGCTGCGGCTCGCCGTCGTCCTCGCCGGAGACCGGGAGCCCGGCGGCTGGTGGGGGCGGGGCAGACCGGTCAGCTGGGCCGACGCCGTGGAGGCAGCCCGCACGGTGGCCGGCGCCGTCCCTGTCGAGCTCGACGTGTCGGCCGACCAGCACGCCCCCTGGCATCCGGGCCGCTGCGCCGCTCTACGGGTGGACGGCACGCTGGTCGGGCACGCGGGGGAGCTGCATCCCCGGGTGGTGGCCGCGATGTCGCTGCCGGCGGGCACCGCTGCCATGGAGCTCGAGCTCGACCCGCTGATCGCCTGGGCCGCCGTGGTGGTGGCGGCGCCGAGCGTCTCGACCTATCCGGTCGCCACCGTGGACGTGGCGCTGCTCGTGGCCGCCGACGTGCCGGCGGCCGCCGTGGAGAGGGCGCTGCGCGAAGGAGCCGGCCCGCTGCTCGAGTCGGTCCGTCTCTTCGACGTCTACACCGGGCCCCAGGTCGGACCGGGCCGCAGGGGACTCGCCTACGCGCTGCGACTCAGAGCAACGGACCGCACGCTCGCCGGCGACGAGCTCGCCGCTGTTCGCGACGCAGCGGTGGCGGCCGCCGGCCGGGCCACCGGCGCAGTCCTGCGCGGCCCCTGACGCTGACACGGCACCCGGTCGCGGCCGGAAGGCCCACCGGCCGTTATCGTCGGGACATGGTCACGTTCGCGCGCCCGGTCCGGGACGGTGTGGCGTGAAGGGGCCGCTGGTGCTCGTGGTCGAGGACGACCCCAGCGTCCGGGGGCTGCTGCAGACGCTGCTGGCGGCCCAGGGCTACCGGGTCGCGGTGGCCGACGACGGACTGGCCGGACTGGTCAAGGCGAGCAGTGCGCGGCCGGCGCTGATCCTGCTCGACCTGATGATGCCCGACCTCGGCGGCCTGCGGGTGCTCGACGAGCTGCGCGAGGACCCTGCGCTGTCCACCGTGCCGGTGCTGGTCGTGACCGGCAAGGTCGACGCGGTTCCGGGCCTGCGGGCGGAGCTGGGCGAGAGCTCGGTGTTCGCCAAGCCGTTCGCGGTCGCCGACCTGCTGGCCCGCGTCGACGAGATCACCGGTGGCCCGGCGGCGGGTCCCGCCGAGCCCGGCGCCGCCCCCTCAGCCTGACCGACCGACGACCGAGGAGCGCCTGCGATGCCGCGCCACTTCCTGCTCGACGACGACCTGCGCCCGGCCGAGCTCCAGGCGGTTCTCGACGACGCCGACCGGCGCAAGAGCAAGGAGCGCTACGCCGACTCGCCCCTCGCCGGCCCGCGCTCGGTCGCGGTGATCTTCGAGAAGCCCTCGACCCGCACCCGGCTCTCTTTCGAGGCCGGCATCGCCGAGCTCGGCGGGCACCCGATCGTCATCGACGCCCGGACGACGCAGCTCGGCCGGGGGGAGACCATCGAAGACACCGCCCGGGTGCTCTCCCGCTACGTCGCGGCGATCGTCATCCGCACCTTCGGCCAGGAGCGGATCGAGGCGCTGGCGGCGGCGTCCGGCGTACCGGTCGTCAACGCACTCACCGACCTCGCGCACCCCTGCCAGGCGCTGGCCGACCTGCAGACGATCCGCGAGCACAAAGGGGGGCTGTCCGGACTGACCCTGGGCTATCTCGGCGACGGCAACAACATGGCGCACTCGCTGATGCTGGCCGGCACCGCGGCCGGCATGCGGGTGCGGGTGGCCGCACCGGCCGGCTACCAGCCGATCGAGCAGATCGTGCGGCGGGCAAACGCGGTCGGCGAGTCCACCGGCGGGGTGGCCACCGTGACCGACGACCCGCTGGAGGCGGCTCGCGGCGCGGATGTTCTCTACACCGACGTGTGGGCCTCCATGGGTCAGGAGGAGCAGTCGGACAGCCGGGCGCTGGTCTTCTCGCCGTACTCCCTCGACGACCGGGCGGTGGCGGCGGCATCCGACGACGTGATCGTGATGCACTGCCTGCCGGCCCATCGCGGTGAAGA
>JAABUS010002567.1_pt1 | contig 33834 bp, 35 predicted proteins | sample 5560161 | NCBI WGS metagenome assembly JAABUS01 (sample SAMN10711885, study PRJNA513376) | rock metagenome | isolation source: Antarctica rocks | place: Antarctica: Victoria Land, Trio Nunatak nord | collected 2016-01-04 | reverse complement strand
TGCCCCTGCATGTTGCCCCTGCAGGCCAGCATCCAGCAGGCCGCCAATGCATCAACCTGCACGCTGCAGCAGCAAGTTGACACAGCTGCCCTTCCAGTCATAGCCACCCTGCCCATCTGGCCCGCCTCAAAAGGCACCTGGTCTCCCACTGTGCTGCCTTTCAGCCTTCAGCCAGCCTACCTGGTAGCAGGCTCTGCCAACACCACAGCAGTTGCCACGCTGAGCATGAGTAACACTCAAAGCATGGAGCACAGCGTGCAGATCGTGACGAACTGCTACAATGACACGAGGTGAGCGTCAGATCCAGGCAAGGTACAAGATGGGGTTGACAGCAGCTTGCTGAGAATGATGCCCAAAATTTCAGCCTGGCCTTTGCATGAGAGCAACACCACACTATCAGTAAGTCTGATGATATGAAAATGATGCATGCTGCGCCAAGGAAAGATAGTTGCCCCATGGCAGTCCCAGTGACAATACCTGGGGCAACACTGAGGAGCTGAAGGCCATGAATTGCAACATATGTCATACACCGTGGTATCAATGAAGCTTTGTCAGAGATTTGGTGCCACAAAGCTTCACTGGGGTGAGTAACTCCTGTGCTATTGAGGTAACCTGCTTCCAGAGCTACATCACAGCAGGCAGGGTGTTTGTGGCACCTTGTTTGTGGAATCTTGTTTGTGTGTACAATGCAGTGCTGGCGGACAAGTCTCATGCATAAAGGTTGAGTCAGCTGCGACGTACATCACAGCTGTTGTGCCATTTAGTGTCAGTAGCGGCTGAGATACTGTGCCCACAGAGTCTGGGGAGCTGCAGATGGGCATCCACATGGACAGACTGGCTTGCACAATGCTGCAACACCAATATCATAAGGAGCTGTCTGCCACTACCTTCATAACAATAGTAATAATATTTGCACTATCCAGCTCATGATGAGCTAGGTACGTGCAGGACAAGTCTTGTCTCTCCAGAGCAACCTGTCATGAGCATCCCTATAATGTCTGCTCACTCAACAGTTTTGACAATCACGCAGCTGCCTTCATGTACCTGTTGTACTGTGCAGTGCTGGCACACCAATTCCCTGGTTGAGCTTGAGCGAGCAGGATGTCCTGCTGCCTGCAAATGGCTCCGAAACCATCAATCTGACCTACAATGCTGATGACATGGCTGCTGGCACATACAGGGCCCAGCTGTGTCTCTTCTCGGATTTCAGCTATGGTAGGCAATTCAGTGTTGTGCCGACTTTGCATCTGAACCTGGGCTGCATGCAGAAGATTGAGGCTCAGGCTGCAACAGAGCAGCTGAACCTCTTGTCTGGCTAGCACTAACATCATCATCATCATCATCATCATCATCATCATCATCATCATCATCATCATCATCATCATCATCATCATCATCATCATCATCATCATCATCATCATCATCATCATCATCATCATCATCGTCATCATCGTCGTTACTGTTACTGTTATTGTTATTGTTATTGGTATACTGTTATTAATTATTAGTGTGATTGCCATTAATGCTGTCTTGCCCAGAATGAGCACAACATGCAAATGTTGACCTTGTGCCTCCTGGTTGTCTTTCACCGTTGAGCAGCAGAGAAAGCGAGTGACAGTGGCGCGATTGGCCTAGCTGTACTTTGTCTCTGATTCCTGTGATGATGACTACACACCTGTGCCAGCAGTGTTCATCTCATGCATTGGGTGACCTGGCTGCTGGTACAGAGGCCAGGCATGCGTCTTCCTCCTCTTCTTTTGATGTCTGGTTATGTTATACTTTGGCATGCTAACAAGACTGCGCTCTTCTTCTGCAGGAGCTGTGTCTAGCATCGTCCAAGTGCAGCTGATTGTGTTATGCTCGCGCTACGACCACTATGAGACATCACCCGCCGGCTGCAATATCACCTTTTTCAACATCTCTGCTGCTTCCTCTTCTTCTCCGTCTGCTTCATCCCCATCCTCTTCGTCTCCAAGTCCGGCCAGCCTTGACGGAACTGGGAGCTCTCTTGGTCCCCTTGCTGAATCCCCAGCCGCGGAAGCTGCATCCCCAAGCCCGCAGGCAGCATCCCAAAGCACGGTTGCTGGTGACAGAGTGAGTTTCAGTGGCACTGTGGCGTTTGACCGGCCCGTGGTGGGTGCTCAAAGTCTGCAGTCATTGGCTGGCATGATGTACAGTGGAGGAGTGACTAACGGCAGGTGCGCTCATGCTGCTGACGGTGCATATTGTACAGTAGAGGAGTGACTAATGGCAGGTGCGCTCATGCTGCTGACGGTGCATGATGTACAGTGGAGGAGTGACTAACGGCAGGTATGCTCATGCTGGCGACATTGCATGCAATGTTTTCTTCACCTTTTCTGTTATGTGTGGCCAGCATGTGCTTGCTGGCATGGTGTAAAGTACCAAGTGTGAGCAATGACAGATGCTCTCATCAACATGACAGTGCTTGTGCTGATCTGTGTGTTTGTGAGCTTGTTTAACCTGGGGATGAGCTTGTTCACATTGGCGTTTGATCATCACCGAGTTGAGTCTGTACTAGGCTCGTTGAGAAGGGGTTGCCTACACTACGCCAAGAATGCTGCAAGCAGAACTAAGTCTTTGCCTATCATTGTTTCTGCCGCCCTATGACCGCTTGGCACATCACCAGCAAACTCAGCATCTGATGCTGCAGCCAATTACATCACGGACGTTTGCTGTTGCTGTTCTACTTTTCAGGCCTCTCCTCCTGTCTGTCTGGGTCGGCGTGGTGCGACCTCACATGCAAAATTTGAAAACCTGATCAGGATTGGGGTATATCAACTCATAAACCTTCCTGCTTGCTCTGATCACCATGCTTTGCTGTGTGTCTACAAAATTGGCAATGTCTGAACACTACTCTTGCATCAATGAGTGTTTACATACTCACCAACATGCATATACTGCTGCTATGTTGATGTGCATCTACAGGATCACAGACGTGATAGAGGATACCAGTGGGGATGCCAACTGTGGAAGGTACAGCATCACTGGCTACGTATTAGGGACCTCGGATGGCAGCAAGCCCAACATCACTGTCAGCGTCGCCGGTTTATATGATGTGACAAACGAACTCAACAGCTGCAGCTCTCAAGCAGCCTACTGATTTCACCGAGCTCTGCAAATCAGTGCATCCTTGGGGATGTGTATCTGAGATCCAATCTATCAAGGAAGCAGCTTACTGATGCTGGGGTGTGATTGAATGTACATGCACTGAATGTATTTACTTTGCTGACTGTGCAATGTCCCTGCATGATAGACTGCCAGCAGTACTGTCAGTCTGATAGGCCATTGTTGCAGAGCGTGAACTGTGGTCTGTGTGTCAAGAGATATTCAAGTTTCATGCTGCTGCTGCTGCTGCTGCCCCTGCTAGAATGACACAGCTGAACTTCTACTCAAAACAAGGTACTACTCAAGACAAAAGGGTCTCAATGGTCAGCACTAAAATGTCAAACCAGTTGTGGAGTAGAGTCTAGTTGTGATGTTGATCAACCTCCTTCAAAGAGGAGTGGTGCTGCATGACTCATCACTGTGACAGGCAACTTGCAACAAGATTGTCTGGAACAAAGTGGCAACATATATGCATCTTAGCACTTGGTTGGTGCTGATTCTGAGCCACACAGCTGATGCAGCCAGTATCTTGCAGCCCACATTTTGTGCTCTTGTCCATCACCAATTCCCATGTTGCATGCTGGATATAGTTTATTAATGCAGCATTGGTGCTGATGTGTAGCTATGAAAGTGTTCTGCTTCAGCTATGAAAGTGTTCTGCTTCAGGTGGTGAAACTCTCGCCACAACCACATGAGCCTTTTGAGTTTGGATTGCTAAACGTAAATTCAGACCTGCGCATGTCAACCAGCTGTGAGTTGCAGCATTATGCATGCGCAGCTAAAGACGCTCGGGCCAATGGCAGACACTACAAATTACACTGGGTCTCTGCATACCTGATGCGGTCTTCAACAAAATCAATCCTGGTGCCAAACAGGTGCATTAGCGCTGGAGAGTCTATTAGCACCTGCACACCGTTTTGCTCCACCAGCTCATCAAACTTTCCCTTCTCATCTGCAGCAGCACAACACTTTAAGAAGCTCTGCCTATAGCAGTTGTGGAGATGAATGGTGTGGTGAGCGCTTGCTGCCTCACCAGCGTAGTTGAGTGTGTAAGCCAAGCCGTTACAGCCTCTGCGCTTGATGCCTAGTTTCAAATACTCCTGGAGACACCATGAGGCTCAGCAAGGGCTCGCGTTTACAGGGCGTGACGACTTGATTCAGCACGTCTCGTCACCTTTTGTCGCTTGGTCAACAGCTCCTTGATCCTGTTGGTTGCTGCTTCCGTAAGCGTCACAGGTGACTTGAGTAATCGAAGCCGTGAGCCCCCGCGACCAGCAAGTTTTGATGCAAGTAACGCAAGAGAGGCTTGTACCATATCACGACCCCGTAACCTGCGTAGGGAGCATCAGCAGTCCTCGGAGCTATCGCGGCAGACGTTGGCGCGTGCGTCCGACTGATGACGGAGACTGACAAACAATGCGCTGACACTGACTTGTTCGAGTGTCGTCGAGGTTCTGAGGTTCGACTGCCTTACGAGAAGGTACGCCGTACTAGAATTTTCACACCATGGTATGGCAACGCTCTGCCGCGCTGGAAAACAGCTGAACAGGATTCAAGGCCTGCTTGCGGAATGGCATTTTACCCTCAAAAGGAAGTCAACTGAGTATGGCATTATTAGGTCAATTTGAAGCGCGTCCCACATATGACTTTTGTTGCAACCGAAACCACACATGTACAGGCATCAGTTGCAAGCGTATGTGATGCAAGCATCGCGTGAGTAAATGGTCATTTGTATATAGCAATTGATGTGAAAAGGTGTAGTCTTTCCTTAAAGGTTTGTAAAGTAATAGTTTTGTACATGGCAGTCGCTTGCACATTGTACAAGTATATGTCTTTTGGAGTCTGGGAGAAGATTGCATTACTTGTTGCAGCACCTGAGACTTCCACAGATTTGATGCAACAAAGAGAGTTGCCCAGGCTGCTGCAAAAGTCATAGACGCCAGGCACACATGTGAGCTTATAACATCATTGATCATCATTACAAAATACGCACTGTGATGGTGGCAAAAGTCACAAACCTCATAAGCCACACTTCAAACAACCAAGGCATACGGAGCCTAACAAGCAGTCAACACCAGATCCACCAGAAACATGAAGAGCATTTGAAGAGTTCAATTCTCGAGCACTAGCCAACACTGCAAAAAGGGACTGTCCAGGCTCAATTGTGATATTCCTGTCTCCTGAGAGAACTACTAGTCTACAGCCCACAGGGAAATACACAAAGAATTCTGATCCAGCTTAGAGTGACAGCAAATCACAGACTTCACAAGTCATCCTCGTCAGTGTCTGAGACATCCTCGCCTCTCTCCCTCTGTGCCTTCCTGACCTTCGCCCTCTGCTTCTTCTCCTTGTTGCTCAACTTCTTCTTTGGTGCCTGCAAACAAGCGCACGGCATCAGACTCGGCCACCAAAACTCGAAATCGATCTCTAGCGCACACTACCCACGCCTGTCTCAATCACAGTGCACTGGTCACAAACGATATGCATCAGCAAATGCACCAGCAAAGTCAAAAGCGTCTGATCACCAGAAAGCACAAGGCAGCAGGCGTGTGCAGAGGAAACAGTGTGAAGATAAAGAGAGGGCCTTTGGAGACTGACCTTGATCTTGACAATGTTGCCAAAGGCATCCACGGTCTCTTCCTGGGGCTTCCACTCCAGCTTCTCGGCCTTGCTGGCTGCCTCAATCTCACCCTTGAGTGCCAGCTTGCCGTCTGCCACCACCCACTGAGTGGGACACAAGGCATCTGTGAACTCTGCAACAGAACACAAGCAGACAATGTTTTAGTATGACTCTTGAAATGTAAAGAGTAGTCCCAAATAAGTGAACAATGCAGCAGGAGATTCAAGTCAGCTGAACAGGACGAGGTTTGCTACAAGGTGCCTGCCTGGCCTTCATGCCCAAGTTTCCTGCGTGTTTCTGCTGCAGAGATATTGTTCAAAAACTCTCTATAGCAAACAAGAACAACAAAAAACTTGGCCTTGAAGGCCAGGCAGGCACCTTTTAGCAAACCTTGTCCAGCAGTACTGCATTGCATGCACAGCCACAACACAGCAGCTAGACAAGACACTCCCTGGAGTCACAAACGTCTCCCCTGGAAGGTGTCAACTTCAAGAGGGGCGTTTGGAAGATCTCGCTGGGATGCTTACCCCGGTTGTGACTGATCATGAGGCATCCTCCACCATAGTTGCGGATGGCACCAGCCAGAGCGCCAAGAGACTCCCTGTCCAGGTAGTTAGTGGGCTCATCCAGGACCAAGATGTGGGGGTTGTTCCACATGGCTGCTGCCAACACCACCTTGACCTTCTGCCCACCAGACAGACCACGCATGCGGGAGTGGGTGCCGAATTCAGGCTCAATGCCCACGTCCTCGAGGTGCTTCTGGATGACTGCTGTGGTCAGGGGGCGCGTCTGCAAACCTAGGCGAGCTGCCTCCTTGGAGTCGATCTCATTGACCATCTTGGTGAATCCCATCTCCTCAAGCCTGAAGATCAATCAATCAATTTATTTTTCATGTCTTGAGGACTCACCAGGGGAGTCAACTGGGACAACAAGATACACTAAGCGAAGAACAAGGGAAAGATGTCAGCACATGGATGTGTTCTGGGAAGCAAGAGCTGATGGCCCCTCATCGGGTAGGGCCTTAGCCTCGGCAGGACTTGTCATCTATGCCTTGTGCAATAGGCCTATCACAGCAAAATAGTAGTAATAATTATGATAATAATAATGCTAATATCAATTATGATGTGTTCTGGAACGTTCTTGCAGGAAGCTAGTCAAAGCTCTTCACCAGGAAGCTACTCAAGGCTGCACAAGCTGATCCTATCAATCAGACAAACATGCATTTCATGCACAAGTGGATGGGTTGTGTGACAGGACTCCACGCACGCATAGGTACAGCGTCAAACTGGGGCAGCTGACATTGCAAGCTTGCCAACACTGATTGCTAGATTTCATATGCCACACAATACTGGTGTATGCCTTGCTGACACCAGTGCTGAGAAGCACATCAAATCTAGCAATCAGAAAGGCAAACAAGCTTAACACACAACAGGCCATGTGATACAACACTCACAGAATATTGCCCAATATCAAGATTGACCTGTCTCAGCTCGACCTAGCAATCAGCAAGGCAAACAAGCTTACACATGACAGGCCATGTGGTACACCAACAAACTCAGAGTACTGCACACACTATCAAGACTGACCTGTCTCTGCTCAACCAGGCAGTGTGGTCAGATGTGGTACACTCACACTCTCAAAATATTACACAACATTATAACTGACCTGTCTCTGCTCAACCAGGCAGTGTAGTCAGATGAGGATGGCTGGCCCTCCCACTGGACCTCGTACTCGTAACTCCTCTTCAGCTTACGCCTGGCAAGCAGCTTTGAGACCACCCTCTTAACACCGTCTACCATCACCTTCTCGTCCATCTTCTTCTGCTCCTCAGCAGAGATCTGCAGGCAGGCATGCAAGAGATGAGACACTGAAGACACAACCTTGCATTCATGATAACTGCTCCCTGCTGAACAGTCAAAGGCGTCACAAGTATGTCCTGTCCAGCCTCTGTGCCTGAACACAACTCCTGACTGCCAAAACAATGCTGGGCAACTGACAAGACTTACAAGGTGGTGTCTGCAATTCAGAATAGCGCACAACCCTGAGCAAGACCAAAAAGGAGACAATGGAAAAACAACAAAGCAATGCCGACACAAGGCTTTGAGCAGCTGGCGGGACTCACAAGGTAATATTTGCAACGTCTAAAGTAGGGCACATACCTGAGCAGAGGTAATATTTAGAACGTCTAAAGTAGGGCACGTACCTGAGCAGAGGCCTTCTCCTGAGCCTCCCTGTCCTCTCCAGATGCGTACCGCCACGCAATGTAGTCGTTGGGGGTCTTGTCCAAGTGCTGCTCAATGTGGTGGAAAGCGTGCTGGGCCACGTAGGCCACACGCAGGTTGGGGTGCTTCCACACAGTGCCCTCTGGGGTCTCCAGCTCTCCGGTGAGCAGCTTAATCATGGTGGACTTGCCGGCTCCGTTGGCTCCAATGACAGCCACGCGGGAGTTGAGGGTGACAGCGATGCTGACGCCCTCGAGCACCTTGCGGGTTGTGTTGGGGTATCTGCACGACAGCAAGAAGTCAATCGTAATGAAGTGTTGGGGTATCTGCATGACAGCATGAAGATGATCGCGAAAAAGTGAGAGCTATGAAGGGACAAGAGGATGAGGGAAGGGGCTTACATCTGCAGAAATCAATCAGTTTCCCAGACGCTCTGATGCCCCACTCAGGAAACATGCCATGTGAAACATACCAAAAGAGCCTGTCAAGTGATTTCTGCTGGAGACTGCAACTAGCCAATACATGCTGCAGTGTGCGATTGAGATGAAATCTGCTGCTGCAGTGCTATTGCTAAACAGCTATCACGCACTGTACTGAGGCAGCAGCAAGCCTTGAGCCTGATGTGCAGACTGTCGCAAGCAGAGGGAACTCACGTGAAGCCAACTCGGGCCATCTTGAGAATGGCCTTGTCCTTGGTCTTGATGCCCTCAAGGAAGCCGGGCTCAGGGAAGGCAAATTTGGTGGAGGCAGCCTCCAGGTTGTAGTAGGCCTGGGCCTCTGGCACCCTCTTCACAAACTCAGACAGGTTACCCTGCACAAACAAAAGCTCTTGTCCATCCCAGGAACCAAGTTTAATTCAGAAACATCATCCCAACACAGGAAATCTAAACTCGGAAATGCTTGGGTACAGTAAAATACGAGTTGCCACATTGCGGAGATGTTTTGATAGTCAGGTCAGTATGACCAATGAGGACAAAAGAAAAGAGGACAGAAGAAAAGCGCAAAAGGCAACCCTTTAGTATTGACAGCAGCAACCAATCCCCACAGAACTCTTTGGTCGTCTGTCTCCAAGTGCCATTTCCACAAGCACCCTTGTCAGAGAGAGACGACCAATTTTATACTTTCAAGTATAAAATCCTCACAGCTCAGGAGCTATAACAGCCGCAGCAGAGTATAGGCTGGTACTCATCTCATACTGTGTGTGCTTCATTCTGACGCACTAAATTTGCTACAGTATACAGTCCTGCAAACACTTCCATGCACCTTACCACTCAGTGAGCAGCTTTGCCGAGATATGCTGCAGCTTGGTGTTTGTGAGACTGCGCAGACAGCTGTCAAGAGGACATCATGGTGCACATCAACTTTGCAGGCCAGACAGCATACTGAAGGAAGATTTCCTGATCTGGACGGCAGGTGCACTGCATTCTGCTTTGCACTGTGGGGGCTTTCGGTACACATCTGAGTGCTCAGCTGTGAACTACAGACAGATGCTTGAAAGACACCCACAGTGCACAACAGACTGCAGCGTACACACCATCCAGGTGAAGATCTGACTTCTTTCTTCTGGTGCATAACTGTAGAGTCATTGTCAAACTGGGAAGTGGCAGTGCTGGGTGCAGTATTTTTCTTGCAGAGCCAATTTCATATTGTAGGGATTGATATAAACTTTAGGGATAGGGAAGAGAGTGCCATATCATATCTGCCAAGAATCAGCCGGCACAGTGAGCATACACATAGGCACTGACGCTGAAATGCTTCAGCTTGCAGTTCCCACAGTGTACATCAGATACTATAGACTAGTCAACACAGGCACATACCCTGTAGTGCTTCAGCTTGCGGTTCTCATAATTTATAGTAATTCACATTGGACACCACAGAGTAGTAAAGACATGTGCTTACCCTGTAGTGCTTCAGCTTGCGGTTCTCATAATGGATAATTCCTGTGCACACATGGTCCAGGAAGCCACTGTCGTGAGACACCACCATGCTGGTCACGTCTGGCAAGTGGGTCAGGTAGTCCTCCAGCCATGCCACATTCTTGACGTCCAAGTGGTTGGTGGGCTCATCCAGCAACATGATGTCAGCCTTCATCAGCATGGCACGGGCTGCAACACAACAGGAAACAGGGTTAGAACTGCTGCACTGCAGATACAGATAGACAGTGGCACATGCTACTCAGTTCACCTGCTGCAGCTGTATGCTGACAAAGAGAGCTGCTGCTACAGCTGAACAAGTCACAGTGGTGAGCAGGAAAAACAGGTTGCACAATAGAATTTGGTGTCTATCAGATTCTACCTTGCCTCCTGCTGCACCACCTCACCAGCAACAGGGCAGCCAACCAGAAATCAGTATTGGGACAACTCACAGCAAGTACAGAAAGACAGAGCATGGCACTAGTCCTGAGAGTAGATACGATTGGACAGACACATGGATGCTACTCCAGACCATGTGACCACCTTACAGCGTTCAACCTTTTGGTGTGTGCAAACATAAGGTGCTGCAAACTTAACGGGTTGAAAGGCGCCTAACACACTGTTTGAACTCTGTTTGAACTTTGCAAGGAGTTTACAAGATACAGACTCAAGTATTGAAATGGGTCAGTTCAGCAGCAACACACTAGCCAGGCAGCAGCACATGCTTGTGGAAGGTGTTTTGACAGCAATCATACTGTCTTGCATCTGCTCATGTGATGTAGATACACTTGAGATATCATGATCAAGTGTTAATCTTTCTGTCCTTCCCTTATTTGTCCATTTAGTCCTGAATATCGAGCTATTCAATGTCTTTTGAGTGTCAATACTGAAAAGACATAAAACAGCTAGACATTCAAGACACGACGGGCAGAGAAGGGAGATACAAGAGCAATCACAGTTGATGATAACCAAAATGAATACACGCAAGCTGGAACCAGACATCATGAAGAGCAACAGGAGGCAAATGTGCCGCCACATAGAAAGTCTGACCATCACAACAGCCAGTGTCCCCTCATGGGGTTAGGCCTTAGCCTTGGCAGGAGCATAAATTCATGCCAACAATGAGGGTCTGCCATGTACACTAGGCCAATCATAACTGTACCAAAACGAAAAGAAGGACTCACCCAGGGCCAACTTCATCTTCCATCCACCAGACAGTGAGCTGACGGGGGCCTGCTGCATGGCCTCAGTGAAACCCACGCTGCCCAGAACCTCAGACACCTGGGTGTGAGCAGGGTGGCTGGCGTCCTGAAGGATGGGGTCAGAGTACACGTACTCCACAACAGGCACATTGCTCTCTGAGGCGTCGATGTCGTGCTCCACGTACACAGTGCGCAGCTCGTCCTTGGGTGGGAAGCCATCCAGCTGTCCATTAGCAATGGACCTCATGAGGGTGGACTTGCCGGCACCGTTGGGGCCACACAGACCGTAGCGCTTGCCACGCTTCAGGTGCAGGCGGGCGTTGTTGAGCAGGATCTTGCCACCTACACAGAGCAAGAACAATGTCAAGCACAGGCTGCGTGATGCTAGAACCCCAGCAGCAAGCATACAAGATACAACAAAAGTAGACATGCCAAACAGGCAAGGCATTTTGGTAACTGCTTACAAAGCTTCTTGAATGTTTGGCTTGCTTGCTCTTTCTTGCAATTGTTATACAACTTTAGGACAAGTGTACCCAAAAAGCGGCAGCGAAATGCAGAACATTGTGCCATATACATATAACGAGACAAGATATGGACATACCATAGGCCAGACTGAACTCGCAGTTGCAGAGGTCCTCGCCCTCCTCTTCCTCCTCAACCACCTTGGTCTTCTCCTGCATCTCCTTGAAGAAGTGGGACAGGGTGTCCAGGGCAACCTTCTCTGCCTTATCCTTGGACACTGTGGCAGAGAGGTAGGGCACAACGGCCTGCATAACATTGCACACACATTGGCGTCTGCACACACATTGGCGTCTGCACACACATCAGCATCTGGATTGCAGGCAGCACATGAGCATTGACATGTGCACTGCAAGCAGCACATGAGAACATAATTCCTGCAGGTTCAAGCCCATTTAATCAAGCCCAAGTGATCTCCATCACACTGCTTCTACTGCTGCTGCTTGGCATATCCCCATTCACACAAGTGAGCCGGCACTAACTTGTGGTGAACTGGGTCGTGCCAAGCAGCAGCAGCAGAAGCAACGAGATGACAACAGCAAGGTCTCTGTGCAGCACAGCAGCAGCTGCAGGCAGCATGACAGACAAGGAGCAACGCAGACAGCATCTGCTCACCTCAATCCACTGCTCATCCTTGTACTGGCTGGCGTTGATGAGGCCGCACATCATGCTGGCCACATACTTGACCACCACCTCACCAACCTGGCCATCCACCTTGGCAACAGCTGAGCCCAACACGGCCAGCACCTCAGCCTCGTTGGCCACAATGCCTGTGACCTTGCCATCAGCACCAACCTTGAGCAAGGTGGCGTGGGCCTTGGAGGCCACTGACCTGCACTCTGGGTCTGCTACGTTCTGGGCAACGTCCTCCACACCAGGCAGCAACCTGCATGGCATTGGAAGCAGGGTGAAGGTTGAGAGTGAATATTCATGTCAAGAGTGAGTGTTGGTGACAAGAGTGAATGTTGGTGACAATACAAAATTGATATCAGGAGTGGTTGAACAAGATTGCTGTGGTGACACAAATTTAGTGAAACAAAGTTTGTTGTGTGTTGATGTCAGGAGTGGTTGACCCAGGACTTGTTCAACCACTCCTGACATTAACACAGCAACAAAAGTAGCAGAACCAAACGACAGCACCAATGGCTCTGTGAGCTTCAACAGCAAACCCCACATCAGCCTGCAGGTTTGCCACATACATAAAACATTGGGTCACTTGCAAGGCTTGTTCAACTCAGATAAGCTGTTGTTGCTGAGCTGATCTAATTGCAACACGACAGTTGAGCCCTAACGATGACACAGAGCTTGAGATGTAGCTGGCAAACCTGCAGACTAACAGGTTGCTATATTGAACACACATCAACAGCACAGGGAATATGTGACTCATGCACAGCCCATGGCAGGTATTGACAAGTGCTACCAATACACATCAGACAAGACGCCGAGCCTGCAGCCTTGCCACAGGCTTGGTGTCGAACCTGGTGTGCATTGGCAGCACTTGGTAAATACCTACCATGGGCTTTGCTTTCATAAGCAGTAACATACACCATAACATGACCTGTACAGAACTCATGCAGAGCAGATGAGTATTACTGTCTGGAAGTTGCAGTGACCAGCTGCTGACCTGGGCAGAAAGACAGCGGCATCAGCTGGGTTGTCCACCAGCTTGGACATGTTGTCGATGATGACAGCAGACTTGCGCTTGATGGCAGTCTGCCTCTCACGCAGTCCCCTGACCAGCAGGGGCACCATGATGGACAAGGCAGGAGCCTCCACGGCTTGCACGAAGGTGGTGGCAGACAGCTTGTGGACTGTCTCTGACACCTCAGCGGGGTTGGCCATGGCAGTGATCAGGGCTGGGATGAACTTCTCAATGTCACGGTTGCCCACAGCTGTGCAGGCCTGGTTCATGGTCTTCATGGCAGCAGTCTGCAGCAGACAGGGACAGAAGTAAATTTTGGCAATGGAAACTGTACCCAAAATGCATTGCTAGCACCAAATTACATACAACCCATTGCTAGCATCACAAGATACACGATGCACTGCTAGCAACCTGTCTGAACCTGTGCGTTAAATGCAACAGGTGCTCGCACACATGGCAGACAGAGCTCAGTTGCATTCTGTCTATGCGCCGGCCAACACACACGACGAGGCAATACTACAGCAGGCACAGGATACAAAATCTGCAGCAGAGAGTCCATATGACAGCACTCTCACAGATCAACATACATAAAGTAAACCCACCAGACCCCCAGCATTATTTCTCATCGGACCCCCAACGAAATTTCTCATCGGTTCTCACTGTTAGGGTTTTTCAACACCCTAGAAAATTTCAACCTTGTAATTTTGTTAGGGTTGTTGGATAGGATGTAGGGTTTAGGGTTTTAGCGGTTTTTGCGTTGTCGCGGTTTAGGGTCTGAGAACCGATGAGAACTAACGCTGGCCCACCCAGACAGGCTCGGCCATAAGTCCACGCTCTGCGTCAAGGCTTGTGACTGAGGACAACAGAAATGAAACCCACCTTGACCTGGGGCTTGGCATCAGCAAAGCAGCCACCAACAGCTGGCACAATGTCTGGCAGAGCTGCCTTCATCTGAGCAGGTGCAATCTTGGTGAGGGCACCCAGCTGCTGCAGAGCGCCAACCTTGGTCTGCCACTTCTGCTTCTGGTTCATGGCATCAAACAGCATGGGCAGCACCAGGCGGACACCGTTGGGGTTCATGTGGGTGAGCACAGCTGTTGCTGCCTCAGCTGCAGCGCTGGCAATAGCCTTGGACTGCAGACATGACAAGATGTCAGACAAGGAGTGTCAGACAACGAGTCAGCGTGTCAGACGACGAGTGTCAAACAATGAATCAGTCATGACAAAGTGTCAGGCGAATGAGTCAGTTTGTGTTTGCAGCACTCATACTAGACCATTGGGCTGTTTACAGTTTTCTGTGACATACGTGGCTACACCGCTTCTGCAAAGAGTTTTAGCCACGTATGCCAAAAAAAACTGGAAAGAGCCCAGCAACAAAACATCAGGGTGATGATACAATTGTGCCAATTTTGACAGGGACGGTCCAATACCTTGTCAGCATACTTGTCCATCAGGATGGGAAGCATGGCAACGACATACGCCTCAGCAGCAGAGTGCTTGGTCTCAGCCAAAGCCTTGACTGCCAACAAACCACCCTCAGCGTTCTTGTGTTCAGCAGCTACCTTGACCTTGTCCACAATACCATCAGCCTGTCAGAGCAGAAACCAGACTTTGCATAAGCATGACTTCAAAAACCATGAGCAAATACACAAGAGCATAGGCATCAGATATGCTGGACATGCACAGGATGTGACACAAACTGCATACCTTGAAGGAGGCTGCACCACCAGACAGCATCTGCTCAGTGACCTCCTGGGCAGCTGCCTTGCGGTCTACTGTAGAGGCACCATTAATGAGCTTCTCAAACAGAGCCTGGTGTTCTGCAACAAAGCCATAATGAGTTAGCATTGATAGCAGTCCCAAAATACTGAAGCTGAAAGCAGCAAGCTGTGAAACAGATCTATTGGTCCAGGTAGTTATCCGGAAGGTCCGGCCAGAATCGACCGCAGCAGTGTACTAGTTGCCGCAGTAGCAGAGCGTAGCGCACCAGGTGCCTTGGTCGACAGGTCAATGTCCTGTACGCCCTCCTCAATTTTTGCCACGTCCAAGATGCTTTGCTGGGACTGGACGTTGTGAATACCGCCCTTGACCTGCTGTGGAGCTGCTACAGCCTCTGAGACAGCGGAAACCATGTCTGATAGTTTATATGTAATGAACCCTGCAGCAAGACAACTCTGCTCAGCCCTTGCGCTAGGCCTGTGTTGTCACTGGTACGAGGGACACCATCACGTACGACGGTTGAGCCAAGATCAAAAAACGGCTGCAGGAAGTGTGGTTCAAGGCATTTGCAGTGAACGTGCGTCAAAACAGTGTTCAAGCTGAAACAAGCCAACACCATAGCTAAGCCCCGTGACTGTGAGCGGTCTGAGGAGGCTGCTTGACGTTACCTGACGAAATTTGCGCTAAAAGCTTGTACCGCAGACCCGTAGTAGCAGGTGAGTGCGGATGGCGCTCTGAGAGCAGCCAGAAAACAAGCACGAGTGTACTTGTGCGACTATAGGCAATGCGCCAAGCCGAGAGGGCCCGGCAAGCTCGCGCCTCGAGTTTTTGTCCACTGGATGTGAACAATTGTAAAATGATTTCTTGCGGCTGATTAACAAATGTGTTGTATTATACTTACACGTGTGTGATTAGCAATCCACCGCCGATCCAAGACACGGCAAGGATGGCTTGCTATGCTGCTTCCTATGCAAGCCTTGCGCGACAGCAGTCAGACAGCGACCAGTCATCAGGACAGGCTGCGTTGATTGTGTCAGCGCGCTGAGCGTCGGTGGTGAACTTCGGCGGATCACTCACGGTCGCTGTTCTCAGCACGCTGTTTTGCTGGCCGTGAAACCGTGCCAAGTTGCAGGACACTGTCGTTATCGCTCTTGATATGAGTTTGGCCCCTTTTGACGGTGTCAGCCTGACCGTGTTCAAACACACTTGACTGCTGTTTGATCCCCTACACTCAGACAGACACAGATCAGTCGGGTGGCAAACGATCAGCAAGACAGCAACAAACTTTGCTGCAATGTGACAGACTTGTTTGCATATCTCATGCACATAGTGTGATCGCCAAGCATGACATTTGTGTCCAATGCACACTGTCAAGGCTATTCTCGAGGCAAGCAAACATTGTTGAATGCCAAACTTCCGGCCTCAGCCGCAAGTATAGCTGCCTGCGAGGCTGGTGAGAATCAAGCTCCTGTGGGGAAGGGAATGTCGGTGGCAACTGTGCAAAAAGCATCCCTTGACAGGTCAGGACAAGCGTCAAGTTGCAAGGAGCCTCATGGCGATTCTGTGGTTTCATTGATAGATTGTATGAATTCAAAGCCTGTCTTGCCAGCTTAGCCGTCTTGCTAACTGGCAGCCTGCTGCAACTGCAGCAGATCTGAACCTCACCTGCTGGTCAAGGCACAGAATGAGGCTCTGCAGGAAGAGGTGCAGTATCTACGCCAGCTCCTCTCCTTTTCTGGTGTATCAGTCAGCAATTGCCAAAAACAAGTCATTCCATGTCACCCACATGAAGTGCTGGCATCATACTCAGCAGAGGATGTGTCCAACCACAAAGCAGGCAATGATGCAGCCACGGTTGCTAGCACACAAGGTACATAAGCTTGTGTGCCTGATGTGGTTTGTGTCCACAGTAGAGCCATTGCCCAACTCAACCAATCCCGTGCAACTTCATCAGCATGTGTCAGTTGTTCCAACGCAAGATGTGTAATGCAGCATGCATACTGCAAGGTATGCACTGTAAGACATGCACCATAAAGCAAGCATTGCCACAAGTCAGCCCATGTCTCACAGCAGTGTCTGTGACATAGCAGGGTCTGGTCACGCATGTGACATCACCTCTGTTCAGCTCAAGAGGGAAGATCTGCTAAAATTGAAGTGCATACAGCTAGAGCGACAGGTCAACATGCTTCAAGCAGCTTTACAGGTAAAGTTTGCCAGTCTGTTATTCATGTAGAACAGCTGTTGCACATGAATAGCAACTTCTGCATTTGGGCTCCAGACCTAGCTCCAGGACATATCCGTCAGCCAGATAGGCTGGCATCAGTACTGGCCCCACATATGGTAAATTCACATTCTTATGCTGCAAACAGACACACCAGAGTATCACAATAACACAGACAGCGCCTGCTGTTTTACTTTTATCTCGGAGTGACGTATGCGCCAGCACAACATACTTTGCCCTTCCTATAAGTCCAGACGCTTGCTGCAGAGCAGGTCTCAACTGACCGCAGAAGTGGAGAGTGTCCTGTCTGAATTGACGCACAGTCTCATTCTCCTGGCGAAGAAGACTGCTGAGCATTCTCAGAAGCCTCAAGGGGCACCCACAGACCTGATGGCATACAGTCAGCAGATGCTTTCTAGACTGAGCAGGCAAGCATCATGCTCTGCAGCCTCTACCTGCTCTCAAAGCCAAGCAATTTAGCTGTAAATTTGTGCAGGCATGACTTAGACTGTTGTTGCTATTGTGATGAAGCAGAACCAACAAGGATTTCCTTCCTGTCTGGCAAATGTTGGAGAATCAGTTGAGTCAGCTCGTGCTTGTGAGTTTTGCTCAGAAGCTGTCCAGAACTTGTAACACAATGCCTGGGCAGCCCAGTATAGCTACTACTTGGCTTCTCATTATATTGACGCCGAAAGGTGTAGTCTTTTCTGTTCTTATTCTTTTGTGGTACAAAGCTACGGTACAGTGCGCAAATCATGCCTATCTAATAATAATAATAATTAAAACGTGTACTTAGCCAGCAGGCATCAAGTACGTGCGACGCAAGTCAATTCCCTCCAGACAGGCTTGTTCAGAGCAGATGCCTATCTGTGTAGGTTGAAAAGGCAGACAAGTCTATCGCAAGCCAGGAGCGCTGTACATTCCGCAAGGCCTGACCAGCCTTTCTGCTCAGGCAGTCCAGATGCGTCGGCTCACTGCCAGCTGCCTTTCTTTCCTGTGTCCGGCAATTTTCTAGAGCAGCCATCAAACAATATCAGTGTTACAGGTGAGGCAAAGCTGAAAGTGTGCATGCTGCGTCATTGGCACAGACTTGTAAAGATACTTTGCTGCGTCATCGCATTGCTAGGAGCCATTTGATGCTGTTGCCAAGTCTTGTGATGGCGACAATGATTAGCTGGAACTCCTGTAAATCACTACTATTATTGTTAATAATATTGTTATTGTTATTGTTATTATGATGCCTTCACTGGCTACATTGTCCCTCCACAGTTCATGAGGCGGTGTAAGCAACCAGCATGCATCTGTAATAACGTTTCTTGGCTTCACCCATAATGCTAGGCGCACCTATCTCACATCATAATGATGACCCAGCAATTGATGAACACAGCCACACAAAAGCACAAGTTTCACCATAAGTTTCCATAACTTTCTATAAGTTCCACAATTTGCCATAAGTTCCCATGAGTTTCAAATGCGACGTTTGCGCAGACTTGTGTCAAGGGAGAGGGGTGTTGCTGGCCAATCAGACTCGCACTCAGCAGCTTGAGTCTGAGTTAGCAATTCTGGCGCCAAAGCTCAGCAGCCTGACAGTGCTGCTGAGGACCACTGTGCTTTCCGCCATATCCCTGGTCAACCCTGAGGCTGCCACCAGGCTTCAGGTACTACCTCCCATACTTTCTTACCATGCTATTGCCTTCTGTGGTGCCCTGAAGCACGGCAGAGACTTCTGGATGTGGGCAGAGTTGCTGTGCTGACAATGACAAGTCTTCCCACCACAAGCAAAGCGATAAGCATTGTGTATAGTGCACATCTAGAACTGTGCTAATCAATCAGCAGCGTTGATGGTTTCATATTGTTGGTGAGCGGTCCACTTGAACACATTGTTCTGCAGTTCTGCATAGCTGTCCCTTGCTGCTCTGTCATACCTAGAACATCTCCCCAGATCAGAAACACAATTTCAGTGTCCCCAGCTGGGTCCCCAGCAGGCGTTTCTGAATTTAAATTTCAGCTGTCAAACGGACATTTCTACCAAGACGCTCCTGGATTGTGAAGAGCTGTCTGACAAAGCACAACTGAATCCACATCTTAGACTGACAAGTACTACTCGAAAACAAAGCTTGAATCCCACCGTGTTCAGCGCTGCCCTCCAAGTTCCTGCTTGCTGCCAGTGACCAGCAAGTTGTTTGGTTGCACAGGTGGAAGTAGCAGAGACAGCTGAAGCAACAGCACAGGCAGCACATGCTCTGACTCAGCTGTCAGTGTTGCTACCAAGCCAGGGGATGCTGTTCGGCAAAGCAGCATGCCAAGCTGTTCGCCAGGATGCATCTGTCAAAGCAGCTGGTCAGGAGAGCGGTGTCTGGTCAGGAGCTGCTGCTACCAGTCCTTCCCAGGCACACTCACCATCTGCCATCAAACCATCCATCCAGTCATTCATTGTATACCGTACAGTCTGTCCCTGACAGTCAATCAGTTCCCACTCACTCATTCACTTATCCACTCACTCATTCAGTCCTTTGTTCCTGCACTTATTCATTCATTGTGTCCTATCTTCATCAGTCAGACTTTAGTTCATTCTTGCATTCACTCTTTCATTCAGACACTCACTTATTCAGTCATTCAGTCATGCATCCATGCATTCTGTCATGCATGCATTTGTTCACTCATGAAAACACTCACTAGTTCACTCATCCCCCTCTTGACTGAGGTTCCTGTTGCCCGAGTTATCCCACTGGCTAACATGGCATGTTGCAAAGTGCCATGCGACGGCAACTCCCGACATGATCTGCACATGAAGCCTGCGCAGTGGTGTCCTGTATCAGCCAGTCACAGACATGAATGCCATGGGCCTGCCACCTGAAAACGCCTCTGTGCCTGAAAAAGCCCCTGCCTCAAGCACACACCAGTGACATGCATGCCATGGGCCTGCCCCTGGAAATGCCTCTTTGCTTGGAAATGCCCCTGCCTCAAGCACACACCAGTGACATGCATGCCATGGGCCTGCCCCTGGAAATGCCTCTTTGCTTGGAAATGCCCCTGCCTCATGCACAAACCAGTCATGGCTGACCTACAGGGCCAAGGCAAGGGTGCAATGGACCCTGCTGTGCCATCAGCAAAGCAGCTTCTCGCGCAGCTGCCAGCTTTTGCTGTGAGAGACAGACCAGCTGCAAACCGAGTTCTGGGTGACTTGCTGGACAGGTGATGCACTGAGCGCTTTAGGATTCTTTCCCTTTCCCTTTCCCTTCCACTCTCCCTCTCCCTCTCCCTTTCCCTTCCCCTTCCCTTTCCCTCTCCCTTTGGGCTATGGCCTATGGTCATAGCTCCAGGCTGCCGCCTTGGGAGGCTCCTGACTTGATCACTGAAAAGCATAAACTTTTCTTTTTTTCTCTGATGCACTGAGCTGCAGACTTTGCAGAAGGCCCTACATCCCCATCTAGCTAACAACAACTCTCTGCAAAGCATGCTCTTTCAGTCAGGACCAAACATGTGCAGTCCCCAGCCTGTACAGGCATCAGAGCAGTGCTGGAGTGCTGTGCAAGCCATGCGTGTCTGTCTGGTCATGCGTCTCTCCCAATCATGCCCTGTATGTCGGGAGTCATAAGCCGGACCCCAATCAACATCCTACTTCATTGCAATTACAGACTAACAAGGTAGTGACAAAAGCTGCAGTGTAGTTCTGCTTCGGTGCTGCCATGTCATGAGTAACAATCGCAGACTTTGACATGAGGCATCACCTGCAATGGTGGACTTTGACATGAGGCATCACCTGCAATGCAGGCTGAAAATGCATCAGGGCGTGCAGCAGCAAAAGATGTCATCCGTTGAGAAGGAGCTTCATTACGTGCGCTCCCTCCATGCCTCTCAGGTGCTTCCTGCACATCTTTGTACTGTGTTCCTCTGGGCTGGTCCTCTCATGCCTCTCTCTGTGCCTCTTCTTGTATTACCATCTGTACCTTTTCTTGTATTTTCATCTGTGCCTTTTCTTGTATTATTATCTGTGCCTTTTCTTGTGTTATCACCTGTGCTGCTCTCCCTGGGCAGCCCAGTATAACACATGGCTTCTCATTAAACGGACGCCAAAAGGCGTAGTCTTGTCTTTTGTTGTCTTTGCTCTGCTGTTCTTCTACTCCTCTGGTGCAATGTGTTGCAAGCCATCCTGAACATGTCTGCCCAAGTTTCTTTTTGGCTGTGAACACTGGCATTGGCTGTTCATCTGCATCGCATGCTTTGCTGAAGAAGGTGATGAAGATTTAATTGTGCTTGTAGCAAACACAAGGTTGTCACACTCAAAGCCATAGCATTCGTGTATGTTTTGACGCAGTGCCACTGCATTGCACACCGCATGGCATACGCTGTGAATCCACAATCAAGCATGGGCTCAGCAGGTGTTCATATCACTAGCTCAGCATTCCTCCCCAGCCGGCGCCACCAATGCTGCGCTGCAATCACTGACTCTACTGTAGCCACCAGTTGCACAGGAGTTGACACAATAGTCACACCTCAGGTGTAGTCACATGAGCCTTAACAAAACCCTCGCACACTCTGACAAAACCCTGGCACATCCTGACAAAAAAACCCTGGCAAATTGTCACTGCAGGCACAGCATGTAGGCAGAATCTTTGGTGTGGCAGATGCAGCTCTGAATGAGCTCGAGCCCACCACAGCTGTGGCAACAGTGGCGGCTGCTGATGCACTGCGCAAAGTTCTGCAGGCTCAGGAGCAGCTGGTCAACCGCTGCTCTGAGACCTCGCTGACACAGCTCATTGCTGTGCTGAGAGATACATCACCAGAGTTGCAGCAAGCATGCTGGCTGTTGGTCACACAGCAAGAGATTTACAAGTCCCAGGCAAGAATCTGTGAGTTGCTTATTGTTTGGCTCACTGTGGTCTTTGCTCAAAACATGTTGTACAAGCTGTGCAAGCTTGAGCATGAGCTTGTGACAATGATGTAGACCATCATAGAGATCCGCTGCCACCTGCAACATGATACAGGTGCCTGCAACATTTGATGTGCATTGCTGTAGTCCAGCTCTGATGCTACCCACATAGTATGTACACAGCTGAGTTGTATGATCACAAGGGTCATACGTGCAACTGCAGGTGAAAGAGGCTTTGAACGCGGTCAAGATGAATACCATGAAAGCTTGGCAGGCTGCAAACACTGTTGGTACAGACAGATGAACAAGTCTGCCACTGACCAGCGCTTTTTGGTCATTATTCAGCTGACGAACAGTTATCAATCCAATTAACTACCTATGTAACAGCAGTGAGCCATCACATTCTGTGATAAAGTACTGACAGCTGACTGTACCGATACTTTCAAAATTTCTTTTACCGTTCCGATTCTGCTGTTTCAGCTTGCCAGGTAACACTATTGTTGAGACATTAGCGTTCATCTACTCGATAATACCGTCGAGGCTCTGACTAGCGTAAAGTGCCTTCTCCAACAGACATCTTTTGACATGGCCAGCCAAAGCGTTCTGTACTCCGTGGGTGCACCGTTTCGGAAGGAAGCCCTTCCTGGCAGATCTGCGCCAGCTCAGGCTCGCTGCACTACGTACGCGTACAGACCTGCAGCATCTCGTTCAAGTATCGCAAAACCCAGAGTTCTTCACAGTCTGAGCAACACTGCGGTCCAGTCCAGGTACGCTTTCTGTCGCAGGTCTTCACGCAGATCTGCAAGCTGTCACGCATTCCTGGAGGTGTCACAGATTACCAGCACGGGCCACCCCATCTGAACCTTGATAGTTACCTGGCGTTTGCAGGAGCGGTTCTCGCAGAGGCCTGGTTGTCCGTGCAGATGCGAGTCAGCTGAGTGCTAGAGCAGATACCACCAGCACCCCGCCAAATGATCTCACCCAAGCCCTTGCAGTGGCTGGCTTTCTGGCTGTCAGATACGGAAACTGGAACATAGATGCTCATCTCATTTTGAAGAGCTTGGCAGTTCTGCAGCTTCTTGTTGCAGCAGTTGCTTTGGCCACAAGGGGAGTTCACACTGACCGGGTGAGGGTGCAGATCTGCAACTTTCAGTACAGCTCAGGAATCAATTCCTGGCATTCAGTGAGGCTGCGAGAAATGACTGTTTTGCCCTCGTGTTGTCTCTCGCCACTCTCTGTCTGCTCTGACATCAGCGCCTACCTCAGTCCTTCAGCAACTTTACCTAATCATTTTTTTGTATGGACTGGACCAGAACATGTGCTTGTACAACTACAAGCCCAGTTCAGTCATCAACATACACAGCACAGTGGCTCGCTTAAAGTGATCAAGCCAAGTTGCTTTGCTGTTTGCAGGTATCAGGAGTCATTGGACCATGTGCTCTGGCACTGTATGCTCTGAATTACTCCCGTATTCCTTTCATGACTGCCCTTACTGCTCTCTTTGGGTACAACCTATCAGAGCAGCTCCCGGTACAGGCTCCACATTGGCACTTGTGTCTGTGCTTGTACAGCATGTTGCTTTCTTTTGAAGGAAGGAATGAACACACCTGCTGTGCTGCTATAGTGTGCAATTGCATTGTGTGTCTTGTGCAGTACTGTGTCCCTAGTGTCAATATTTAGACTTTTGTGACTTTAGATTTCACTGTCTCAGCTGATGCATGGTCGCTGCTTGTTTAGCAGACATTTGACTTGCGATAGTATCCACTTGCAAAAGAGCTGCACAAAAGTAGAAGCAGCGCTAGCCTTCACTGTCAGTGACAAAACAGCACAACTCTGTCACGTTTTGTTGCCTTGGCAGTGCTGCAAGTTTTTGCACTGATCACGTATCTGGTTACTGGCTACAACTGGCAGCATCACTCTGCAGGGGCCTTACTATGTCTGGGCAGTGTCCTTGGCTGCTGCTCTATACTACAATTACGGCAGCTACTGGTTCACAGCTGGGGTGTCTCTTTTGGCAGTGTGGAAGTTCTTCAAGAAGGGTGGCGTGGTGAATGCAGTAACAAGCTTGGCGACGCTTGGTGTCAGCGCATATGTAGCTTACCATGACGCAACCAACTTATGGGTCATGATTCTGGTGTCTGCTCAGATTGCATGGAGTGGCGTACGTACCGTGCTAGGTGGCAGTGGCATTGCATAGTAGAGTGTGACATCACCTGTCATATGTGGTGCGTCCTGTGGGGCGCAATTTGGTTGTGCACGCCTCTGCTTTGTGCCATGGTCATCATACAGGCGATGATGTACATTTCATGTGTAAATTTTCTTAGTGGTATGAATCCAATGACCATGTGTGACTTATCTGGAGGTATACTGAGTCAGATATGAACGTTTACCTAGACGAGCTCAAGCCATGCAAAGGTTTGGTTCTAGGTGTTGACTATGTATGAACTTCTTTATGTTGATCAGTCACACAACATGTTGCGCAAATTTGCTACCTACATCGTCAATCAGTTTGGAGTCTGGCGTATCACTACAGCAGGAACTTGCTGGATACTGTACAAACAAGCAGCCTCATGCATGGTAGAAATGGCCCAATGCAGGCACAAGCTGTCAGAGAATCCTATGAGATGTAAATTGGGCACGAGGCAACATGACTCTAAAATTCACATACACATACAATGACTGCCTTGAACTATTAGCTAATGCATTCACATCTTTCCTGTAAAGATGTAATTATAACATTGCTGTCAATTCACATCTTTACATTGCTGTCCATTCACATCTGTACATTGCTGTCCATTCTGATCTGTACATTGCTGTCCATTTTCCAAATGATCTCTTGCTGGTACGCATACTCAAGGCTTTAGCTTGCAGCGAACAATGATTCTAGACTCAGTCCTTCTGCGCCTTCACGCAGGACACACTAGAAAGATCTGACTTCTTGCTGCATAATTTATTGTACATAAATCAGCAGTATCAACTGCTCAATGACCTGAACTTGACCCAATAAGGTGAAAGCATGGCCATGAAGCTGACAAGAACAAGCAAGCCGTATGCCGTAACAGCCACAAGAAAAAAACACAAACAATTGCGATCTTCCAAAAAATAAGCTGGCTGCCTGTCAAGGCGCAATTGGCAGGCTACATGCAAAGAAGAGAAGGAATGATGCGTTTCAAACAATTGACACAACATACAGCTACCACGCCATATGGGTGCGCATGAAAGCCATAAACATGGCACGCATGTCCATTCTGGAAAGGATCTTGCCAGCTTTTGACTCAGTACCTGAAAATTGTTTGCTGCTGCAAAAGATGCTGCATACCTCAACTGCCGATCATAGATTTATACAAATCAAAATACAAATATCAAGCATGCCTGCCTGACATGCCGGCCACCAGAATATGTGGCAAAAAGGGCAAACAGTAACGTAATCTCTTCTCCTACAATATACAGCCCTCGCCCGGCTGCAATTGCATGCCGCAGTGGACATCAATACTTCATGAATCGGCCAGTAGGAGCATTGGCTACCATTTCCTGCCTATCTGATCATTTCTTCAAACTAGGTGCAATCTTGAGCCTGCCCACTATTCTGATGCAGTGCACTTCTCATCATCGACCGCATGATGTGGTCAGCCTTGCCCCAGGAGCTCGCCGCAATTTCCAGCAATGTGTTGCGCATTGTGGGACCACTCGCAGCTTCTGAGTGTGTTTCCAGCAGAATCACTTGAAAGTTGTTGCTGCAGGTGGGCTCCAGCTCAGGCATCACAAAGGTCCGCCTCCGCTGTCTGCACATGCGCGTCTCATAGGACCTGGAAGCAGTGAAAGACGACCTGCAGAAGCTGCGCCTTCTTGAGGAGGAGGATCTTGCACCCTGCAACCAGAGTCGTGTTGCTTGCATCAGCATTGTCAGCACAGACTTGATCCATGTATGCAGTATAGGAGAAGACTTGACACAGAGTGCTTGCGGAACTTGTGGTGCAGGTTGGATTAGCGTGCAAGTGTGCAGCGTCAACACAGCTCTGGCTGCCATTGCTGGTGTGCTGACCTTCAAAGAGCTGCTTGACGTTCTTGTATCTGTGCCTTGACAAAAGACAGGTATGGCAGTGTGCCTTGCTCCACTGTTGGACAGCCTTTCATCTGCAAGCCGCATCGCACTGTCCTCTCTGCTGCAGACTTCAGCAGCCTCCTCAGGGTTGGTCAACTGTATTGCGCTGAACAAGGCTGCAGATGGCCTTCCTTCGACTACATCGTGCTGCCTGTAGGGAGAATTGCCATAAGGTGAACGTTTGAAGACCTCTGCCACAGATCTAGCTGCACAGCATGACTTGCCTTTCAGGACTAACAGAGCACAACTCCGCTCTTTCCTCCGTCCAGTCTTTGAGCTGCAAGAGCTGATCATACAAAGAAGGGGTTGAAAAGTCAGGCTCAGAAGCTGAGGATCGGACAGTCAGCTTTGAAGCACACTCCTACAGTAACAGGCGAAAAGTCAGGCAGTGCGCAAGACAGAATGGGCCAGTAGGACAGGCGGCCGACAAAAAATCGCGCGCACTTGCGGCAAAGTCTCCCAAAAACTGCTGCTGGCAGCCAAAACGCTGGAGCGGACGTTAGGCTTGCGTGTCATCCTCTTCACAACATAGCCAACACCCACAGAAGCAGCTCGCAGCTGGACCCTTTCAAACGCTGAGCAATGTTTCTGCCAACTAGTCCGTTAGCTCGCAGGTCTAAGCACAAACTAAGCGGAATAGCGGACTACCTAGCCGTGCTTAACCATGTGAAGACCGGTCGAGGGTTTGATGAACGAATGATTAGTTGAGACATTCATACCCTCGCTGCAGGCAAGTTGATCAGTCCAACCGCGCATGCTAGTTGCTGTCTTGCGCTCGACATCTGTGAGTTCTGTGTTACCAAAGCCTTGCATTCAGAGCAAGACTTGGACATCTTGCCTCTTACAGACGCGTGCCGTGCTTATATCTGTGTCAGCCAGCAGCCGCTGAGTGCAGCACAGCGGTGATAGTGCTGCCGCATCATGGCGTACAATGCGGACACTATGTCCTTTGAAGTGCCTGACACAGATTGTATTTACATATCAGGCTTGTCTCAGCACGTTACCGAAGAGGATCTTGCACAGCACTTTGGCTCGATCGGTATCATAAAGCAAGACAAGAAGCTGAAAAAGCCGAAGGTCTGGCTGTATCGCGACAAGGGCTCGGGCACTCTAAAAGGAGACGGCACCGTCACATATGAAGACCCTTTTTCAGCCGGATCTGCTGTGCAGTGGTTTCACGGAAAAGAGTTCAAAGGTCAGCAGGTCAAGCTCGATCTGATCTCCTCACTTGGCTGGTGAGGAGACAATCGTAAGGCAACGCAAGCAGTATTGCTTTATGCAAATTGATGCTGCGGCAGTGACTGACAAAATGGCTTGGAACTGCAGGGTCCACAATAGAGGTGAAGCTTGCAGATCGCAAGTCCACACGGTATGAAGGAGGATACGGCAATGACAGAGGGGGAGGTGCTGGTGGTGGTGGTGGTGGTGGTGGCTTTGCTCCCAGAGGTGGAGGTGGTGGTGGGAGCTTTGGCAGACGAGGTACTGGTCTTGCTTCTATGCAGCGGCGACACATAGCACAATCAGCTGCCGATGCAGTCCTTGTCCTCATGACTATTGAGGCAACTCTCAAGAGTACTGCATGAGCACAGCATTGCATACAGTAACACACAGTGTCCTACATATTTGCAATTTGCTGACCAGCATCCTCTTGGTGCCTTTGCTGTGGCTGACTTTACTGAAAGTCTGTATGTACTGGCAGATGATTATGGCGGGGAAGGTGGCGGTGGCAGTCGAGGGGGAGGTTTTGGTGGTAGTGACCGTGGCGGTGGCAGAGGGGATTTTGGGGGTGGCAGAGGTGTTGGCAGGGGCGGTCCTCCTGGAAGACCCGGGGACTGGCCTTGCCCAGGCTGCAATAATAACTGCTTTGCCAGCAAGTGAGCCCTGGTGCTTTGTTGTGGTGTTGTATAACCCATGCAGCATAAAGGGTCAGTAGCATGCTAGGCCAAGCCAGCTTCGCAGATTTTAGCATTCATGAATTCCTTGGCTGCATGGTTTGTTCATCTTCAAGACTGTCTGAAGGCATTTTCTTGTGTCGCACAAGTGCATCAAATTCATCAAAGCTCGGCATGCGCTCTGCATGGACAGTGTCAAAGCAATGCAAGTCCTGCATGGTTCCCCAACCACTGTCAGCAGGCAGTTGAGGCTCATGTTCAACATTCCATGAGCCATCAGGCAATAAATGACATTCTGCATATTTAGCATTTCACATCCCTCACTTGTCAATGCTTCATGTTCACAGGTCTGCCTGCCCTAAATGTGGTGCCCCAAAGCCAGCAGATGCTGGTGGAGGGGCCGGCTTTGGGGGTGGCGGAGGTTTTGGTGGCGGCAGCGGTGGTGGCTATGGCGGTGGTGGCGGTGGTCCACCTAGGCCTAAAGAGGCTCGCCCTGGCGACTGGCCCTGCCCCAACTGTAACAACATATGTTTTGCCAGCAAGTAAGCCAGTCTGTACAAGTATAAACTGCCTGCAAGATATGCACTTCTGGGTGTAGAGCTGTCGCTCAGCTGCTTTCTATTCTCATCATCACGCAACTTATGTAAACTTGCTGCTCCATCACAAATGACTAGATTCAGTGTCTTGATTGATACATTGCCTACTGCTTTGCCTAGCTCATGAAAAGTCCTACTGTAGATTGCTGTCGGTAGGCTTGATCACTGGGCCATCATTGGTCTAAGTTCACACTGTAAAGTAGTGCAGCTGACAGACCTGTTGTAGCTGATGTCAATCAATATCCTTTTGGTAGTGTTGGGACGCCCAAAGCGCTGCAATGCAACCACTGACAAGCTGATCCCTTGTAGTCTTGCCATGCTTTTGCTTGGAATGACCTGAGTGTGAGTGGGTCTGTTACGCTGCCCCAGGGACAAGTGCAATCGCTGTGACACACCCAAGCCACCAGGTGCTGGCGGTGGTGGCGGCGGTGGCAGAGGTGGTGGCCGAGTCCAGGCAGCACCTCAAGGCCCTGCAGGTAATGTTCACAGCAGATTACTATTTGTAACAGACCATTATGTAGTTTCAGAACACGCTAAGACCGACCTCCTCTATGCAGCTCACTTTGCCCCTTCCAGTCAAACGCAAGCCATCAATGTCACGTGTTGCGTGCTTCTTCTACAGGCTCTGTAGGCAAACTAATCACGACTGTGATAACCCAAACAAGTGACAATGCTAGCCATGCTTGCTGACGTGATAAGTCCCACAGGCAAATGATGCATGTGTGTTACTCATTCAGGGTAGTGCAGTGATACGTCTGTCAGTCAGTCAGTCAAGGATGTTAGGTAGTAGTACTGCCCAGCAGTAAGCAAGTGCTTTAGTGCAAGTTTGCTTGCACTCTACTTCTTTACTGCTCATCCTTCTACACCTTGGCGCCTGGTCACATGTTTCTGAGCTTATCAGCCAGAGATGAGCTCACACAGGATTAGGTGGCTGGCAAGGTGAATGCTCATCCAAGCCAAACATCCACGACAATGATCTGCAGGCTTGTTTGCCCCTGAAGACTGGACATGTCCTGGCTGTGGTAACCGCAACTGGGCTCGCAGGAATTCCTGTAACCAGTGCAATACACCAAAGCCAGGCACAGTAGATACCAACAGGGAAGGAACAGGTGGCGGCTTCAAGGTACAGTAATCCCTCCACTCGAATCTCAAGCTATTGCAGCTGTACAGCATGTCAGCCACGTGCATTGCAGGTTGCTGCTTTTTAGACATGCAGTTGTCACTGCATTATGCATTCTGTAAGCTTTTCTGCTGCTGCCCGGTGATTTGTAATTATGAATAGACTGCTGGCTACATCGTGTACACTTTTTATGACCTGAATGATCAAAGTTGAGAGAATGGCTAAGTTGTTGAAGTTGTGTCCTTCATGCATGGCCAAAAGTCCATTCTTGAAAGATCTGTACTTGATGGTCTGCAGGAGTTGGATGAGACTGAACTAGAAGAGTCTAGACGGCGCAGGCGAGAAGCTTCCAGCAGAGATGATGATGAGTAAGCAGCCTGTTTGCCTGTCGCTCTGTGAGAAATCAGATCAATCAAATGCATTTTGTGTAATGGTGCTGCAATTTACATCAGCTGCTGTGCTGCCTTTTGTACACCTGAGGGCTGCCTTGACATTAGACTTGCATCTTGGCTGCTGAATGCACTGAAGCTGCCTGCGTGCTGCAGAAACTTAACTGGGTCTTGGTCTCCGCCAACATCATGTGTGGCGAGCTTTGCACATTGTGAATTTGCTGTGTGCCTGTCTTATTTCTCTTATTTGTATAAGTCATTGCAGGTATGATGAGTTTGGCCGTGTAAAGAGGAAGAACCGAGGTGGAGATGACCGCAGGAGCCGCGAGGAAGCTGCGCTGGCCCGGCTCCGAGGTCAGATTGGTCACGCTTTGTGGCCTTCACTCCCACATGTGCTTATTGCACAATAATAAGGCACAGTGTTGCCGACTTGCTTTGACCCGCCATTGTGGAGCACTCTGTGTGTGTGATGAAAGGCATCACAACAGTCTGGCAGTTTGTCATCAAGCAGATTCAGGGCCCTGGCATTGTGTTTATAACTTAACTTCATGTGGGATGAAACAATTGTTTGAGTTTATTCTGACAGTCATTGGCTTTTCTTGCAGGAGAGGGCGACAGAGGTGGCAGCAACAGAGGAGGTGGCGACCGAAGTCGGCAGCGGGATAGAAGTCCCAATGACAGATATAGACGATAGCTCACACTGTTGCCATGTAGTCCCTTACTTGCATTTGTCAAGCAAGTAAGTGACACGGATCTGTGTGTGAGCTGATGACAGTGTCCAGCATGTCACAGGTTGTGCCCAAGAGACTCTGGATCAGCTGCAAATCACGTTCTCTTGATACTACAAACAGTTTACTGGTGGTACATCCGCTTGACCAGCTCTGCAGACTGCTTGCCCCACTGACTGAGTCCGGTCTCATAATCTCCTACTGTGCTGGCCGGCTATCTGAAGCTTCATCTATGAATTGAGTACTCAGCCCTCAGCTAGTTCGTATTGCTCGTCGCAACGCGTCATATCTGCTCCTTGCTCCCCGTAAACATACCCTTCAAGACACTTACCAGTGCATTGCGTGGCCTAATACAGCCATGCTTCGGTGCAAATGGAGAGCACTCAAAAGTCAGTAGTCAGTGAGACAAGTATGTACACCTGGCTTCTACTCTCGATTGTCTGGGCATCTGACCAGCCTCTGCAGATGCATTCTCATTGTTGGCTCGGCGTGGTTCTGAAACCAGATGGACTCCTTTTGAATAGCACGTGCTGCATCTTCTTCTTATATGCGATCATGGTGCGGCTTTCGACCTTAGTGGCCTTCAGTTTCCGCGTCAAACTTGCGGGGTAGTGCAGCATCGATTGATTATTGTCGGCTGTATTGAGCCCGTTTATTTCGCAGGCTTCAGCTGCGCGCTATTATCGACCGTCTCTGTGCAAATTTGTCGACTAGCAGGTAGTTCCTGTACGCATCCGCGTTGTGTTCGTCCGTTTCGCCATGTGGGCTAAGACGCTGCAGCATCAGACCCGGAATGGGCAGAGCCGCCGCTTGCTAGGTTCCTGGGCAAATTTGGATGTGACGAAAATGACGGGTGCAAACCCAGCTCAAGCGTACAATCTAGGTAAGCAGATTGCGCCATGAGGCTGATGCTGTTCTTTTGACATGCAAATCAGGAACCAAACGTCATTCTCTTAGCAATTCACTATCGAGGTTGTTGCAGTCAATGGTAAGTGGCATCTGCCTGCCAAGAGCACAACCATTCCCGACCCATACAACGGAGAGGAGTTCGTGAAGATACCTGACCCACAGGTCAGAACTTGCACTGGCAGACAAACGCCTCCAACCTTTGTTTGTTGGCTTAATCTTCCCAAGCAAACAGATGACCTAAGACTGGTTGCTCATGTGTAGAGCAACGAGGTTAGCGACTACATCAAGTCCTTGCAAGCAGTGCCCAAGTCAGGAGTGCATAATCCCCTCAAGCGCCCAGAAAGGTATGAGTCAAGAGGTGGTCAGTGATACATCAAACAAAAGCTGTACAGTTACGTACCCTCCACAGCGTTCACGGTAACAGAAGGGGCACATGGTGTGATGATGTTGTTTGCATGTGCTGCTACACTCATGTACTAACAGTAATGCAAACCATGCTGGTACAGACAAGTCTGTACCCACCTGCAGGTACAATCTGTATGGTGATGTATGTTCGAGAGCTGCCATTGAGCTCAGGAAACCAGAAGTGGCAGACTTCTTTGCCAAGCTCATCCAGCGTTTCAGTCCCAAGAGCTATCCCCAAGCTCTGGCTGAAGCCAAGATCACACAGCGCTTCTTGGAAAACTTCAGCGGCGACTCGGTCGGTCTCTGCTTTTTTGCAAACTCTAGAAGCCTCAATACCAACACGCAATACATGCAGTGTTATTGCAGTGTTTACATGCACCTTTGCAATCAGCAAATGTACTGCTGTCAGCCACAGAGCATGCTTCTTCTCCCTGATCTTGATGCCTGCATGATTCCTGTGTGCATTCAAGTTAACGTGCCAGATGCAGCAGGAGCATGTCTGTAGTGCAGCCGATCAACAGCTGTGCCTTTCTGCCATTACCTTATAGAGATGCGCAAGACAGACAGCTTTGGAGAGACAAGACTTGTCCCGCATGTACCTGGCTCATCATGAGCTGGAAAGCGAATCTATTGTTATTATTGTTATTGTTATTGTTATGATTATTACAGCCAATCTAGAGCTGTGCCTTTCTGCCATTGTCTGTTTTTCAGTCCAAATGTGCAGCCAGAGGTTTGCTGCCAGATTGTTTGAATACCCTGAGGACCCTTAGCAGAGCAGTGACTGTCGCGCCTTGCAAGTGAAGCATCCATGACTCACCAAGATGAGTGCACAGCAATGGTAGCTCTGGGCTGCCGCCTTAAAAGGCTCCCATTATGCTCACTGACAAGCACCAACTCATTGTCCTTTTCTTTTCCTGCAAGAGAAGCATCCATTAGTCACCATGATGAAAGCGCATCAATGGTCTATGTCCTGCAGGTGAGATTTGCTGCCAGGTCATTTGGGCAGTCTGGTGACCACCCCGGCCAGCAGAGCAATGGGTACAGGTGGCCCTTCGGCCCTGTGGGCCTCATCACTCCCTTCAACTTCCCCCTTGAGATCCCAGCCCTGCAAGTTATGGGTGCCCTCTTCATGGGCAACAAGCCCCTGCTTCATGTTGACCACAGGTAAGGAACTTCCCTCAGGGTTCTAATTTTATCTTAGGGTTCTAATTCTACCTCAGGGTTCTAATTTGCCTTAGGGTTCTAATTTTTTCTCAGGGTTCTGCGTATGTTTAGCAGCTTGTGTTTGGTCACCACTGGTCATGCACAGCCCTTGTTCAAGTCCTTGCCTTGTAGTAATTTGTAGTCATCCATTTGTAGTCATCTTGTTTGTAGTAATTTGTAGTCATCCTGTCTGTAGTGTACAGTCATCTTGTCTGTAGTAATTTGTAGTCATCCTGTCTGTGAGCAAAACCTTCCTGCCACACATCGAGCACATATAAACCGCAACTTGAGCTGCCTTGCTCTACATAGTTTGCACGATATGGTCTGATCTTGCTTGGGGCAACTCACTGCATGAAGCTTGCCTGACTTTACTCTCTGTTGCCCAAAGTTCTCACCCCGGGGAAGTGGATTGTGGTGGTAAAAGAGGGCCTGG
>JAABUS010002566.1_pt1 | contig 33847 bp, 1 predicted proteins | sample 5560161 | NCBI WGS metagenome assembly JAABUS01 (sample SAMN10711885, study PRJNA513376) | rock metagenome | isolation source: Antarctica rocks | place: Antarctica: Victoria Land, Trio Nunatak nord | collected 2016-01-04 | reverse complement strand
GATATATATATACTTATATATAACTATATATAAGAGTAGTAATAGAGTATATATACGCGTATATATAATCTATATATAGGGGTATATATAGGCTATATAAAAGTAGTAATAAATTATATATAGAGGTATATATAAATTATATAGAAATAATAATAAAATATATATAAATATATATATAACTATATATAAGAGTAGCGAATAGGGTATATATATATATATATATAAACTATATATAGGAGTAGTAATAGGGTATATATAAATATATATATAAATTATATATGAAACTATATATAAACCACATAAGAACAATAATAAAGTAAATATATATATATATATAACTATATATAGGGGTATATATAGGTTATATAAAAATAGTAATAAAATATATATATACGTATATATATATTATAGAATAGAGTAGAGATTACTTTCCCTTCCTTTCCCTTCCCTAGAGGAAGGGGAAGAGAAGAGAAGGGATAAATTTAAAATAATTCCTTTCCTTAGTCTAGGGAAGGGAAGGGATTTTCTATTATTCTCTTTCTCTATTCCTAATAGGGCTGGCCCTATAGATAGTTTATATATACGTATATATATACCTTATTACTACCTCTATATGTGGCCTATATATACCCCTATATATAACTATATATACGTGTATATATATTTTATTATTATTTTTATATAGCCTATATAAACCCCTATATATAATTATATATACGTGTATATATACCCTATTACTGCTCCTATATATGGCCTATATATATATATATATATATCTTATTACTATTTCTATATAATTTATATATATTTTATTACTATTTCTATATAACCTATATATACTTTTATATATAATTATATATACGTGTATATATACCTTATTACTACTCCTATATATAGTTTATATATACGCGTATATATACTCTATTATTACTTTTATAATTTATATATACTCCTATATATAGCTATATATACGTGTATATATACTTTATTACTACTCTTATATAGCTTATATATACGCGTATATATACTCTATTAAATAGTATAAAGATTATAATAATTAAGAAAGTGGTTAAGAAATATTAAATCTTATACCTAATTTGGACTAGCCTCTTAATATTAGCTATATATAGTATATTTTAAAATAATAATAAATTTATATATAGGCTATATATAAAAATATTAATAAAGTATATATACGCGTATATATAGGCCATATATAGGAGTATTTATAAAGTATATATATACGTATATATAAACTATATATAGGAGTATTAATAGAGTATATATACACGTATATATAATTATATATAAGAGTATATATAGGCTATATAAGAGTAGTAATAAAGTATATAAATATATACGTATATATAGGCTATATATAGAAGTATATATAAATTATATAAGAGTAGTAATAAGATATATATATACGTATATATAAGGTATATATAAGAGTAGTAATAAAATATATATACACGTATATATAAACTATATATAAAAGTATATATAAATTATATAGGAGTAGTAATAGGGTATATATATACGTATATATAAACCATATATAGAAGTAGTAATAAAGTATATATACGCGTATATATAACTATATATAGGGGTTTATATAGGCTATATAAGAGTAATAATAAAGTATATATACGCGTATATATAACTATATATAGGGTAGCCCTATAAGGAGAGTAGAGAGGAAGGAAATAATAAATAATCTCTTTCTTTCTTTAATAGTTTCTATTTTTTCCCTTCCGCTCCCTTCCCTTCCCTATTCCGTAGCGGACGTATATATAACTATATATAAAAATAGTAATAAGGTATATTTATACGTATATATAAATATATATAAAATATATATAAATTATATAAAAGTAATAATAGGCTAGTAACGAGATCTAGGTATATATTTTATTAACTACGAATTTTTAATTACTATTTATAATATTTTAAAGAGTTAAAAGATTTTATATTATAGCGCGTTAAGTTTATCTCGTAATAGTATTTATATTCTTAACGCGACTATAGTATTAATAAAGAGATTTTTTTTTATTTTTTTCCCTCCTCTTTCCCTCTTCTTTTTTAACGAATTAAAGCGATAAAAGATAAACCCTCTATAATATAATTAATTAAAAAAATAACCGTAATCGCGGCCCGATATATTAGAAAAAGGGAATTACGAAAAGAATATATCTATTATACCTACGTATAAGAAAGAGTATAGAATAAATATATATATATAAAGCCGAAATCTTAGGCTTAAATAAAGACTCCCGTTTAACTACTTATTAAATATTAATAATATTCGAATTATAAAGAGTTTCCTCTACCCTAAAAGTTGTAAAATAACCGTTATATAGAGTTTTATAAAACTAGATATTTTCCTCCGGCGTTAACGAGTGGGTAAAATATAAATATATAAAACGAAATTTATATAAATAAAAGAACCTCTATTTATACTCCTAGATATTAATATATATATAGGGGTCGTAACCCTAGTAGCTAGGTAATTATATTAAAGTACCGGCGGGATATAAAGTTTATTATAATAAAGAAATAACTATATATATATAATTAAAAATAAAGGCGAAAGAGTATAGAATAATAATAAGAAGGGATAATAAGGCTAGCGTACCGGTATAATAAAATATATAATATTTAATTACGGTTATACTTACGTATACTATAAGGGCTTAGGCTTATAATAGAGATAAATAATAAATTTTAAAAGAACGGGTAAATATAAAGAATAAAATAGTAAAGTTATTTAAAATTAATATAAAATCGCTAACTTTAAGGATTTACGCGAAGAAGAAATCTAGAAAAAGAATTAATAATATATAAAAAAACCTATTATTTAATAGGTTAAAATATCTAAAACCGAGATTAAAGATAAACTAAAGTTTTTATTCTTTTAAAAAGTTTCTTTAATAGTTAGTTAATAATATTATCGGGTATTATATATATTCTATAGAACTCCTTTATAAGCGAAGTAGTCTTATTTAAATAAATATATAAATTAATTAATTAATTAATTAATTAATTGAAGTAATAATAAAATATATATATAGGAGTATATATAGGCCATATAAAAATAGTAATAAAATATATATACACGTATATATAAGCTATATATAGGGCCAGTAATAAGATATATATAGAGATATATATAAACTATATAAAATTAGTAATAAAGTATATATAGAGTAGCCCTATAGGGAGAGTACAGAGAAAGAAAATAATAAATAATTCTTTTTTTTTCCTAGTAATCTCTATTTCTTTCCTTCTACTCTCTTCTCTACTAGAAATTAATAAAAAGAGCGGGGGTTATTTTCTTTTCTTCTCTTTCCTCTTCCGTAATATACTTATCTATTACTAATCTATTTATTATATCTAGATCTAGGATTTTAAAAAGGAATATTAAATACTTTTTTTTATAATTATATTTATCTAGTTTCAAAACGAATCCTAATTATTTGATATTTACGATATTTAATTTTAAATATAGTTTATAATTATCTTTCTTTAGTATCTTTATTATTATTTTTTAATTAATTATATTAACGACCTCTTTCTTTATATTATATATTATTATTATATAGGTTTATTTTAATACTCTCGTCGAGGGGTTAATAATTTTTAATTATTTAATTATTTTCTCTAACTCTTATTTAATTTTTATTATTATATAATATAAAACGAACTCTTTTTTTATTATTTATTTTACTCCGATAATCGACTCCGTTATTAAATAAACTCTAATTTAGAATATTTTAATTAATTAAAAATTATTTACCTTCCTAAATTATTCTTTAACTTTAATATTATTTATTTTAATTATTAATTATTTCGCTTTCGCGCTAGTTATTATTATAGAGAGAGGGGGGTTCGTTTTAATTATATATTTTAATAAAATAAATATATTTCTACGGGTAATATTAATTTAGTTTTATATTAATAATATAAATATACTCCTCGTCTTAAATCTTTAGATTTTATATTTTAGTAATTTTATTTAAACTTTTTAAAATTTATATATTTCTATTAATTCTCGTAGATAATTAAAAGTTATTTTTAGCGTAATCTATATTAATTATAATTTATAATATATTATCTATTATACCTCTTGATATTTTATATCTTTTATAATCTTTATTATAATTATTATTAATTTTTCTTATTCGATTAATAATTCTCTTTATATATTATAATATCTTCGTTATATTAAAATATTTTAATAAGTTACATTTACTCTTTATTTTAATACTTTAGATTTTATTTTTATTATTTTTATTATTTTTTATCTTAATTAATTTCGTATCTCTAAAATATTTAGGATTACGAAATTCGATTCTCTATCAATATTATTTATCGTTTATTAAATATTATCGAGGAAGAGGTATTACATATCTCGTTTTATATTATATAATAGTAAAACTTTATTTAGGAGGTTAATAATAAATAATTTAAAAGAAATATAATATAAAATAATTTATTTCAGAATTTTATTTTAATTTTGGAATTAAATAATTAGTTTAGAAAATATTTAATATAGAGTAATATATTCAAGAATCTAGTTTAGAGATTATAAAATAAATTTTTAATATTTATAAAGATAATTTAAGCGCCTAGAAAATACTAGAAACTAAATATTTAAACGAATAAAAAAAACTATATATATTTATAAAAGTAAAAGATTACGAAGTTATTAATAACCTTTCTTTTATATAAATAAATATCTCTATATACTATATATCCTAAATTTGTTTATAATAATAATTAAAAATATTTCGTAATCTCTATTTAAATTCTATACTAGGCGTATATCTATTTATAATTATAAAATTATTTAATATTACTAGTCTCTACGCCGCGGAATTAAGAAAGAAATTAATATATTTTATTTTATTTCCTTCTCTTCTTTCAAGAAGAGAATTATTTTTATATATATATTTCTCTCTTTTCTCTTAATTCTCTTCTCGAAAGGTTAAGCGAAGAGAAAATCTCTTTCTTATTCCGTAATATATTAACCTCATATAAGAAATATAATTATATAATATATTAATTATTATTAGATTTATAAAAGATTAAAGTTATATTAAAAGAAAAAATAGATTTTTTTAAAACTACTCTTTATATAAAGGTTATATTAATATAAAATTATAATTAATTTTATTATATCGAAAATTAGCTAGGAGAAATATAGAAGATATTACGAATATATAATTCTACGAATATATAATAATATTTTTAAGATATTATTACTGAAAAAGAGGTTTATATTAATAAACTCTTTTAAAATAAAAATAATTATTTAAATTTATATAAAATATATTAAAGAGAAGAAGGGTACCCTATATTTATTATCTTTAATAAAAAGTGTTAATTAATATTCTATTTCTAATAGAGGTTATATTAAAGATTTAATATTAAAATATAATTCTTTATCGAGTTCTCTTTTAGAATAAATAATTAAACAAAAAATAAAGATACTATATAAAAGTAATATTTATAAATATATATAATTTATAATTAAAATATTAAAATAGAAATTCTATTATTTATAGACTTTAAAACGAATTTAAATAAAAAGATATTATTTACTCTTATATCTTTTTTTATAATAGAAGATTATATCTCTAAATTAAAATCTAAACTCTCTATACTTTAAATAAATTCGTTCTTTAAAGAACTAAACGAGATATTAAAAAAATAGTTTCTAGAATAAATAAATTAAAAGTAAATTTATATAAAGTAAAAAAACTAATTACTATAAATTAAATAAATTAATTATTATAAAAAACCTATTTCTGTATATAAAGTAATAAATGTAGTTATATTAAATAAATAAAATATTTATATAATTTATATAACTTATTTTAATTATTCTTTAGACTATAAGAAGATAAATTTATTTAAATTTACTAATATATTAATAACTCGGTATATAAACTAGATTAATTTGATTTAATAATTAGAGTTTTTTCATATTTTATCTCTAATTATTAAATTTTATTAAAAGTAACTTATTATATAATTAGGTTAATTTACTAATATTAATAATATAATAGAAAACTAGAAAAACGAGTATAATACCGACTTTATCCTCGACTCGAGAATAAAGAATCGAAGAAAGAATCTTTTAACGAGGCGAAAAGAATACTTTATATATAAAATAAAATAAAATAAATATATATAATAATAATTCTCTAATATATATAAGTAAATAATAATTATAATATATAATCGAAAATATCTCGAAAAGTTATTATAAAAAAAAGAATTAATTATATAGAATTTAAAAGTTCTATATTAACTTACTAAAAACTTCTATAAGAAAATAATATAAAATATCGTAAATTTAAATAAAAGATTAAATTCCCTAAAATAGAATAGAATAATTATTATTAATTTATATTAAAGTATTTGTTTTTCGACTAATATTAGTATATATATTATTAATAAAGTTAATATCTAGAAAAATTAATTTCGAAGGTAAATTTATAAATAATTTATAACTTATATAAGATTTCATAAAAATATAATTATAAACAAATTGAGTAGTTACTTTATAAAAGTAATTTGAATTATTTTTAAATAGAATTTAAAGACTTTTATTTATTTATATAAGTAAAAAATAAATAAAGAAAAAACTAAAGAATAATATAAATTAGATTTAAAACTATTAAGACGCGACGAAATATCTAGTTTATATATATAATTATCGAAGTATTTACGCTATAGAATAGTAAAGAAAAGAAAAAGGAATACTCTTTATTCTTTTTCTTTTTAATAGAGAAAGAAATAGAAGAGAAAAATAATAAAAATATATTATTCTCTTCTTTCTTTCCGAGGTAGAGCTAAATAATATAGACTAACCTATATATTTATATAATATACTTACTAGTAATACTAATCTCTATTTATATCGCGACGAATAATAAACGATTATATATTTTAAATCTATATACTATCTTTTAGATTAATAAAAAAATAAATTATTTTCTTAATATTATAATTTATTATAGTAAAGCGAGCGCTCTATAATAGAAGATATATACTAATAATTTAGATTAATAATCATTATATAACTCGAATAAAAGTATATTATTTAATTATAGAAAATAGATATAAAACTTACTCTATATTACTTATTTAATATTTATTATATATAGAGATTTTTAAGATTATTTATAATATTTACTAATAAGTTTATTAATATTATTACGTTAATAATTAAGTTTTAAACCGCCTTCGCTTTTCGTATATTTTCAATTTTAACGAATTATTTATTTTATTAATAAATTTATTAAATTATTAAATTTCTTAATTATTTAATTATCTAATTATCGAGTCTAGTATTATTATATATAATTAAATAATAAATTTTAATTATTTACTATTAAATTATATAATTTTTATTATTAATAGAATTTCGATAAAGTTTTAGAGCGACGTTTTAATTCAAATAATATAAAAATTAATATAAATAATTAACCTAGTATCTAAGATCTTTCTTCGTCGTAAAACTCTTTAAACTACTAAATAATAGATTATTAAAAGAAATAATCTAAAATTTGAATAAATTATAAATTATAATTTAAAAAAAGATAAGATTAATTAATATTTAACTACGACTTCGGTTTAATATTAAATTATAAATCGTAGAAGATATTTTCTCGGTATTTATATTAAATAATACTCTAGCCGAAAAGAATACGAATAAGAGACGGGTATTATACGACGAGGAAAACTCTACTAGGGATATGAATTAGTTAGAATAAAAAGAAATAAAGATAATAGAGATAAGATTTAAAGTACTAGGGTAAAGAGTAGATATAAACTATTAACGCGTTTTAAAATAACGAAGATATCGTAATAAATAAAGGGGACTAGTAATCGAACGAGAGAATATAAAGAGAGTATTAAATACTAGAAAAATTAATAATAACTATAATAAAGATTATAAAAGATATAGAGTATAAGGAGGTATAATAAATAATATACCGCGGGTTATAAATAATATAAATTATACTAGGAATAATTCTTAATTATATATAAGAATTAGTAGAAGAATATATACTCTAACTAGCCTAAATAAAATTATTAAAATAAAAAGTTTAAAAATTTAGGGCGAGGAATATATCTACGTTATTAATATAAAATTAAATTAATATTACCCGTAGAAATATATTTATTTTATCGAGGTATATAGCCGAAACGAACACCCCTCCTCTTATAGTAGCGACTAGCGCGAAGGCGAAATAGTTAATAATTAAAATAAATAATACTAAAGTTATAAGATAATTTAAGAAAATAATTAATTCTTAACTAGTTAAAATATTCCGGAACGGAGTTTATTTAGTAATAAAGTTAATATCGGGGTAAAATAAATAATAAAAGGAGACTTTATTTTATATTATATAATAATAGAAATAAAGTAAGATTTAGAGAAAATAATTAAATAAATAAAAAATATTAACCCCTCGATAAGAGTATTAAAATAAATTTATATAATAATAATATATAGTATAATAAAAGAGGACGTCGATATAAATAATTAAAAAACGATAATAAAAATATTATAAAAAAAGAACTATAGGTTATACCTAGAATTAAATATTATAAATATAAAATAACTAGAGTTCGCCTTTAGACTAGACGAATATAATTATAAAAAAAAGTATTTAATACTCCTTCTCGGGATCCCGGACCTAGATATAGTAAATAAATTAATAACGGACGGGTTCCTAAAAAACGAATAACTATTATTATATAAAAGATAAAAGAGAATAAATAACCCGAGGTAGTATTTTAATTACTAGGGGTATAATTATATAATTTTAATTTATAAAAACTAGCCCAAATATAAAATATATATAGAATTATATTAATTATATAAATATAGTACCGAAAGCTCGAAGTAAAAGCGCTACGCGGTTTACTCTAAATATTATAAATTCCAAAATAAAGTATACTTAATTAAATAAATAAAAAATCTACCGAATCCGATAAAAATTAGAGAATAAATCTAGATAATTCGCGGTATTACCGAGGATAATAACTCTAAGCTCCTAGGTATAATTAACTAATAATAAATTTATATTAATACTAGTTAAAGGTATAAAGAAGAGGAAAATAATAATAAATATAATTAATAAAATTTAAAATACTATTATTATACCTAGGAAAATAGGGAGGCCGAGATAAAATAATAAATTAATAATAATATTTAGGTAAATAGTTCTCTAAATCTTAAATAATTTTCTAGGAATAATATTCGACTAACTAGATAAAAACCGACTAGAATTAATACTATTAAATAGCTAGGAAATAAACGAGGAATTTATAAATATAATATTAATATATAATAAATTATAGCGCCTAATTTAAAGTTATATAATATAATATTAAAAAAGAATCGAAATTAATAATAAAGTTACTCTAAAAAAAGTAAATTAAAGATATTAATATTATAATTATTTAAGAACCTAGTTAGAACCCTATTATTTAAATATTATATAATAATAATATTAATTATTTCTATTTAATATATAAAAGAGGCCTAAAGACCTATATATACTTTTATATAAATAAAAAGATCGATATAAATAATTAGGAACTAGTTTATTATAGAGGCGATTTATATTTTATAAAGATTATATTAAAAGAGCGAAGGAATAAAAAGAAATCTCGGTTAAATATAATCGAGGGGAAAGAGGTTATTAATTAAAATATTCTTTATTATAAAAAAATATAAATTTATAATATATATAATTTATTATTAATATAGTATACTTTAATTAATAATCCGTTAATTTTATTATTACTAGAGAAAGCGCTAGTAGAAGAAAAGAATTTTTTTTTTAAAGAATTTTAACCTTTATTACCCTAGCTAGAATAATACTAAATAATATATATATTATATTATAATTAATTATCTTTTAAAGATAATAAAGTCGATAAAAATAAAATTAAAGTTATTAAAGATATCCGTTATATAAAAAGCCCGAGGATACGAAAATTCAATTAATTTATTATTTTTTATAAAAGGAGTATACTAAATTATAAATAATTTTATAATCCGCGAAGATTTATATTATAACTCCGATTATAGATTAATAATAACGGAATTCGAGTAAATATAAAAGGAGTTAATATTATAAATTTATTATATTTAAAAGAAAACTAAGAATAATACTACCCGAAAGGAAATATAATAGAGTATAAAGTTTTTTTACTAAGTATTAAAAAAGTTAAAACTCGAGAGTAAAGAATATATCGACTAATATTTAAATAAAATAATAAAAGACTTTTAAGAAATTATCGAGTTTATAATTTTATAAACCTATTTATATTAAAGAGCTAAATTTTACTAGAATCTTTATTATATTAATATTACGTTAAAAGTAAAGAAATATATAAAGAAGTATAAATAAAATCGAAATACCTAAACGGGGGAGGCCCTAAATACGGTAAATAATAAAAAAATATATATAATTCGAAGAACGAAAATATTCTTTTAATAAAAATATATATATAAAGTCTCGCTAAAATCGACGGGAGTATAAAAACTCGTAAAATAAAAAAAAAAAAGAAATAACCGCCTTAAGAAACTTCTTTAATTCTTAATTATTAAAAATAATAAAGAAAAAAAACTAAAGACTTCGAGGGTAAAATAAAAGTTTTATAAAAAATACTTTTCTCTACTCTACCGACGGGAAACCTAGATAATATCGACGGGATAAAATACCCGGAGCCTATTAAAATAAACTAGGAGATAACTAGAATAAAAATATATAAAATAATATAATACCTAGTTATTAATAAGGCGCTAGGGATAACTAGAATCCCGAATAAATTCCTAAAAGTTATAATAGAAACGGAAGTAATAAATACTATTATTTATTTATTCTAGGTTTATTTTAAATAAAAATACTATTTAAAATACTTTAAAGAGGTTAATATAATAATTTTTAAGAAATTAAAAAAAAGTAATTATTTCAAATTAGGGTTATATAGTTTTATTATACTTCTCGATATATTTAATAAAATACGTAAAGTAGTAATTCCTAAAAGATTAAATAATATAATAAAGAAGTATAAATTATTATTATTATAATAAATAAAGATTAAATAAAAACGTTTAATAAAAACCGCGCTAGAGATCTTTATAAATATAATATATACTATATAAAACTATAGTAAAAACGGGAGGAGAAAGATAGTAAACTTATAATTATTAAATATAACGGGAGTATTTAATAACGTCTCGTATAAAAAACTATTATATAATTTATAAATAAAAAGCGTACCTAGCCTAATTATTAATTAAATAATAAACTTTCTATCGGATAAAGTTATATCCGTAATATTTAAAGAAAAAACGAGTATAATAAAGAAGATAATAACGGGTATTTTATAAAGATTATTTATTTTATTATATAGGTCGGAGGATTCGTAGACGATATCTACTTACTCGCCTATAGCGAGAGTATAAAAAAGAATTATACGAATTTAAAACGGGCCCACGATATCTACCTAAAATAAATAATTATTTATAGAGCGTCGTTTACCCTCTAGAAGTATAAACTAGTTTATATATCTCGAATACCGAAGAAATTTAATATAGAAATAATAATAAACTCTAGGAACGTTATTATCGAACCTAAAACGAGTATTAAAATCTTAGAATTATATATTAATTTAAAATTAAAATAGAGATTATATCTAATTTAAATTAAAATTAAAGCGACTAACTAAAGCCGCGCTATAAAATATTTAATTAATTTAATATAGAGCGCTACTATCGCGAAGTAGAGGATAGTATATAATATAATAATTAAATTAATATTAACGTTTACGACTCCGATATAATATTAATTAAAAGAAATAACGGAGGCTATAAAGGGATATATAAAGAAATTAATAATTATTTAAAATAACTACTTTAAGAGGATTCTAGGAGTTATATTATAAAATAGGGTAGAGATTACTTTCTTTTCCCTTCCCTTCCTTAGAGAAAGAAGAAGGGAAGGAAAGAGATAAATTTAAAATTATTCCCTTCCCTAGTCTAAAAAAAGGAAGAGATTCTTTATTATTCTCTTCTTCCCTTCTTAATAGGGCTAGCCTTATATAGTTTATATATACGCGTATATATACTTTATTAATTAGGATAATAATTAATATAAATAATAAATATCTTTAGGGTCGTTAATAACGTTTTATTAATTATATTAATTATTAATAAATTATATCTACGCGTATCTTTAGGGTTATTATAGTAACGATAATATAAATAAACTATATTAAGATTTAATAATACGATTAAATAGATTAATCTCTATACTACCCTCGATTTAAGTAACTAGTATATACTATAGTATCCTAGAACGACGAATCGTAGTTATTTATATATTAATCTCTAATCGGTATCCTCCGTAAATAAAATTATATTAATCTTTATATTAAGTCTTTATTAAGATCTTATCCCTTAGCGAAACCCCTTCTCGCTTTAACTATTAATATTTATTTACCCGCTTAATATTTTCGTTAAAGTTTTTAAAAATCTAATATCCTTCGCCTATAAAGTAATACATTTACCGTATATAATATATAAATAAATTATTAAATAATGTAAATTATAGTCTATTTAGGGATAATATAGGAAATAAATTTATTAAAGAATATATATATTAGATAACTTTTTATAGCCTTTTATAAAGCGTTAATTATATTACTCTAAAATCGTATATTTTTAAAAAAATTCTTAGTAATAGATTTCGCGGACTAAATACGAAAAGAGTACCTTTAAAATTAATAAATCGAAAATCTTTTAATATCTTTTAATTTCCCGGCGTATTTTCGTTAATAGAGATTAGTACTTTAATTAAGATAAAAGTAGTTAAAGATAATATAAAATTTACTACCGGGCTTTATACGTCGTTAAGTAGATATAAGAATTTAATTTATTCTTCCCTACTTCTTCCGCTTAATCTTAGGGATACGAGAAGCGGCTTTATATAAAAATCGGAAAGGAGGTAATATATTTATTATTTTATAAAATCTCTAAATTCCTTTAGGGCCGGTCGCGTCTATTAACGACTATATTTAAATTTATAAATTAATATAAAGATTAGGATAAAGCTAGGATATATAATAAAATAATAAATATTTATTTTTAGTTATATTCTTAGTATTCTTTTTCTTTATAAGTTTTTTATTTTTTACTACCTACTAATCTTCTATTTAACGAGTAATCGCGGTATTAAATTCTAGCTTAATATTACTCCTAAGTTATCGACGAGTACTAAAAAATATTATATTAATATCTAATACTATATTCGGCTCTAACGGATCCTCGTTTATATCCTAATCGATTTCCGACTTTTAGAAAAGATATTAGAATCTATTATTTAAATAATTTCTATATACTCCGTTAAAGTATTTAAAAATATATATTAAATTCTGGTTTAAATATAACGTATACGACCCTAAACCTAAATTACTTTAATTATTAAGATTATCTTTATCTTTTTCCTAATTTACTTCTAGTATTATAAGATTAATTTGATCTAATTTATTTAGTTTTTTCCGTAGTATCGATTTTCCTTTTTTATTTAGATTCTTTAATAATATTAATATTTTTTTACTCTTTATATACCCCTCCTCTTTATCTTTATCTTCGAGTATATAAAATAGTTTATTCTACTAGTAGTATTAATACGTATGAATTAAATTAGGGTTACTATATAGGTATAAGTAATAAATAAATAAATACTCGTATTCTATATAAAATTAATTTAATTCTAAACCGCTATTATTATTAAGCTAGTTTTTACGATTATATTAATTATTATCTTACGTTATTTCGCGGGATATTAATAGAGTATATAATATAGATAGTGAATTAAAGGGTTCTCGATTTTATTAACCTATAAAAGATATTTAAAGGCGATTTTTATAAACGAAATTAAAGATATTATATCCTATTCCTCCGACTCCTAGTAATTAAAATACGGTCTATTATATTTTATATATTTCGTAAATATAGTTTACTTTAAAATTTATATTAATAACTTTATTTATAGTTAAGGATCTATTATAAGGCCTAATTCTAAATAAAAGACTTATAATTTAAACAACTATATTTAATAAATTTAATAAATATAATTTATCTTAATTTTTATCCTAGTAATTTTACGTTTATATTAAATATATTCGATATTATAAGAACTAGTTTTTCGGATCCTAGCTCAGGCGATTTATAACTCCGAGATTACTAAATTTAAAATATATAATTAGTATTTATTATCCTAGAACTTATCTCGGCGATATTACGTTTTTATTAGATTAGTTTTAAGATTTATCGCCCTTAAGAGGAGGTATTTACTATATTAAATACGTATAATTAATACTATTAATAATATTATTAAAAGTAACGACTTTATTTATTTAACTTCGAGAGGAAGTATAGGAGGTATTTTCTATTAATCGAGTTAGTATTATTTATCCTAATCTTTATCCTAATAATTATACTAAATAATAACTACGTTTATAATACTATAACTACTATAACTAGATACGTTATTAAATAGTAGTAAAATTTAGTTTAAATCGAATTTACCTAGAGAGATAAATATAGGGATAAATATAAAGATAATAATAACTAATTAAGTTATTAATAACTAATTATACCGATCTTTATATATATAATATACTAAACGTAATTTCGAATTAAGATTAACGCTTTTCTAATATCGTAGTTAATATAGTTTAGGTATAGGGGAAAGTAAAGTAAAAAATAATAAAAATAATCGGATTTATAATACTAGAAGCGGGATTCTTAGTTATTATTTATTTTAGTTTATTCTTCGAAGTTATATATTTTCGTTAAAAATCTTTATCTTTCTACGAGCTCTAGTATCGTAATATATTAATATATAAACTAATCATTCGTGCTATTATTAAACGATTAATTAGATTATTTCACGATAAAATCGTAAATATTTATTTATTAATTAATCCCTCTTGGAAGCTAATACTTTAACGCTTTATATTAATCTTTATATTAATCTTTAATAAAAATCTTATCTTTTAACGAAATCTCTTCTCGTTTTAATTATTAATATTTATTCACTCGTTTAATATTTTCGTTAAAGTCTTTAATAACCTAATATCCTTCGGCTAAAGAATAATACACTTATTATATATAATATATAAATTAGTTATTAAATAAATTAGATTTTAGTTTATCTAGGGATAATATAAAGAATAAATTTATTAAAGAATATATATATTAAATAGCTTTTTATAGTCTTTTATAAAGTATTAAATATATTACTCTAAAATCGTATATCTTTAAAAAAGTCTTAATAATAGATTTCGCGGACTAGATACGAAAAAAGTACTTTTAGAATTAATAAATCAAAAGTCTTTTAATATCTTTTAATTTCCTAGAGTATTTTCGTTAATAGGAATTAATACTTTAATTAGGATAAAGGTAGTTAAAGATAATATAAAACTTACTACTAGACTTTATACGTCGTCGGGTAAATATAAGAATTTAATTTATTTTTCCCTTCCTCCTTTTTAGGGCTTAAGCGCGGCCTTTAAATAAAAATTCAAATAAAGTTTTAACCGCCTATATTCCCGTAGAAATCTAATTAATAAATAAAGAGCCTTAAGAAAAAGGCGTAACTAGTATTAATATCTAGAAATTAATATAGGATTTATAGTATATTTAGTATAAAGAAAAAACTTATAAATTTAGATACTCTTAGCGCTTTTATATATAGGGTTCTATACTTTAAGACCTTAATAAATTATATAATATTAATATAATTATTACGATAAAGTTAAGATTAAAGTAAATTATTTATTATTTTACTTTATTTTAGTTTTTCCTAGAGAATATCCGCGTCTCGAAGGAGCCTCTATAATAACGAATTAATATAAAGATTATAATAAAGCTAGGATATATAGTAAGATAACGAACCTTTATCTTTAATTATAATTTTAATTTTTTATATTTTACTCGCCTTCTCCCTTTCTTTTATTACTTTTTAATTTATTTTTAAATTCCTAAAGATTACCTAGTAAATAATATATATTTCTTTAATAATATTTATTAAATAATCGAGAGGTATTTCGCCCGTATTAAATCTCGGTAAATTATTTTTATTAATATAAAGAATTTATTTTAGTTATTTATTACTACGGGTTTTATCCCGATCTTTATTTTAATTAAAAGGGTTTTAAATATCCTCTTTTATTATTATATCTTTTATATCTTAATTATTATAGGAGTAATCGAGTATAAAGTAATTTAAATTATTCTATTAATAATTCCTATACCCTCGGAAAATAGGATTAACTTCTTTTAAATAAGAGTATAAAATATACTCTTCTATATAATTTATATAAGATTTAATACTATCGAATTTAGGTTCATTTTAATTATTGAGGGCCGAATTATCTTAATCTTTATCTTAATCATTATTCTCTTAATAGTCTTCGGGTATTATTAATTAAATCTAGATATTATTCGAGGAATTAACCGGATAAGAATAATAAAGATATATATTCCCTATTTTATAATCCTATCTTTCGATAACGTATTCGTAATTATCGTATTAGTATTTTTAATAGGCCGTTAATATTTAGGATTACCCTTAGCCTATTCGTATATATTATTATTATTTATATAGTTTATATAGTCTTCTAACCCTATTATATTATTATTACTATCGACGGTCACTTTATTATCGTCGCTAGTATTATTATTATCTTTAATCTTAACGTCTTTACCCGAGTTATATTTATTATCTTTTACTCTATTCCTAGGTATAAGTAATTTATATAATTAAATAAATATTAATTAAATTATTTCCCTTAATTTAGGGTAGATAAGTTAAGAGAATTAATCTAATATATTTAATTAATTCATATTAACGATATCGTCGAAGTCGATTTATTCTTATATAGGACCGAATAATTACGGTTCGTATATTTTATTAGAATTATTTATCTTAATATTTATATTACAAGATTTACTAGAAGGCTAGAGTTATTCTATATATTTTCTATTCTAAAGCCTTAATATTTAGGCGATTATTATAAACTTTATTAATATTATTTATTTTAATTTATATCCTAGTAATCTTATTTCTATATATAGTAGATTAATTACTTTATAATTTAGGGGCTAAAGAGCTATTTTCTATAAATTAAATTAATATTAATTATCCTAATCTTTATCCTAATATACTTATTTAATCTTTTAAATATTAATGATTATACGATTATAATAACTTAATATCTTATTAATTTATAATTTATTTTTATTTAATTTTACCTTACTTATAAGGACTAAAGTATAAATAAATATAAAGAAAATTACGATTAATTAGTTTATTAGTAACTAAATATACCGGCTTTATATATATAAATATACTATATAGTATTTTAAATTAAGATAAATATTTTTCTAATAACGTAATTAATATAACTTCGGTATAAAGGAAAGCGAGGTTATAAATAAATAGAATAATCGGATTTATAATACTAAAAACGGGATCCCTAACTATTATTTATTTTAATTTTATAATAAAAAGTTATACTCCTTCGGTAACGACTTTTATATTAAAATAATCTTTTATTCTATCTTATATTAATAAATTATAGTATTAATCGTAGTAGTTATAAACAATTAATAGATTATTCTAAAATAGAATCGAAAGTTTAAAAGTTTATAATTAAATCTAAATTTCGTAGTAAAAATAACGGTACTAGTTTAATCGGTATAAAGATTAAGATAAATATAATAAAGCGTCGATCTTCGGAGATTAATTATAATATATTTTTACCTAGTATATATAGCCTTTAATCGCCGTATAAACTATATATCCTTCGGGGCTATAATAATCCGCTTATTATAAATCGCGTAAAGATTAGTTACTATAATTAAAATTAATATTATATATTTATAAAGATAATATTAGGTTATTTATTCGTAAATTTCTTAATTAATATCGTCTTTAAGGCCTCCTATAACGTGTTTAGACCTATAAATTATATACGAAAATAACGTTTATAAAAGGTATATATAATTTCGTATATAAGGCGCGTAAAGGGTAGCTTCGGGATTAAAAGATCGGTAGTTTTTTAAAGAAACCTAATTTTTTATAAAGTAATAACTAAAGAGTTAAATTAAATAATAATTTAATTATAAAGATTTTAATCATTATCGCTCTTTAATTTTTTATTTTATACTGTGATTTTCTTTACCTAGGGTTTCCTTATATATATTTTTTATATATTAGGTACTTTCCTCGCTACCTTTAAATTCCGTTATATTTTTAATAATCGAGGGCTCTAATTTACTCTCGCGTTATTATTAAAACTATCGAGTAATTTAAAGTTAATATCGGCTACACTTTTATTAACGGTTAGAGGTATAATTATTAATTTAAATTAATAAAGATTTAGTTAAATATTAAAAGGAATTTCTAAAGGAGGGTTAGAATATTAATTTATTATATATTTAGAATTACTTTTTAGCGGGATACTAACCTAAAATATATAAAATAAATATAAATTTATCTCTATAATCTTTTTATCCGGTATTAATATAATTAAATTATAACTACTATATATAGTGTACTTCTATAGTTTATATAATCGTAAAAAAGTTAATAATTCTTTTTATTTTCCTACCTTCTTTACTAGTTTCTAAAATATATATTTAAAATATCTTAAAGTAGTAGCTTCGCTATTAATAATTTTAAATTTAATAATTAATATTCTTCTATTCTTAGTTTAGTTACTCGAGATAATTCTTTTATAAAGAGTTTAACGATTAAAGGTTCCGATAAATACTATTATATATATATAGTAGAAATAGCTACCGTTTTTCTCGAATAATTTTATAAATAAAAGTAGTATCGTACCTAAAAGATTAAATAAGAGAATTAGAAATATAAGAGTTATATATTTGATTTCTCTTAAACGTCGTTTAAACCGGCTCTAGAATAAGAGTTCTTTTATAATAATACTATAGTAGGTATAAGGGAGCCGAGAAATATTTATAAAAAATATAACCGAATAATTACGAGGATTAACGCCTAAAATAATATAAAAACGTATCTTATATTAAATTAATATAAGAGGAAAGTTTTATATTTAAATATAAAACTAATCTAGATTATATTATTCTTTAGAGACTAAGTATATTCTAACCCGCTTAGTATATAAATATAAAAATTAATATAAATATTTATAATCTTAATTATAGAGAAGTAAAAGAAAGGTTAATATATTATAATTTAACGGCCGAGAAATAATATTTAAGAACTTTTTTAAATTATTTATATAAATAGTTATCGGGCTTAAGCTCTCTTTACGATCTATTAATAATATCGATATATAATAAATATTTAAATACGCGAATTCGTTAATTACTCTCCCTTCTATATCTATAGTTAAAAATTATATTATAAAGAAGTATAACGATATTTAAAATTAACTCCTTCGGAATTTATTTAACGATAGTACGAAAGTTATTATAATATTAGATTTATAGTCTTCTAAAAACCGATAGAGTTATATAGGTATAAATATATACTTTATCGACTAGTAATAATAATACCACGAGGTACTCCTAGCTTTTAAATATATAAAAGAAAAGTATAATAATATTAATTTAACCTTATATCTAAACGCTATTATTTATCGTTATAAATTAAAGGATCGGATAATATTAATTATTATAAATAATACTTTTAATAATAATAGTATATATTAAACCCTCGAAATTATATTACCGGAGGAAAAGGCCTAGTTTTTAACTATAACTAAAGAACTAAAAGATAAAATACGCGATTTCTATAATAATTAAAATACTTTTACGAATACTAGAATTTACCGCGTTTTATACTTTTTATATATTATTTAACTAGGCTTAAAGGAACTTCTTAAAGTAATTAAAATCTTATTAATAAATAAAGACTTTTAAAAAGATTAAGACGATAAAATAAATAGATAAAAGTTTTTTAAAATAAGGAAAGAACCTAGGATCTCGTTTATTTTAATAAAAGTACTTTTATATTTTAAATAATATATTAATCATTATACCGATATCTATTTCTTTATTAATATTAGGGGATATAAATTCGTAAAGCCTTTACCTACTTTAATAAAAATAGTTAACGGCGCGAGTACTTTTAGGATATTTAAAAGTAGTTAAATAATTAAAAATATTAATTAACCGGGCCGAATTAAATATAAGGGATATATAATAAGAAATATCGAAATAAGTTTACGATATTAAAACTCTTTTAGGACGTAGCGACTAAATTGAATTTAATTTATTATATATTAATCCGCGCCCTAAAGCTAAGGCCGGCGTTAAAGGAATTTTTTTATAAATAAGCGGAATAATTATAATTAAATAAAAATAAATAAATTTAAATAAAATACCTTATCGAACTTTATAAACCATTCTATTAATATATATAAATAATAGGTATATTATATACGCCGATTATTTATATAACTTTTTCGGTTTATAACGTATAATTTAATTATTTTAAAAGTAAAGAAGAAAAATTTATAAAGAAAACTACGCCTTAGAAGAAGTTTATATTAAAGGGTCTAAAAAAGGCGTAGGATAAATTTAATTAATATTATTTTTAGACCTAGTTAACCTTAGGCGGGCTATACGGTATAATAACTATTTTAGAATTAATTCGAAAAACGACTATATTTAAAGACTAGAGATAGAATAAAGAGACTAGGTAAAAATAGGAGGATTTCTATTAAAAATAATTTAAGAAGTAATTTAACCGGCGCCCGTAAATTACTTAATAAAAGAAAATTTATATTAAAAAAGATATCGAGGTAAATAATCTTAAACGTTTAATTAAAAGTAAAAATAAAGTATTATCGAACCCGAAAAATTAGAATAAAGAATTTCGAAAATACTAAGAAACGAGTAAGTCTTTTATTTATACTAATCTTTATATCGATAAATATATCTATTAATTATATATAGTATTTAATAACGACGACGGTAAATTTATATTTAATAAATAAAAGAACCTCTCGCTAATATTTAATTATTTTTATTATACGGCCCGTAATATCCTAGCCGTACCTTATATAAGTGTTAAATATAAACGAGTATTTAATATTATTATTTAATTATATATAATCTAAAAATCTTATAGTCCTAAAACGTTCTTAACTTTTATAATCTTTAATCGCTTTTAATTTAGAAAAAATAAAGTAGTAATATCCTAGTAGGATTTAGACTATAAAGAAATAATAATTTTTAAAGAGTATAAAGTAAAGATATAAAGACGGGACGAGGCTACGATAGAGAATAATAATAACTTTATAAATAACGAAAACGAAGGCGGGTATAATAATCTCGTAGACGAAACTACCGTTTTAGGATTTAATAATAAAAACGAGGGAAATAAAGAACCTCTAAATTTAATTATTAATCTAATTTATAATTAAAGAAAAATTAAAGAATCTAGCCCTTAGGTAAAAATTTATAAAATAATATAAATACACATAAAAACCGTATTAATAATAAAAAGGCTCGGGAAAGTAATTTAAAAACTAAAGTTTTTAAATATTAAATAAACGGGAGTAATTTAAAATATATATATTTTATTTAAAACTCTACGTCTAGCTATTTAATATAAAGGAAGAAATCGAATATAAAATTATTTTTTAAACCGGAGGTAATTAATAAATTTAAAGAGTTAAAGAATAAATAAAAAAAATATAAAAAATTATTAAAATTATATAAAGAACCTAGCCTTATCTTAAAATTATTAAAAAGTTATAAGAAAACGAGTAAAACTTCGAAGTATAGGAGGAGTTAAAGGAGATATAAAGAGTAAATATATATAATATAAATCGAATAAAACTAGTATAAAGATTAATATAATTCTAACTAGAAACTTTATAAGTTAGTTATATTAAATGTTTAAATATATAACTAGATATACTCTTTACGTTTATATTTAGAATTTTATTCGATAATACGATTTTCTTTTAATTTAAAGGGGGCCTTAAAAATACTCCCGATTCAATAATTTATATTATCCCCTTCGAAATCTTCTCCCGATCTTTAGAATAAATAATATCCTTCGTTTTTTTTATAATTTAGGTATACTCCGGCTTTAATATTATCCTAAATATTTTCCGCGCCTTTTTCGTATTTTTATTCGGTCTTTAATTATACTTTTTATATTTATAATTATCGGGGTAAAGATAATATAGTCTTAATATTATAATCTACTTTTTATTACCTTAAGTAAATACGAGACCTATATTTATTCTATAACGCCGATTTTATTAATTAAGGCTATACCGCCTATATCTTTTTAAATTCGTATTAAACTAGGCGGTTATATTCTTCTAGATAATATATTCGGTAAAAGTAAAAATATAATAAATTTATAAGTCCCTCTTTAATAAGTTTTTTCGTTTATATTAATTCATAATTAATATATAACCGGATAAAGATTAATATTAATAATATACTTTAAAATTATATCTTTTATAATACGAAAACCCTTTATATATATATACGCGAAGACGGTATTTATTATAGTAATCGATTTTAGCGCGGAGTAATTTTAATACTATAATTTAATATTCTTTAATAATATTATAGGTCGATTGGTCCCCGGATTTTATTTATAAATTAAATAAGACCTAAATATTACGAGCCTCGGTTTACTTTTTACTTTCGTTTTAAATATTATAAATTTCGTTTTAATCTAATTATTAACGTATTTTAAAAATATAATTACTAATATTTAGGAAGTTATCGATATTCTTTAATAGTTATTTATCGACTTAATCTATATTCTTATTATCGTTAATTACTATTTATTTAATTAACGAAACCCCGTTTACCTAGGTAATAACCTACCTATATTTATTATTAATAATCTTATTATATATTAATAGTATCCGCTTTAAATAGGATATATTAATCTAAAGATTAATATAAATCTTTTATTAATTATTTAGATCTTAGCCTACTTTAATAGTCTCTATTATTCTTATTCTAAAAGAATATTTTATTTTTATTAATTTTTTACTTTCTTTTAGGCTCGCTAAACTATTTTTATATTTATAATTTTCGCGCATTTAATAACGGCGTCTATCTTTAATAATAACGAAAGGCGATTTTTTAATTTTATTATATTAAGATTCCTAGAAAGTTATTCTTCGGTTTTTCTCTTCGGTTATAAACCTAATATACGCCCTCTCTAGCCTCTTCGTAATATAGAATTTCTAAAAGAATTTATTCTATTAACTATTAATATTAGTTATTTATATTAAATATATAAGATTAACGTTTCCGACGATTTATAGTTTAATATTAAACCGAAGTCGTATCTAGATATTAATTAATCTCGCGTTTCTTCTTCTTCTTTAATTATAATTTATTATTTATTTAAACTTTAGATTATTCTTCTTTATAATATACTAGTCGTTATTATAAAGAGCTTTACGATAAAGAAAGACCGTAGATACTAGTCTAGTTATTTATATTAATCTTTATATTATTTAGATTAAGACGTCGATCTAAAATCTTATTTAAGAATTATTAATAATAAGAGTTATATAATCTAGTAATAAATAAATAAGGTTTACTACCGAGTTAAATATAATAATATAAGAACTCATAATTAAATAAATAAATAATAAAGGAGTTAAACGATTTAACGAAGTTATTTGTAAAATAAGTAATTCGTTAAATCTAGAAATAAAGGAAAAGCGGAGGCGTTTTAAAAAACTATTATTAACGCGGCGCTAGTAATAAGTTTAACGGGTAATAACGTTATTAAATATAAATAACTTTAACGATCTTTATATATAAATACTGCGTAGTTAACGTATAATAAATTCTATATTAAATTCTATAATCTATTTTAATTAAATAGTTTACTTTTATTCGAAAAATTTAACGTATATTAATTAGTATTAATTAAATTTATAAATATATATCCTTCTTTATAAAGCGCTCGTTTTACTATAGTAATATTAAAATAAACCCTTTTTCTATTAATTTAAAATATATTTTAGAGATTTAAAGTATATTAATATCTACTATTAATCGCGATATAGATAAAGATTAATATAATTAATAAATATACTAGGTAGATATTTAGATTTATTTATATTATTAACCCTACCCGGGAAGAGAGGAAGGGAGTAATAAATAATTTCTTTTTTTCTTTAATAGTCTCTACTCCTTCCTTTCCGCTCTCTTCTCTATTAGAAGGGAAGGGAGCGAGGGTTATTCCCTTCTCTTTCTTTCCTTATTCCGTAGCGTATTAAGAGTATTTGAAATTACTCTAATTCTAATATTTTAAACTAAATTAGTAATCGCGTTATTTAATCTTTAATTAGACTATTATAAAATAATAATATATTATATATATTTACGTCCCGGTAAAGCCGCTAGTATATTATATATACCTACGCTCCGTTACCTCTATAATATTATTATTTATCGATAGGGGGTTCTAGCCTTAATATCGCGGGGTTCTAGTTTTTAATAATTTTATATCAAGTTAATATTCCCCCGTTTTATTAGAATCTTTAGAGATTAATTTTATTATTAAATCTAGGATTTAAAAACTACCTAGTAATAAACCCCGTAATTATTTTATATCTTTTATATTATTACTAAATTATTAACTCTACGTTAACGGTTTTAATTATTATAGTTTTAATCTTTTAAATCTTCTTAAAGAAAAGACTTATTATTATTATAATATCGGGTTTAACCTCGGGACGTCTAGAAGAATTTAGTAATAATAATATTAATTAACCCCCCTCCGACGACCCCCGTCGTAAAGATAGTAGTAAATTTAGAGGTATTATTACCCCCGAAGAGACTTTAAATATATAGTTTAAAGTTATTAAAAAAGAAAATCGTCGCCTTAAATAATAATAAAAATTAGAGGTATTATAAATTAAAAATTAAAAATTATATAATCCTATTATTTCTATACCTATTAACGGAGTATTAACGGAATTTATTATTTATAATAGAGGTCCCCTAATTATTATATCTACCGATAGAATAATAATAAATTTAATTATACTTAATAAGGATATTTTTATTATGGCGAAAATACTATACTATAATAAAATATATTCTTAAAAAGGTACGAGCGAAGATAAATATTTATATTAATTCCGCGATATAAATATTAAATTTTTAATTAGTCCTAAATATTTCACTACCGACTATTTAAAAATTATATATTATATAGACTCGTTAGAAAGTAACCCTTTAACGTAGTAGTATAAATACTATAATTTATATAGTTTAACTAGTATTATATTTAACTTTTTTAAAAAGTTTCTTTTTAATTTAATAACGGATTTAATCAACTACTATCTCTTTATTTATAAAAAGTAGGAGGAAGTTAAATAATAGTTTTATTAAAAGATATCGTTATTTAAAGTTTATTTTAAAGAAATAAAAACCTAGTTACCCCCGTTTTCGGAGGAGTATAAAGTAAATTTCTTTTTAATTAAATTTAAATCTAAATTTAAAAATAAAATCCTTAATATTAATAATATATTTATTTATTAAAAAGGAAATTCTTATTTAAATTATTATATAAAAAAAGAATTTAAAGTATATATAGGTAATAGGCGGCTTTAATTCTAATTCGAGTTCCTAGTTAAAAAACCCTAATAAAGGAAGGTTTATAATAAATTAAATTATTAAATTTAATACCGGCGATAGCGTTAAATAAATATATTTAGAAAAGAAGAGTAATAAATATAAAGTTAATATTATTAATTTTTTATATTATTATTATAGAATAGAAAATGATATTAAATTTAGATATCCTAATATAGATAAATTAATTATATATATCGGCGCGGTATTAGTAAAAAATAATTAAACCTAATTTACGCCTCGAAGAAAAGTAAAAAAAAAAATTAATAGAAATATACTCTTTTATTTTTTCTAAAAGTTAAATTACTCTTTAAAATAAAATTAGGTAGTTTATTACCTTAATTAACTTTAGAGTATAAATTAATTTAATTTTATAGCGGTTCGTTATTAAAAATAATCTAGAATTTTATAATATTACTTTATTACTAGCTAAAGTAACTAGCGGGTAAAGTATATATTATTATAATATATATTAATTAGATTATTAAATAATCGATAGTTAAAGTTAAAGGCGTAAATATAGTATTTTATTCTACGTTATAGACTTTAAAGATTTAGACGTTATTCTAGATATACCTAGATTATATTAATTAAAAATATTAATTAATTCTAAGGCGGATTAATAGCGGTTTAAAATTAATTCTAGTAATTTATAAATTAAGAAACCGGTTAAGTTTATTAATAATTTTAAAAATAAACCGAATATATTCGCGGTTATATATATTATAATAGCGTAAAGTAAATAAGAAGAACTTCTTAACCTAAAGATTCTTAAGAAATTTATAAAGTTTTATAATATTTTTTCTAACGAGAAGGCGAGTACCCTATTTATTTTTAAATAGAGGGATTACGTTATTAAAATAAAGATTAATAAAGAACTACCTTATAGATCTCTTTATAATTTATTTTAAACTAAATTATCGGAGCTATAACGTTATTTAAAATCCTTACTCTATAAAGACTAGATCCGTTATTTAATATCTTTAACCGGAGTATTTATTCTTTTTATATTTAAAAGGATAATAAATTATATTTTTATATAAATTATTAGGGTTTAAACGCGGTAATAGTTAAAAATCGATACCCGTTATCTTTAATTACTAAAATACTAGACCGCCTATATAGTTCTAAAATCTTTACGAAATTAGACTTTAAAGATATTTATTATAAGATCCGGATTAAAGAAAACGATAAATAGAAAACTATTTTCCGAACTCGTTATAATTACTTCGAATATTTAATTATACCTTTTAGGCTCGTTAACGCACCGGCGATATTTTAAATTTATATTAACTATACGTTTATAAGTTTAATAGATATAATATATATAGTATATTTAAATAATATCCTAATTTATAATATTAATCCGGCGGAATATTAACGGTATATTAAATAAATATTTAAATAATTATATTAAATTTAGTTATTTATTAACTTTAAGAAGTATTAATTTAATACCGAACTAATCGAGGTTTTAAATTTTATTATATTTATTAATAAAGTAACTATAGACCCGGAACGCGTTAGAATTATTAAAGAATAACTTTAACTAAAAAGTTATCGGGAGGTATAAGTCTTTTTAAATTTCGTTAACTTCTATAAATAATTTATTTATAACTATTTTAATATAATTATATCGTTTATTAATTATTTATAGGTAGTAAAATGGGTAAAAAAGTAAATCTATTTAAATAAATAAACGGCGCCGCGGAAGCGTTTTAGATTTCACGAAATATATTTATAAATATACCTTTTCTATACTATTATAATTTAATTAAGTAATTATATATAAAAACGAATATTTCTAACTTTAACCTTAACTCTATATTATTATAATAAAATAAAGATAGTTATTAATACTTTATAATATTCTAGTCGCGGAAATTAAATCCCCTAGAATAAAACTATAAAACTTATAATTAAGAATTACTCGCTATTATAGTAGTAATAAAATAATAATAATATTATTTAGAAAGTAGCCCCTATTATATTAAAGTCTAGATTAATTATAATAATTTAAAGGGTTTTCTAAAATAGAAGAAGTTAAATTTTAAATAGGCTCGTTAAATATTTAAATTAATTACCTATAACTTTAAAATCTTTTATCGGGCTAGAAAATTAAATTTTATTAATATACCGTCGCGGTACCTTAATTATAAAGGAGTATCGCCGTTGAATATTAAATTATTACTAATACTTTAGAATAAATTTACTCTTTAGACTAGTAATTAATTATCGGAAAAAGATAAAGAAATAAAGGTAGTTATAACCTTTACTTTTTAAATTATAGAGTTAAGAGTAGTAATTCTAAAGCGGGATATTATAGTAGTATTTAAAACTATATATAATAATCTTAAAGAACCTATTAAAATACTAATTCGGGAATTATAAATTTATAATAATTAAGTAAACTCTCCTTAAACTAAAGCGAATATACTAAAGAACTACTATTATATAAAGAATAAGATATAGGCTATAGACTCCGAGGGATTATTAAAATATAATAATTATTTCTATATATTAAGAGATAAAGCTCTAAGGAAAGAGTTTATAAAAAAGTATTATAATAATCCTCTAGTAGATTACTTTAGTATTATAAAATTATATAAATTATTTACCCGAAATCTTTTCTAGGAGGGTAGTTAAAAGTAAATTACGAACTATATTAAAATTTATAATATATATTAGCGGATGAAGGCGCCGCGATATTATTTATATAACGAATTAAATTCGCTTCTTCTTATTATTTAATTATAGAAGGAAATTTCTATAGATTTTATAACTAGTTTACCGCCTAGTAAATATAGAAATACCGTCTATAATATTATCTTTATCGTTATGAATCGATTTACTAAAATAGTTAGGTATATATTTATAATTATTAAAATCAATACTATTTAATTAACGGAAGTATTCTATTTTAAAATTATTTACTACTATAGTATATTTAATAATAATATTAGTAATAGAGGCTCTATTTTCATAAACGCTTTCTAGTCGGTTATATATTTTTATTCGAAAATTAAATAATATTTAAATACTATTTTTAACTCTTAAATAAATAAGTAGATAAAGCGCTAAAATTAAATACTAGAGTACTATTTATATATATTCACTAATAATAAATTAATTAATTAGGCTAGATTACTACCTATAGTAGAATTCTTAATTAATAACAATTAGAGTACCGACGTCGGAACGATAATATTTTTTTATATATATAATTATTATTTTAAAATCCGTTAAGAGGTCGAGGACGACTTTAAGGAAGGAAGAGTACTAGTTATAAATAATAAAATATAATAATTATAAACTTTAAAGAATAAAGTTATAAAGTATTTTTAAAATACTACCGAATACTAAATTAAATAGTATAATAAAATATATAAACTATAAAGTTATAAAGTTAGTAATTTAATTATATTAATAATAAAGAACCTAAAGTAAAAGCGCCTAAATAAAAGATTATTCTATAAATTTATAAGGCCCTTTAGGATTATTAATAAAATAAGAGTATAAATTTACTATTTACTACTACCTTTTATATATAGAATCTATAATATTTTAATATATCGTTATTTAAATTATATTATCTTCGCGACTATATTAATACGGCGGAATCTTTATATAAACCCCCGAATTTATTAATAATAATAAGTTATAGGAGGTAGAAGAAGTAATTAATAAAATTAAAAATAAGGAAAATATTGAATATAAAGTTAGATAAATTAATTAAGGCGAAGAATATAATTAATAATTATTAAATAAAGAGTTTACTAGTACTAGTAAATTAACTAAAGTTTTTAAATAAGCGGGTAGTAAATATAAATATATAGATATAATTAAAGAGGTTACCTAGTCGTATAAAATAATAAAGCGGAGTAAATAAAGCCGATATTAAAAGTAAATATTACTACTTTTATATTAATATTTATATAACGAATATTCTCCTTTATATTTATAATATTATTATATAGTTTTAGAGTATAATTATATTTAATTTATCATTAAACTATTTATATACGATAGCGATAAGATATTATATTTATAAAAATATTTTAATTTTAAATATAGTTTATATAGATACCTAGAAAATATTATTAAATAGTATATTTAAGTAAATTTAGTTAGCGCCGATTTAAGAAAAAAAGAATTCGATATCGTTATTATATCGTACGAAAGATTTAGTTATTATTAGAATTATTAAAAGAAGACATAGTCTCCCTAATATAATATTTAAAGATATTATCTTCCTCGGGACTCTTTAGGTCCCGTTTATACTAACGGAAATTCTTAATCTCTTTTTCGAGAACTTTATTTATCGCCTCTAATTCCTTAATATATTAATTCGCCGCCGTTAATTAATTCTATAAGTTAGCGATTATAGTAGGAGTTTATCTACTATTTATTATTAGTTTACTATTTACTTTACGCTATTAAATAATTTCCTTATTTATTAAATTATATTTACATTCTTCTTTAAGAGTCTTATCACCGATATAAATATATTAATATATAAACCTCTTTACTTTCCTTCGGAAAGATTTAGAGATTTATTATTATTAATATATATTATTTTAGAGTTCACGGTTATAACTTATCTTTATATAATAGTCGATTCCGTAGTAATTAATATAATAGAGTATATAAAGAGGGGATATACCTCGAATATAATTATTATTAAATTAATAGAAATAGACCCGGTAAAGGAGCTACGAAATATAATAAATTACTACTATAATTAATATTACGTAGTCGCGCTAATAATTAACTAGTTATATTTACTAGTATATTTATAATTAAACTATATTAATATAAATAAATTAGTACTATCGGTAAATAGGAGCTATTTATAAAGTTAGAAGAAAACTATATATAATGAGAGTATTATCTATATATTAATTATAATACTAGAATACTATTATAAACTTAGAGTAATAATATATAAAAAAGGCTAGAGGAGTTACGAAGAGAGAAAGTAAATAAACGAGCGAGTTTATTTTAATAATAAACCGTTACGTTAAATATCTTATCGTTATTATACGTTAATACGCGCCTCCGCTCCGCTACCTCGCTCTTATTAATAAATATAATTATTATTATAGTAGTTATATTATTACTAATCTCCCGGTATAATATTAGGGTTATACTATTTATATATAATACTTTACTACTAGTATTTTCATAGTATAATAAGAGTATATAGTAAGGGTAGTTACTACTATTCCGTTACTAGTATTATAAATACTATAGGAATAATCTAATATACTATATTTACTATAAATACTATAAACGCTATAGGAATAATAGTATATACTATTTCGCTCCGTTATTATTATATATAATAATGCTATAGGGACGAAAGAAATATTATTTAATTAATTACTATTATAATATATTAGCGCTATAGGGACAGTTTTATAAATATACTATTTATTTACTACTAATACTACTATATAATAGAGATAATTTAATAGTATTACTCCTCTACTATTAATACTATATAATAGTATTATAGGAAATAGTTTCGTGTCGCTCCGTAACTAGTACTATATATTAGCGTTATAGGACTGATAATATAAATTAGAAAACTTTCTTTCTCTATTACTTAAGGGGTTTAAAGATTTTTTAATAAATTTCAATTAATTAATTAAATATTATTCCGTGATTAGTATTATAGGTATTAAAGAATTAGGTACGTAACCTTATACTTAAATTATTATATAATAACGCCGTTATATTAAATAACTTTTTTCTCTTATTTCTCTTAGGGGGTCTAAAGATTTTTTAATAAATATCTTTTAACTAAAGTATTTAGGTACTTAGGGACTAGGGCTTAAAGAGATATATAATTATAAAATAATAATATATTATATATATCTACGTCCCGTTAAAGATACTAGTATATTATATATACCTACGCTCCGCTACCTCTATAAAATTATTATTTATCGATACGGGGTTCTAGCTTTAATATCGCGGAGTTCTAATTTATAATAATTCTATATCGAGTTAATATTCCCACGTTTTATTAGAATCTTTAGAGATTAATTCTATTATTGAATCTAGGATTTAAAAACTATTTAATAATAAACTCCGTAACTATTTTACGTTTTTTATATTATTACTAAACTACTAGCTCTACGCTAGCGGCTTTAAGTATTATAACCGCCTAGTAATATAATATTAAATTAATCGAGGGACCTATTTAGTTATAACTATAAAAAATATACGGATCTAGAATAAACTCTAGTATAGAGGAGGTAGGTAATAATAAATAACTCCGATATTAATAACGGAAAAAGAAGTTTAAATACTTCGCGCTCTAGGATTTAAAAAATAATATAAAGTAATTATAATTATAAAGAGGAGAAAAAACAAGATAAATTTAATTAAAAATATCGAAGAATATTAAAATATTAAGATTATCGATTAAAAAGTAAAAAACTAGGCCCGTTAATAATAACTAAATAAATAAGAGAGTTATAAAATAATAATTATAATATAAACTATTAACTTAACTTAAAAAGGAGATTTATTCGCGGATTAATTTAATTATTATAACTAGTTAAAGAAGGTTAAAAACTCTATAATAATATAATAAAAATATAGTAAAATCGGATTAAATAAATTTTTATACCGAATAAAAGTATTTATAGTTCGTAATATTAACTACTAGTCTAAATAAAGAAAATAGAGTATAAAATATATATTACTATTTTACTCGGAATTAACTAGGGATAAAATAGAGTTAATAGAATAAATAAATATATATAATTTTAAAAAGATATTAATATAGACCTAAAACATATATATAGCCACGCGATAAATAATAAAAATAAAATAACTCGGTTAATTATCTTTTATTAAAGAATAATTAATATAATTTAAATTACTACTAGGACTTAACGATATATTTAAATTTATAAAAAAGAAGGAGAAAAGAAAGAAGTTACCGGCCGGAGAGTTATAAATATCGATTATTTAATAAATTTATAATAAAGCGGCCTATAGGTTTATAAAATAAATAAATCAAATTTAAAACTAAAATAAAAGAGAAATAAAAAGAAGAATAAATAGTATTTTAAAATAATTATAACTATCGACTATTAACTAGTAAAAAGAGAAAATAAATTATCGATAAATTAAAGTTTTTAACCGACGAGGTTTCTTTAATAGTTAATAGGCGCCGCTAGTAACTTTATTAAAAAAATATTCACGAAACTCCCTTATTAATAAAGTAGTTTTACTAGAGTAGGTATATAAATTAATTATAGAAGATTTTATCTATTATTTATTATATATTTAATATAAATTATTAATACTATTAATCGATAAAATAAATTCTTCTAAATACTTTATATTATAAAGGGATTAAAGAGGGCGTAGATTAAATTTCTAATTAAAGAGAAAAATCGAAGAGTAATTTCCTAGTAAATTTAATATAAAATACTAAAAAACGGCTTTTCGTAATATTTGAAAATCGAAGTCGTTATTAAATACGCGGAAATTATAATATAAAATAACTTTAATAAATTTAAAATAAAATAAATTAAGAAATTAAAATTAAATATTTCTTTAAATAAGGAATAATAAAGATTACTAAAATATATTAGAATTAAAATAATAGAGGTTGAATTTATATTAATTTTTTTATTTATATTATTATATAAAGCGGATATTATTAATAAATAATATTATTATTTTTAATAAATATAAATATATTTTTCTTTAATTAAACGATATTTCGATAACTAGAAATTATATAATTAATAATAATAAAGATATAGATTAGATCGATAAAAGATTACTAGAGATAATTAATATTTCTTTTAATATAAATAATTATACTATTAAAATATTTTAAAAACTAGATTGAAACGAAATTTATAATATTTAAAATATAAATAAAAGATAGACCGAATTTTTCTTGAAATATATAGATTTTATTTAATTTATAAATATAATTTAAGAACTAAATAATTTATAATTCTACTAAATAATACTAGATTATAATATATAAATTACTCTATATTAATATAAATTATTATAAGAAATATTACTTTAATATATAGAAATTTAAAGAATATTTATATTATAAAAATATAGTTT
>JAABUS010002565.1_pt1 | contig 33865 bp, 27 predicted proteins | sample 5560161 | NCBI WGS metagenome assembly JAABUS01 (sample SAMN10711885, study PRJNA513376) | rock metagenome | isolation source: Antarctica rocks | place: Antarctica: Victoria Land, Trio Nunatak nord | collected 2016-01-04 | reverse complement strand
AATATGGCACGTGTAAGACATTCGTTGTGAGGGGGATTATGTTGTGTGTGTGTGCCTTGGAGAGCTTGATGGATATGAATGCGTAATTGGGTGTAGGTCTTTGCTCAAGCATCTGTTTCGCTTGTCAGGATTCGAGGATTGATCAACCGCCCAGAAATTTGCAACTAGACATGGTGACTGAGCAGATCGATGTTCTTCTCCAAAGCGTATTCACAATTAGGTAACTAATCCTCTTCAACCTCCAACTCATCCCCCTCCTCCACTCCCTCGAACTCATCCTCCCTCTCCCCCACCTCCCTATCCCGCCTCCCCTTCCCCTCCTCCTTCCTCCCTTCCCTCAGCACCTTCTCCCTCTCCTCCTTCCTCCCCCTCTCCCCAACCACAAACCCTCCCAGCGGCGTATCCTCCCACGCCAGCTCCCTCAAAAACCCCTCTACCTCCTCCCTATCCGTAGGTCCAAACTTCACATCCCTCCTCCTCCCCTCCACAAACGCGCTGTTCATCTCCAATTTCTGAACCACCAACGCAACAGCAGCATGGATCTTCGTATTGCCACCCCCTCGTTGCCGTCGCTTCTTCGCGCCTCTCTGATCGCCATGTATTGACGGCGCGGCGTTTGAGGATTTCAGCCAGCGTTTCAGGAAGGCGATGGGCGGGAGTGCGAGTTCGGGGAAGGAGATGTGCTTGGCCCAGATGTTGAAGGACTCGGCTAGCAGCTCGGCGAGCTCGACGCCTAGGCCGTCCTGGTACACGCGTGTGCCGAGGTAGGATTTTGGGGCGCGGAGGACGGTGGAGAAGTCTAGAGGGGTGAGGGTTGAGGGTTTGGGGTTTGGTTTGCTGCATTCGGGGGAGTTGAGGACTTCGAGTAAGGAGGGGGCGAGCGGGATGAATGTTGTTGTGGCGTGGGAAACGCGGAGGAGGGCGCGTGTGAGGTGGAAGCGGAGGGGGAAGTATACTGGGGTTGGGATGAGGCGGAGGGCACCGGTTGTGATCTGTACGAGGGGGTAGACGAGCGGATGGAGTGGTGAGTCAGAGGCGGTCTTGAGATGGGGGTTTGAAGCGGGGGAGCAATGGGTTGAGAGGACGCGGGACCAGAAATCCAGGGCGTGGACGTATTGCCAGTTGTAGACTGTCTTGTAGGAGTCGGTTGTTGGATGGTTGACTGTTTGCCGGAGATGGATGGCCAACTGTCGGATGTAGGTGAAGCCCGTGGTGTAGCCGATGTCAGTGTCGAGACCCCAGAACTCGGCGGCGGAGTTCTTCATCAGATTAATGCCGGAAAGGGTGTGCGTATTTGTCATGCGGCTGCCTTTGACGAGACCTTGGTAGGTGGTTTTGAGAACGGCTTCTCGGACGGAGGCATCGGATATGACAGCCAGGCGGCGGAGGAAGAGGAAAGCCGTTATGCGTATGGCTTCGGTGGTGGCTGTGTCCGACCAGATGTCAACGGCTGTCTTGCAGAGAGAACGGAGTGTCTTCTTGAAGGAGAGTATGTAGGGGAGTATTTGGACGAGAGAGGAGACTGTGAGTTTGATGGTTGAAGCGTCGGAAAGGTTTTCTAGCAGGTGCTGAAGCGATGCTGAGTGTGATTTGAGCAGTGGTGTCAGCGTCCGGAACTTCTTGGATTCAGTTGCGATGCGGACTTTCCCGGAGGATGTCTCCTTCACGGGTAGATGGTGGTTCAACACTGTAGGAATGTGCTCCAGGGCCACGACCAGCAGCTGATGGTAGACCTCTGGACTGGAGATCGAGTACCTTTGCGTCTTTGATTCATCTGAATTGACGTAGACTGCAGCCCTGAAAGCCAATACGACCTGCCGCATAGCTCGCAACGAGTGTGCCTCTGACATAGCGGTCTTCCACTTCTTCGCCATTGCCATTGTGACTTCGTAGCTGTCATCTTCTCCCCCTTGCGGTGCTTCGATAGATTTCTTGCCTTTCTTGCCCTTCTTCGGTACCTCACCGTCCTCGCTCAGGTGGTCCATCGCCTCGAGATCCCCGTCATCGCCGAAGTCTAGGAGCTCTGCGTCGTTCTCTTGTAGGAATTTGTAAAATTCCGGATCTTTTTGAGCCAGTGCATCTAGATCCTCTTTATGTGTCTCAATGCCATCGTCTTCACCCGAACCCGCCTCCTCCTCGCCGAAGGCACCTTTGTCCTCTGGGACGTCTACTCCCGATTCCTCATCGCTCTCCTCGGCTGTGACGACCTCTGCCTTTCTTTTCCGAGACCCCGCAACCTGCCCTTCATCCCCATTAATTGCTCTCTTCAAGTGATTCCGCTGAGGCTTTGACTGCGGTAGTTCGAACCCTCCTTGAAAGAAATCATCCACGCTCATGCCACCAAAGGGTTTTCCGTCGTCCGTGCCATTGATCTTGACCCTTTTTGGTGATGGACCGGCCTCATCGTCAGAAACTTTGGCTTTATCGCTCGCATTTCTAGCTTTTCTCTTTACATTGACCTGGTTGCGCTGCTTGATTTTGGCGAATTCCTTGCGCCGCCCTATCGTATCTTTGAGGTGGTTTTTCTCGAATTTCTTTGTCGATTTCTTTGCGCGTCCAGGCATCTTTGGGAGAGTTTAGAAGTACACTACACTCGTCGAGACTCGGACATCTTCCTGTAAACCGGGCTTTCTTATTGCGCAGTGGAAGACAGCGATTGGTTTCGATGTGGGGCGGAACTTTTCGCGACGCCAAGAGCTCTCATAACCGAGGTTTAACCTAGCGCTATGATGAGAGATCCGGACGCCTTTTCCTCCTTTGTTCCTCAAGTACCTTTCGGAGGTATATCAGGTTCTCCATTGTCTCAGACATTGTTCTCTGGTTCTTGCACAAATCATCATCAATCGGATTAGGATCTCTCGCAGCACAGATCCATTAGATTTAGGCCAGCTCCCACCGTTGAGTAAGCCAGACATTCTACTGGAAAGCCGGCCAGGGCAAATCCTGCATCCTCTTTCGTCCTTGGAGCATGTAGACTTTGTTGCAGATCCTTTGTAGATATTGGCCGTACAGTTAAGTCGGGACAATGCCTTTGTTCCTTTCCTTGTCCTCCAAGCGGAGAATAATACACGATGTCTTCCTCTTATGTTTGGGGGAAATCATACTACCCAGGATACCACTCGCGCACTCCTCGAAGAAATCATCCTCTCTCTAGGTTCTTTATTGAGTAAAGATCAAGTCAGTATTCTACAGACTGCCCGATCATGGCGAGCACCGGCGGCTGCCACGCTTTGAGATCTACATCTGTTCTATGTACAGCCTCGCAAGTCGGACATGTTGCGTCTCACATGCAGAGAAGAAAATTCGGGCACAAGGCGAAGCAAGGAAGTCGCTCCAGCTCCAAAAGCTCACATACATCCTCCGCCAGAAGTCAGCCGTCACACAGTAACAGCGACAGATCATCCAGTGATATTACTGAGGCGACATCTACCACTTCAAATAAGTCACCTGAAAAGCTTGACACAGACCCCGAGGATAGCAACTTCATTTCGAAATCGCGGGCCCCAGTGTATCTTGACTCTGTTGAGGCATCGAGCGACATTAGCAGAGATGCTTGGGTAAGAGAGCAGATTCTCCTCAAGCTTAGAAAGCACGTTTCACACCTTTTGGAGACGTTTTGTATCGTTGACCTACAAGCATACGGAGCCCCTACCCTGGCAACTTCGAGAGATTTGCTTCCCACGGAAGAATATGTCGAATGCAAACCACACTTCATCCACAGCAAGTACCTGGGGCAGTCATCACAGATCACAGCGGAAAGGTACGGTGATGGCCGGCAGAAGTACCGCGTCATCCTGGCTGGCGATCTGCACGATCCTATGTACGAATATTCTACAGCTGGACAACGCTTCTACGGGCATCTCGATCTTACCGACTTGGTCAATGCGGTTAGAACATCTCAAGGCGACGTTCGAACCAGTGAAGATCCGCCGCCCGACATCTTCCTTGCGATGGCTATTGAAGAGATGGACGCACTGGGATTTCGGATCCGCAGACGCCCAAAGCCCGGCATGTCCAAGAGAGTTTCCATGAAGGACCAGCTCGATCTGGCAATGGACCTTATTCGCTACATTCACAAAGACTATTTCGTCCTTGAGTCGTCGGACATTGAAAAAGTCTATCGCATCGCTCAGGTCTCACCAAGTCTACTGGAACCGAACAGCTCAGCATCACAACCACCTGACCTGTCTCCGCTAGTAAACCATCTTGCGAGAGGCGAGAAGTTTCACTGCGACGTTGCTTGGGCAGGCTCCAAGATAGCCTACTGTCTTCCTATGAAAGGCCAATATCGCGACTGTTGGCTATGCTTCTTAGTCGACGGTACATTGCCTGTAATCCGGTAAGTAAGAGGTCTACCTATGTTTTTATATGCTGGTGTTTCCAATGTCTTTTCTTGCTCCAAGGAAAATCTAGCTCAAAGTCCGTAACTTGCTTTCATCGTAGCAGCGCTAAACCCCAAGCCCTTGGCGCCTTTCCAATCATCATTCCCCAGCTTTCTACTATGTTGTGGTAGGCGCTTTATATATTCTGGTAATAATTCCAATTCAGCCTTTGTCGAAAAAGAAGTCACCGCTTCTGCAGCGGGATGCTAGACCGCCACTTGCAAAATGCCGCCTAAACAAGGATTTCCTACATCATTTATCGCCAGATCCACAGAAAGGAACAGCCGACGCCCCTTCCGATCACTCGCATCCACTCCACCCCTTCCCGTCCGCTCTCTCCTTACCTTTCCCACCCACCTCCCTCAGCCCCTCTTCATGCAGAACCTTCTCCCCCCCGTCCACAAGCACATACTCATCCCCCACCATCATCCTCATCTGCTGCTCATCCATGAAATTCTCATGATCGCCCGCCAGCGCCTTGCAATCCGCATCATACATGAACTTCGCCAAACACATCCAGTCCGGGAACACAAACGTGCAGATGGCATCGTAATCCAGCAGCTGCGCTTTGCCGTGCAGGATATCCTGGATGCGTTTTCTGTCGGCGGCGAGGTTGTATGTCTTGTTGCGGATTAGTAGCCGTGTCTCTCAACCTCGCCTCGCCCAGCATCCTGCATCAGGGCTTCTCATCCACTTTCCCCAACCCATAACCAATTTCCTGGATGGCATGAACGGTACCACTTACGAGCGAATACATAATAGGACGATACCTCAACACCACCTCCGTCGCCATCCTGGCATGGCGCGTGTTGTAGTAAGCAACAAAGTCCTCGTCCGACATACCAGCTTTCTTCTTGATCATGATCGTGCATTTCACGACCTTGCGGAAGCCGGCGCCGGAAGGGGAGGCATAGCCGGCGGCGAAGGAGGGGTTGAGCTTCATTTCTGGGGGGCTAGGCTCCATCGGTTGTGAGTAGGGGAGGAAAGGCGAGCAGCGGAAGGTGAAAAGGTGGGGGCTTTGGCCTACCGTGAGCTTTCCACCGTTTCGTTTTGGCTGTGCAGCCCAGTCTGGTAAAAGTAGGGTCCGCGGCTCTGGCTGCAGGGCGCTTGTTTTCGGTCACCGAGCGGCGAGCGGAAGGCGGGTTGGGGCGCGGGTTGGGAGGATGGAGTATCGGTTCTTGGCGGTGGAGAGCGGCTTCTATGAGATGGAGTAAAGCGAACAGGACCAGAGCCCCGGCAGGAAACAGAAATGGACAAGTCGGGGTTTTGGTCGTGGATTCGTCGAGTGTCCGAGTTGTAATGCATTCCCAATGTATTAGGAATGTATTTTGATCGCTGGAACTTCGACGAGGATTGTTAGAAACCTCGATTGAGGTTATCCTCGCCTTTATGTCGAAGAACCAGATGGTAATGCATTGGCAATAAATTGGGAATGTATTACATTCGCACCAATTCAACCGGGATTGCTGGAAACCTCGATCAAGGTTATCTTGTTCTCTTTGTCGAAGAAGGAGGTGGTAATGCATTAGCAATATATTACAATCGCTGCAAGTTCGACGGGAATTGCCAGAGACCTCGATCGAGGTACCTCTTTGGCGAAGATGTGGGTGACTGGTAATGCATTCGTAATATATTACATCTGCTCCAGATTCCACGAGGATTACTAGAAACCTCGAGCGAGATTCTCTTCTCCTCTTTGTTCAAGATAGAGATGGTAATGCATTTGCAATATTATAGGAATGCATTACATTCGCTCCAATCCAACGGGAATTGCTAGAAACCTCGATCGAGGTTCTCTTCACCTCTTTGTCGAAGACGGAGATGGTAATGCATTCGCAATGTATTAGGAATTTATTCCCACTGTTGCAAGTCCAATGGGGATTGCTGGAGGACCCCATTTGAGGTTCTTTTTATCTCTCTGTTCGAGACGGAGGTCATGATGCATTAGTAATGTATTAGTGACATGGTTGCGAACGACGAAGTCTAAGAAAGCCTTTAAAAGTTCCCGATAGGCTCAGCTGATATGTCTGCTTCTTTGTCTTGGAGTAGGTGTTCAGCATTGTTTTAGGATTATTGCTACGATTGGTCCAGGTTCAACTCATTTATCCTTTTTTGTGGAAAAGAAATGATTGATGGAATTCTCAGAACCCCAATCATGAAAGAATGTCTTCGTGCCTTCGTCGCAAGCAGAAGTGACATTCTGCTTTTGGGCTGCATGAGAAGAAGTCGACCATAATTCGTGATGCAACTGAACACCGGTTTTGCTTTCATCGCTTGTTATGGTAATGCAAGCAAAGTATGCATGAAGCTGCACATACCACTTGAGAATACACTATCCCTTGGTAAGCAACCATGCTTTCAACCCTCGGCCTCAATCTCGTAGCTATTCGACTTGTGCTTAGGCTCGAACCTGAAGTCTTTATGTGCTGGGCCAAGGAACATTTCGCTGCATCTAGAGTTAATGATCTTACAGAAACGAGCAACACAGGAGACTGACCTGATCTTTATCCAGTCCTTGTAGTTGCCACTCCCCAATAATGTCTCCAGCTCATTTCTCCCTCTCCACGCCGGTGGCCGATCCTGCAGACTGGGCGGCAGATGCTCCATTATACCCACAGGAACGTAGCGATACGCAAAGCTCAGCCATTCCAGCAAGAAGCGCCGCGTGGTACCCACGCCCATCTCGTCTGAGCCCCAGGTCTCGAGCCCGTACCGTACATATTGCTCAACCATCGAGAGCCGCTCGCTGGCTGATTTATCGATATACTGTCCCTTTTCGATCTCCTCGAACAACCAAGGTTTGATGAGCGCGCCTCGAGCGAGCATCACTGAATCAACGTTTGCCTTCACAAGGTGATTCTCATAGTCTACATGGGAGTAGCAGTCGCCGTTGCCGATGAAGTAGACCTTTCCGCCCGTGGGCTGAGAGCGAGCGTCAGCTTCACGCACCGTGTCAGCACGCTCGTCGCCTTGGGCGTTGTAGCGTTGAATCAGCGCCGCACAGTCCGAGATGTAACCCCAGTCGGCGTTCTTTGTGTATCGCTGTTGCCTACTCCTGCCATGCAAGGTTATAGCAGCAACACCACAAGGTCCGAGATCTTGCTCATGTGCTGCCTCCCCACCGTAGACGAGCCGATTCACAAGTTTCTCGGCGATGGGCCGATTATCTTTGGTGCCCATGCGGATTTTGACTGTGATTGGAACCTCGCCAGATACGGTGTTCATGCCCCGGACAATGCTCTCAAGTTTCGAGGGGCGATCAAGAAGCCCCGAGCCGGCGCCTGCACGGTAGACAAGATCGATGGGACATCCGCAGTTGAGGTCGATGACACGGAGTTGTGGACAGAACTGGGTCAGGATTTCGGTGGCTTTGAGAGCTTGCCAGGGTTTGGAGGCCGCAATTTGGGCACCAAACCTGCTGTCCTTGGAGTTGTAGTATCCTGCAACGACGGAAGTCTTGTTTCCATCATATACGGGCGGTGTAGCTTCGGACTCGTGAGCGCGCATGAGCGCCCATTCGGACTTTTGGCCTTGAAGGAGAGGTACGCTCATTGCCATCTCTGAGTAGGTGATCTGAGCGCCGAAGCCCAGGCAGAGACGGCGGAACGGGAGATTACCTTGAGTGGTAAGGGGAGCAAGGACAGAAGTTTCAGGACCAAAGTAGATTCTTCGCTTCTCCGAGGGGAGGAGAGGAGGCTCGGTGTAACGTGCTCGATTCTCTTGTCTGCTAGCCTCTAGGTTTGCCATGTCTATATCGCCATCGTCTCGATCTTGGTTCTGCAGAGTCGACTTCTCGAGCCAGATGTTATATTTGTCCGCTTTAGGAGCCTTGACTCTTCTTTTCATCAGATCCGATTTAGCTTGTGTCCCAATAACATTGAGCATTGCGTCTTCGGAAGAATTGCCATCGCCCCTTTCGAGCCTATCGCGTGCCTCCCCCACCAGGACCAATTCCAACCTGCCATCTTCTGTTTTGACCTCTTTAGAGTGCGAGCGTACAAATCGGCATTTCCAGCCTACATCACACCTCCCCTTCAAATTCCATACAGGACAGACACCCCCAAAGGTAGACAAATCGTCACGCTTCCACTCCTTCAGGTACTTGCGCAAGTCATGCTCGAATTTGCAGTCAGTCCCGAACCTGCATTCTTTGGGAGAGAACTCGGGACTACTAGCGCGACTCTGGCACAACCCTATTTCATCTCTTGAAGATCCGAAGTTGCGACTAGTATTTTGGCCTCTTGACTTTTCTTTCTTTCCTCGGTCGCGGTCATCTTGCCTGACATGAGCGGCACCCTCTGCAGCATCATCATCCGCAACAGTAGCACTTCTGTCTTTCTTGGTAACAGGTACACGCACAAGGAACCTGGTACGTGGTGAGCCCAGGGCTCAATACATCTTGTTGTAAACAGACTGACTCTGGTTTAATCGGGGCTACACCCTTCTGCCTCTCGCTTTTGGTGGGACTTGGATCGCCTTCAAACGTATCACCGCTCGATTCTAGTTTTACCCGCTTTGAGGGATGTTCTTCGTCATGTTCTGCGGCCGCGTGCCTTTCAAATTTCTCGGCTTTGGTGACGGCGGAATCCTCATCTTCCTGGGTTTTTTGGGGATGTGTCAAACTTTCGATTGGTTTTGGTGCCTTCAATGATTTGGCAGGATCAAATGGGTTCGCAACGTCTGCATGACCGTTGCCCGGCATTGCACTGATATGCCTGGTATATCAGACAGATTGCTCTTCCGTTTCAGCACGGAGTATCATTAGTTCCAGTCACTACAAGTGTGCACGCGATCTTGTAGCATACTTTGTTAAACGTCGATTGGTAATGAAAGGCTTGCCACTCGAGCCACTGTGGTTCGATATGCACCATGAGCCGTTACTAGTGTGTCGCTTAACTCCTTGGCTTGCATGGACTAATCCCGACGTCCCTTCCGTCGTCATAAGTACTTCCACTTGATCCCTCAACCATCCCAACGCAACGTTCAGCATAGCACCAACGGGCAACAAGTGGAGGACATCCAACCATTTGTTTTTACGTACGATTCAATCGCTCTAGTCGATATCGGAGACTTCTCTAATTTCGATTTGCAATCTCGAACAAAGTACTTACGCTGCAACTCTTGCGACCGTTCGTGAAGCTGGATTCTCGAGACACGCCCCCATCATTGCATCATTCTCCCGCCGCGAGCGATCTTGATCGTGCCTCCACTGCAGAGCCAACTCCTGTAGGGACGCCTCGAGGTTTCGACGCTCCTTCCCGGCGGAGGTCCGAAAAGGAGAAGGAAAAGGACCTCCTATTCTCCTGGCACCGCAGAGCGCATGGTTACGCGGACAACCCGAACTCGTACGTTGACTCAACGCTGCTTGAGTGCGACTTTGGAGACCCAACTTTCCCTCTCTTCGGTGATCCGATGACGACCAACATGGCCAACTCCACTCCCATTGACATCGCCACACATTCATCCCGGCACAGCCAGGCTTCATACCTGACTTCCGCACTTCAATCTACCACTGGGAATGAGATGCGCCCGACACAGGCAATGAGCATAGTAGGCTCAGATGCCAAATCGAACGGGTTTGGGATTGGTCACCGCGACTCGTTAACGAGCGCTATGGCGGGTGTCGATTCGCGGAATGGCAGTGGAGCTCAACCCATAACAATGAATCGTGATAAGCCACGGCGCGAAAGCTTAGCTGAGAGCATGGTCGGTGGTATGAGCTGGGGTGGAGTGTCGGTCAGTAGCTGGGTTCGTGATGAGTGAGTCCCATGTGCAGCCTGTCCAACATACAGCTACTTGCAATGTCGGACGCTACTGACTACAGACAGTATTATCATGGAGGGATCGTCGCCGTTTCCCTACCAATCCCCATCTTATCATTCTTCATCATATCTACCGAAGCTGGAGGCCAACTTCATGAAGGACTTCAGGTGTTGCGGTCTCACCCTGCCATCGACCCACGAACTCCTACAGCACTATGAGGAAAACCATGCACAGCAAATGCCGGCTTCGCGAAAGACGTCTACACAACCTAATTCCGATGCTGACAATAGGAAACCAAGCACTGGAAGTCCATCAGCGGCAGTACACAGTAATGGCGGCGAACAGCAGCAAGGCAACGCAAAACCGAGCAACGACCGAACATCAGCAATAGCTCAACCTTCAGCCCCCGCAACCTCACGAAACCCGCCACGACCTGCCGAGGATAACTCAATCGACCTGACGAGCACTCAATTCCCAGCAGGCCAGTATATGGACAGTTTGCAAGACATGGAGATGGATATGGATGATGATTCCATGGCGCCCTCGAATAACTTGCAGCAGCAAGAGTACCCTGTACAGGACCAGCCACGTATGACACAGCGCTTTCAATTCGGCCAGCCCAGTCCTCGCGTCCCGCCTTTAGAGCTAAATACGATAAATATGGGAAACCATTTGCAACAGCACCAGGGTCTACGAAACTCAACGCCAACCACGCCAGTTGCGCCAGGCAGAAACGCCCAATTCTATCAGCATAATCCCACAGTCTCTTCAGTAAACACACCTACGCTGAGCGCACATCCACGGCAACAACCGCAACAGTACGCACATACCCCTGATTCGTCTACACCAGGTACTCCTCGTGAGCTGGACAACGACTTTGTTGGGAACTACGGAAACATGAACGTTGGCAATCAACAATTCATGCAAAATCAATATCAAAGCCTAGGCGGATACTACGATTTTGGTAACGGCCGTGATATGCTGGACTTGTGTATTGACGAACCAGCAAAACGACTTTACCAATACAATGGAGGACAAAAGCCTGCCAAACAGACCCCTTCTGCATCCCAACTGGGTGATGGGCAGTATAGCGAGAACAGCGAGCTGGCAAGGACGATTCGAGAGCAGCAAAGGAAAGCAGGCGTTCCAGATCCCCAGACGGATGGCGGCGTACCCAAACCATTCCACTGCCCAGTCATTGGTTGCGAGAAAGCGTACAAGAACCAGAACGGGTTGAAGTATCACAAAGCTGTACGTATTGATCAAGCGCTACAAATCGTTATCGAGCTAATATGACGTAGCATGGACATAACACTCAGCAGCTAGCGGCGAACGACAATGGTACCTTCTCGATCGTAGATCCCGAGACACTTAATCCATATCCCGGCACTCTTGGAATGGAGAAGCACAAGCCCTACCGCTGCGAGGTTTGTGGTAAACGATACAAAAACCTCAACGGCCTCAAGTATCACAAGAACCACTCACCCATGTGCGACACCGAAATCAGAAGTCATCCAAACCAGACGATGGACCCATCCAGCAGCTCCACCGTGTCCATGTCTGGAGCTGGCATCCAAAACATTGGCGAGGAGATGCAGCTATAGCCGCGTCTCTTGTACCATTTCTTTTCGCTTCTCAACCACTGGCTTGCTCCAGCGTACATACAACGAAAAAGCTCACTTTCCTATTTCTCAGCTGGGATTGTTGCATAGCACAGGCGTCCGCTTCGCTTACGGTCGGCTTTCCGCGAAGATTCCCCCTTTCCCGCGGCACCTGCTTGGGTTGTCTTTCTGGCCGTCTGTGCGGCTTAATTGTGATTCCAATTTTGTTGGATAGCTGTGATGCTTAGGGAGACTCCGCTATTTGGGAATTTGCTATTATACGATACCAATTTTCCATGGTAGAAATCTGGCGTTATTGGCGTCGCTACAAGAATATACGGAGTAATGGTGGAAGGAGGCTGTACACTAACGCACATGCACTGTACTTTTATTGGTAGAAAGTCATACGCTGCGTGCTTACACTTAGTCTTCAACAGTCTACACATGGTAATCGAATCCTCGGTAGACATACCACTGCAAGTACTGAGTACTATGATATCTCGGTGAAGTCAAAAATGGACGGCCTGCACAGTAACACTTTTGGTCGTTACCCTGGTTCAAATGGTAGGAGATACAACTTGTGAATTCGCACATGCCAAAGCGTACCCATAGCCAACCATTTTCACTCATCGAGATCAGGAGAGAAACAATAGCACTATGCTCAAAGCACATCGTCAATCCCCAAATCCTAGTTGTCTTGACCCCTAAACGTTGTTCTTCAAGCGACAGATCCTCTGCTGGCTTGGACTGGCTGAATAATCCACGTTGCCATCTATCAGAAGGCTTCAAGTGGGCCATCCACAACAGCTTGACATCCTCTTCAATGCTGGGATAACATCGTAGCTGTCCCCTCGAGCCTCCACGACTGACATAAGAGATTCGGAGAGAGAATCGTATGTTGATTATTAAATCTCAAGCGGTCGAGGAGATGAACGCATGTTGACATGTCTGACTGTGCCCACTGGCTGCTACCCTCGATGAGCCGTGCGTTTTGAGCGAGGCCGAATGACCCGCAGGAGTGCGATTGGTGGCCGCAGCTGGCGTAAACCTTGCACTCAATGGGGCAGTGTGCAGCCGCTGGCTGGGATCGACCAGACAAATTGTCCGATCCCGACGTGCATAGACGTCAACACAAAATTGCCTCTCCGACCTTCTTGATTGATGACAAGCTCCTCTTGCTTCCCTCGCTGCTTGCATGTCAATCGAGAAAGACACGGAGATGCTGAAGTGGACACAAACCTGAAGAGCGCCTGGACTGATCCTGTAAAGGCCCTCCGCTCCGCCACCAGATCGCATATGTCCGGATGGGGTTTCGTGTTCCGTCTTAGCCAGTCATCGTGCGTTGATCCAACAACGTCCGCAGCCCAAGGCTGAAGATCCAGCTTCTGAACACCCCTCATCCGCGGCCTTCCTTCGCCAGACCCCAGAAGTTTCTCTCCAGGGCATCAGAAGATCCTCGTGTGAGGAACAAAGGCACATTGTCAGCGGTTATGCCCATGTTGCGCCAACAATAACCTTCAACATCCTGAGAGTATCGCCGAGAATTCGACGTCACGAGTCGGCCATCGCGAGGCCTTTTGAAGATCAGATCTTATCGCAGTATAACAGCAGTATGTCGTCGCAAACTTCGCTTGCGGCCAGTCGCGCATGGGCAATGCCAGGGGAGGCGGCGTATCCTGCGTCGACAATATACGGGGAGGACGGACATATATGGAAATATAAGAGCGATGCGAAGTCCCATAAAGCGAGCACTGAACCACGGCTGGCAAAAATCAAGTCGTCGCCAAGCAACGGAGCTTTGGCGGCTGCGAGGAAATCAGCGGGCCATGGAAAGCTGCACAAACGAGGCACTTCGGCTTCGGCGACCCAAAGCCCCCTGACCCCTACCTTCGACATGAATCAACGCTTTCCCGACTTGACGGTTCCACCCAGTGTGTACTCGGGTCAGGCCTCGGTATTCTCGCCACGGTCGGGTGTGATGAAGAAAAGAGTGAAGATAAGGCCCATGCTGCGCAAACTGTCATCCTCCGATGTGAATTCGATCGATTTGTCACGGTCTGCAGCAGAGAACGAAGGACTGGGGATCTTTGGCCCGTCAGACTTGGGGAGTGACGGGAGAACAAGCGCAGATGTGTTGAGAGGTTATCACCATCGAAGTAATTCTCAAGTCTCCACAACCACCTCATCGAGCACCCATCCCACCATCACACAATATGTGCATCCGTTTCGACAAACTCCGCGACCCTACACTCCGCCTTTAGCAACTTCCTATCAAACCTCACTGGATAGCGAACCTACCGACGCCGGTCCTGTCTCCGCATCCAGTGACGCGGTTGACCTTGACTCCTACTACGGTCAACCAGTCAGCTCCACCTCTTACGCACCACTTCCATCATCACCTCGAATACCTCCACCATTACACATCCGCACTCATTCATCCTCCCGACTCACCAGCTCATCGCAAACCAATCTCCCCGGGACACTATCCTCCTTGCGACAACAAACCAGTACCAAACCACTTGACACCATGCTACCCAGCGGACGATCATCACTCGAGACCGTCTTCCGCAAGCGAAGCCGCGCCAACACCGCCACGAACCCCGAGACCGAAGCCGCAGAATATGCAGCTCGAGCTGCCACGGTCGCGCACCTGCGCCGAGAATTCAACGATAGGGAGGAAGCAAAACAACTCAGATACCAGGAAGCAGAGGCCCGCGCTCAGGCTAAAGAGATTGCAAAGAGACAGAAGCGCGAGGAGAGCCAGACCAGGAAGTCAGAGGCCAAGGAGCGTAAGCGGGCACAAAGCAATGCCGCTAGCGAGAAGACGGTCCCTATGGCCGACTACGATACAGCCCAACCTTTCATTTCGGTACCGAGCCATGAGTTCGTTCAGCCTCGAAGACGTGGAGCAACTGGTGCGTCGGCTGGTAAAGGTATCCTTAACAGATGGCAGCTCTTCATGTTCAAGCTCCGGACCGCCTGGCTGAAATTTCTACGCATGATGTCCAAGAAGTAACGAATAAGTCAGCGGAGGGGAATGCTGGCTATGCAAGGGCTCGTTGGCGCAATTGGCGCAAACTCTTTGCTCTACGATCTCACGGTGAGTATGCATTACGGCGAGTATGCATCATGTCATCTAGCGAAGGTGTTTGGGCATCTCTGGTTTTCAAGCAATACGATACCCATATGGATTTCATGGGTAGGGAGTTTGGTGTTGGGTACATTAGGATTGGAAGCAGCCATGTCTTCTCGCCCATCTTAGCATTTAGCTTTTCGGGCAGTTGTCGCCTGCAACATGCTGCACACCTTGGCAAGTATATCGGCACCTCATCCAATATACTCATGCCTATTTCTACAGCTACTTATTTCCATGTGTGCAACTCCCTGAGAGGGAAGGGGTACCTCCTCTCCAAGCTCCAGACCCAGAATGACACAGAAGACCTGTAACACTGGCCCAGTAATTAGTATAGAGTTTCCCAATACTGTAATTGTAGGTGGCATGTCATTGTCCTCCAACACTTTACGGAGTATGTAGAAAGGGGTGGATATCCCGCCGGCTAATCTTCGGGTTCAATAGTAAGCAGCTTGGCACCAAAAACTGCCTCAAATTCCAACTATCGCTCTTTGTCCAGCTCGGCCTCCGTACTTATACCTGCCAAGACTGAAACCCTATACAAGCGAGATTCAAGGTCGAAGACGAGGAGCTTCTCCAGAGAAAGGACTACTCTACGACTCCAAGTCTAAATCTGGTGGTGGAAGGTATCAACATGGTGTATGACTGGAGCGGAAAACGTGATATCTGCCTGCAGAAGTATGTGGTGGAGAGGCAGACTACGGAGCAGGTGATGAAGTATTTTAAGGATGACTTGGGGTTTGAGCCGAGGTGGGTGGGAATCTCTATTCTCTTGTATTGCTCGTGGCTAGAGCAGCGGCGTCGGTGGTCCTGGTCCTAGAAGCTTTCTTTCAACAGGTCACGTGCACGATCGTCTTGCTTGGTTTTGGGTATTGCGCGTAGAGATGGGCCAAGTCGAGGCTGCAGTCCCTAATGATTCGTCCTCTCTCGTTGGTACACCGTTTGCCCGGAGCCTCGATTCATAGGCTCTCTTGTCTTGCGGGAAGAATCAAGAGCTTATGCCAACATGCCTTTCCTCACTGAGAAGAAAGCTTTCACATCACCGCGTTGTTACATATTATCAATCCATTCCACTACCTCTGATACTGACCTTTCCGCAGTAAACGAGCCTTCCAAACTCAGTTCCGCCGCTGGAACTTTCCCAGCAAGCAGAGCTCTGTCTTCAAAGACCAAACTCTCATCGCACGCACGGCCGAGCTCTGGGAGAAAAACCACTCCCAAGCCGAGATGCTTAAGATCCTCCAAATGGAAGGGTATCCAGTCGGCGAGCGCGAACTATCACGCCTCCGGAAGAAGCATGGCCTGCAAATGCGCGCCGCCTCTGAGAAAACCACAACAGTTGCTTCGAAGAAGAGAAAGCGCTCAGAGGTCGATGATAGCCTTGGCTCACAACTCGAGGCAGCTGCCTCGAACGAAGCATCGCTCCCAGACGGCGGACCAGATACAGAATTCCCTCAAGCTGACGCTGGAGCCGAAGCTGAGGACGCCCCCACTCTGCCACCAGAAGTCCACGAAAAACGTCAAAAACACCTCGAAGCCCTACAGGCAGAATCCGATCACCGCTACCGCACCAAAACTCGTCGACGCCGCACCCGCCCCTGGGCCGGCCTCCCCGCTGATCCTCCTGGCCCCCCTCGTTTCCCCTCCGAAACCACCATCGACGAAGCTAAACAGATTCTGAACATCAGCCACACCATCTACACGTCTTTGCGTGAACAGTGCCAAGCCATATGCGAGCGGGAAGATGTCCGCAAGAAAACAGATGCGGGGGTCGAGAAATGGAGATTCGTCCAAGAGCGGCTGGTCACAGAGAACGAACATTTATCAAACGTTTTCTACGAAAACCACGACAGCGATCACAAGCAGCTTTGGCTGGCAGTAGAGGTCATTTGCGCCGATGTCACGAAACGCATGCGGACATCTGATAACCGATTGACGATACAGGAGTGTAAGAATATTCTAGGGGTCAACCCGGAGGAAGCGAGGCAGCTGAGGAAAGCGTTTGAGGATATTCTGAGGAAGGACAGTTTCGTTAGTAAGCTTGAGGCAGGGCAGGAGCATTGGGAAGGGCTGAAAGCGCATTGGATCGCCGGATCTCAGCACCTGCAGCGTCTGGTCGAACATGGTCCCACGGATGCGGAGTATGCGAACAAGACCAAGGCGATGGAGTTGTTATGTCGGGACGTGATGAAGAGGTTGAGGGATGAGAACGCTAAGAAAGATCCTTTGCGTCTACGCACGAAGGAGAAGGACACCACCACATCTACTATTACTACGATGGCCAAAAAGGCGAAGCAGAGCCCAGCGCCGAAAGAGAATATTACTGCCGGTACCCCAATCGAAGGCAACCCTGGAGCCACGACGCTCGCGACTCAGGCGTTGGCGGCTGCGCCAGCGAATGGATATTTCCAAACGCAGCAGGGACCGTTCCATTATGGGAATCTACAGATCGATCCGAAGCTCCTCCTCGCGGCCAGTATACCTTCGCTTGCGCACCGAGGCTGATTTTTGATGGGAATGCATTCAATGTCTCGATTTCGGAGGAGTAGGATTGTGCATTTCCGGGAGAAAATTAGGAAGATGAATCACTGTGACAGCACAAGAGAAGGCTGTCAGTGTAAATTAGTTCATGACAATTACAGTCATGTTCATATCTGATTGTGGATGTGCAATATCAGTGTCAACATACTTATGGCTTTGAACCAAGTCGAAGCGAGAGTGTTGTTGCGGGTCAAGTAAGTATCCGAGCCAGTTTCCTTGGCAGGGATGACGTGGAAAACCCGACTCGCGTGCTCTGTTCCTGCCTTCGTTTCCGCCACGACAGCAAAAACAACAAAGTCATTCAGCTGTGAACACAACCTTCGCAGTCACATCTACAGAGTCGGCCTCATCAGCCTTCGAACTTCCACAATCGCAACCTTCGAAAGGTGCGTGATGCCAAGTTTGCAATGGGTCATGAGCTGATTGGGTACATCAGGGCACTACATCATACCGTTGACACTCTCCCCTCTATCCCACTTCGTGATCAAACGCCAACATGACGCTTTATTACAGCCTCGTAAGTTTCCCTCGTTCCATTTGATTCGCAAAACTCTTTGACCTCTCTACTCCTACTCATCATTCAACCTCTCCGGTCCAAGTGCCTCACATTAGCCAGCAACGATGTCGACCCTCATCTACGCTCCGGTTCATACCCTCTATACTGGCTACTTTGGCCTTCACAAACGCTGCTAACAAGGCGCTTGGTCTAGGTCTTCCTACTGCTCGTCGTGGAGATGGCAGTATTCATGCTGCTCATCGTCCCTCTCCCTTTCTCCTGGAAGCGCAAGCTCTTCACCTTCATTTCCGAGAACCCCTTGGTAGCGAAATTACAATATGGCATGAAGGTGAGGTGCGAACCACTTTGAAACATGCAATGGCTTACATGGATAGATTACGTTCATCTTCATTCTCATATTGTTCATTGATAGTGTCAATCGCGTCTACCGCGTTCAGGTCGAGCTGGCGGCGACGAAGAACGCTGGCCAACAGTATGTGACAACGAACGTAATCCCGTGAAAATTCACTGATCCTCTTGCAGGGCCGCTGTCGTTGGTGGGTCCGAGCGTATGGAAGTCCAGGCCCGCAAATTCTACTCCCAACGCAACATGTACCTCTGTGGCTTCACGCTTTTTCTCTCTTTGATCCTCAATCGCACCTACACCATGATCCTCGATACCCTACGCCTCGAAGAGAAGGTCAAGCGTTACGAAGGCGATCCCAAAGCATCGGGCAAGCAAGCCGACAAGCTTGAACACGCTGGCGGTGCTGGAGAGATCTCCAAGCTGAAGAACCAGCTGGCTCAGAAAGACCGTGATCTCGAGACTCTCAAGAAGCAAAGCCAAGGTCTGAGCAATGAGTACAACAAGCTTGGTGATCAGTACGGCGCACAGAATGTGGATGGGACACCGAGGAAGGATCGATAGGTGCAACGTCCCACCATCGATCAAGGAGCATCTCGGCCAGACCTTGTCAAGATCTAGATTCTGGCTCTCCGAGGTCTCACATACTATTACCACCGAATCGGGAATCGTGCAACCTTTGGGTCGAGTACCGCTCGCAAGGCGGGGGATTGTTTCGACAGTACTACGGAAAAGAGCTATGGAAAGCTAGATACATGTAGACAGCATGAATACAAAAGCGTCACACGTACACAGCTTGCAGTTGCACAAAGCTTACTATGTGAACCAAGACTTTTCGAATGTAGCGCCATCCCCTCGTAGTACTCGTACTAGCACCGTAGCACCATAAGGTACAGCCATCTACTTTAATACTTCTACTACATCTATCACCTACACCACATGCTCAACCTCACCCTCGGATGACACACGGGATGGCCACCCTGTACCATGGAGTCGGTTTCCACGGTCTCCGGCTACGTCCCGTCCATCCCATCCACTGCCCTCCGATCCGAGAGGAATTGACAAGTCATACTCCAAGTCTCCAACAGGCACACCAGCTTGTTGATTGGCCGAGGAAAGGCCATTAGTCCACCTGGTCAATGGGGCCTTCCAGAGCGTCAGGCCAGATGCAGATGTAGGCTTCCCGCCGTGGGCGTTTAGATTGCCTGTCGGCCTATCACCTGCCACACGCATTGGGAGGGTGTTCGAGCATGAAGGCCAATGATGGTGACGGGCGGGGGTCTTCGGTGCTGGTGGTATTGCGCAAGAGGTAGGACTCGGGATCAGGATGTTTTGAAGTTGGTGCAGCAAGAAAAAACCTGGGAAGGATTTTTGATGGCGGTGAGGCGGAGGCCTGGCTGCAGCCTTGTGATTGACAGGATTTCTCGTGCATGCAAAAGGGCGTGGATTCGCGTGTTGGTGCTTCTAGTCGCGCATTGCTCCAATCTTTGTTCTCCTCTACAGCGGCACAGTGAACAGTCCTTCGGTCAGCCCGCATATTGAAATCTCCGCGTGCAAGTTCTTGGTGTCCGGCGGGTTAATGGTTATTCTTGACAGGGTTTATAACCGTGAGGGCTCGGCAAAACGAACCCTGTCGCAAATAACGGTTACCTCAATATTCTAAATTAGTGTCGCCCCCAGAATGTTGGAAAATCCCTTTTCGTTTCGACCGCCGGTTTCAAACACCACCAGTACTTCAACAGTTGCGGGTATGAACCACTCAAAAGTCTAGTGAAGTAATACACGCAGTTGGTCTATCGATTTACATCAAGTTGGAACATTACAGACATCGTAATATGTCACTATTTTTGTAAAGAAACTTTGGTAGACGCTTTTGATAGGGCTTGGTGGGGCTTGGTGGGGCTTGCTAGCAAATATCTTCAAAATCGCATTTACGCATATAACTTATGTCGTAAGATAAATTAGTGCTTAGAAACTTCATAGAACAAATTTTACATATCGATTATATATAAAAGATTAATTTTACGCAAAACAATAGCGTTGTTGAGAAAATGATGGTGTTTGAAACTAGCGGTTCAAAAATTCTAGGGGCGACACTAATTTAGAATATTGAGGTAACCCCCCTAATACGAAGTTCTTGATGTGGGACTCTCCAGGCGAGAGTCCAGATGCCGAGATCTCACACACCCGAAGTACATTGTACCACGCCTGCACGCCTAGCAAGCTGAGCTTCATTCGGCGGAGAAGATACCGGCGTCATGCCCCGCAACTGCTGATAGCGATCTCCTTCATCCACCACGCGTTGTGTGAATTCGACTCCAGCTTTCCTGCTGTCACGATAGTCAACGGATACCACTCGCTACTCTGACGGCGATGATGGCCTTGAAGTCGCCTCTGATGCCTTCCCCAAACACCGGCCTCATGTCAGCCTTCTCGCCATACACCGACTCGCCCACGTCTCCTCCGCCCTTCAGATCGCCAGTCTCCTCTAACAGGTTCGCGTCAGATTTGTGCCGAAGATGACACTGATCACTAACGATCAAACCAGATCCTCGGATAATTCAAGCCAATTCTTACAGCCGACCCAGACGTCCCCTATAGCCTCGAGCCCTAGTGACGTCCCAGATCCCTCACCCATAGCGCCTTCATCGAACGGAACCGATGGAACCGATATTGATGAAACGGCAGTAGAAACGGAGGAAACAGAAGCAGCGTCTACACCAGCTGCGAAGCCTGCCGAACCTGACTTGAAGGTAGGCGTTGTATTACCTGAGGCACAGGAAGACGCTGACAGCTATTACAAGCTTGAGACGAAAGGGGCGGCAGAATCTGGATCGAAACCGCGCTCGGACGAAGATGAGCAGCCCAACTCCGTCATACACGCACCGCAAGGGTTTGAGTCATTTGTGAGTGCCGTACTGTCTCTATGCTGCTGTCACTCCAAGTACACTAAGAACTCGTAGCATGCTCGGCGGTCCCCGCCCTCGATACGCCGCTCGACTCCTACGCCCTCTCAAAGATCCGATGTAACCGTCATATCGCCTGGGTTGCCCGAGGAATCTGGGCCCGGACGGGTGGGTGCAAGCCACGTAGTTTGGGACATGTAGGCTAATCGTTACGATAGCTATCCACGGCGAGTCCTGCCTCACCTCCTCCCATATGGACTGCTGTCGCTCCAGCGCGAGACTGGTCCACAACTCCAAGAGCACAGACACTCCCAGAAGCAGAAGCAGAAGCAGAAGCAGAAGCAGCGGAGAGCTCAGGTCGGAGTCTACAACGTCAGTCGCACTTGGAAGGTACGTTGAGCAAAATATATCAGAACGCCCATAGTCAGGCTAACATCTCGAACGTCAGACATCCCCGAGGCTCAAGACACCGAGCCGATTGACGAGCAGACCCCAAACCATCACACCACCCTTTTCGACGAAACCGTAGAGCGTTTCCAAGAGACAGCAGACGAAGTCGCAGCTCTCAAAGTTGCCCTCAGCGAATGTTGGACGCTTTGCAACACGCTGGCTGGACTCAGCTACGTGCATAGGGAGAGGATCTTCAACTTCGCTGGCAAAGGAGACATTCAGCAACAGGCATGGAAGTCCTGCTGGAAGCTGTGTCAGAAGCTATACGAGACACGAGACGAAGACTTTGCGACCCAAGTCCGGCCTACGCTCGACCTATGCCGAGAGTTCTGCCAGTCGCTGTTCGAAGTCCGGGAGCGACAGAATGAAGTGGCCGATTCAGTGCTACGCGTCAGCTTTGAATTAAACAACCACCTCTACAATACTCATGACCGAACGCTGCCAGAAGCATTTCGTGAACGAACACTCGAATTCTATATCACCCTTTGCCACCGACTGATGAAGCAACGAACAGGCCTAGCGGAAGAGACAGACTCCCTACTACGAGCATGCTGGTCTTTGGCAGAGATGCTCTTCAGTCTACGGCAAAATTGGCGCGCCGGCAAGCCCGCTGACGAGGAGCTCCTTGGTTCCGCTGTCCAGGCCTGCTGGGAGCTTTGCGACCTCTTCCGCGAAGGCTGGACCCAGGTCCGCCCCGACCGTGGCACCCCTCGTCCCAGCCAAACGACGTTCACCCAAGCCTTCCAACAAGCAAAACAGACCTTCAGGACCCCTCCCGCGGCCTTCTCCTATAACAGCGAAGATGACGATTTCGGTCGCTTGAACCCCGAAACACCCTCGACCGTCTTCGAAGATACACTGCAAGTCTCTCCTGACGACGCCTCCTCAATCCCCAATATCCTCGTCTTGGGCCCCGAGCATCAGCAGAGTCGAATGCAGCAGCCCGTCCACCATACCCAACGTGCACCACATAGTTGGTCATCCTCCACCACAGCCACCTCAGCTTCAAGCAGCCTATCAGGCGGCTACTCGCACTCCCCACCCTCCGAGCGCACCGCCTCCTCCACCTCAACGATCATGAACCCCTCCGAAGACCCACACCTCACCTGCCTCAAGCTCCTTATCGTCAAAGCTGCCCTTATCACTGGCTATCAGCGCTCCTCTCCCCTCTCGCTAACCTCCTTCGTGAAGTCCATGTCGTCCAACTCATTTGGTACCGCGCCGTGGCAGACATATCTCCTGGAACAGTACAAGAAGCTTGTGGCGTCCGATCCGGGCTTCAGGCACGCAGGTCCGACCAGAAGGGCGAGTGCGAGAGACGTGAGCAGGAGTGTGAGGTGGATGGTTGCTGGGGGTCAATACATCTGGCTCAAAGATCTGTTTCGGCTGGTTTTGGGGTGGTATGTGGAGGACGGGGAGGATGAGGTGAGGGCAGGGGTTGTGGTGCAATCCTAAACTTTTGAAGGACGAAGTTGAGGCTTGTGAGAATCAACTCTGGCAAGTACTCTCCGACGAGGAGGCTGCTACTGGGACGGTGCAGGAACAGGAAAGACTTGAGGGCTGGGTTTAGTTTGGTTTGGTTCACTGGGATGGGACAGTCGTTCTTGGGCACTTGCTGAGCGGTGGAGATACCCCCTGTTGCTAGCTCAGCGCATATGGTAGCGTTCCTAATGTCTGTATTGGCAAGAACAATTATGAAGACCATGAGGATTGCCCGGAGCCACAGTTCAGCTCATCAGTAGGTTCACTACCTTACCTTAAGTATGCTTTAAAGGAGCCCATGTGGGTCTAGCGTCAAGAAGGCTACAAGAACGGCAATAGTCTCCCATGCCCAAGCGGCAGCTAAAATCATCTCGAATACCCAACAAGCCGACGCAATCAACGGTATGGCCCGTGGACACGCCATTAGCAAATGTACATCAACAGTCGACTATAAATTGCTATAAATTCCGATATACTTCTTTTGCACGATGACTTCTTTCGATAAAGAGCCCTCGTATGTTGATTGTAAGATCGCCTACACGCCAGTACGTGATTGCGTCGACTTGTTCGGTTATCTGAAATGATTCTAGCTACTGCTGGGGTAAGGTATGGGAGACTCTTGCTGTTACAAGCACGATTCCCAACTCAGCTGCACTTCACCTTTCCCTCAACAAATACTGCGGAGGAGGATACCCAAAGTCCTGGCAAAGCCGCGTCGCCTGGGGGTGTCTGCGCTGGCCCCTTGGCGCGAAAGGGGAGTATGATCCTGATCTGGCGGTGCTACCTCAGAATGTGGTTCACCCCGAGCAACTTTTGAAAATCAATTTTTTTTTTCGACCCGGGATTGCAAATATCATCAACCTCTCAACATCAACGCTATTGTTTGATCAAAAATTGCTCTTATATAGAATTCTTGTATTTATTAATGTTGCTGTAGATTTTCAAGATCTTAAATCAACTTGCGACCAAAGTTACATACGTAATTGTGATTTTGAACACTTCGTCTCGACACATTTTGGGTATTTCTATTAAGTTCTACCAGACTTTTATCAAGTCGCTACTGCTTGTGAATGCTATGATATAGAGGTACAAAAATGTACAAACGTGTGCTTGGGCGGTATCGGCTGCAACAAGAACTGTTGCGAAGCCAACACAAAAACACCCCGAGACAATCAATTAACGCCTTCCTATCTATGCGACTGAAAATAAGAGCGTGAGATAATAGACAAAAGCGCGAAACAATAAGAAAGAAAGAGAGAAGCGAGTTGATTATATACTAAATAGTATGTGAGCAATCCAATCACATTTCTTAATCTTCGCATTCTTGGCACTAGCCTATCTGTTTTGCAGGCCTCTACTACTGCTTGTGAATGCTATAATATAGAGATACAAAAATATACAAACGTGTGCTTGGGCAGTATCGGCTGCAACAAGAACTGCTGCGAAGTCAACACAAAAACACCCCAAAACAACCCCAAAACAGGTCGTCGCCAAAGCGCGCCAAAGGCAGCACCGGCGACGAAGCAGCAGTCTTGAGGCAAAAAAGCCACGTGAGAAAAGGCCACGAGAGCAAAGAAAAGCGACGCAAAAGCGCGAAGCAATAAGAAAGGAAGAGGGGAGCGGGTTGATCACATACTAAATAGTATGTGAGCAATCCAATCACATTTCTTAATCTCCGCATTCTTGGCACTAGCCCGTCTGTCCTGCAGGCCTCTTCTATTAAGTTTTTATCAAGTCTCATCAAAAAGTTTTCGCACAGCAATAGCTAAACAACATCGCATCTATAGTGCTCAAAATTGAAGACGTTCGACGAACACAATATTAGTAGTAGTTAGACTAGCTTTTTAGTAATTTAGATGCGTTGATGTTGAGGGGTTAGTGATATTTGCAATTTTGGGTCGAAAAAAAAAATTGGTTTTCAAAAGTTGCGGGGGGGGAACCACATTCCGAATATCGAGGTATCAGAGAATACTGCTCGGGGAAAGACCCCTTCTCGGCAATTTTGTAGAATTAGGATGTATGCGGAGAATCCTCGTAGGTTTCTAGACCTGCGATCCTGGAGGATCGTGTATTATCAGTTGAGGCCTGATTGTGTAACATACCTGGTACTTTACCGCATATCCAAGGTGCGATCAATCCTAATCCTAGCGGAAGAAGGTGTCACGTAAGGTGGCAAATCAACTCACAAGCCTCTTGGAATTGATTGGGCCGACAAAGGAAGAGCTGTGGAAAGATGACCCCGCTCGACAGCCTCAGCCTCCTGGTGGTGGTGGTCTGCGTACCTTAAACAAGAAAACACGGATATCGAATCTTCTCTCTATGCGCTCTCTAGTTCTTCTATACCTGCAGCAGTATGGTTCATCCTAGTGGTTTGATTGACTCTCCTGCAATGTTCTTTCATATAAAACGTTCAGACCTCCACGAGCTATCGTTTGTCTTTGGTACTACCTTACCCTATGTGCTCGCGCTGTAGAGACACTGCTGAACAAGGCTCGATAAGTAGCTGAACAGGAGCGCTTTACGATGCTATGGACGCCATAACCATCTTAGGAACCGCTGGTGCAGTGGTCAACATCATCGACATTATCGGTAGATCTATCAAAACACTGCGAGATCTACACGATAGATGGCAAGACGCTGATCTTGTAGCCTTCAACCTGATTACGCAGCTGGTCACTCTCAAAGCTGCCTTGAGCCAAATATCCGAATGGGTTTCCTCGGATCTAGCGTATCATCCGCACCACTACCAGCTGGTAATGGATCTTGGGGAGTCAATTGGATGTTGCAAGTTGTTGGTTAAGTCTGTGGATGACCAGCTTGCGAAGCTCCAATGTGGGACAAATAGTAGGCTCGATACAGAAAGCAGGTTGCGAATTGTGTTCGAGAACAAAGTCTGCGAGAATTTTCAAATGCACATTCAAAGACAAACAAACGCTCTTACGTTGTTACTGACCGCATTTAATTGGCGAGTAACTTCTAGTACCTACAGTGAGGGCGTTACCACTAACCCATGGCATTTCTAGCAAGACAATGTTCGAGCAAAAGCTTCTACTCGAGAACCCTATGAGCCGAGACGTCTTCGATCAAGCTAAAGACGATTCTTCCTCTCTAGTTGCCCTCCCTGACAGGGCTTCTGATCTTACTCAGGTGACTCAGTCTAGTGAGAGCTCCTCGAAGATATCCCGAGTATTTCAATTCGATGCTGAACTCTTCAGTTCTGGAGTCTACCAACGAGCTGTCCGGTCTATGGTACGGGATGCCCGGCGTAGTTCCAGGATAGAGCGTAAAGTCTTACTGCTCGGAGCTCGTGGAAGTGGCAAAGAAGACCTGATGAAGCAGATGAAGGTTTCGCATCGCAATAGCAACCGTGCGACAGAGATGTTGTGCTACAAGTACATTATTCTATCCGCAACCATTGATCTATTGCGTAAAGTCCTGCTCTTACTTGAGAACGCGGGCCCAGAAGACCTCCTTCAAGCCTGCAAGAGTCATACAGATACCATATTTGAGCCAGATTTGCCGATCGACAGTACGACAGCAGGACTTGCAGCAGCCATGGAACTCATATGGGAGGCGGTGGTGCCACACTTACCACGCCTCAGACGGACGCAACATTTGAATCCAATAGACGAGACGGCGCTGTAGTAAGTTGTTACATGTACGCGTATATCTTCTGCAAATAATATCTGATGTTCGGTTGGCTCCAGCTACCTAGAGCACATACCTAGGATCATTGATTGGCGATACGTGCCAATCGAGTATGATATCCTCCGGCTTCCTGTAAAATACGAATACGCTTGGAACAAGGCGCTCCAAGAGACAAGGCTTTCCTATGGCAAACTATCGATGCATGTCATTGGTTGCAGTGGCGACTCACACAGCCAGAGGAGCGATTGGATCCCTCAATTCCAAGACGTGAAAGGCGTTGTATTCGTCGTCGACCTATGCTCCTACAGTCAAGCACTGCCGCCGAGTATCCACAACAGTAAGCTGTTGAAATGCTTGTACACTTTTAACATTGTGGGTACCGGTCGATCGATTTACACAAAGCTTATGGAAACTCTATATCTGTTCGAAGCCGTTGCCAATTCTCGCTCATATAGAGAAAGCTCCATTTTCCTCTTCTTCACGGGTATGGGAGCTCTGAAGAAGAAGCTGGTGGAAGAAAGACTCTCGGATCACTTTCCCGACTACTTCGGCGGAGAAGACGTGGATAGAGCTGTGGATTACATCCAGGGTCTTTTCACGAAAGTCAACAGGGCGCAGCTTCATCTACACTCGTCAGTCCTTCCTTTGGGCTATGAAGAACACTTCCAGCTCGACCCAGTCCTCGAAACCCTATCAGATAGCCTGACGCCCACAAACAAGGAGCGCCGACTAGATAATGAACAACGCATTAGAATTCGAACAGCTCCATCGCAACCACTATTAGGAGCGAGGATCTGTTCAATGGCGCTATCAGAATCTTCCATGCACGCTACTCGTGGCACAGCGCTTAGCGCGCCATGTTGAGTGTCTACGAAAAAAACATCGCTCTTGCAGCGAACAACTACTTAATTGCCTAACGTTCGTTCCGGATCTTCGAAGTGCCCTAAGCAGGAGTCAAGATACAGCCCGTCAGGTCTTCACATATGAATAAACAAGGCTCTACTGAACCCTAGTGGGATGGTGTCGAGTGGAGACTGCCACTGACATATCATCGATCTGCCATTAAAATTTGTCCCATATGACAACGAGAGCTAAAGACAGCTGACAGTTGGAACAGTTTATGGCCATTTCATCAAGAAGGGTCATATGCTATTGAAGCTAGGCACGGGAGAATTCCTAGTCATATCCGTAGATTCATCATACATAAGCTCTGGAGGTCTGCATGACTTACTCTGCCTAGCTTTGATTGTCCGTCGATTGTATCTCCGGATGCTGAAATACTGGAGCGATTTACCAAGATGAAGAAAAGGGACATATACCTTGGCACTTCGGTATAACCTCGGCGAATATCTATTGAAGTCCAAAGAACGTCACCCCTTCGTCACCAAACTCAGCTTTGGAATGTGACTGTACTCCAGGGTCTATGTCCGTAATAGCAGTGTGACACAGCTCATAGTCTTACACATTTATCATGGATCCATCGCATCCGTTGCGTGGGGCCTGCTCGTGCGGACGTAACCAGTACTTCGTCCACTTTTCCTCCCCAGCAAGCGAACACCTCCAAGTCTTTTTCGATGACACGAACACTAGTGGTAAGAAAGACCCAGTCTACACCCGCTCCGGTCCGCTAAACGCTTGATAGGGCATGCGCTGTCTCTTCGAGTACCACTACCTCAACTCCGCACTACAACCTACGCTCTTTATCCCGACGAAAGCCATAACGAGATACGTCGAGTCTTCACACCGCACCATGCTCCACACACCAAGCGCCAGTTTTGCGGCTTCTGTGGTACCGCACTGTCCCACTGGAGTGAAGAGAATAGAGAGGAAGCGGAATGGATTTGTGTCAACTTTAGCAGCTTGAAGGACGAGAGCGTCCAGAGGCTGGAAGAAGCGGGGTTTCTCTCCGCTGCTGAAGCAGAAGCGAGCTTGGAGGAGACTAAAGAACCGATTGAGCCAACCACAAGCGTTCGACACCATGGCGAAGGAAGGGAAGCACGAGGCATACCTTGGTTCGAGGAAATGGTCGAGGGCAGTGAGCTAGGTCGCATTAAGCGGAGACGAGGAGGCGAAACCAGTGCGGATGGGAGTACGAGGATAGAGTGGGAGGTAGTCGAGATTGGTCCTGATGATGGAGAGGGGGATGCAACAAGCACCGCCAAGCGAAAGATAAGCAAGCTTGAAGAAGGGGATGATATTCCGATGCGTAATTAGGCTGGTATGGCTGGCATTGCTTGGCTACAAGATATGGCCACAGTTCTACCATCGGATGGGCCATGGACGACCAATACGATAACGAGCTACGGCTTGATGAGTTTGAGCTAGCTAAGTGAAATTTCTCAATGACATTGGGGTGGCATAGACCCAACCTGCTCTCAGATGTCCTGATAGCCTTCACTGGTGCAGATGTTCTTTAGCGTCTACCCCTTCGCGGTACCAGACTGACGGGCCTCAATCGCGCCACCGATTTAGGGCCTTCAAGGAGTAATGAAACAGAGGATATCTATCTGTGTATGCTAGGTGGGAACCATAATGCGTCTTGAGTGTTCCGCGACAACCAACATGAAGAGAAAGAGCGAATGCGTAGGCAGTATGAATCTCTCCTGAGACCCATGATACACAGCTGGCTTTGTGCTCTGCGTGTTGCCCATCTGGCGCGTCAACTTACAGAGACCCCGCTTCGGATGTTGTTGAGCTCTCGACGCGTCCTGTCAGAGAAGCCGCTTCGTTGTTATTTATCTCTTGACTCTCATTCTCGTCCCCATCTTCCACAACAACAGTACGAATCCATCTGCAAAGGGCACAGCCTGTCCGCCCCATCAGCAGGATGGGAACACTGACCGATACCACTGGCAATGCCAGTAATGCCCTTCCACGCAACTCGACAACCTCAATGGCATCACAAACCCTTAGTGGCGTCCCATCAAGCGAGAAGCTTGGCAAGAAACCGCACTTCATGTCTCCTACCCTCTCTTCCACCAAGCAGACTACCTCCAAGCCTGCAAGCTCGAGCAACCGTACTACCAACACTTCGGCATCTTCGCCGAAGCATTCTGGTACCGGCAATTGGATGTCTTCTGCTGCCAAGCGCGTGGGATTTAATCGCGTTGGTGATGGGACTCCTCGCTCCAAGAAAGAGGGTCCTCCTAAGCAACCTAAGGCGCTAATCTTTCCCGATAAGGTACGTCTCGATTCGATTTCTTCTGGAGCAGAGTTGCGGCAAGGTGCTACATATTTCCGGGCATCTGCGATAGTCGTTTTCAAGAGACAATGGCCAGTATAGCGTTGGCCTGTCGAAGCTTTCATCGTCTATTAGCATATGAGCATTACTCCGAGAACTCTCGTTCTTTGGTAGGATGACTTGCTGACCACCCTGCCAGCTCGCTGGACCATCCCACAGTACCTCTCCTGATTCTCCCACTTCGAGCTCGAACTCCTCCAAGATCGACAAGGCTGCCTTGGACAAGCCTCTTCCAAGTCCTCCAGTCGTCCAGATGGCTGAGGCAGAAAGCCCACCAAAGCTCAATCGAAGTCTCATCGATGCTAGTGAGAGACCTCTGCGTCGTTCCCCGCCAGGTAGGCCTTACGAGCAGGAAGAGTGGCCGGTGCTGTTTCCAGAACGACCAACAACGCCCGCTACGCTCCAAGCGATGGCAGGACAACAAGATGGTACCATTGCAAGCTTGGTCAAGCCCCAAGCCAGGGAGCGTTATCCCCTTTTACCGAGCGGCAGCTACGGTCAATCGCCCGGTATGGAGCGACTACCGGTTCAGAAGTTCGCGCTCTCACCCAAGATTCAGCGCAAGCAGGTATTCTCGTCCAGCCTTCGCCAAGATCCGGCAGCCCAGAGGAAGTCTCAAACTAGCAAAGAGTATATCAATCCCGGCAAAGACGCGTCCAGACTTAGTACTGGGTCAACCACCAAGTCAATCAGCGGCTCACCTTCCAAGCCAAGAGGTTTATCCGGCGGCGCTGCAGCTATCGAGAAGTCATCCATCGAATCCAACTCAACGATAGAGCCTCGCCAGACTCGGACATCTTCCCTCCGTGCTCGTCTGTCAGCTGGCCAAGTCATCAAAGAGAGTCCATCAGGCTCCAGCAAGGGCCTGGGCTCCACCGAGTTTACTTCACTGAGAGAGCCTCTCAAAGATCACCATAAAGAGCGCCATCAATCCCCTTCACGTCTCTCAGAAGCTCATCCTATCAGCAAAAAGAACTCAAAAGATTCACTGCATGGGAGGAAACCTGCTCAATTCATTGCGGGTAGTCGACGTCCTCCCAGCCGTGGCAATCTCCGAAATGAATCTCGAGCTTCTTCGCATTCGAGCCAGCTTCCACCCCCGAACAGAACGGCGCCGGCTATCCCAGCAGTGGTCGACTCAGCAGATCCGTTCCGTAGCAAGCCGTTGATGGAGCACAAACAGGCAGATGTCGTCCGAAAGAGCTCCCTTCCCGTCTTCCGTCAGACTGTATCTACTATCGTTACCCAAGCGGATGACAAAACCAGTGCGTTGGAAGGAGAGGGGTTAGGGACCCACACTGGTGAGACTAAGATCGCTCCTCATGACTTCGGCATATACGAAGACCAGGATGATGGCCATCAAGTCTCGGCCTTGGGAGCCATTGAGGAATCTCCACAGCCCAAATATCAGACAAAGCGACTTTCCATGAACTCTCCTGAGCACGGTCCTACGTTGAAGATCTCTCCATCGGCAGACCGCCTGATCATGGGTACAGAATCAGACAAGGAAAACGAACCGGACAGCAAGACGAAGAAGAAACGGTACGGTTTTATGAACAGCGAGTCCCGCTCCTCCAGCAAAATTCGAGCACCAACACGATCATCGAACAAGCCTGTAGAGAATCCTCGCCCTTCATCAAGCCAAGGGCTTCCACTATCTGCCTCCCGTCCTAAGCTTGTGGATGCCGGGACTCGCGAGAAGAAGGTTAAGAGCGCAGACGTTGGCGCTTGTTCGGGTATTGATCATATATTACATCTCTCTGGAAAGGAAATACCTTCGTCGAGTCGGAAGAATGTAGATGCTTCTGGTAGCGATGACCCCTTCTTTGACGCCAAATCATCGCTTTCCAAGCGTATGTCGCGTGTCACTGGCATTGAAAAGGAACCTCTTCTGCAAGACGACCTGTTGGCCCCTGAAATCCAGTCTTGGGTGGAGCCCGTCAAGAATCACTTGAGCCAGACAGAGGATGGCGACGCCTCACTACTTCCGGCGGACGTTCACTCTGTGTTTACTCATGACGAAGCGGATCTCCCAAGGCACCAGGTATCACAGCCAACGGCTAGCCAAAGCAAGGTTAAATCGTCCAAAGCCCCTCCGATCCTGGAGCACACGCTCGCAAAGGTGAACGAGCCTGGCCCGTCCACTCCAAACCAGGCAAATACTATTGCAGGTACCGACAAATCTGGCAGCCTGCCACCAAGGAGCTCTTCGCGTACAGCTCATCCTAACTTCACTGCTAAAAAGCTATCTCCTATCTCTCCCCTGGGAAACAAGGAACACGTCCCCCAAGGCTTCACTGACCGCCAGAACCGCCTGGGCAGCCTTCGAGGTCATGGTACATCTCAAGTCGACCTCGCTATCCCCTCCAACCGGACCTCCATTGCTCAGGAGTCGAACAAGTCCCATGGATCCGTATCCAAGGGTGTTCTTTCCAAGTTTGGCGGCCTATTCCACAAGCGCAATTCCGATGACCCAACTGTCCCTACGAAGTCTGGCAAGAAGAGCAAGCAGAAGCTGTCCATCACCACCAACGGTAGCCCCTTCCCACCCATCTCAGAAATTCATCCCGTCCACCGCCCAACCCTTTCCTCAATGCGTCGCGCCAACGGCAATGCCCCACGGTCGCCCCTACCCGACTTCGCTATGAACCGTGCATCCACTCCAACCTTCAACTCCCCCTTACTAACAGAGGTCTCTACAACCACAACCGTCGCCATGCAGATCCTCGAGTCGGCACGCAAAGAGCGGTCCAGCCCGAAGAAAGAGCGGCTGCTGGAACTGGGCAAGATCATGGTCGATGCCATCACGCAGGCTAGAGACGCCGAGAAGGCGATGGAGGAAGCCAAGCAAGCTGCGCGCAAGGCGGAAGTGGCTCATGCATTGTGCAGGAAGAGCGTGGGGGATATCTCGGCGCTGGTGGTGGCGTGGAGGGATGAGATGGCTCGTGGTGCGTAGCAATGAGTGGTGGGTATGATGACGGGTGATAGGAGTTGGGAAGTATCAGAACGGCTCGACGAGGTTGGATTTCGGATTTCGGCTGGCTTGCTGTGCTTGCTCATGCGTGATTACCGGGCGTTACACTTCTTGATGGCTTTTCAAGAACGAAACCTTGGCAACCCTCGGGTTTACTCTACTTGACTTGTCTTCCGCTTGTTCAGCGGAGCGTTAGGACATGTTCAGCCTGCTAGGTCGTCCATTTTCTTTGGCGTGCAGCTCAACCGAGAGAATCAGTGCAGCTGGTATGAACAGCTAGATCGTGTGTATTTTAGATGAAATGCAACAGCTAATTGATGCTATGTAAATTGTTGCACCACATAAGCTACTCAATTATCACGGTCCTAAAGTATGCTTCGTGACAGACTCCTCTCCTTCACTGCTCCACCCAAGCCCAAACAGGATAAGCGTTAGGGCATGGGCCAAAATGACGTAGAGCTTGGTATTCTTAATACCTTCTCCAAAGCTCAGCTCCCCATCAAAGTCTCCTCCACAAATACACAATTTAACATTTCATTCCTCAATCTTTCCATTCCCAGTTCCTTCTTCCCAGAACCCAACCGGTCCCCCCTACACACCCACCCCACACCCCACACCCCACACCCCCCACTCCCAAAGATGACAACCTCACCTCCCACCTCCACCACGGTCTCCGAGTCCGCCGTAATCGCGGCCCCGCTCTCCCACGTCTGGCACCTCATCAAGCTGCCCGACTTCCACAAGTTCTGGAGCAAGCTCAAAGCTAGCGAGGAGGTCAAGGGCGCGAGCCCGGAAACGGACATTGTGAAGTGGACGTTTGAGGATGGGGGCGTTTGGGAGATTAAGATGGAGGAGTGGAGCGTGAGTTCTGAGGATTCTTGGGG